>Ga0208863_1000454_pt1 | contig 40992 bp, 35 predicted proteins | sample RifOxyD3_FD_184040 | JGI IMG/M metagenome (GOLD analysis project Ga0208863, IMG submission 184040) | Soil microbial communities from Rifle, Colorado - Rifle Oxygen_injection D3 (SPAdes) | ecosystem: Environmental > Terrestrial > Deep subsurface > Rock core/Sediment | place: Rifle, Colorado...
GACTTTGTGTAAGGTACTACTATATTTTAAAGTCGTTATCTTTTTAAGCTCCCAAAGAAGCCGATAACTACCAAAAATCAAGTACCTACACTCGTCAATTGTTTAATTTATGTTTTTAAAGAGCGTTCGCTTTGCAGCGAAGAGGTCAGCATTATAGAGACTTAAATCTTCTTGTCAACTACAATTCATTTCTTTTTCTTTCTCATCACAGCAATTATTCTGCGACTTATAAAACTGGTTGCGGGGACAGGATTTGAACCTATGACCTTCGGGTTATGAGCCCGACGAGCTACCGAGCTGCTCCACCCCGCGTCAGAAAACGAACTATAGCAAAGCCGCCTTGCAGCGTCAACAGTTATTTTCATATTATTTTTAAATGAACCATTCAGTCACTTCAACAGACTACTGCTATGTACTATCTGTTCCTAAGCTGTAAAATATGTGCGACCGGGTTTAACTGCCCGTCGGCTTTTATATTATAAAAAGACACCATGAACGCGCCACCTTCATCGCAATAGACGTTTAGCTGCGATAAACGGGGTACGAACACTGTCCCAGTTCCACTTTTATCACGCGCAACCGGAGCAACATATGAATAAAGTGTCTCTCATTTTCGGGCTGATTGCCCTGTCTAGCGCTCAGCTTTGCATCGCTGATGAAACTGTGCCGATTAGCACCAAACAAATGAAGTCTCTTGGCATCACCAGCGGCCCCCTCCCGACTAAGCGTTTTGGCGAATCGTCCGGTTTTCCTGCGCTCGTCGTCATTCCCGGCAATCAACTCTTTGTGGTCAGCACCCCGCTTCCCGCCATGATAGAACAAACACTGGTCGGTGTCGGTGACAGGGTCACCAAAGGGCAACCTATAGCCTATCTGCAAAGCCCCGCCCTGGCCGAGGTACAGCGCGGTTTATTACAAGCCGGGATTCAGCAACAGCTGACCAAAGAAAACCTGGCCAGGGACGAGACTTTATTCAAGGACGGGATCATCTCTGAAAGCCGCTATCGCACCAGTCGCAGCGCAGCGCTTGAAGCACAGGCCGCATTATCAGAACGCAAACAAATCCTGCGCCTCTCGGGCATGTCTGACACTGCGATCAATCAACTGCAATCAGGCAACAATCTAAACAGCCTGCTGACAATCACATCACCTATCGACGGCGCTGTGCTGGAAAAAACAGCCAGCGCTGGCCAACGTCTTGATGCCGCCACCCCCCTTTTTAAGATCGCCAAACTCACTCCGCTCGCTCTGGAAATCCAGGCGCCACTCGCTTTTACCCACGATCTCAAAGTCGGCGCCACTGTTTCTGTGCCCGGATATTCTGCTAGCGGCAAACTAACCGCTATCGGCCATAGCCTGACTGGCACCAACCAGACACTACAATTACGTGCGACTATTTCGACGGGTGCGGAAAATCTTCGTTCGGGCCAATATGTTGAAGCGACGATCAGCACCGCAGCGAACAGCGCTGCGCAATGGGAAGTACCCAATACGGCGATCGCTCATGTAGGAGGAAAAATGGTGGTATTCGTTTTAACCCCTCAGGGATTTCGCGTACAAAACGTCAATATGTTAAACGAAGGTGCCACCAACAGCGTGATCAGCGGTGCACTCAAAGGTGATGAAAAAATCGCCATTCGTGGTGTATCCGCACTGAAGGCCAGCCTGCTTGGCATCGGCGGTGGCGAATAATGCTGTCCAAACTACTCGAATTTGCGCTTACTCAGCGCCTTCTGGTCTCAGTCCTGACCCTGCTTACCATCGGTGCGGGCGTCCTTTCTTTTCTAGATTTGCCTATAGACGCATTTCCTGATGTCTCATCCACGCAGGTAAAAATCATCATGAAGGCGCCGGGCATGACACCCGAAGAGGTCGAGGCACGCATTGTCACACCGATAGAGCTGGAGATGTTGGGCATCCCTAACCAGCGTATGCTGCGTTCCACATCCAAATATGCGATTGCCGACATCACAATCGACTTTGTCGACGGCACCGATATCTATTGGGCGCGCCAACAAGTCACCGAACGCCTTAACAATGCACAGCGCGATTTACCTGCCACCGCTTCCGGCGGACTGGCACCAATCACTACACCGTTGGGTGAAATGTTCATGTTTACCGTGGAAGGCGAAGGAATTTCACTCGAACAGCGCCGCTCCATCCTGGACTGGACTATACGTCCTGCTTTGCGCACCCTGCCCGGCGTGGCCGATGTCAATTCACTGGGCGGCTTAGCACGCACTTTTGAAGTCATTCCCGACCACACCGCGCTGGCTGCGCGCGGACTTTCCATGCTGCAGTTGCAACAGGCACTGGAGTCGAACAATCGCAACGATGGTGCCGGGCGCCTGAATGCAGGCGATGAAGCACTACTAGTCAGAACCGAGGGCAGCATTAAAAATCTGCAGGATGTCAGAAACATCGTTATTGCCAGCCCTGCAAACAATCCGATACGGGTCAGCGATATTGCCCAGGTTCGAATCGGCAGCCTGACACGCTATGGTGTAGTCACCATGGACGGCAAAAGCGAGGCGGTTGAAGGACTGGTACTTGGATTGCGAGGTGCCAACGCCCAAAAAGTAGTCAACGGTGTCCGCGCAAAGCTGGCGGAACTTGCCCCAACTCTACCGACAGGCGTAACCACCAAAGTATTTTATGACCGGGGAACGCTGGTGCAACGCGCCATCGGCACGGTATCAAAAGCCCTGACTGAAGCGATCGTACTGGTTATCATCCTGCTGGTACTGTTCCTGGGCAATCTGCGCGCAGCCCTTGTGGTCGCGGTCACACTGCCGCTTGCCGTGCTGGTTACCTTCATCCTGATGCAGCGCTTCGACATGTCGGCCAATCTGATGTCACTGGGTGGACTGGCTATCGCCATCGGCATGCTGGTAGACGGCGCAGTGGTCGTCGTGGAGAACATCATCAGTCATCTAGGCAGGAAGCGGCAGCACATCCCTCACCTGCACATCATCTACCGGGCTGTCAAAGAAGTCATCACCCCGGTTTCAGCCGGTGTCGCCATCATCATCATCGTGTTCCTCCCTCTGATGACACTGCAGGGACTGGAAGGGAAATTATTCATCCCAGTTGCAATGACCATCGTCTTTGCCCTGGCAGCCTCTTTGATTCTGTCTCTCACCGTCGTCCCTATGCTGGCCTCTTATATGCTGAAGAGCGCTCATCACGAGGATCCCTGGCTGGTGCGTAAATCTCTGCAAATCTACATTCCGCTGCTCACACTCGCCTTACGTAAAGAGCGCGTAGTGCTGATCTCCGCCGTCACCACACTGGTTCTGACGGGCATCGTCTACACCCAGATCGGCAAGACCTTTATGCCCGAAATGGACGAGGGAGACATCATTATGCAGACAGCCAAGCTGCCCTCAATCAACCTTGCTCAGACCACCGATATCGATTTACGAGTGCAGGCCGCCATCCTCAAGGCTGTACCCGAAGTTAAAGGCATCGTCTCACGAGCAGGCGCTGATGAACTGGGACTGGATCCGATGGGACTGAACGAGACCGATAATTTTCTCGTTCTCAAACCGCTGGAAGAATGGCGCATTAAAAACAAGAACGCAATCATCGACGAAGTCCGCAAGGTGATGCTCGATTTCCCCGGTCTCGAATACAGCTTCACTCAACCGATTGCCATGCGCGTATCAGAAATGCTCACCGGCACGCGCGGCGACGTCGCCATCAAGATCTTCGGCTCCGATATCAACCAACTTAGCACGCTGGCTGACAAAATGGTCAAGGTTATCGGCGAGATCAAGGGGAGTGAAGATGCCTATACGGTAAAGAACGACGGCGTGCAGTATTACCGCGTAATCATCGACCGTTTGGCAGCAGGTCGTTTAGGGTTAAGCGCTGACGAGATCAGCAACACCTTACGCAGTCAGATTGAGGGTCAGCAAATGGGCATCGTGATCGAGGATGGGCGACGCACGCCGCTGCTGGTACGCGGAGAGGCCGATGTACAACAGTCGCCTGCCCTGTTTGCCGCACTGACGCTGCCACTGGCCAACGGCCAAAGCGTACCGCTTGCTGTGGTAGCAAAACTGGAACGCACCGACGGACCGGTTAAAGTTGACCGCGAAAGCGGTCAGCGCATGGTGGTGGTTCAGACCAATGTGCGCGACCGCGATCTGGTCGGTTTCGTTAATGATGCCAAAGCTGCCGTTGCCGCCCAGATTGAAATCCCGCAGGGCTACCGCCTCACCTGGGGCGGTCAGTTTGAGAACCAGCAACGTGCAGCCGCGCGACTGACCGTGGTTGTACCGATCGCGCTGGGTCTGATCTTCATGCTCTTGTTCGCCACTTTCGGTTCTGTCCGTCAGGCCGCGCTGGTGCTAACCAATATTCCATTCGCACTGATGGGCGGCGTGTTTGCCCTGTGGATCAGCGGTGAATATTTGTCGGTTCCCGCTTCGGTCGGCTTCATCGCCCTGCTCGGTATCGCGGTGCTCAACGGTATTGTGATGGTGAGCTATTTCAACCAACTGCACACCGAAGGCATGGATATTACTCAGGTAATTTTTGAGGGCGCCAAACGACGCCTCCGTCCGGTGCAGATGACCGCCAGCATCACCGCCTTCGGCCTGCTGCCCTTGCTATTTGCGACCGGACCCGGTTCAGAAATTCAGAAACCATTGGCGATCGTGGTGATCGGCGGACTGGTCAGTTCAACCATACTGACGCTGTTTATGCTGCCCATCCTGTATCGTCGCTTTGGCATTGATCCACACAGGAATGCACTATGAAAGAGCTAAATTGTTGTCTGACGCTGGTCTGCCACCATTTGCTGGAAGAACGCCTGATCGACCATTTGTTGAGCCACCCCGAGTGGGTCTACGGCTTCTCGATCTTCAAGACAGAGGGGGGCAGCCAGAAAGAGAGACTGCCCAGCATGATAGAGCAGGTGCGCGGTCGTTCACAGCGCGTCGTCCTGCAATCCGTAATGCATCTGGAAGATGCGCGTGCGCTGGTCAACCATCTGAAGCTTGAGGAAAGCAATCCAGAGATGGCCTACTGGATCACCCCTGTCATCGAGTTTGGGAGACTGGAATGATAAATTCAGTTAATAGTTGGAAGCTAAAAGTTGAAAGTGGTGTGTTGCTAGGACTTTTCTCAATGAGTGGCTTTGCCAGTGCGGCTGAGATCAGTCGCCCGGATTTACCGCCGCTGGCACAGGTTGAATCTGCTTTGAACAGTCACTTGCTGGTAAAGAATGCCAGCAGCGGCCTGATGATGGAACAGGCCAATTTTCACAGGTGGAATAGCGGCTCTTATGAGTTCAACTTAAGAGCTGGTTCGTCACAGCGTAAAATCGTTAACGCCGGGCAATCACTGAAAGAGTGGGATGTTGCACTGGAACGTACATTGCGTTTACCAAACAAGGTGGGTATAGATCAGGATATCGGTGAGGCGAGCATGCAGCGTGCAAAATTTGCACTCGGTGACGCGCGCCATGAAGCCGGACGCACCCTGCTTAAACTCTGGTATGTCTGGCAACGAGAACAGGCTCAAGCAGCACTCTGGAAACGGCAACTCGACATACTGAAGCAACAGGCGCAGATGACCGAAAAGCGGGTCAGGGCGGGCGATGCGCCAAAACTTGAACTAAATCAGGTAGTTGCAATAGAATCTCAATCAGCCGTATCATGGCACCAGGCGCAGCTGCGCGCTCAGCTGGCAGCCAACGACCTGACCCGCCAGTATCCTGCCATTCAGTTACCGGAAAACCTCGTCCCCGCCACGCCAGAAGCCATCGACCACGATTTCGCATTCTGGAAATCCAAGATATTCGACGATAACCACGAATTAGCCATGGTGCAGGCGCAAAACCGTGTGCAGCAGTTATTGGCTCAACGCAGTCATGCCGACCGCCTGCCCGACCCGACCGTCGGTCTGCGTTACGCCAATGAAATGGGCGGCAATGAAAAGGTGGCCGGCGTATACCTGAGCGTACCGATATCATTCGGCCAGCGGACTGCAATCGCGGAAGGCGCAACACAACAAGCCGCCATCACGGCAGATCAGGAGGCATTTATCACACGCCGCGTGGAAGGCGATATTTATGCCGCCCACATTCAGGCCGTAAAGAGTTACGAGACGTGGCTGCAAGCCCATGAGGCCGCACAGGCAATACGCAGCAACGCCGAACTGATCGCGCGCGCCTACTCATTCGGCGAAGTGAGCTTATCGGACAGTCTGACCGCCCGCCGCCTTGCTCTGGAATCCTCCATGGCTGAAAATCTGGCACAACTGGACGCCAACGAGGCGCGCTATCGTTTGCTGCTGGATGCACACCAGTTATGGGCACTGGATGAAACGCACGAACATTAACACAACAGCAAACTGGTAACGGCACTCTTCAGCATCAGGAGATGCGCCGTCCCCCCCGCCCCCCACCCTTTAAAATCACTATGCCAGCAATCCCGGAAATAAAACCCAATCAATCTATCGCGTTACTCAAGGAATTGCACATCCTGACGCGCGATGGCAAACTCAATCAGGATAGCCGCCGCAAGCTCAAACAGGTTTATCATCTGTATCACTTCATCGAACCCTTGCTGTCTGAGGTTTTAAACGGAAAACCCCAACTGACCCTGGCCGATCACGGTGCGGGCAAGTCCTATCTGGGTTTTATCCTCTACGATTTATTTCTCAAAGCACGCGATACAGGACATATATACGGGATAGAAACGCGTGAGACCCTGGTCAGCAAGTCGCAAGAACTCGCGAAGCTGCTCAGTTTCGAACGCATGTCGTTTCTCAACCTGTCGGTGGAGGACTCTATACATTCAACCGCACTACCGGCGCAGATCGACGTGGTCACCGCACTACACGCCTGTAACACAGCGACCGACGATGCGATCCGGTTTGCCCTGCACAAAAAGGCCCGCTTCATCGTGCTGGTTCCATGCTGCCAGGCGGAAGTCGCCAATGTACTCAATAAGAATAAAAATCAATCCTTTAGCAAAACGCCGCTATCTGAAATCTGGCGCCACCCCATCCATAGTCGAGAGTTTGGCAGCCATCTGACTAACGTGCTGCGCTGTTTGCTGCTGGAATCGCATGGCTATCAGATCACCGTGACGGAACTGGTGGGCTGGGAGCACTCCATGAAAAATGAGTTAATCATCGCCCGTCATCTGGGCAAGCCACGCAAGGACGCAAAGCAAAGGCTGGAAACCATCCTGCACGAATTGAACCTGAACGAATTGCATGGCCGTTTTGCTTATTAGTAAACAAACCACCGGACATTTGCATCTTTAAAAATGCCCCTTTTTCGCAATTTTTACCAGCAATCTGGCTAACAGCAGCCTTAATCAGGAATCCCCCTGTTTTATCGGATAAAGAAGATGGATGCAATTACATTAAAAGGGGGCGACCATGCCGTGTTGTTATTGCACGGTCTGCAAAGCAGTCCCGCCGAACTCCAGCCGATTGCCAAGCGCTTGCATCAGGCAGGCTATAGCGTGCATGTACCCCATATCCCAGGCTATGGTTACATGCAGGGCGACACACCGCGCTCAGTCACCCACTGGCAAGACTGGCACGCCAAAGCCCTGGCCGAGTTTCGCGCACTCAAACAACAGCACGCCCGCGTCGCCGTCGGGGGCTTATGTATCGGTGCGACCTTATCGCTGAGCATCGCCGCCGAATTGGGCGACGAGGTATCGGCTCTGACACTGATGGCCACGACGCTGTGGTATGACGGCTGGAGCATTCCCTGGTATCGTTTTTTACGCTACATTGGCTACTATTCGCCGGTACGCTATTTGTATAGCTATCGCGAGCGCGAGCCCTTTGGCTTGAAAAATGAACAGCTGCGCAAGTGGATCGCGCGCGAGATGAGCCATAAGGATTCCTCTATCGTCGGCGCCAGCAAACTGAATCTGCCCGCAATCCAGGAGGCCGAACGCATGATCAGAGCCGTCAAACTCTCCATGCACCGGGTGACCGCCCCGGCCATCATCATCCACGCCATCGATGACGATGTCGCCTCACCACGCAACGCACGCTATGTTGCGGAACATCTAGGATCGTGCAGAATTAAAAGTGTGATGTTACGTAACAGCTATCACATGATCACGGTGGACAACGACCGCGAACTGGTCGCGAGCGAGACCATACGCTTTTTCAACGCAACACTGCCCCAATAGGGGCTGGCCGACATTAACCCGTAAAAAACACATCGTAATCTGATAGCCTCCTTAAGCCAGAGCCAATACAAAAAAGTGTTGACGCCGAGCGAATATTGACCCGAAACCTGGTGCTGTTTTTAAGGACAGCAACTGTGAATAAACCTGAAAAAAGCTGTTGTCCGCCTGTCTGCCGATTTTAGTAACCGCCCTTTTCACCAAAAAAAACCGTCAAACATTTTTTGAAATATGTTACAGGCGCGGGTAGTTATCACAAATCATATTTTTAATTTTTTCTGCATTTCACCCTCGCGTATTCCCCGAATCTCTCGTATATTAGCGCCTTGCTGCCCCCTAACATCGTGCGTCTATAAAAAATACACTATGCCCACCGAACGCACCCGATCCGGCCTCACCCACGCATTATCCAGACTTGATGCGCTGCCCGCCATGCCGATCATCGCGCAAAAGTTACTGGCGCTGCAATTGGACACTGCCAAAGGTGAGGCACAATTACTCACGCTCATTGAGCAGGATCCACAGATTTCCGCCAAACTGATCAGTCTGGCCAATTCTCCCGTCATGGGTGTTAAACGCAAAATTTGCACCGTTCCCGATGCCGCCATGTTGCTGGGTCTCAATCAGGTCAAGAGCGTATCGATCGGCATTGCAACGATGTCCACCTTTTCCAGACTGCCTGTCTCTTCCTACTTTTCACCACAGGATTTGTGGTTGCACAGCCTGACCATTGCCATCACGATGCATACGCTATCCGCTTACATGCCCGGAGACATCCGTCCCCGCCCGGAACAGATCTATCTGGCGGGGTTATTGCACGACATCGGTTTCATGGCAATACACCATATGGACAACAAAGCCAGCGACCTGCTGCACCATCAACTGCGCCTGCAACCCAAACGACCGATAGTGGAAATAGAACTGCAAATTCTAGGGTTGTCGCACTGTCATATAGGCGCACAACTGGCCAGACAGTGGCATCTTCCGGAGGAAATCGTCAACGTTTTGGATTATCATCACGCACCTTATGTGGACAAAATCTCCGACCGCAATCCCATGGCGCGCATGGTCAACGTGGCAGAAAAATTACTGCCTAATTTTGGCATTACCGAATTTTGCGGCACGGACATCACAGAACGTGAATGGCAGGAACTGGGCATCAATCCGGCTCATACCGATGAACTCATTAATACGACCAATGAATTGGCACTGCAACTGGCACAAATCGCCGATGTTTTTTGAATTACAACTAAAATAATAAACAGGGGGTAACACCATGACTCACGCAGCTAACCTGACAATCGCAATAAAGCAACTGGACAGCTTGCCCGGGATGCCGGCCATCGCGCAGAAACTACTGGCGCTGGCATTGGACACCGACGAAGGGGAAGCACAACTGCTCAAACTGATAGAACAAGACCCGATCATCGCAGCGAAAATAATCGGGCTGGCCAATTCTCCGATGTTCGGCTCATCGCGCAAGGTCAATTCCGTCAGCGATGCCGCCATGCTGCTAGGCTTAACGCGTGTCAAATCAGTCGCCATCGGCATCGCAACGGTGTCCGCCATTACCCGAATTCCGGAAGGCGTACTGAAAGCCAATGACTTGTGGCAGCACAGCATAGCCGTCGCACTGGTAATGCGCACGCTGGCCCGCGCCATGCCCGCAAACAATCGCCCACTGGACGATGTGATTTTCCTGGCCGGATTGTTGCATGACATCGGCTTCATGGCTTTAGCCTACCTGAACACCGATGCCAGCGATGCCGTACACACCGCACTGTTAGCGCAACCGGAACGCGCTATACAGGATATCGAACATGAACTGATCGGAATCACACACAACGCGATCGGCGCACAACTGGCGCGCCACTGGGATTTATCAGAAGAGATCATCGCCGTGATTCGTTACCATCACCAACCCGCCGACAAAGGAGCGGAAGCGGGTCAGCCTCTAGTCACGCTGGTTAATTTTGCCGAACATCTGCTCGCCGATTTTGGCATTGTCGAACACACTGGCCTCGAACTGACCGAACAGGATTGGCAGTCCCTAGGCATAGATCCCGACAAAGCCGAAGGCCTCATTGAAAAAATTGCCGAAATTTCTGAGCAAGCCAAACAAATGTCGGGCGCCGTATAAAATGTCCGTCAGGGAATGTGGCGTTTGAATTCGCATTCCCTGTTTCACAATCGACTATAATTGCGCATTGTTCACATTCACGCAATTATGAAAGCACTTCTGTTATTTCTTAGTCTGCTGCTTCCGGCAGCGGGCTTCGCTCTCCCCGCACAACAACAGCTTGAACGTCCCGTTCTGGCTGCCAAAGCCTACCTGCTCTACGACTTTTCCAGCAATCAGATACTCATCGAGCAAAACAGCCACACACGCATGGAACCTGCCTCGCTGACCAAGCTGATGACGGCCTATCTCACCTTTGCCGAACTCAAACGCGGCGCGCTCAAGCCTGACAGTCGAATCACCGTTCTGGAGGATGCAGTGCGCAATGCCAGCGGCGAATCGCGCATGCTGCTCAAACCAGGACAGACCGTGACAGTCGATGAATTGCTGCGCGGACTCATCGTACAGTCGGGCAACGATGCGGCCAACACGCTGGCTATCAGCATCTCCGGATCGGAAGCCGGTTTTGTCGCTCAGATGAACAAGGAAGCCTTACGAATGGGCATGAAAAACACCCATTTTTCCAATCCGGTAGGCATGCCCGATCCCCAGCACTACAGCAGCGCCTACGACATGGCGATATTGGCCGCAGCCCTGATTCGCGACTACCCGGAACATTACCCGCTGTTTAGCCTGCGCGACTACACCTTCAATAATGTCAACCAGGCCAATCGCAACCGCCTGTTATGGCTGGATCCCTACGTCGATGGTCTGAAGACCGGCCATACTGAAACCGCCGGATTCTGTCTGGTGGGTTCCGCTAAGCGCGACAAACGCCGATTAATTTCAGTGGTACTGGATGCTGATTCCGACACGCAACGCGCCGCAGAAAGCCAAAAACTACTTAATTACGGATTCCAGAATTTCGATACCGTGCGCCTCTATCAAAGCGGACTGCCCGTCACCCGCATCCGCATCTGGAAAGGCACAGAAAGCCACCTGGATTTGGGCTTCAAACAGGACATCTACCTGACCATCCCCAAAGGACAGCTCTCACAGCTCAAGGCCAGTATCGAGACCCACCAACCTATACTCGCACCGATCGCACAAGGACAGCAACTGGCGATACTCAAACTCACTCTTGCCGGCAAGCCCTACGCCGACTTTCCCTTGCTCTCACGCGACAACGTGCCGCTGGCCAACGTATTTTCGCGCGGTTGGGACAGCCTGCGCCTGCTGATACAGAAATACAGCCCCTGGTAGGCACTCATGACCATCTATCTGAACGGCGAGTGGCTAGCGATAGAAAAAGCAACGATTTCAGTACTGGATCGCGGCTTCATCTTCGGCGACGGTGTGTATGAAGTCATCCCGGTCTATTCGCGCCGTCCGTTCAGACTGAAAGAGCACTTGCAGCGTCTGCAACACAGCCTGGACGGCATCCGTTTGTCCAATCCGCACAGCACGGCCGAGTGGATCTCGCTCATCGACTCGCTGATCGACAAGAACACTGGCGAAGATCAATACCTTTACCTACACATCACGCGGGGCGCAGCCAGACGCGATCACCCCTTCCCCAATCCGCCCGTACCGCCTACGGTGTTCGTCATGAGCAGCCCCCTGCCACTGCCCTCCGCAGACCTGATCAAAAACGGCACCAGCGCAATGACTGCACAGGACAACCGCTGGATGCACTGTGACATCAAGGCCATCTCCTTGTTGCCCAATGTACTGCTGCGCCAGATCGCTGTGGATGCCGGCTGCGCGGAAACGATTCTGCTACGCGCCGAATCGGTAAGTGCCGCATTCGACCCGGCGACCGCCTTTCTCACCGAGGGAGCTGCCAGCAACATCTTCGTTATCAAAAACGGGGTACTGCTGGCGCCCCCCAAGGATCATTTGATGCTGCCGGGCATCACCTATGATGTGATACTTGAAATCGCCTCACGGCACGACATCCCGCATCAGGTACGCAAGATTGCAGCCAGCGAACTCTTCCATGCCGATGAACTGTTGCTCAGCTCCAGCACCAGAGAGGTGCAGGCGATTACTCGTCTGGACGGAAGATCAGTCGGCAGCGGCGTACCCGGCGCGATGTTTTTACAAATTAATCAATATTATCAAGAGTTTAAACAAAACGTGATGCGAGCATTATGAATACCACCCCGCCTGTGATACCCGAGTCAGAAAGCTTGGTCGAATACCCCTCCGATTTCCCGCTGAAGATCTTCGGCGTACAACACCCGGAATTTTCCCAATCGGTGCTGGATGTCGTGATGAAACACGCGCCCGATTTTGTCCCTGCCTGCATGGAAATGCGCGCGAGCAAGACTGCAAAATACATCAGCTTAACCTGCACCATCCGCGCCACCTCACGCAAACAACTCGATGCGGTATATCAGGAACTGGTCGATCATCCGCTGGTAAAAATGGTGCTATGAACGGGAAAGATGAGAAGAGAGAAGAGGGAAGAGATAAGGGTAGCTGCGGCGCGGTGGCTTCATTCCCTTCCCCCTTCCCACATCATCCCCCTTCCCCTCTTTTACACAGCCTGGGGATGGTGGATTATCAGCCGACCTGGGAAGCGATGAAGCGCTTCACGCAAGAGCGTACCGAACATACGCGGGACGAAATCTGGCTGGTGCAGCATCCGCCAACCTTTACCCAGGGTCTGGCAGGTTTGCCCGAACATCTGTTGCAAAGCACCGACATTCCAGTGGTCAAAATCGATCGCGGCGGCCAGATCACCTATCACGGCCCGGGGCAAATCGTCGCCTATTTGCTGCTCGATCTGCACCGCTGGAAACTCAATGTGCGCGAACTGGTAACCCTGATGGAGCAATCTGTGGTGGACTTACTGGCCGAACACGGCGTGACCGCTGTTCCGCGCGCCGATGCACCGGGCGTCTATGTCAACAACGCCAAGATCGCCTCGCTCGGCCTGAAAATCCGCCACGGCTGCTGCTATCACGGCTTAGCTTTGAACGTGGATATGAATCTGGCACCATTCAACTTAATCAACCCTTGCGGCTATGCAGGCCTGCGCGTCACCCAATGCGTGGAACAGGGCATCACCACAGGCATCGGCGAACTCCAAGCCGAACTGGCACAAAACCTGATACACGGGTTACAGAAGCACTACGCCGCTAAACAACCCCTCCAAGATTAAGGATCAGCATGCCGTTAAGCTGGAATGAAATTCGCAGTCGCGCCGTGGAATTTTCTAAGCGCTGGGAACATGAAACGTCCGAAGATGCTGAAGCCAAAGCGTTCTGGACGGAGTTTCTTAACGTCTTCGGCATAGACCGAAAGCGCGTCGCCAGCTTCGAGGAACCGGTTAAAAAGCTCGGCAATAAACAGGGCTACATTGATCTGTTCTGGAAAGGCGAGCTACTGGTCGAACACAAATCGCGCGGCAAGGATTTGGACAAAGCCTATATTCAAGCGCTCGATTACTTCCCCGGCATCAAGGAACGCGAGTTGCCGAAATACGTGCTGGTGTCCGACTTCGCCCGGTTCCGTTTGTACGTGCTTGAAAACGGCGAACAGCACGAATTTGAGTTGCGCGACCTGCATAAAAACATCAAGTGCTTCGGTTTCATCGCAGGTTACCAGACTCGCCCGATTCAGCCGGAAGATCCGGTCAATATCAAGGCGGCTGAACTGATGGGTCGTTTGCACGATGCCCTCAAGGACATTGGCTATGAAGGTCATGCGCTCGAACACTACCTCGTCCGCCTGTTGTTCTGTTTGTTTGCCGAGGACACCGGCATTTTTGAACGTCAACAGTTTCAGGAATTCATCAGCAACAAAACGGCTGAAGACGGCAGCGATCTGGCCGCGCATCTGGCGCAACTGTTCGAGGTGCTTAACACGCCAAAAGCGAAGCGTCTTAAGAATCTCGACGAACAACTGGCTGCCTTTGAATACGTCAACGGAAAACTTTTCGCTGAACACCTGCCCAGCGCCAGTTTCGATAGCAAGATGCGAGATCAGTTACTCGATTGCTGTGCATTGGACTGGAGTCGCGTCTCACCCGCCATCTTCGGCTCGCTGTTTCAGTCGGTGATGGACGACAAGTTGCGCCGCAATCTGGGTGCGCACTACACATCAGAAGCAAATATACTCAAATTAATCAGGCCCTTATTTCTTGATGAATTGCGCGGCGAGTTTGAAGCATGCCGTGGCAACGCCAAGAAGCTGACCGAATTTCACGACAAACTGAGCAAACTCAAATTCTTCGACCCGGCCTGCGGCTGCGGAAACTTTCTTATCATCGCCTACCGCGAACTGCGTTTGCTGGAATTGGATGTGTTGCGCGAACTATACAAGAAGCGCGCAACCGGTTTCCTCGATATATCGGAAATCGTCTGGCTGGATGTGGATCAGTTCTACGGTATCGAAATCGAAGAATTCCCTGCGCAGATTGCACAGGTCGCGATGTGGCTTACCGACCACCAGATGAACCAGTTGATTTCGGAAGAATTCGGCAACTACTTCGCCCGTCTGCCGCTCAAAAAATCCGCCACCATCGCCTGCGGTAACGCGCTATCTCTGGATTGGCGCACCGTTGCGCCAGACGTAAATTACATCCTCGGCAACCCGCCGTTCATTGGTTCCAAGATGCTGGACGATGGTCAGCGCCGCGAAATGGAACAAATTTTCCAGGGGGTAAAAGGCGCCGGGGTGCTGGATTATGTCGCCGCGTGGTATCTCAAAGCGGCGCAGTACATGGCTGCCGTCACTGATGGTGCTACTAGCCATTCGACTAAGCCCGCAAGCGGGCAAGTCGCTGGTTATCCCGCGCAGGCGGGAGTCCAGTCAATTGAAAAGCTGGATTCCCGCCTGCGCGGGAATGACAACATAAAAACGGCCTTCGTCTCCACCAACTCCATCACGCAAGGCGAACAGGTCGGAATTCTGTGGGGCGAATTGCTGAACAAGTATCACATCAAGCTGCACTTCGCCCACCGCACGTTCAAATGGAGCAATGCCGCACGCGGCAAGGCGGCGGTGCATTGCGTCATCATCGGTTTTGCGCCTTTCGATATAAGCAACAAGCGTATCTGGGATTATGAAAAACCGGATTCGGATACGCAGGAAATCAAGGTTAGCCGCATCAACCCTTATCTCGTGGATGCACTGGATGTGATTCTGGTTAACCGTCGTCAGGCCATTATGTCCGTACCGGAAATCGTGTTTGGCAACATGCCCAATGATGGCGGGAATTTGTTGATGACGAATGCTGAAAAGTGCGAATTGCTAACCAAAGAGCCAGCGGCCGACAAATTTATCCGCCCCTTTATGAGCGCGAAAGAATTTATCAACAACGAACCGCGTTGGTGTTTGTGGCTGGTGGATATTGCGCCGCATGAACTGCGACAACTGCCGGAAATTGCGGCGCGCGTTCAAGCGGTGAAACAACTGCGTGCAGCCAGTGATCGCCCCACTACCCGCGAGTTAGCCGCCTTCCCGACCTTGTTTGGGGAGAATCGCCAGCCCACATCGAACTACATTCTCGTACCACGGCACTCTTCTGAACATCGTGCTTACGTTCCCCTTGGTTTTTTTGATGCTCATCATATTGCCGCAGATAGTTGCCTCGCGATTCCCAACGCTACGCTTTATCACTTTGGCATCCTGACCTCTTCCATGCACATGGCATGGGTGCGCTATACCTGCGGACGAATCAAAAGCGATTACCGTTATTCGGCGGGGATCGTCTATAACAACTTCCCGTGGCCGGAAATCCCCCTCGATCCCCCTTTTGCAAAGGGGGAAAACCGCCCGTTCGAGACGACTAACCAGAACCCCCCTTTGCAAAATGGGGGTAGGGGGGATTTGATTTCAGCCGCCGCGCAAGCCGTACTGGATGCCCGCGCGCAATTCCCGCAAAGCTCGCTCGCTGATCTCTACGACCCGCTCACCATGCCGCCCGTGCTGGTCAAAGCGCATCAAGCCCTGGATCGCGCTGTGGATGCCAGCTACCGCAAAACCGCCTTCGCCAGCGATGCCCAACGGGTTGAATTTCTATTCGAGCGTTACCTGCACCTCACCAGCCTGCTGCCTGCCGAAATCGCAAAATCCAAACGGAATAAGAAAGTAGCGGCATGATAAATATTGGAAACAAGCTACTGGTTAACGACTGGCAACTGTATGATAATTCCGCCGCCCCAGCCGTTTTGCTGGATGAAGGAGAAAACCCATGAAAACTTCCGTTCAGCATTTCCCTACCTCCGACGCACAAAAGACGCAACAAGCCTTACTGCGCGCGGCAGAAAATGCGCGGCGACTGGCTGAACAAACCGGCACACCATTTATCACTCGCTCAATAACACCTGCGCCTGTTACCACGGAGGAGGCTAAATCATGTTGCAAACCATAGAGGCCATCATCGAACCTTCCGGTGCAATACGCTTACTGGAGGAGTTTCACGTCAATACTCCGATGCGCGCTATCGTCACGGTGCTGGACTTTCCTGTGCCCAGAAAAACGACGTTTGAGCGTGGCAGTGCAGCGGCAATTTTACAATTAGCAAAGGATTATCCTTTGTCTCTTCAAGGCCGCCGTTCCGCTGCCGAAATTGATGCAGGTATCGAAGCCGAGCGACTATCATGGGAGTAAATGAACCTTTGGTGTACCTCGATAGATGCTGCGTCATTTACTTTTCGGCTCAACAATTCGGCATCCAACCTTGCCATCAACATACTTACCCCCTGAAAAAAACATCGTATGAGTGAAATAACCAACAAGCAAACCGGCGCGGCGAAGACAGCGCGCAATCCGATCAAAATCGTCCCCTTGCAGGAGCGGCTGCGTAAACCGGAGTGGATACGCGTCAAGACGGCCAGCGGCACCGGCTACAACGATGTCAAAAAACTGCTGCGCGAGCACAGCCTGGTGACGGTCTGTGAGGAAGCCTCCTGCCCGAACATCGGCGAATGTTTCAGCAAAGGCACGGCTACCTTTATGATACTGGGCGATGTGTGCACCCGGCGCTGTCCGTTCTGCGACGTGGCGCACGGCAAGCCGCTGCCGCCGGATGTCGAAGAACCCGCCAACCTTGCCCGCTCGATCGGCCTGCTAAAACTCAAATACGTGGTCATCACCAGCGTCGATCGCGACGATCTGCGCGACGGCGGTGCCGCACATTTCTCAGATTGTCTGGCCGCGATACGCGTAAGCTCTCCGGAAACTCGCCTCGAAATTCTGATACCGGATTTCAGAGGGCGTCTGGATGAGGCACTGGACGCGCTGGCGATCAGCCTGCCGGACGTACTCAACCACAATCTGGAAACCGTGCCGCGCCTGTATAAACTCGCGCGCCCGGGCGCCGATTACGCGCATTCGCTCAAATTGTTGCAAGACTTCAAAACCCGCTTCCCCGATATCCCGACCAAGTCCGGCGTGATGCTGGGGCTGGGCGAGACCGACGAGGAAGTGCTGGAAGTGATGAAAGACCTGCGTGCTCACGGTGTCAACATGCTGACCGTCGGCCAGTATCTGCAACCGTCCAACGGGCATTTGCCGGTGCTGCGCTATGCCCCGCTGGAGAGCTTTGCCATGTTTGAACGCGAAGCCAAAGCGATGGGCTTCGATCACGCAGCCTGCTCCCCTATGGTTCGCAGCAGTTATTACGCGGATGAACAGGCACATCAGGCTGGCGTGTGTGTGAACACACGCTAATTAATGATAATTTTACATAAATAAATGATACGAAACTTCAATCAACCAATTGATTACAAAACATTTATTTAAAATATTCTACAAAAATAATTTCACAATTCCCACCACTGTAGCGGCAAAAACGATCGATGAGCAACCTATTTATCCAGCAACTTACACCGGATGAACGGCTATGGCGCATAGATTGGTTTGGCGAATGCCAGTATTCTCAGCAACGTCGCGGACAACCATCAATTCGTGTCGCTATATCACCTCTGCTGTGCGACCCAAATGATTCAAAGGCCATACTAGCCGCAACAGCCACCAGCCTGAATAATCAACGTCAGGCATGGCTGCCTATTGGTATGCTTGATATGGTCAGAATCGGAGATATATGGAAAAACGGCCAATGCATATTAAAGCCCACTTATCAGACTGGAAAGCTTGAAGAGCTGGATATTAGAAAAACGACAACTGATTTTATAAAGTCAGGATTGGCATTGAATGGCAATTTCTATCTGCCATTGGATGAACACCCTTGGCATCGCCTGCAGACAATGAGCTACTGCCTGAAAGTCGAAATTGCCGATGGGAAGCAAATCATTATCCCTTGCGTTGAGTTGATCCGCTTTTACTTTGGCTCATCATCCAAACTACTCAATCTTCTTTTTACCCGACAAATTTCAGGTGAAGACTTCTGGCGAAGCAAACTGTTTGATGATGCTACCGGCAACCTGCACCTGAAACTAGCGCCCGGATTGTCAGGCATGTCTGCTGCGGATATTGGGCGAATCGCGTTAAATGGCGATGCATGGGAACGCCGCACGCCTTATCTTTGACAGATGCATGATCGCCAATCTGAGCAAAGAACCGATTTTTCCATTTACAGGATTTCCATTCGTTGGAATGACTAATTTAATAGCGACCGGAAAATGGCTGTCAAATGGAGGTAAGCCAGATCAAGTTTTCGTGGTGTACAGCATCCAGTCATGCTCGCACCCCCCAAGCCAAGACATCGGCCACATGGATTTTTCGGCCTTCACCCATTCACGCTGAAGCAAATTGACGTTAAGTTGCTCAACCTGCTCCCCATATTTGACCGACAGTTCGCTCGTGGTATTTGCAAGATCATCAAGCAACAGCAAACCCTGCTTAATAATTTCAACAACATCCTGACTCCAAGGCTTGCCGATCGCAGCAAAAACTTGCCTTCGTTGTTGCAACAAATGCAGTCCACTCTGACAGGCAGAAATATCGTCATCCGACCATTGAGGAGTAAGCGCAGCACTTAACTCGCGGTGTTGAATTAATAACTGAACGCCCGCACTTAATCGTTCTGCAACCTCACGCACATCTGGTCGCAATACGAAACGCCAATTTCGCCCAGCACAATTTGGCAAAGTTTTAGCAAAGATCTCTAATGCTTTTCGAGCACGCTGATTTTTTTCGACAGCAGGAAGACCAATTTCCAAACAAAATCGATCGTAAGCTTGTTCAACTGCATGAGAAAGAGGAATAACAGCACGCGCAGATTCAACCAAAGTTTGCTGCCAACTCGGTGACCATTCATTTCGACCAACGGCTGCAAGCGGACCCTTCTGTAAAGCATCTTGTCCAACTGCGAGGGCATTCACTTCCAAACGGCCAACTACATCCCTCATCACCTCCATTGCTTCAGAGTCATGGGCATTTGCTGTGCCCCACGACAAACGCACGGTTGGCACATCTTTGCCATCTGCGATTCCGCCAATAGCATCAAAAATCGTCAGTCCATTGCTGAATCGAAAATGGAGACGCTCAACGTACACATTCAAACCATCACGCAATTTCTGAAGACGAACGGCTTCTGCTCGCCACACATCCGGGTCGACATCGCCTCGTGCCGCCCAAGATTTCCCTAGCTGCGCGAGCACGTCCAGTTTTCTTGCCTTACTAGAATGTAATTCAAGACAAAACTCTCCAAGTCCAACCTCGCGCAAACGACGATATACAACATCAAGGGCTGCAATCTTCTCCGATACAAAAAGCACTCGCTTACCTTCAGCTAAGCATTGCGCAATAAGATTTGAGATAGTCTGACTTTTGCCCGTGCCGGGCGGACCAATTAGTACAAAATTTTTGCCCCGCACAGCCGCCATGACAGCAGATAACTGTGAAGAGTCAGCGGGAAGAGGACAAAATGTTTGCTCTGGTCCAAATTCTCGATCAAGCCGATTAGGTGAGGGGAATGCGACACTTGAAGGAAAATGCTCTCGAGGAGTATCAATAAGGTGCCGAACTACAGCGTTTTCACGGAGTTGGTCGGTACGTTCAGTCAAATCCTTCCACATGAGGTATTTTGCAAATGAAAACATTGCCAATACCACATCTTCCGTGACTTCCCAGCCCTTAATATCCTTAACCGCATGTGACACTACCTTCCAGATTGCAGCAACATCCAAGCCGGCCTCATCCTTCGGCAGCTCCCCGTCAGCAATTCCGAGGTTAAGTTTAAAATCTTGTCGGAGCATTTCAATCAGTGTCGGATTAAAACGAGGCTCGTCGTCATGTAAAACCAGCGTAAAACCTGACCTCACACTTTTTCGATTCAGCGTTACCGGAACAAGAATCAAGGGTGCGCGGTACCGCTGAGTAGACTTTTCATCACGCGTCCAAGACAGAAAGCCAATTGCCAAAAACAACGTATTTGCGCCACCTTCTTGAAGGGTGTTCTTCGCAGTGCGATACAGATCGACTAAACGTGCATCCAGTTCTTCCTGAGGCGTAGCGACAAAAATTTCACGCATTTTCAATGCATCAAGTGCGTGTTCCCGACGTAAATCCTCCCGCTCCCGCCCCTCATAGATTGCTAAATCACGGGGATCTGATCCATCCATGAGATTGGGCCGAGATAAAAGTTTTACGGCAGTTCCATCTGATAAAAGGTCTTCAAGCGCCCCTGGGTCTGGAGCCTCTAGCTTCAGCGATTTTTTGCCACTTCTGAAGTTTAATAAATTATTGCGTAACGACAGATCAAGTAATTTTCGTTGCCAGCGAGCAAGGCGATCTTTCGGATTCAGCGTAGCAATATCTGGATCGGCAATAATTTCGTCATCCGGTAAATCTGGTGCATTTTCAATTACTGGATCAAAAATTGGTGGATTTTCTGGGGACTCTGCCAGATGAGTTTCCGAACTGGCCAACGGCTTGATTCTTTGAAGGCGTGCTCTCCGAATGTCCACCGCCAATTCGAAGGCTTCCTCATTTTCTTCCGAAATGTGCTGAGTGCCGAGTTGAATCGCAAAGGAGAATAATGGTGAAGGACGATGAGTCACGACCGTTGTTTCAAAAATCACTAACTCATTAAGCTTTACCCGCTTTCGAAGCGCAGTAATGTCATCAACCACCGTGGTCGAAAATTCTTCAGGCTTCAGCCAAACGCCAACAAACGCGTGGCCTTTAGTAAATATTAAAAGAGGGTTTAATCCGACCTGCTCAATGGCCGAGCAGAATAGTAGTGCCAAATCAAGGCAGGTGGCCAAACCAGATTCCGCGATTTGCGCTGCTCCGCGCACCTTCTGTCCCGTATATTCAAAGCTGGCTGGTGGCAAAGCATAGTCCAGCCCCATGCCCGCAACCACACTCCAGATGCCGGACACCAATTCCCATGCGCGTTTTGGACCGCCCTTGTAGCCATCTAGAGCCGCATTTTTGCCACTTTTTCGAAGGATTTCTGCCGTTTGTTTGAGCAACCGCTCCACGGCGGGTTCATTCGGCTGCACAAAAGCAGCAACTAGATCCGGGAAGTGGGATAAACCGCCCCATTGATTTCTAGGTAAAAGCTCAACGGTCCAATCTAGACGCGCAAACTCTCGCTGCTCATCACTACTGGATCTTAAGACCAGTGTGACCGATGCTTTTTCAGCTTCCGTCAGGCGAGAAAGTAGCGTTCCATCCAGCTTTATATCCAAATCACTGAGAGCAAAGCTCTTCACAGCTCCAACCTCTTCAATCCGCCAAGTCTTTGGCTTTAGAAATGCAGGAACAGACGTAATCTCAAGTTCGAGGCTCTGAATAGCAACTTCAGAATCATTGACGATGATTAGCTCACGGAGCAGTGGCACCGCATTCTGAAAGTCGGCAAGATTCAATTTGGAAACAAGAGTGGTGTCAATCCGATAAGGAGGGCTGCCCGGATCGATTACATCAGTCAACTCAACTTGTTCCATATCCACCCTTTAACCCCAGCCATAATCTGGCCCAATTATTGATTGAATCAATTTTAGAAACGCTATCAGGCCTCTCATAGAACATTTGAAAAGCACAGATCCGTAACCTACAGTAGTTTCGGCCTGGCGCAATATATCTCCATATCGAATATTGCGCAGGTTGTCCAGTGTACGCCCTTACTCTTACATCAACCTTACAAATGGAGCGATTTTCCTTATCCAATAGATGAAAAATATCCATTGATGCGTATTCCACTGAAACTGGACAGTCGGAGCGTAGCGACGCGGGGGTTGTATTCCTGCAAATCATTTACACGTTCCGCATGTCTCCATAATTACTTGGCATGTAACGAATGTCTCCACAATTACCTCTATTGCGCCGGAAGTAATTGTGGAGACATGTTTTTTGCTGTGCTATGAAAATCAAGCTGGTTTTGATTTTTTGATGGCTCGTTAATTACTGCACCGGACAAAAACGCTGTAAAATTATTGCACTTCATTCAGTTTCGACTGCTCAACCAGCACCTCCTCAACTTTTTAATTTCCGGGAATATAAACTGCCCATCTTATGAAGCTGCTGTATTATATGAGCTTGCAAATTACGGCTCATTTAGGCCATTTTTTTCTACCGGCCATTAGGTTTTTTATTGTATCGGCATTGTTATTTAACATTTTTAATTTTTTTGCGCAATAATCGTATTCGCTAGAAATGACTGTACTCCCCCGACATAAGATTGACTACCCTGTAATGGCCTCGATGCCCCTTTATTGAGAAAATCACAACGTCGCCAGTCTTTGTAGTGAATAGTTTTATATCATTTTTGTGCAAAAGGTCTCGAATTGCTTGCTTGGGATGTTCGAACTTGTTTCCATAGTCCGAAGTTGCAATAGCAACTGAGGGTCGAACAGTTTTTAAAAATGATGAAGTAGTGAACCCATTGTCAGCTCCATGGTGCGCCAGGACCATAACGTCAACTTCTCGACTAATAGATCTCATTCTTCTTAGTCCAGCAGCGATATGCTCAGACTCCACATCACCCAAACTCAATACATTGAACGATCCAGATCTAAAATGTTGTACGGTGGAATTATTATTTGAATTATCAGGATCAATATGCTTTGGATGATGCATAATATTTTCGTAGCCATAGTCTTCAGCCGCATCAAGGCCAGATATATATTTCGGATCAACACGAACTATTTTGGATGGTAACTTTTTTGCAAGCTTGGCAGCTTTAATAATGGAAAGACTTGATTTTCCGGCATCTGTGTGAGGCTCATACCCAGGATACTCAATTTTCGATGGTGAGTATTTTGAGATGATTTCCTCAAGCTGTGATGGTGAACAATGATCTTGATCCCACGAAGTAATATGTAGTGTATCTATAGTCTTCTTGTTACATATGGCAAGCTCCGCCGCAATTGTTTCAGCGTTCACATCTGTATATCGAGCCTCTATCAGTGTGAAAGTGGCCCCGTTGAAATATGAAAATGACGATCCGGCATTGCCTAATTGATAGGCTCTGAAGCGGGTATTTTTGGATTGTGCAGTCATTGCTAATCACCAACCTTGCAGTTAATATAGTTCAGAGAAGCCCATACTGCGTCTCAACCTGGGCGGTGACTTGGTATCCATGATTCGAAAGTAAGTCAAATTCGGAGAGGGTGAGTTGCCGAAGAGTTGTTGGGAAGTTTGCAGCCAAAGCAGCTGCCTCCCTCCCATGAATGCCACTCACCGGCGTGTTAATGTACAGGTAGGCACCGCGCAAGGGCTCTTGCTGTATATAAAACGAAAAGGTTCTAACCCGAAGTGCACGAGCCTGATCAGCCATGATATCCGCCACTCGCTTAAACCGCGAGGGGTTGAGTGCAAAAAGTGAAAATCCTGTCTTTAACGGCGCACCAGCATCGGAAGCTATGATAATTTCGCCGAGGTGCTTTGGTTTTCCCTTTCCCGCATCAAAAAATGGTTCGAGACCGAGATTATCATAGACGCCACCATCATAAAGATGTAGTTTCTTATAGCCGATATCAACTGGGGTTTCTTCGTTGATCGAAACATCCCAACTTGGACGCTTGCACCATTGAAATGTTTTTGTGTCGAGCGTGAGTGGACCTAATCCACCTGGAAAAGCTGCTGACACTGCCAGCGCATTCGCAAGCAAGAACTCGCCTGGAGCAGCGTAACCAAGGCTGTAATCACCGATCGAATCGCTTTTGAAGCGGAACCTCTTGCCATTCTCTGCTGTTGTTCCATTTATTGACCACTCAGGAACCAAGGGCAAATCGCTGAGACGTGTAGTTATGTCCCACTCGTGTTGTAACGCCAAGGCAAGCAAATTGGCACGAGATATTAAGTAACGCCAGTTGCATGGACGAAGAAGTTCACTTATCGCGCCCCATTGCAAACTACGTTTGCAAAGTTTTTTGCGAAGAGATGGATACACTGTTGATATAAACTGTTCAGACGACGGCCATTTCATGCCTGCCTCTTGAAGCATCAAGCCAACAAGGAGGCTTCCGCCAGAGACGGTCGAAATCCGGTATACGTCTTCCAGCGCTTGGCGTTCTGCTAGTAGGCGAAGCACTCCCAGATGAAACACAATGGCACGTACGCCGCCGCCGGACAGGGCTAGTGCAATAGGCTTTCGGGTCTGCTTATTCACTCTTTTACCACGCCCTTCATCACCTGGATGTCGTGCTCACCGATGATAAGCGAAACAGCGGGCAGTCCGTCTTGAGCCATTCCAATGCTGAGGTAGTCCAACTGATACATATCATCTTGGCTAGGTGTCGAAGAATGTCCTGGGGGGTGGCTATGCCACTCACCAATATACTGAACTATACCTGCAGTTCGCCTAGATGCCTCTGCGACAAGCTCTGGAAGGTTCTCGACCCCCCTTTTGAAAGATACTGTTGTTGACTCACTGTCTGATGGTTCGGGTAATGCATCAACAACGATAACTGCATTTATGTTGAAATCATAATACCCGAGAAGAACACCTCCTGTCTCACAGGGTGCTTTTTGCCTCCGTTGGACGCGGAGTTTTTGCTCTAAACCATCGTCGATAAAAAAATCCAAGTCATCAAAGCGAAGATGCCTCTCGTCATGCACGGGCACTCTATATGCGTTGACGTTACCCGACTCTGGATCGCGAAACCAAATCCGAATAAGTGCTTCCGATCTGGACTGTGCCAGTTGTACTTGTTCAGCGAGCGTTGCCGCATGGGCAACAATGCGCGAATAGGCAAGAACGGTAGATATATCTCGGCAACTGCCTCCGCTCCAGAATGAGCCCAGATTTCCGTCCAAATGCCTTTCGCCCCAAGACTCATGGATTGCTGCTCTGTAATACTGCGCTTCTAATGTACGAAGTCGAATAGATCTGCTTTCGTCCTCTGCAAGCAGAACAGCGGCATTTCCGTTCGGAGTGACAAATACAGACATGTGCCTTCCGAACTTTGCTTGCGAACTTGCGATTCTAGGATACTCCAGAGTGGTGGAAGCATCGACTACAAGTTTAGCAGCGCAGAGAATATTGAACGTATCTTCATTTAAGGAAGTGGCGTCTGCACAAACAGAGACAATTTCACTGGCGCCATTCATTACGGCAGCATGCAGAGCGGCGACGACATCTGTCTTGGGAGTGCCAATGTGTTGATAAAATGCGATGTGACGGGACAGATTGTGTGGTTTGATATGGTCTTTATCTATTGCGGTCCATTTACCCCATCCGCTACGCCCCCAAAGTTCGAGCATGATGCTGCCCAATGAACCCACTCCTACAATGACGCCTTGAGGCCCATCATCTACAATTCCTGATTTTAAGCGGGCGGATGCTGGATCTAGGCTCCGAAGAACTTCCAGCGGGAAAAGCTGCTCATCGCGCCAAGTCTCCTGGCTGGTTGCAAGCACGCTTAACGCGTCTTTGTAGTAGCGATGATTATGGTTAATCAGAGCACCAAGTTTTACTCCAAGTTTTAAAGCGCCTGTCATTAGCATAAACGCTTTCGTAACTATCTTTTCAGGTAGCGTACCAGCTGAACGACATATCGGTATCTGCAAAAGGATTACAGTCAACGACTCATCTACATCTTCTGAAACACCATCGTCGCCAACAAGTAAGGAAACCTGCCCCTTAAGAGTCGCGAGCAAATTGACACCTCGCCTTTCGAGTAATGCCGCCAATTCAGAAAGTTTGGTTGGCTCTCGCTCAATATGACCATGAATTACCGGAGACAGCGAGATATCAATAAGCGCGATGCCGCCTGTGGGGCTTGCCTGGGCAATCGGATTCAAGAAAAAGGTTTCCCCATTGTCCTTCCGTGTTTGGCCTTTTGCGACAATAAAACGTTGGCCCGAGATTTTCTTTAGCTCATCGTAATTCCAGGGCATAACCAGTTCGTACTTCGTGACGAAGAACAATTGTTCGACTGGCTGATCAGTTGGGTGCAGTTCTCCTCTAGCTGATTTTTCAAGCCACCACTGGATACGTCGTAAAAAATTTTCAGGCGTCCAGGTTCTAAGAATTGAATCCACTGGCTCGAAGTAAAGGCACAGGCTTGGGGGGGAATCAAAATTTACGCTGTTCTGATGCATCAAAACAGGGAAGTTTTTACGTAACGCAAGGACTTCAACAAGTGCACTGCGATTCGCCGACACACACAGCGCCAATCGCTCACGATATTTGATGCCGTAGGGATTATTGGGTGGCACCTCATCGCACTCTACATCCACGATGACGCATTCCAAAGCGCCATTTTTTTGCCTGAGCATCTGGATGACTTCAAAATCGCGATGCCGTACGCAAGCGTTATGCATAGCTAAGGCGCGGGGCATAGCGAATTGAGAGGCGTCCGCAACCACCTCCACGTTAAACAATGGAAAAAATATATCTGACATCAGCCTGCTCGAGGGGGCTTTGATGCTACGATTGCGGGTGCTCCACCAACAACACCGCGAATCCAAGAAATGCCGCTGCTTCCAATTTCAAACACCAACGGCTCAGGCTGTGTCGCATTCGGTTCCTCCATCGTGACCAACAGTTTTCGCCCACTTACTTCGTGTAGATACCGTTCATATGTCTTTCGAGCTTGAATGTGCGGCGGCTGTGTTTGTTCGTAGGAGTCGTTTGATTCAGGAATAGGTCGGCTTGAACTTACGAGATAGGCATCCGGTTTGCCATACAACAGGAGATCCTTAACCAACGGTTTTGGTTCAGTTCTCTTGTCGCCTTTTTCGTCACTCAACGCAAGGTAACTACAGTGATGCGGGATATTGTAGAGATTCCAAGATAGGCGCCCCTCGTTATTGTGGTAGCACGAGGTCTTAACGATTTCTTCAAGAACATCCCATTCTGCATCACCAGCCTGAAGAAAATCGTATAAGTAACCGTTGGCATTAAAACGCACATTGAAGATAAGGGATGCACGATTTCTGATGACATCGGAACCGTCTTCACAGTGCTTTATGAATGGAGAATGGCAAAAAAACTCAACGCCGTCTTTGGCCAGAGAAAAGCCTGGAACCAATTCACCTGCATTGACAAATAGGTGATCACGAGCATTAGGAGCCTCACCACGATCCTTCAGCTTTTGCGAGAGCCATTCAACTAGTTCGGGAGGCTTGGAAAACACAAGGATATCTTTTCCCTCAAGCAATCGGTGCCTACCTTCCTGTCGAAGGATAACAAATTCGTTGCTCTGTTGATTATTTGACGCCTCCTCCAACAGCATCGCGGCTGGCATCCACAGCTGCGATATTTTGATGCGCCCATCTCCTTGGTATTTGACAGCGTGCTGTAGTTCGAAGAATTCAGTGCTTCCGCTTATATGATCCACATCTGCATGAGTGAACGCCACCACGTCAAAATGAACTTGCTCTGTATTTTTTAACTCATTCTTCAACCGGGAGTCCAAATCAATCATCGGATTTTCTTTGTCTTCGCCGTTGCGGCGGTGGCAGTAATCAAAGAGTATTCGTCGTCCGTTGGAAAGTATAATTTGGCTCGTGTCGCCGTTTCCAACAGGGTAGAAGAGAATATTATGAGTTGTGGACATTATTTAACGCCTTTCATGTTTGATTTAATAATGCGACAGCTATCGCGTTCACGCAATCCTTTTTGCTGAAGCCTCAATTTCAGAGAGAACTGTATTAACAAATTGTGTTTTAACAACCCAGTTGTTGTATCTGGGATTCCAATAACCACGACCACGGCATACGCTCTCTACAAACACTCTGACCTTTATGTTTATTGGATGCCAAACGGTAATATCACCACTGGGTAATTTGCCGGTTTCTATCGGCCACGCATTTTCAAGCACGAATATCGCCATAGCTACCCTCTAAATCTTTCCGAACAGCGGAAGCGAACGTCTCGTGCATGCATCTATAGCCAAATGAATTAAATACGATCCTCCTGCCACGACGAGACAAAATTTAAGCACTTTCTCCATCTCAGTTTGAGTTTCCCACTGACCTAGCGTATAGATACCGCCACCAATCAAGGTTGCCAATGCCACACTGTGGAAAAACTGCCGATGATGCGGATGTATGGCTGGCTCCAATATATCAGGGAGATTTGTACATATTGCTGCCAGTACAGACCCTCCAACTGGCGCCAGCGTTTGCTTTCCTTCCTGCGCTTCTAAATTCAGAATCACCAGTCCCGTAACAGCTGCAGCAACGGCACGATGCGCTAATGCATTCGACATTTATATTTCCTCACTTCCGCGACATCTTGGATAGTTCATAGCCCATCAAGTTATGCATTAATTGAATGAGTCCATTGCGGCAATCCACTACGTGAAAGGTGTTCAACCAGATTCTTGGTTCCATAAAATTTAAGACAGCCACCTTCGCTGAAGGCTAGCGCAGATTGATCAATTTTTAAACCAGAACGTCTTGCCTTAGCAGTAAGCTGGGCAAGAACCGCTGCATTAGCAGAGTCTGAATTAGTTGTGGAGTGGGCATCGAATACTGCAAAGTCAATTGCCCCTCCATTTGCTGAGCGTTCACGGATATGAGCGAGATTAATTTGCATTTTGCGGTTCCTTTAATAAATTAATAGTCAAGTTTCCTACCGTTGTTGTGCGAACACAAGAAGCTGCCACTCAATTTTTCCGGAATTTGGACTGTGCTGATGATGATTCTGCGGTGGCAAAACATGCCCTGTGGCAATTGCAATCTCGTCGCCACACCCCACGCATCGATAAATTCCTGCATTTGTTGCGGTACTACCCGGGGCATGACGTTCGTCGAAAGCGGCATGATTATTTTGTTTGAGAAAATCTCCATATTTGTACTGCGCCATATGATGCTCCTTTCAATTTTTAACCATTAACTTTTAAATAACCATAATGAGCATATTATATCATCTATTTGATTATGTCAATAGCGCAAAATGGTTGCATTAATACCGCTTATTGTTTAAAATACTGCGATGAATTCAAAACCAATTCTCAACTCCGATCCAATTTCCATCCAAAATATAAGCCAAGCTCAAAGAGAGAGACTGGCTTATATTGAATTTAGACTGTATTTTCTGGGAGAGGCTCGCCGCCAAGATTTAATTCAACGGTTTGGGACAGCTCCCGCCGTTGCGACAAGAGATTTCGCACAATACAAAGAACTCTTTCCACGCAACATCAGCTTTGATAACAAAACAAAATACTATGTAATAGGAAATGACTTTTCACCAGCTTTTAGCCATGTCCCGGAAAGAGTGCTGACAGCCTTGTCGCAAGGTTTTGGTGATGGGGGCCCTTCTGCTAGCGGCGCACTCCTTCCTTGCGAACTTCCTCCAATATTAAATCGCCCATCAATGATGGTTCTTGCGCCTGTTGCTCGTGCGATTCATCAAAACAAGGCGATCAGCCTCAAGTATCAGTCTCACACAAGCGGAGCATCGAAGCGGGAGATAGTGCCATTTGCTTTCGTAAATGATGGACTTCGTTGGCATGTCCGAGCATTTAATCGGAAGGATAAAGATTTTCGTGATTTTGTTCTCACTCGCATGGACTCGACCTCAATTATCGACGACAGCCCCGTTCAGAGTCATGAACTATCATCTGCTGATATTCAGTGGAATCGAATTGTTGAGTTAGATCTAGTCCCGCATCCAATTCAAAAACGTCCCGAGGTTATTGAGGGAGACTTCGGCATGATAGATGGCGTATTACACATAAAAGTGAGAGCAGCAGTTGCCGGGTATGTGCTGCGCCAGTGGATTGTTGACTGCAGCCACAACCACAAACTTGAAGGACAGGAATACAGACTTTGGCTCAGAAACCATCTTGCACTCTATGGTGTATCCAGTGCAATGTTTGCTCCTGGATATGAAACTCCTATATAAAGATTCCCACTGTCAACAAAGGTTAAGGCAAGAATACGCGGGATTCTGGGATCAAGAATTCGGAAGAATATTGAAAGGTGCAAAAATGAGGGGGATAGCCGACATGAATTATGAATGCTTATTGAGGGAAGCTCGTGGGAGCGGCTATGGGGGACTTGCGGCCAATCTAGACCATCCTGTTATGTCAAAAGAAAAATCGAGCAATATTTCGACGAAATCGCTAAATGCACTTTCACTCTTCTCTGGTGGAGGGGGACTAGATCTTGGGTTCTCTGCTGCCGGTTTTAAAGTGCGAGTATCCAGCGATATTGACTCGTTTTCATGCACCACCCTGGAAATAAACAAGGGCAAGAAGTCTTTTTATAAGCATGCAAAATCGATGCAGACCGACATTACAAAGATCGATGCTTCTGATTTGTTTAATGGCATTTACGCAGATGCAAGCGGGATTGATTTAGTAATAGGAGGTCCGCCATGCCAGGCATTTTCTGTATTCGGACAACGCAAGGGTCTTGGGGATCCAAGAGGTAACTTGGTTTGGGATTACCTTCGAATTATTAGAGAAATTCAGCCTGCAGCGTTTGTTTTCGAGAATGTAGCCGGATTAAAGTCGATCCATAATGGAAAACTTTATGAGGAGATTCTCGAATCCTTAACTTTAGATGGGATGTACACAGTATCAGCGCACAGCTATCAACTGGCGGATTTTGGTATTCCGCAATTCCGTGAGCGAATTTTTTTCATTGGTGCCAAAAATGGCAATCAAGTGCCGCAGATGATGCCGACTCATGGTAATTCGCCGAACACGCCAAATCCATACCGTACCGTTGGAGAAGCACTTCGTTTCATGCCTGAACCTGGGGAAGAGAGCCAGCTGCCGAATCATATTGGCAGAAAACACAGCCAGCGAATAATTGATCGATACAGCAGCCTAGTATTTGGCGAACGGGATCACAAGACGCGAATAAACAAACTAAATCCGGAGAGACCAAGTTACACGATCATTGTGGGTTCTGACAAAGGCGGCGGAAAAGGCCATGTACACCCATTTATTCCACGTGAAGTTACGCCGCGTGAATCCGCAAGGATTCAGACGTTCCCAGATTGGTGGCAATTCCATGGCAAGGGCCGACACGTAATACGGCAAGTCGGCAATGCCGTTCCTCCATTGTTTGCGGCACAGCTTGCTGAGCACGTTAGAATGCATATTTTCGGCGCCAAACGGAAAAAATCATATGTCGAGCTTGTGGAAATTCTTGGTTTGGATTATTTAAAATAACGAAATAGTACACTCTGCACATGATCCGAGATCTTTTTAGTCATAAAATACATTCCAGTGGTAATGATTGGCCCGAGAAGCTTGCAGAGATTGCGGCAATATTTGCCGAGTTCGAGGGCCATATTTATGATCGTGATGCCTTCGAGATACGGCTGCAAAAAATTAGCCCTAGAGCCTCATATTTGGCGCACAGTGCCATATCCGAGACAACGTCAGAAGCTGACACAAAACAAAAAAGAAAGGATTTCTCGAAATTTAGAGATGAAATCAGCGCTTATCCTGCGTACTTGGGAATCTATTACCTTGAACAATCTCTGAGCGGCTGGATTGTTCGCCTAACTGAAACTGCCAAGCGATACCTCGTCAGAGAAGAACCAGATGTCGGCGCTTTCCTTAGGTTGCAATTACCATTACTTCAGTACCCTAATTCAATGGGTGCTGTTTATACGAGCAGCTCTGAAAAAATGCACATGCAGGTTCAAGCTAGCAACAGAACGCTGGCGTTCATCAAGGAAGGATTCCACTTTTCTCCTGTCAGGATGATTGCAATCGCCCTGAAAGCCGATGCCATATTGCGTGAAGTCGATGTTCTTGCCGCTCGTGTTTCCTATAATGAAATATTTTTACTCGCCAATAACCAATCAGTAAACCGAAATATCCTTCCAGATATAAAGGATGTTACTACCGCTCTTGAGGAAGTTAGAAACGACAAGCAAAAATTTAAGGGCAAGCATGAGAACAGATTTCATTTGCTCAAACACACAGAAATTTTCTCAATTGAGCATGGAATTATTCGGCTCCGAGATGGCGTGACAGCAGCAGATAAAATCCAATTACTCAAGCAATTAAATGCTATCGTCCGTATAAGCAATACATTTTCTAGCCTAGATGACTGCCAATGCAAGAAGGATCTGGAGGAGGTGGCAGCAAGGAGCGAATGGGGGCGCTATTTCGATGGGTTAAAAGTATTGCCGGCAGAAATTATCGATGACCTTACCAGAGACACAGTTCTTGAATCTGCTATGGTATTAATGCAGAAGATTGGAGTTGGCGAACAGATTACACTGCCGCCGGCTCCAGAGACTTATCCATTCAGGAATCGGACAGGAAAACCCCCAGCTCCTAAGCCATTTGACAGGGTGCGAGAACTTGCCGATCCTGATCTGACAAGAATCAAACGCCAGAAGCGAAATTTAGCGCATAAAGAGCTTGTTGATAAGATGGAAAGCTGGCTTCTGTATCTTGGTGCGCAGCCTCAAGAAAATGACCATATCGACTTGTTTGCAGAAATTCCCGGGGACGGCACATTTATTTTTGAAATGAAAAGCGGCGGAGAAAGCTTGCTTGAACAAATAAGGAAAGGTTTGAGTCAGTTATATGAGTACCGATACCGCTATCAGAAATTTATAAAGGGATACCACGTTTCACTTTGCCTTGTCTTGCCGGAAAACCCAACGAATATTCCGTGGATAACCGATTATCTTTGCAATGACCGCGAGATAAATATTTGCTGGTTTGAAAACGACAGCAAGCCAACGTGGCCGACAGAATGCGCGGATAGCATGGCCGTTCTTCAAAAGCATTCGCAACAAACGGTTTTTTAGTGTTTTGTATGGTTGCTACACAATGCCGCATTGTTGATTGGTTTGCAAAAATTCCTTCATCGATTTTTTTGACTATTCATTGGAAATGATTCATGAGCCTAATAAGATATAACACTTCATGGGTTGGCATAGACGGGGGGCGAGAGGGGCTTTGGAAGGAACCACTTTGGACTGACGTCCTAAGAATTATTTCCTCCCATTCCAACGAAATTGTCTACGAACGAGAAAGCTCTATCTATAAAGATTTGGAAAAAGCCTATCCAAATGAGGCATGGAGAAGCCAAACTGCAGAAGGTGCTTTTCGTCCTTTATTCAGGGATTATCCTAACTCATGGACAAGGACAGGTGTCGTTTCTCTATCGGGAAAACGCTTTAACGTAACAGAACTGGGCTTAAATGTATTATCAGGAAAGACTACTAAAACTGATATTTTTGTCAGTATGTTCAAAATGCATAAAGAAATTCTCAATGGTACCGTCGATTATGAGAAACCATTTTCCATATTAGCGTCTGCTTTCTTGGAAGCTAATCGACCGCTCAAAACGGAAGATATTTATTGGGCAGTAATGAAGAATTACAGGCCGGGCGTCGACAACATAGTAGAAGTTATTAAGAAAAAAATTCCAATGATAAGTAAGGGGCCGGATAGCACCCCATATAGACGTTTGCGCAACATGCTTTCTCTAATGCGAGCCTCTAACGCCATAGAGTCAACGCGAAGAGAATCTGGAACATTTTGGTCTGTCTTAGATAATAATTTGCTACGCAAAATTTCAGAAGGTTATTAAAACCATGGATTCCACAGAACAAGAAATTACCATAACGCCCGACCCCCAGATTCTCCAGGTGCTTACGTACCTGGAGATGAGGCCAATCGATAGCCTTTGCGAGTTAATTGATAATTCAATTGATGCACTATCAGGCCAGACAGTCGACGAAGGTACTGTCATCATGGTTGATTTGCCTTCTAAAAAAGAAGTGGATGACGGCAACGGACGCGTTCGGGTAAGGGACAACGGGCCTGGCATGACTCTAGAGCAAGTTGAGAATTCGTTGAAAGCCGGCTATTCCAGCAAGCAAAGATATGGAAGTCTTGGTTTGTTCGGTGTAGGTTTCAATATTGCTAGCGGGAAAATTGGTTGCCAGACGCGCTTGCTTACTGCTCGCAAAGATGATGGCTATGCAATACAAGTGATACTTGACTTGATAACTTTAAAACGTTCAGGGCATTTTAAAGTAAAAGCAACCAGAATTGATAAGCCTGAAGGTTTTCAGCATGGAACAATGGTTGAAATTACGAAACCTTGGACTGCCGGTAATCAAAACTTTGGTTTCATGATGAAGCTAATTTCAATTGGCCGTCCCAAAATATTAATGCAGCTAGGCAGGACATATGCAACCATACTTAGAGAGAAAAAAGTGCGCATACTTGTTGGCGAGGATAGTGTGGAGCCATATTCTCATTGCGTGTGGGATGACTCACGTTATGTCGAGCATTCCAAACACGGGCGCATTCCTGCCATTTATCGATTTAAGCATAAGGTCATTCACACTTATAGAAAGTGCGCGTCATGCGGGGCAACCATCCCTGACGGGGAAACAAGCTGCCCTGATAGCTCATGCGGCAGCAGCAGTTCGGTAACGCAGGAAGAGCGAATTTCAGGGTGGGTGGGGATTCAAAGATATTTGGACGCAAGCCATTTTGGAATTGACCTGATCCGTAACGGTAGAGCTATACGAATCCTCGAACAAGATGCATTTTTCCGCTTTCAAGATCCAGAAACTGGGGATCCAATTTTCGACTATCCCATAGACAACCGAGAAGGTCGCATTGTTGGTGAAATTCAGTTGGATCATGTTCCAGTAGATCCGGCAAAGCAGAACTTTGAGCGGAGCAGTCCAGAATGGCGACGTGCGATTGAGTTTCTTAGAGGAAAAAGTAGCTTGCAACCTGAACGCCCTGGAGCCGATTCAAATTTAAGTCCAATTTTCAAACTTTATCAAGGCTATCGCAAGGTTAGAAACCCCGGCAGGCGCAGTATGACGATGGGAAAATGGTTGCCAGGGAGCAATGAACCTAAAGCGCTCAGTCGAGCAGAAATTGACGACTTAAGACATAAATTCGATAACCGCGAGCCAGGTTATTTTGATGACACGGAGTGGTGGAAGCTTGTTGAGCAAGCAGAGGAGAAACCAGTTGAGGGTTTAAGGAAATGCCCAGCATGCCATCTAGATTCACCAAGCGGTGTGGAGGAATGTCCTCACTGCGGCCATATATTCGAAGGCAAGTTATGCCTGAACAATGATTGCGGAGAAACCATTAGTCGCAGCGCGGCTCTTTGTCCATATTGTGGCACCAATCAAATTCCAGAAGTAGTGGAGCCATGGAATTGTAGCGTTTGCGGACATCCAAATGGCTCAGACGAGACAATTTGCGAAGCCTGCAAACAGGCCAGGGGGACACTAAACCCAATCTCAAAAGATGGATTAAATGGCCTTAGTCATAAGGATGATGATCTATCGATCCGAGGACTGACTATAGGTCTCGCATCAGGAGAGCAGTCTTCGCCTATTGATGTAACAACCTATTTAATGGAGGGGCACATTTATTCATATCACCATGACGGCACAAAAGTTCGGTTGCCCAGTGTGACCTTCACTATTAACGATGTAGAAATTTACATTGACCCCTGTCACCCCTTGTTCCTACAAGCAGGTATTCAGCTGGAACAACAGGTGGCGTCGGAAGCTGCGGCTTATCTCCATGTGTATTACAAAGGACAATCTGCAAGAAACCCAGCTGAGCATACAATTACCAAGATTACTTACGATATCTTGAGGGAGAGTTGGCCAGAAAAATTTAGTAATGCCGGACTTGAATCTGAGCTTGATTCATTGTTTTCTTCCATTCGCATGAAGCTTGCCGACTCAATCGGGGAAGAAAGTTCAGATACTTATTACAATTTGCCGCAGGAAGAAAAATCGTCCCTTGCTTCAGAATCTGTTAAAAGAGGAAGGGATATCTCCGAGCTTTCTCAACTAATAGAAAATGGGCAGTTTATTCATTTCCTACGCCCCAAAGGACTTCTGGAGATATTCCGAATAAATCCAAGATTATTTTTCGACAAGCATGTTTGGGATATAACATTTTCGGCTATCCCATCAATATACCCCGACTCTGGGGAACGATTGCAATTCCAAATAAAAAATGAATATTCCGGACTGTTGGATATTGCGGTCATGTGTTCTGAAAAAGGCGCTGGCGATCCGCGCGAAGCTGCTCTTGCAAAAGCAGTATGCGCACTTTTAACAGCAAAAATAGCGGATTAACTTGTGTTTATTGATCGAGAAATAATCAGCAATTGCGGTTGGCAAGCCTTTGAAAGGCTCATAGCCCGCTTGCTGATTCACCAAGGCTTCAAAGGTGTAAGAGTTGTTGGCGGTTCCGGAGACAAGGGGGCTGATATTGTTGCGATTGGCCATAATAATAAGCGATGGCTAATTCAGGCAAAATATTGGGCGAAAGCCGTTCCCGAATCAGAATTGCAAAAAACACTTGAGGCAGCCAAGTTATATAAAGCCTCTAACTCGGTTATGGTCGCTCTAAATGGAGTGGATGAAAAAGCGCGCGCATTCCAAAAGCAAATGCTTTTGCAAGGGAAGAGTTTGACAGTCTGGGAACCAGCAGATCTTATTGATCAGGCAAAACAGTTGTCTCGTTTTCCTAGTGTAAGACCCCCTCAAGGAGATTATCAATCTGCGGCCATCAATTCGGCTTATGAAATGCTATCGACTGGCTCACCTAGGAGAGCTATGATTATAATGGCTACTGGTCTAGGAAAAACATTTACCGCAGCCGAAGCTATCAGGAGGCGATTTCAAGATCATCCCATCAAGGTTCTCATCTTGGCACACACAAACCAGCTTGTGTTGCAACTTGAAAAAGCGTTTTGGCCATTTATAGGCCCTGCTGAATCGACTTTGATTTGGAATCAACATGAGAAGCCCACGGAAGATTCACTAAAGCAATCCCGGTTTATTTTTGCCTCCAGAGATACGGTTGCAAATTACATTTCTGGTGGGGGATTTTTTCCTAAATTCGATTTAGTTCTTATCGATGAGTGCCACCACGCGCACACAAAAAGCACTACTTACCAATCAATAATTTCATCCATTCACGCAGGTACAGATAATGGGCCACAACTATTGGGTTTGACAGCGACCCCGTTTCTTGCTGATCCAGAGGCTGCTCTTGAGCCGGTATTTGGGGAATCTCCGCTTGTAAGTATCGATATGATCTACGGGTTGCAGCGTGGGTTTTTATCCCAGGTCGACTATAGACTTTTCACTGACAATATTAATTGGGAAGGATTAAAAGATTTGCAGGGGAAATCTCTTTCCCCTAAAGCGGTTAATCGTTCCATATTTATTAGGGAATGGGACGATGGAGTTATTCAGCAGCTTCATTCTACATGGAGTGAAGTTAAAAGCCCCAAAGCTATTATTTTTTGCGGGACTATTGAGCACGCCCTTACGTTGAGGGACAAAATTAACGCTAGGAACTTTTGTAAGGCCGAAGCGATTTATTCCGGCAATGCGCGAGGCGAATCAATGAGCCAATATCAGCGAAACTTGTTGCTTACTGATTTTGAATCAGGATCTACAAACGTAATTTGTACTGTAGATGTTTTTAATGAGGGCATCGACGTGCCCGACGTAAATATTGTGGTATTTAATAGGATTACGCATAGCCGAAGAATTTTTATTCAGCAATTAGGAAGAGGGCTGCGCCTTTCACCTGACAAAGAAAAGACTATTGCTCTCGATTTTGCGCAGGATATCAGAAGATATGCGGCAGGAATAAAGATGAAGAAAGACTTGGCAAAGCCTGCGAGAGGTGCAACTGTTTCTTTAGGCAATAAAGTAATTTTCAGAAATGCTGCTGGAGAAGATGCGAAAGCTGAATCCTTTTTAAAGGCATGGCTATCAGATGTTGAAGCTATTGAGGCCGCCAGAGATGATGATGCGGGTGTATTGAAATTTCCGCCCCCCTTCTCCTGCTAAACGTAGCTACGCATATAATGCTCCGCATGCGTCATTTCGCTCCACCTGTTCAGGTGAGACAATTTATACCTCTGGTTTGATCGGCAAAAGTTCATCGATGTGCCGCATGGTTCAGGCTGGGAGTTTTTCCAGCGTATCTTTGAGCCAAGCAGCTGGCTCAATGCCGTTGCGTGCGAGCGAAATCGTTTCACTCGAACTTGTGGCATCCGCTGGCGTTCAGGAGAGCTCATTTCCACTGCAAGGGAAATATGGTCGAACATGTGCCACTGTTATCTGATGTTGGTGAGGCGTTGGCAATCTATCTTAATGAGGATCGCGGTGCCAACGCATCACCCCGCCAATCCGCACACCTCTCCACCACCGCCTGATACCACTCCGGCATCAAATGAAAATCCTTCTTCAGTACGTTGTAGCGGATCGCCTTATGGTGCCAAGCATCAATAATCCTCGTTTCTGGATCTGCTAAAATCCACATCGCAAGCTGAATAACAACATGCCGATCTTCCAACGAATAGCCTTCAATCGGCTCATGCTTCAATCCAAGCTGAATTTCTGGCGCACCAATTTTTTCTGTCACGAATTGCCGTAATTTGGCATGTGAATAATGCGTAAGCATGCTTTTGCATAACTGATGAAAGACAGAAAAAAATCCAACATCATAGCGGGGATCGATATCAGCCGCCCCTTCCAACAAGCGCAATGCCGGCAAAAAGATTTGATAAGCAGACTCATCGTAAATGACAGAGGGCTTGGCCTTGGCACCTCTCAAATCAAAGCCGCATACGTGGCATAAAGTTATTGGCCCGGAATTTACTAGACTAAACTTACCCATCTCGCCGCGATGGAAAGCTACCGGTGCACTGCATGAAGGGCATCGATCATGCAACATACAGGTATGCTTGGTGCACGTTGTATAAAAAGCGACTCGCCAACGTTTTCTGAAGTAAGGAACATGATCCTCGGCAAGACACTGAGGACAAAATTGCACCCCATGATGCCGATAACTTGTGGCTCTCATTTTGAGAGGCAGAATCCAAGCTTGATACCCGCTCCAGCGATAAACTTGGTAGAGCACCTGAGTGTAAGCGAGGAGACTGGTTTGTTCTATTTCTTTGGTGCCAACACCAGTATGCTCCGACAATGCCTGTACCAACCATTCCGGTGTCTGCCGATCGACATCCCTACTCCAAATTTCTTGCCCTTTCCCTAACGATACCCGAAAAAAAGTTTGCAACTTCATCGAGTGTCCATGGGCAATTCGGACCATCCAGCTCGTCAATAACTCATCTGGCAATGGCTTAGGGTGGCACACCCATATCGGCGACGAGTTAGTCATATTAACTTGGCGAAGAAACAGTCTTCCGCTTAGATGGCATCGTCCATCGAAATTTAGACAAGGTATCCAGCGTGATCTGCTCAGATTTATCTTTTATCGCCTGTTTAGCCGCCCTCTTGAGAATCTCATGAATCTCACCCAATAACCCCTCACTCATCCAAAGTATTTTCTGAGCAAGCGGAATATCCGCTCGCAGATTTGAGGGCTTTTTCAATGGGATTCGTTTTTCAAAACTCTCAAGAAGATCACCATACTCATTATCAAAATTCCATCTTGGCAGAAATTCCGGTTCAAAACGATTGGACATCTGAGGGTCGGTATTGAAGGCATTTAAAGATTCCTCAACGCCAGCGCAGACAATCGAGATTTTCAACTCATTACCTAGACTTTTTAATGCATTACGAAATTCTCTTTGCTTAACTGGGCCTCCAGCAATTATGTGCTGTAGCTCATCTAAAAGAAGCACTTTCAACTGCACATTTCGAAGTACCTGCTTAATATCACTCGCCTTATTCGAGTCGCGTGATCGTATAGCATAAGGTTGCCAGATAGCTTCAAGTATCCGGTTATAAAAATCATTCACATCCGGCTTTTTAGGTGCCTCTACAAATAAAACAGGGACAATCGCATACTCACCGTCAAGATTCGGATCAGGTTTATGGTTACGTTCGAAATGATGTAGCAGGTTAGATTTGCCGCTGTTGCTAGCACCGACGATGAGCATGTTCGGCATGCGATCAATCCGGGGATACTGGAGCAACTCTTCCATTCTGGCGAGTATTTCCTTAGCTCGCGGATAATTAATCCAAGTACCTGACAAAATTGCAAATACTCTGTCTTCGTCAGATAGATCAATCTGTAAGAGCGCTTCCTTACCCAAATGCGGATAGAGTGTGTTTTTATTTTCAGTCAGCATCGTCATCCTCAAATGAACTTCTTCTGCTAGGATCATACCCCGGTATCACTGGCGGTATAGCTGGAGCCGCCGTTTTCATCACCTTCGGCAAATCTTTCTCACGCTTTTTTCGTGCTTTTTCATGATTAATCTTTCGCTGATCCTCACGGTGCGTATTTCGGAGCATCGTGACCGGTGATTTCGCTAAGTCGTGACCGATGATTTCGGTCTATCGTGACCGCTCGTTTCGCTAAGTCGTGACCGATTTTAGGTGTCGAGCGAAATGAGCGGTCACGA
>Ga0208863_1000464_pt1 | contig 40205 bp, 35 predicted proteins | sample RifOxyD3_FD_184040 | JGI IMG/M metagenome (GOLD analysis project Ga0208863, IMG submission 184040) | Soil microbial communities from Rifle, Colorado - Rifle Oxygen_injection D3 (SPAdes) | ecosystem: Environmental > Terrestrial > Deep subsurface > Rock core/Sediment | place: Rifle, Colorado...
CTGAGAGTGGACTATGAAAACAGAAGAATAGAACGAGGGATGCCAATATGAAGAGCTTCAATTCTTCTGTTTCGGCGCAGCCAAAATCGGGAAAGAGGGATGCCCATATGATGGACTTCAATTCTTCGATTTCGGCGCAGCCAGAATCTGCAAAGGCCATGTCCATATGAGTCGCTCTATCATGATCATGGCAGGTGGAACAGGCGGACACATCTTCCCTGCGCTGGCGGTGGCGGATTTGTTGCGCGGCGAAGGGTGGACCGTGACTTGGCTAGGCGCGCCTAACAGTATGGAAGCCGAACTGGTACCGAAACACGGCTACGAGATGGTGCAGGTTAGATTCTCCGGGCTGCGCGGCAAGGGTTTGCTGCGCAAGTTGCTGCTGCCTCTGAACCTTGCAATCGCATTGTGGCAAAGCGCCGTGGCGATGTTGGTACACCGGCCCGACGTGGTGCTGGGCATGGGCGGTTACATCACCTTTCCGGGTGGACTGATGGCCGCGTTGTTGCGCCGCCCGCTGGTAATACACGAACAGAATTCGGTGGCAGGTTTGAGCAACAAAGTGCTGGCGCGCATGGCGACACGCGTGTTGAGCGGTTTTCCCGATGTCTTGCCGGGTGCGGTTTGGTGCGGCAATCCTGTCAGGGAAAGTATTGCGTTGATTGCAGAACCGCAAGCCCGCTACGCGGGTCGTGCAGGACGATTGAATGTACTGGTGGTGGGCGGAAGTTTAGGGGCGAGGGCGATCAACGAGGCGCTGCCTGCCGCGCTGGCGCTGTTGCCGGAAGAAGATCGCCCAATGGTTTTGCACCAAACCGGTCGCCAACATCACGCGCAGGTAGTGGGGTTGTATAAGACCGCCGGTGTGGAAGCCGATATCCGGCCCTTCATCGACGATATGGCGGCAAGTTATGCCGTTGCCGATCTGGTGATTTGCCGCTCGGGTGCCTTGACGGTGGCGGAACTGGCGGCAGCCGGTGTGGCGAGTCTGCTGATACCCTTCCCGTTCGCGGTGGATGATCACCAGACACACAACGCGCGCTTCCTGAGCGAGCGCGGTGCAGCGGTGTTATTGCCGCAAACAGAATTGAGAGCCGACAAATTGGCGGCGCTATTAAAAGATTTCGCAGAACGTGAAAAATTGCAGGCTATGGCGCTACAGGCTCGTAGTCTGGCTAAGGCCGATGCCGCATTGAGCGTCGCTAAAATATGCAAGGAACTGGCAGAATGAAACATAAAATCAAACATATACATTTTGTCGGTATCGGCGGATCCGGGATGAACGGCATCGCCGAGGTGTTGCTGAACCTTGGGTTTCAGGTCAGCGGATCGGATCTCAATGAGAATGTGGCAACCAAACGTCTGCGGGAGCTGGGCGCGACGGTTTCAATCGGGCATGCCGAACAGAATCTGACCAATGCCGATGCGGTGGTGGTCTCGACCGCTGTCAGCGCCGACAATCCGGAAGTTGTGACCGCACGCGCACGACATATTCCGGTGGTGCCCCGCGCGATCATGCTGGCCGAGCTGATGCGCTTGCGTCAGGGGATTGCGGTGGCGGGGACGCACGGCAAGACTACTACCACCTCGCTGACTGCCAGTGTGCTGGCGCGCGGTGGTTTTGATCCTACTTTCGTGATCGGCGGCAAGCTCAACAGCAGTGGCACCAATGCCAAATTGGGTACGGGTGAATTCATTGTGGTTGAAGCCGATGAGTCCGACGCGTCATTTTTGTATTTGCAGCCTATCCTGGCCGTGGTGACCAATATCGATGCGGATCATATGGAAACCTATGGTCATGATTTTTCGCGCTTGAAACAGGCGTTCGTTGATTTTATAGAACATTTACCCTTTTACGGACGGGCGATGCTGTGCGTCGATGACGTCAATGTGCGCGAAATTCTGCCGCGCATCACCAAGCCGGTGACGACCTACGGCTTTAGCGAAGATGCGCAAATCCGAGCGGTCAATGTGCGTGCCGAAGGCGGACAGATGCGTTTCACCGCAGAGTGCCGTCAGAACGGTACACCCAAGGATCTGGATATCACCCTGAATCTGGCCGGTCGTCACAACGTGCTCAACTCGCTGGCCGCGATCGCGATCGCACTGGAAGTCGGTGTGGCGGATGACGCGATCGTCGCCGGTTTGCGTGAATTTGAAGGGGTAGGACGTCGCTTCCAGCGTTACGGCGAAGTCGCTTTGTCTGCTGGCGGCAGTTTTACCTTGATCGACGATTACGGACACCATCCGGTTGAAATGGCGGCTACCCTGGAAGCGGTGCGTGGCGCTTTCCCGGGCCGTCGATTGGTGCTGGCCTTTCAGCCGCATCGCTACACGCGGACACGCGATCTGTTCGAGGATTTCGTGAAGATATTGTGCGGCGTGGATGCGTTGGTGCTGGCCGAAGTGTACGCGGCAGGAGAAACCCCGCTGGTGGCGGCTGATGGTCGCGCAATGATGCATGCGCTGCGTCTGGCGGGGCAAACGGAAACAATTTTTGTCGAGCAGATCGGCGATATGCCGCAGACCATCATGCAATGGGCGCGGGACGGCGATGTGATCATCACGATGGGTGCGGGTTCTATCGGCAACGTACCGGCTGCGGTCAAGCAACTGGCATGAATATGAGCGAACCGTCACGCTTCCTGACCAATGAACTCAGAGGCGAATTGCGTCAGGCTGAGTCTATGCAGCGCCACACCAGCTGGCGGGCGGGCGGGGTGGCGGCGCGTATGTATAAGCCGGCTGATCTGGCCGATTTGCAGGTTTTTTTGCGCGGCGTGTCTGCGGATGAGCCGCTGATGGCTGTCGGTCTGGGCAGCAATTTGCTGGTAAGGGATGGCGGATTTTTCGGCACTGTTCTGCTGCTGCACGCTGCGCTGACCGAATTGAAGTTGCAGGACGACGGGCAGATTTATGTGCAAGCCGGTGTGCCTGGCGCGAAGCTGGCGCGATTTGCGGCCAGGCACGACAGACAGGGCGCGGAGTTTTTCGCCGGGATCCCCGGCACCATGGGCGGCATGCTGGCCATGAATGCCGGATGCTATGGCAGCGAAACCTGGCAGCACGTGGTGAGGGTGCAGGTTTTGACTCGTAGCGGCGAACTGGTCGAGCGTACACCGACTGAATACGAGACAGGTTATCGGAGCGTGGTGCTGCAAGGTAAGTGGAAAGTGGAAAGTGGAAAGTTGGAAAACAGCGACTCACCACTTCCTGCTCGTCACTTCCCCGAGGAATTTTTTGTCGGTGCGTGGTTGTCGTTCCAGCCGGGCGATGGGAAGGTTGCGATTGAAAATATCAAAGCTTTGCTGGCAAAACGCATCGCCAGTCAGCCTTTGAATCTGCCCAATGCTGGATCGGTGTTTCGCAATCCGCCGGGCGACCATGCGGCGCGCTTGATCGAGCAGTGCGGATTGAAAGGAATGCGTATCGGTGGTGCGCAAGTATCTGAAAAACATGCAAATTTTATCGTCAATACGGGCGGTGCGACAGCCGCCGACATTGAAAGTCTGATCGACGAAGTGCGCGGCACGGTAGCGAAACGAACGGGGGTGCAGTTGCACCCGGAAGTAAAAATTGTTGGAGAAGCGGCATGGGTAAAAACGAGATGAACGATACGGGCGCTACAAGCTATGAGCTGACAGCTACAGCCTCATTGGGTAAGGTCGCCGTACTGTTCGGCGGACGCTCAGCCGAGCGCGAAGTTTCGCTCAAAAGCGGTGCGGCCGTGCTGGCGGCGTTGCTGCGCAGCGGTGTTGATGCGCATGCGTTCGATCCTGCCACGCGCAATTTACAGGCGCTGATAGATGAAGGGTTTGATCGCGCGTTTATCGCTCTGCACGGTCGCTTCGGTGAAGACGGTACGGTACAGGGTGCGCTGGAATTGCTGGGTGTGCCTTATACCGGCAGCGGTGTGCTGGCATCCTCCCTGGGGATGGATAAGTGGCGCAGCAAGCTGGTGTGGCAAGCGGGTGGCTTGCCGGTTCCTGAGTTCTTGATTGTTGATGAAAATTCAGACAGCGCTGAGGTGGTGGAAAAGCTGGGATTGCCGTTGTTTGTAAAACCTGCCAATGAAGGTTCCAGCGTTGGCATCAGCAAGGTTAAATCCGTAGATGATTTAAGCGCCGCGTATCAGAACGCCGCCAAGCACGACAAGCTGGTGATTGCCGAACGATTTATCGGCGGCGGCGAATTTACCGTGGCGATTCTGGGTGATCAGGCTTTACCGCTGATCAAGATCGAGCCCGCCAATGAGTTTTACGATTTTGAAGCGAAATACTTGCGCGACGACACACGTTATTTGTGTCCGAGTGGTCTGGATGCAGGTCTGGAAGCGCAAATGCAGCATCTGGCCAAACAGGCTTTTGCGCTGATCGGCGGTCAAGGGTGGGGGCGGATTGACTTTTTGATGAGCGAGGACGGACAGCCTTATGTGCTGGAAGCGAATACTTCGCCGGGCATGACCGATCACAGTCTGGTGCCGATGGCGGCGCGCGTTGCTGGTATCGGCTTTGAGGAGCTGGTGTTGCGCGTGTTGAGTATGGCTGGGAATAATGAATGTTCTTCACGTTTACTTCCTCTACCGCTTGCGGGAGAGGATTGTGGTGAGGGCTATGTGGGATAACGCGCCCCTGCTGCGCAGCATTGCCAGTGCACTGAGCTTTTTCAGTGTCGTGGCGATCTTGTATGTGGCGGGGCACTACGTGGTGCATCAACCGCAATTGTTACCGATACACCGTGTGCGTCTGGTGGATGCGCCGGAACGCGTCATTCCTGCCGATGTGCTGGTGGTGATGCAAAGGGAAGTGCGCGGTAATTTTTTTACTGTGGATTTAGAGAAAATCAGGCATGCGCTGGAAAAGCTGAGCTGGGTACGCAACGTCAATGTCAGACGTGAGTTCCCCAACAGTCTGACGATACAGTTTGAAGAGCATCAGCCGCTGGCACGCTGGAATGATGTGGCGCTGGTCAATTTGCAAGGCGAGGTGTTCGAAGCTCAGACAACGCAAGTGTTACCGAGATTTATCGGTTATCAAGGCAGTTCTGCGGAAATGACGCAGCAATATGCGGCGTTTAGCGCGAAGTTGGCAGCGTTGGATTTGAAAGTGACACAGTTAACATTATCTCCGCGCCATGCATGGCAGATGCATTTGGATAACGAGATGGTGGTGGAGTTGGGGCGGGAGTTTATGGGGCAGCGACTGAGTCGCTTCGTCTCGGTGTACCCCTATAGCTTGGGTGTAGTGCAGGATGTATTTGCGCAAAAAGGCGTTGGTGCAGCGGTGGTGGATATGCGTTATCGCCATGGATTTGCGGTGAGAATGAAGCACGGCTAGTAAGCGAGTGGTGATGTTGGAATATAAAACGGGAGTGGCAGTGGAGATCATGCGATGAGCAGAAATAAGGAAGCAAAAAATCTGGTGGTAGGCCTCGATATCGGCACGTCCAAGATTGTGGCCATCGTCGGAGAGGTCAAGCCTGACGGTATGCTGGAGGTGATCGGTATGGGGATGCATGAGTCATCCGGTCTGAAAAAAGGCATGGTGGTCAACATCGAGGCGACGGTAGGTGCAATACAGCGAGCTCTGGAAGAAGCCGAGCTGATGGCTGACTGCAAGATCACCGAGGTGCATACGGGGATTGCGGGCAGTCATATACGCAGCACGAACTCCAGTGGCATGGTGAAGATCAAGGAAAATGAAGTCACGCAGGCGGATGTGGATCGGGTGCTTGAAACAGCCAGTTCCATCAGTCTGCCGGCCGACCAGCAGAAGCTGCATGTGCTGGAACAGGAGTTCAGCATCGACGGTCAGGAAGGCATCAAGAAGCCGTTGGGCATGAGCGGGATGCGGCTGGATGTCGAAGTGCACATCGTCACCGGTGCGGTGGCGGCGGTGCAGAACATTATGAAGTGTATCCATCGCTGCGGACTGGAAGTCAATGAACTGATTTTGCAACCACTCGCCTCGAGCAAGGCGATTTTGGCCGAAGACGAAATGGCGTTGGGTGTCTGCCTGGTGGATATTGGTGGTGGTACCACGGATATCGCCGTTTTTACCGGCGGTGCAATTCGCCATACGGCGGTAATACCGATTGCAGGCGATCAGATCACCAACGATATCGCCATGGCGCTGCGCACACCAACGCAAAATGCCGAGGAAATCAAGATTCGATATGGTTGTGCGTTGCACCAGCTTGCGGACGAGGGGGTGCTGGAAGTGCCGGGTGTGGGTGAGCGCGGGCCGCGCAGTCTATCCAGAAAAACATTGGCTGAAGTGATTGAGCCACGGGTTGAGGAGCTATACACCCTGGTGCAGGCTGAGCTGCGCCGCAGCGGCTATGAAGAAATGATGTCCTCCGGCATCGTTATTACGGGGGGCAGCAGTGCGATGCAGGGCATGGTCGAATTGGGTGAAGAGATTTTTCATTTGCCGGTGAGATTGGGTATTCCGAAATATGTAGGTGGTTTGTCAGAAGTGGTGAAGACGCCGCGTATGGCGACCGGCGTGGGGCTTCTGCTGTATGGCCTGGAGTATCACCAGAGCAATGAAGAAACACGTAAGCAATCGAATTCGTTTGGGGATGTGATGTCAAGAATGAAGTCGTGGTTTCAGGGTAATTTTTAGTCGGGTAGCAGTCAGATTTTAATCAATTAAATTCATAGTATTTATAAGGAGACAGCGATGTTTGAAATCATGGAAGCACAATCTCAGGATGCAGTCATCAAGGTGATCGGGGTTGGTGGTTGTGGTGGTAATGCAATTGATCATATGATTGAGCAAGGCGTGCAGGGTGTTGAGTTCATCGCTATCAACACGGATGCTCAAGCATTGAATCGCAGTCGTGCGCGCACACAGTTGCAAATTGGTGCCGCCATTACCAAAGGTTTGGGCGCGGGTGCCAAGCCTGCGATCGGGCAAGCCGCTGCGGAAGAAGATCGCGAAAGTATTAAGGCGATGATTAAAGGTGCAGACATGGTCTTTATCACGGCGGGTATGGGTGGCGGAACAGGAACGGGGGCCGCACCTATCGTTGCGCAGATCGCGCGTGAGATGGATATTTTAACGGTAGCCGTGGTGACCAAGCCTTTCGCTTACGAAGGCAATCGTATGCGTTATGCGGCTGAAGGTATCAAGGCGCTGCAAGAGCACGTGGATTCCTTGATCATTGTGCCTAACTCCAAGTTAATGGAAGTGCTGGGTAACGATGTGACCGTTCCTGAAGCATTCAGAGCGGCCAACGGGGTACTGCAAGGTGCTGTGGCAGGTATCGCCGAAGTGATCAATGCGCCAGGTCTGATCAACGTCGACTTTGCCGATGTGCGCACTGTGATGTCGGAAAACGGCATGGCCATGATGGGTTCTGCGGTCGCGTCAGGTCCTGATCGTGCACGCGTTGCTGCTGAACGCGCTATCGCCAGTCCGTTATTGGAAGATATGGACTTGACCGGTGCGCGCGGAGTGCTGGTCAATATCACTTCTTCCAGTTCATTGAAACTAAGAGAAATGGACGAGGTAATGGCTTGCGTGCAATTTGCCGCAGCAGAAGCGACTATCATTCAAGGCTCCGTGTTCGACGAGGCGATGGGCGATGAATTGCGCGTGACGGTGGTTGCGACCGGTTTGGGTGCGCCGCTCAAACTAGTCAAGCCGGAGCTGGTTTATGTTGAAGAAGCCAAGAGAACCGGTACGCATGATATGCCGATGTCAAATGTAAATTACGGGGATCTGGAAACGCCAACCATTATGCGTAGCGGCCGTCGTCAGGCTGTTGAGGCGATGGAAAAAAGCGGTGTGGAAACTTACGATATCCCTTCATTTTTGCGCAAACAGGCAGATTAAGGTAGAAGGGCTGCAAAGCCGGCGGTAAAGGGCGATTTGTCATGCGCTGGGAAAGAGGGGATGTATGTGAATACATCCCCTCTTTTCATGGTCGGATCACCGGATAAGAGAAACGGCTATGTTAGAATTGCGCCATGATACTTGCTAGCAAAAAACCTATGGTGAAACAACGCACCTTAAAATCTTCCGTCAGCGTGACCGGGGTAGGACTGCATAGCGGCGAGAAAGTCACGCTGTCATTGCGTCCCGGACCGATTAATAGCGGCGTCGTGTTTCGTCGCGTCGATGTTAAACCGGTTGAAGAAATTTGTGCGCGCGCCCACCTGGTTCACGACACGCGACTGTCCACCTGCATGGAGCAAAACGGGGTGCGTATCGCCACGATAGAACATCTGATGTCCGCCCTGGCAGGCCTCGGGATAGACAATGTGGTGGTTGAAATGGATGGCGCTGAAGTCCCTATCATGGATGGCAGCGCCGGTACGTTCATCTTTCTGCTGCAATCGGCAGGAATCGTTGAACAGTCCGCGCCGAAAAGATTTATTCGTATCAAGAAGACGGTCGAAGTTAAGCAAGGGGATAAGTGGGTTAAATTCGAGCCCTACCATGGTTATAAACTAACCTTTACCATCAATTTTGCCCATCCGGTGTTTGCCAACACCAAGCAGCATGTGACGCTGGATCTGGACGAGCATGCCTATGTGCGCGATATCAGTCGTGCGCGCACTTTCGGTTTTATGCAGGATGTCGAGTACATGCGCTCGCAAGGCCTGGCGCTGGGGGGGAGTCTGGACAATGCTATCGTGATGGATGAGTATCGTGTTTTGAATGCCGACGGCTTGCGTTTCGAGGACGAATTCGTCAAACATAAGGTGCTTGATGCCATCGGCGACTTGTATCTGTTGGGGCATCCTATTATCGGTGCGTTTTCCGGATTCAAGTCCGGACATGCGCTGAACAACGCCTTGCTGCGCGAGTTGCTCGCCGACGAGCAGTCATGGGAATTTGTCACCTACGACAATGTCGCGGATGCGCCGGCCTTTTTGCGCCCGCAGTTGCAAGCCGCGTAGCACATCGACCGGGAGGTGACGGATGTTAATTCTGCGTCTGATCCTAGTTGTCGTGACATTGGTGCTGATCTTAAGCGGCGGAATGTATGTATTTACCCGTCAGCGCCACTACCTTAAATTCGCCTGGCAGACGGTGCGTTTCACCGTGTTGCTGCTGCTGATCTTCGGCTTGTTGTTTGTGCTGGAGCGTTATGTGCTGGCGGGTTGGCTGGTGTTGCTCTGACATTTTATTGTAACTATTTGAATCGTTGTTTTCATGTCACCTTTTTGATAGTTTTTCCAGTGCCAGTTTTAACGGTGAGTCGGCGAGGCTGCGGCTCAGTTCATGCAGCTGTTGTTGTGCCGTGTCCGTCAGCAGGCGCGGAGTGCGTACAGGGGGGCGTGTGGCGTAGGTAACTTGCACCTTTACCCTGATTGAGCTAACCTCGCAACCCCTGTTTTGCAATTTAGTCACCAGTTCCGGCGCAAGTTGGCGCAATTTGGCTGCCATCGTGCCGTTAGCGGTGGCGACATTGAGTGTGCCATTTTGCAATCCCAGCACCTGACTGGCTTGCGCGAATTGAGGCGGTACAACGCGCGCGAAATGTTGCTGTAGTTCAGACAGCGTCTGTACGGTGTTGAACAGCGAGCGCAATTCCGGTTCGTTGCTCATCAGTGAATTAAAGCGTAGTGCCACAGTGACCACAATATTTAGAGAGAGGAGGAGACATGGATATTATTCTAGTTTCCAATCGTTGGGCGAAAACTCGCAGTATTAAATTAGGTGCGAATCAAATAATGTTGTTACTCCTGTTGCTTGGCGCTTTGATGAGCGCTGCGGTAATAGGAAGTCAATATGCGCTGGCTAGGTTGGCGCCGGCTGGAATGGGCGAGCAGTTGCGTGTTTGGTTGGGTGGTATGCCGCTGGTCGGGCCGCAAATCAAAGCAATTGATGAACGACGCAGTTTGGATACTCTGGCTCTCAAGTTGGGTGAAATGCAGGTGCGTATGCAGCGCATCGATGCGCTGGGCGGTCGTCTGGTCAAATTAACCGGCATGAAGCCGTCAGAGTTTCAGTTTGATCAACCGCCGGCTCAAGGCGGCCCGCTGGTAACGCCGGGCAATCTTTCGGCGCTCAATCTGTCCTCGCAATTGGAGTCGCTCACGCAGATGCTGGATGACAGGGCTGACAAGTTGATGGCGCTGGAAACGCTGCTGATGCAAAATCAATTGAGTCGCGGGCTGTTGCCTTCCTCTATGCCTATTGTCGACGGCTGGTACACCTCCAATTTTGGCTGGCGCGTCGATCCGTTTAGCGGCAAGAGTGCGATGCACGAAGGGGTCGATTTCATGTCTCCGCCCGGAACAGCAATTCATGCCTCGGCTGGAGGGGTGGTGGTGTACTCAGATACCCATCCTGAGTATGGTAATATGATAGAAGTGGATCACGGTAACGATATCGTGACGCGTTATGCTCATGCTTCCCGCTTGCTGGTCAGAGTCGGGGAAGTTGTGCGGCGCGGTGACAAAATTGCTGAGGTGGGCAGTACCGGACGTTCGACAGGCAATCATTTGCATTTTGAGGTTCGCTATAAGGGTATGGCTCAGAATCCTGAGCGTTTTTTACAGAATGCAGCCGGATAATTAACGGATTTTCAGATATTTTTAAAAGGGTGAGAGGGCTCACGGCTCCCTCACCCTTAATTTGTGGTTGATAAAAAAATGATTTCAAAAGCACTCAAAAGTATTTTCGGTAGTCGTAATGATCGCCTGCTCAAGCAATATCGCGCGACCGTCAAACAGATTAATAGTCTGGAAACTGACATCGCGAAGCTCAGCGATGAGCAGTTGCGCGATAAAACAGAGGTTTTTCGCCAGCGTTTTGCCAAGGGTGAAACACTGGATGCTATTTTGCCTGAAGCGTTTGCAGTGGTTCGTGAAGCCAGTTCGCGCGTGTTGGGTATGCGCCATTACGATGTACAGTTGATCGGCGGTATAGTGCTGCATACGGGTAAAATTGCAGAAATGCGCACCGGTGAAGGCAAAACGCTGATGGCGACCTTGCCGGTTTATTTGAATGCGATTACCGGACGCGGCGTGCATGTGGTGACAGTGAACGACTATCTGGCGTCGCGCGATGCGGCGTGGATGGGTAAGTTGTACCGCTTCATGGGCTTGACGGTCGGTGTGATCGTCACGCAGATGCCGTCCGATGAGAAGCAGGAAGCGTATGCGGCTGATATCACCTATGGAACCAACAACGAATTCGGCTTCGATTATCTGCGCGACAATATGGCCAGCCAAATGGGCGAACGTTTCCAGCGTAAGCTCAACTATGCCATCGTCGATGAAGTCGACTCGATTCTGATCGACGAGGCGCGCACGCCGCTGATCATCTCTGGTCAAGCCGAGGGAGATGTCAATATATATCTGAAAATCAATGAGTTGGTTAAAGGTTTGGCGCGTCAGAAGGAGGAGGATAGCCCCGGTGACTATTCGGTCGATGAGAAAAATCATCAGATTCTGTTGTCCGAATCAGGTCACGAGCATGCTGAAAATATCCTGACCGAAGCTGGTTTGTTGCCGCCTTCAGGTAGTCTGTACGATGCGGCGAACATCAGCCTGATCCATCATCTGTACGCGGCCTTGCGCGCGCACGCACTGTATCACCGTGATCAAAACTATGTGGTGCAGAACGGTGAGGTGGTGATTGTCGATGAGCACACTGGTCGCTTGATGTCCGGCAGGCGTTGGTCTGAAGGACTGCATCAGGCGGTCGAAGCTAAAGAAGGTGTGGAAATTAAGAAGGAAAATCAGACGCTTGCGTCGATTACTTTCCAGAATTATTTCCGCATGTATAACAAACTGGGCGGCATGACGGGAACGGCTGACACGGAAGCCTACGAATTTCAGCAGATTTACAATCTGGAAACGGTGATCATTCCGCCGAATCGTCCAACTATCCGTAAAGACTTGATGGACAAGGTGTATTTGACTGCCGCTGAAAAATACCGCGCGGTGATCGTCGATATAAAGGATTGTTACGAGCGCGGTCAGCCTGTGCTGGTGGGTACTACCTCGATCGAGAACTCCGAGCTGTTGTCAGCGCTGCTGGATCAGGAGAAGATGCCTCATCAGGTGTTAAATGCCAAGCAACATGCCCGCGAGGCGGAAATTATCGCTCAGGCAGGTCAGCCTAAAATGGTCACTATCGCCACCAATATGGCGGGACGCGGGACGGATATCGTGCTGGGTGGCAGTATTGAAAAGACCATAGAACAGATACGCGAAGACGGTAGTTTGGACGAGTTGTTCAAGGATCAACGCATCGCCCAGGTTCAAGCTGAATGGAAAGTGGTGCATCAGCAGGTGCTGGCCAGTGGCGGCTTGCACATCGTCGGCACCGAGCGTCATGAATCGCGCCGCGTCGATAACCAGCTGCGCGGTCGCGCGGGTCGTCAGGGTGATGCGGGTTCCAGTCGTTTCTATCTGTCGCTGGAAGATCCCTTATTGCGCATCTTTGCGTCTGATCGGGTAGCCGCAATCATGAACAAGTTCAAACTGCCCGAAGGTGAGGCGATTGAGCATGTATGGGTGACGCGTGCGATAGAAAATGCTCAGCGCAAGGTTGAGGCGCGCAACTTCGACATGCGTAAGCAGATTTTGGAATACGACGATGTGGCCAATGATCAGCGCAAGGTGATCTATCAGCAGCGCACCGAATTGCTGGAAAGCGATGACATCTCGGAGACGGTAACCGCGATGCGCAACAGTGTGCTGGATGACGCGATCAGTGTGTATATCGTGCCGCACAGCATGGAAGAGCAGTGGGATGTGCCGGGTCTGGAAAAAGCGCTGGCAGCAGATTTCCGTCTGGACTTGCCGCTGGTGCAGTGGCTCGATGAAGACAAACATCTGAACGAGGCTGGTTTGCGCGTCCGTGTGAGCGAGCATGCGCAGCAACTGTATCAGGCCAAGGTGGATGAAGTGGGTGCCGAGAGCATGCATCAATACGAACGTGCGATCATGCTGCAAAGTCTGGACTTGCATTGGCGTGAGCATTTGTCGGCGTTAGATCACCTGCGTCAGGGGATTCATCTGCGCGGCTATGCGCAGAAGAATCCGAAACAGGAATATAAGCGTGAAGCGTTCGAGCTGTTTTCGACCATGCTCGACATCATCAAGCGCGAAGTCACCGAAGTGCTGATGACCGTGCAGGTGCGCAATCAGACGGAAGTCGAGGAGATTGAGCCTGCGCCCGGCGTAGAAAATGTACAGTATCACCATGCGGACTATGAAGAGGCGCTGGCGCAGGCCGATGCGTCTGTGTCAACCGATGAAGAGGTTCAGACGTTCATCCGCGATGGTGTCAAAGTCGGGCGAAATGATCCTTGCCCGTGCGGTTCAGGTAAAAAATTCAAGCAGTGCCATGGTAAATTGAGTTAACAAGGAGAATGCAATGTCATTAGTGATCGATACGCTGCGCACATCACCCGTTACAGAAGAATTAAACGAGGCGGAAATTGAACTTCTGTCGGCACTGTTTGAAGTTCGCGAATACAAGGATGGCGACATCATTGTTCAGCCTAAAGACGATCACCCTGATAACCTTTATATTTTGGCTTCGGGTGAAATCGAGGTTAAGATCGAGAGCGGTGGCGAAGAGTCAGCAGTGCATGTGCTCAAGCCGGGTGACCTGGCAGGTATGATCACCTTCGCAGGCGGCGCGGCGACGCAAATCAGCGCGACGCTGTATGCGGTAGGTTCCACCAAGGTGGTGAGCATGGAGCGGGTGCGTTTTGAAACGCTGATCAACTCCCACCCTATGCTGGTGTATCGCGTGATGCGCGGCATCATCCGCAATATGCACGGCATCGTTCGCCGTGTGAATATCGAGTCAGCCGAACTGACGAATTACATTTACAAGACCGGCGGCCGTTACTAACGGTTACGGCAAGTCGTAGTCAATAACAGCCGTGTATTGCCCGTTTTATTGTCCTCTTCCACCCTCAGTGGGAAGCGGTGCGAACGAGTCGATACACGGTTTTTTCGTTTAATGCAGGAGAATAGTTTATGCCGGTTAATTTGAATCCGCCCGTGTTGGCCTTGCCAGTTAAGGGCGTATCGTTGGGTTTTGCTTGTGCCAATATCAAGCGCGAAAATCGCAAAGATTTATTGGTGATGGAATTGTGCGCGGGCACCAAGGTGGCGGGCGTCTTTACAACCAACCGTTTCTGCGCAGCGCCGGTAATTGTTGCGAAGGAGCATCTGGCACAAGCGGACGGTATTCGTGCGCTGGTGATCAACACAGGGAACGCCAACGCCGGCACCGGCGAGCAGGGTTTGCAGGATGCGCGTGCGACCTGTGACGCGCTGGCGGGTTTGTTGGGTTGCCAGTCCAATCAGATTCTGCCGTATTCAACCGGGGTGATCATGGAGCCGCTGCCGGTCGCTAAAATCGCCGCCGGTCTGCCTGCCGCTGTCGCGAATATGGTCGCAGACAACTGGTTGAATGCGGCCGAAGCGATCATGACGACCGATATCGTCGCCAAGGCGATTTCCAAGCAGGTTATGGTGGATGGTGTGAACATCACCATCACCGGCATCGCTAAGGGTTCCGGCATGATCCATCCGAATATGGCGACCATGTTGGGTTATATCGCCACCGATGCAGCCATCGCGCAACCGTTGTTGCAGCAGATGGTGACGACTGCGGCGAACCGTTCGTTCAACTGCATCACCGTGGATGGCGACACCTCCACCAATGACGCGCTGATGTTGATCGCGACCGGAAAGTCTGCGTTGCCGGAAGTCAATGTGGCGGGCGCAGCTTACAATACCCTGCTCGATGCCGTCTCAGAAGTGGCGATCTTCCTGGCTCAGGCAATCGTGCGCGACGGAGAAGGTGCGACCAAGTTCATCACCATCGCGATGGAAGGCGGTCGGGACGAAGTTGAATGCAAGAAGATCGGTTACGCCATCGCACATTCTCCGCTGGTCAAGACAGCCTTCTTTGCTTCCGACCCGAATCTGGGGCGCATCCTTGCCGCGATCGGTTATGCCGGGGTGGATGATCTGGATGTGTCGGCGTTGCAGCTCTATCTGGACGATGTGCTGGTCGCCGAAAAAGGCGGTCGCGCGGCGAGTTACCAGGAAGAAGACGGTCAGCGCGTGATGCAGCAGTCGGATATCACCATTCGTGTGGTGCTGGGGCGCGGGGCGGTGAATGCTACGCTGTGGACCTGTGATTTTTCTTACGACTACGTCAAGATCAACGCCAGCTACCGCAGTTAATCGCAGTCAAAAATACCCAAAAACCATATTGATCAACTTATTGATTAATATGGTTTTTTAATTTCAAGGGTTGTTATGAACAAACTCGACCAGTTTCTCACTCGTGCCGAAGGTTTGCTCTCCCGTCTGGAGCAGGTTCTGCCCTCAATCCAAGTGGTAGCGCCCGACTGGCAGGCGGCTTGTGCTTTTCGCTGGGATCATCAGCAGCGCAGCTTGCGGCCGGTCGTCAATTTTCAGCGCATCCAACTGGCCGACCTGCTCGGCATCGACGATCAGAAAAAACGAATTCAGCAAAATACCCTGCAATTCGTTCAAGGCGGTACGGCGAACAACGTACTGCTTTCCGGCGCGCGCGGCACCGGGAAATCGTCATTGGTGAAGGCGTTGCTCAACGAATATGCCGAATCCGGCTTGCGCGTGATTCAGATCGATAAACAAGGACTGGTGGATCTGCCTCTGATCGTGGGAATGGTCGAGGGGCGCGAAGAGCGTTTCATACTGTATTGCGACGATCTATCATTCAACGCGGACGAGGATGGTTATCAGACTCTGAAAGCGGCGCTGGACGGTGATTTGGTCGCTTTTTCCGATAATCTGCTGATCTACGCCACGTCCAATCGTCGCCATCTGATGCCCGATTATATGAGCGACAATCTGGCGACCAAGTACACTGGCGATGAAATTCATCCCGCCGAAAGCATCGAGGAAAAAGTCTCGCTGTCCGAGCGCTTCGGTCTGTGGATTTCCTTCTATCCCTTCAGTCAGGACGAATATCTGCTCATTGCGGCACGCTGGCTGGAACATCACGGCTGGCAGACGGGTTTGACAGGTGAGGTTAGACGTGAGGCGCTGCAATGGTCGTTGTCGCGGGGTTCGCGCAGCGGTCGTGTAGCGGGGCAGTTTGCACGCGACTGGTGCGGCAGACAGCTTAGGGTGTGCTGAAAGCGCAAGGTGATAAGGTTGCAGAGCGATTTCGCATACTTGATAATCCCAACGGTTACATTGAGGAGTATGCTTCAAGACGGTGATTTGTACAGGGTGTATGACCAATCAACACGGTGAGTTTTGTTCAGAGAAATTAAGGGTTTCATTATGACCGAAGCGTATTCCATGAAAGCGATTGATATTTTTCCGTGGAATGATCATTTCAATACGGGAATCGCCATCATCGATGAGCAGCACATGAAGCTGGCGCAGCTCTTGAATATGCTGGCGAGTCACATCGCCTTTAATTCGGATATTCCAGCGCTAAACGTGATTTTTGATGAGTTGGCAGCCTATGCCGATTATCACTTTACGACAGAAGAAGCCATTTGGCATGAATATATGGCCGACGATCCGCTCGAAGCGGGGCAACAGGAAGGTCATCGCAGTTTTATCAACAGTGTGATTAAGCTTAAAAGCGAAGAAATCAATCTGTCGGAAAATAAAGTTGTCGAGGATGTGCTGGCCTTTCTGACTCGCTGGCTGGCTGCACATATTCTGGAGAGCGACCGCTATATGGCCATGGTTGTGCTGGCCATGCAGTCAGGAATGTCGGCTGAATCAGCCAAGCTGCAGGCGGGTGAACAAATGCGCGGCGCGACTAGAGCCTTGATCGATATCATACTCGCCATTTATGAGAGTTTGTCTGCCAATACCTTGCATCTGATGCGCGAACTTGCCGAGAATCACGTGAATGAGGAAGTGTTGCGCACCAGCGAGGAGCGTTTGCGTCTGGCGCTGGGTGCGGCTAATCAGGGCTGGTTTGATCTGAATGTGCAGACTGGTGAAATATTAGTCAGCTCGGAGTACGTTCGCATGATAGGTTATGATCCGGCGAATTTTTACAGTAGCTTTGATGAGTGGAAGTGCGCGCTGCATCCGGATGATCGTGACAAACTGCTGCAGGGATTTGCCGAGTGTCTGCAAACGGGTGAGCCGAAGACCATGGAATATCGACGTCGCAATGGCAACGGCAGCTGGCAATGGATCAGTTCGGTGGGTAAGGTGGTGACATGGGATCAGAACAAGCAGCCATTGCGCATGATCGGCATTCACACCGACATTACGGCCAGAAAATTGACCGAAGCGCGCATTGAGAAGCTGGCGCATTTCGATCACCTCACCGGATTGCCGAACCGGATTCAGATGAATGACCGGTTTAATTACGCGCTCAATCTTGCGCAACGCAGTGGAGAAACACTGGCGGTACTGTTTCTGGATCTCGATCATTTCAAGAATATCAATGACACTCTGGGGCATTCGATCGGTGACCGCCTGCTGATGGAAATGGCTAACCGGATCAAGCATGCCTTGCGTGAGGAGGACACGGTGTCGCGTCTGGGCGGGGATGAGTTTATTCTGATCTTGCCTAATGCCGATGAAACCGGTGTGACACATGTAGCGACCAAATTGTTGGAAACAATAGCCCTGCCCTGTACGCTGGACCAGCATGAGTTGATCACTACCGCCTCGATCGGTATCGCTATTTTCCCGACGGATGGTCGTGATTTTGAGACGCTGATGAAAAATGCCGATGCGGCGATGTACCGTGTCAAACAGGACAAGCGCAATGCGTATCGTTTCTTCACGCAGGAAATGCAGGCGCACTCGGCGCGCGTGATGAGACTCTCCAATGCGATGCGTCACGCTCTGGATCGCAACGAATTTCAGCTGCACTATCAGCCGCAAATCTCGATAGAAGACGGGCGTATCGTCGGTGCGGAAGCCTTGCTGCGCTGGCAACATCCGGAGCTGGGCATGATTTCGCCCGTAGAATTCATACCCATCGCAGAGGACAGCGGCCAGATCATTCAGATCGGCGAATGGGTGTTGCGCACCGCCATCACGCAATTGCAAGAATGGATGAATGACGGGTTGCCGTCGATGGTGATGGCGGTGAACCTGTCATCCGTTCAGTTCCGTCAGCCCAATATCACGCAAGTCATCGCGGGCATTCTGGACGTGGTGCAGTTGCCTCATCAATATCTGGAGCTGGAGCTGACCGAGGCGATGGCCATGGATGACCCCAAGGTGGCTATCGAGGTGATGGACAGACTCAACGAGCAAGGTATCCGCATGTCGATCGACGATTTTGGCACCGGCTATTCCAGCTTGAGTTATTTGAAAAAATTCAAGGTCTATAAGCTGAAAATCGATCAGTCCTTTGTGCGCGATATCACGGTCGATCCGGATGACAAGGCGATCGTCACCGCCATCATCAATATGGCCAGCAGTCTGGGCATCCGTACCATAGCCGAAGGGGTGGAGACAGCAGGACAACTGGCGTTTCTGCGCCTGCAAGGTTGTGACGAGGTGCAGGGCTATTATTTTAGCAAGCCGCTGCCCGCTAGCCAGTTCAAACAGTTCGTCAAAAATACAATGGACGCGGCATGATAGGCCTGACGGAGATGTCAGGTAAATCTAAGATTAGCCGGGCAGTTTTGTAGTGATATGATTTTTTGATGACAAAAAGAGGTTAATTTGGATAAGTCCCCAATCGTAGAAGTTTCCGCTGCCGTTTTGCAGCGTCCTGACGGTTCATTTTTGTTGGCTCAGCGTCCTCCGGGCAAAATATGGGCAGGGTATTGGGAGTTTCCTGGCGGTAAGGTGGAGGCGGGTGAATCGACTCGAGAGGCGCTGGTGCGCGAGTTGCGCGAGGAGTTAGGGATAGAGGTCGTCACGGTTTATCCTTGGATTACACGCGTATTTGTCTATCCGCATGCGACCGTGCGGCTGAGCTTTTTTCGTGTTACCGCATGGCAGGGCGAGATGCATCCGCATGAGGGGCAACAGTTTTCCTGGCAACAGGCGAACGAGGTGCTGGTGGCGCCAGTGTTGCCTGCTAACGGGCCTGTCATACATGCGCTGGAATTGCCAGCACTCTATGCCATCAGCAATGCCGCCGAGCTGGGTGTCGAGGAATTTATGCGGAGACTGGAAGTCGCCTTGCAGGGTGGCTTGCGTCTGATCCAGTTGCGCGAAAAAAATCTATCCTTAGATGAGTTGCGTACCCTGGCGCTAGGTGTTGTGGCGTTGGCACATCAGTACGGGGCACGCGTGCTGATCAGTTGCGATGTAGAGATGGCGAATGAGGTCGGTGCGGATGGTGTGCATCTGACCTCAGCTCAGTTGGCTGAATGCGTGGAGCGCCCCGCTGTGGCGTGGTGTGCGGCTTCCTGCCATTCTGTTGAGGAGTTGCGTCGTGCGGAGGCGTTAGGTTGCGATTTTGCGCTGTTAAGCCCGGTGTTGCCGACGAAGAGTCATCCGGGTGCGCCTCATTTGGGCTGGGAACGGTTTTCAGCGATCGCTGCGGGTTTGTCTATGCCGGTATACGCGCTGGGGGGATTAAATCATGCAGATATGCAAACCGCATGGCAGCACGGTGCGCACGGCATCGCGCTGTTGCGTCAGGCCTGGTAAGTCGGTGAGGTAAATTCCTGCTGATCATCGCCAGGGACTTCAACACGGAATTCTTCGTCGGCCCACTTGCCAAGATCGATCATCTTGCAACGTTCGCAGCAAAAAGGGCGGAAACGATTGTCGGTATCCCATGGGGACTCCTTGCCGCAGTGAGGGCAGGCAACGATAGGCGGGCGGCTCATGTGGTCAGCGTGCAGAAGGTTAGGTCGAATGGAACATCTTGTTCAAAAAGCGTTGATTTTGCGGCATAATTCGCATTGATAAAGCGAATGTTGATCGCATATTTGTTTGCGCCCAACTCGGGTATGCAAGCCAAATCCGGATTCAGGCTCACACGCAACAATTGTGCTGCGCGCCCTCCCTGCATTTGCTGGAAAGTTCCCTGGTGAGCGATGAAGCTGATTTTTCGGCCGTTTTCTCGCAACAGATGAAGTAAGATTTTAATGGCAGAACTAATCGGTAGCAGGGGCGTTAACCATTCGTGTAGATTTTCCCGGCGAAGCGTGATACTTTGTTTTTGCCAGTAGTGATAAGAAGGCAGGTCAAACTGGCAGGTGCCACCGGGCATGCCGGCGCGCTGCTTGATACTCATCAGCCACTCGTTTTCACGCAGATTCAGCCCGACTTTTCCGGTCAGGGATAACAAAGAAGTCGATGCGTGCTCAATTTCACTCAGAATATTCTCAAGTGCCTGTTCCGAAATGGCCGGATTGTTGTGCAGACAGGCGAGGGCGCGCTTTTGTCGTTCAAGTTCTTGCAGCAGTTCGGATTTTAAATCGGGTCGGCTTGCGACTTCATGGATTTCAAAAAGGGTGGTTAGTGCGGCATGATGATCCATGCTGAGCTCGCCTGACAGGAAATAATTCATGCGTTCGAACAAATCCTCAAGACGCATCCATGTGCGTACCTTTTCATTGAGCGGGAATTCGTATCTGATCACTGTCGTTATTGCCTGATATGCGTTTGAGTGAAAACTGAGCCGGAAGATAAATTGAATATCCGCTGACCGTCAAATATTGTTTTTATTATGTATGTTTGAGTAAAACCGATGCAATGTCGCAACCTGATTCTTCAGTTCATCCTGCGAACCGTCATTTTGAATGATGTCATCCGCGCGCGCAAGACGTTCCTCTGGTGATGTTTGCTGAGCAATAATCGCACGGATTTCAGTTTCGTCAAGTCCGCTGCGTTGCTTAACACGTAAAATTTGATTGTCCTCGGTGCAATTGACCACTAAAACTCGCCCGGCCTGTTGTAAAAATGACGGACTTTCAAGCAGCAAGGGTGCCATCAGTATGGCATAGGGTGCGTCGGGGGGGGCAGCCAGTCTTGCTATGCTTTGCGACAAAATGAGCGGGTGCAGGATGTTTTCGAGCTTTTGTTTCGCAGCACTTTCGCTAAAGACCAGTTGGCGCATTCTGCTGCGATCCAAAGTGCCTGCGGTCGTGATGTATTCGTCACCGAAGCCGGCACGTAACATCGGGATGGCAAGTCCATCAGTTTGCGTTAACTGATGGGCAATTTCATCTGTATCGACAATAACCGCACCCAAGGCGGCAAACAAGCGTGCGATCGTGCTTTTTCCCGAGCCGATTCCCCCGGTTAAGCCTATGCAGAGTCGGGTGTCGGGTGCGTTCATGATCCCAATAGTTGCAGATAATTTTGCGTCAGAGTCTGCCCCCAGAACAGGGCGATTAAGCCTCCGCCTGCCAGATAGGGACCGAACGGGATAGGGATGTTGCGCCCATGTTTGAGGGCGACGATCAGCGTGATGCCGACCACGGCGCCGACTAGTGAGGATAAGATAATGATCAGCGGCAACATTTGCCAGCCCAGCCATGCTCCCAGGGCGGCCAGCAATTTGAAGTCGCCATAGCCCATACCCTCTTTGCCAGTTATCAGTTTGAACAGCCAATATACGAGCCAAAGTGCCAGATAACCGCAAATTGCCCCCAGTACGGCATCGGGCAGCGAGATGTATACGTTGTTTAAATTAAACAGCAGTCCCAGCCAGATCAGCGGCAGGGTAATGTCATCCGGTAAAAACTGGGTGTCAAAATCGATGGCGGTGAGCGCCAGCAAAGCCCAGATCAGCAGGCAGGCACCGATCGCGGCCATGCCGAAACCGAAATGCGCTGCTGCAAAACCGCACAGCACCCCGCTCAGCGCTTCTATCATTGGATAGCGAAGTGAGATCGCAGCATGGCAGGCTTTACATTTTCCGCGCAACAGCAAATAGCTGATGACGGGGATGTTTTCCCATGCGCTGATCTCATGATTGCAATGCGGGCAGGCGGAACGCGGCACGATCAGGTTGTAGCGGGCGGTCTCTACGACCTGCGTCTCATTGAGTTCGGCGCACTGTGACCGCCAAGCCAGCTCCATCATCTTGGGCAAACGGTGGATCACGACGTTGAGAAAACTGCCGACCAGTAACCCCAATACAACACAGGTGCCGATAAACAGCGGCGGGGATGAGGCAAGCAGGTCAAGGAATGTCATAGTTCAGGTTCAATGTTAAAGATTCAAGGAAAAGTCAGGAATGGTGCGGTAGTTTCTTTTTGTACCTTGATTCTTGCAGCTTGCACCTGAGTTCATTAAACGACCTGTCCCATTTTGAAAATAGGCAGATACATCGCGATCACCATGCCGCCAATCAGGGTGCCTAGCACGACCATGATGATGGGTTCCATCAGGCTGGATAGCGCTTCGACCGCATCATCTACTTCGGCCTCATAAAAGTCGGCTACCTTGGATAACATGGCATCCAGAGAGCCTGCCTCTTCGCCTATGGAGACCATTTGTATCACCATGCTGGGGAAAACTTCGGTGTTTTGCATCGCCATCGTCAAGCTGTTCCCTGTGCTCACTTCGCGTTGCACGCTCTTGGTGGCGTCAAAATAAACCGCATTTCCGGCAGCGCCTGCTACCGAGCTTAATGCTTCTACCAGTGGAACGCCGGCCGCAAACATGGTGGAGAGTGTGCGACTCCAGCGGGCGATGGTTGCTTTGCGAACTAATTCGCCGAAGACAGGGACTTTAAGCAACAGCCTGTCCATGAAGGCTTGCATCGGTCTGCTGCGTTTCCAGAAATAGAAAAACGTGTAAAACGTACCCGCGATCCCGCCAAAAATGGCCCACCAATAGGAAACAAAAAAGTCCGAAATAGCCATGATGAACAGCGTGGGTGCGGGTAAATCAGCACCAAAACTGGAAAACAACTCCTTGAAGGCAGGAATGACGAAGATCATGATGACGGCGGTGATGATAAAGGCTACCACGATGATGGAAATAGGGTAAAACAAGGCGGATTTGATTTTGCTCTTGATGGCTAGAATCTTTTCCTTGTAGGTTGCCAGTCTATCCAGTAGCCCGTCCAGAATACCCGCCGCTTCACCTGCGCCTATCAGATTGCAATACAAGTCATCAAAGTAGAGCGGGTGTTTGCTGAACGCTTGTTGCAAACTGTTGCCGGTCTCGATATCGGTTTTAATCGTCAGCAATAATTTGGAGACAGAAGGGTTGTGATGGCCCTTACCTACGATGTCGAACGACTGGAGCAGCGGTACGCCGGCGCGTAGCATGGTTGCCAGTTGTCGAGTGAACAGCGTGATGTCTTTTTCGGTAATCGCTTTGGATTTGTCGCGTACCCGTTTGATTTTGGCGACGTTAATGCCCTGACGACGCAGGTATGCCGATACATTGGCTTCGCCAATCGCGCGCATCTCCCCCTTGGCAAATTTTCCCGCCTTATCTTTGCCTTCCCATGCGTAAGAGTATTCTTTTGCTTTCGTCGGTGCGACAGCCATGACATATCCTCTGAGTTGCTGTTGGCAGGCATGATGCCGAGCTTTGGCTGGATTGTAAAGCCGATGGCGCTGAGAGTGGCAAATTGGAGGGTAGAAAGTGGAGAAAACTTTTCACTCTCCGCTGAGCGTAGTGGTTGCAGTTTTAGCTGAGGATACTGCACGTCCCACCCCTTGCGGGTGTCTCACACCCTACTTTCCGCTTTCTATTCCCCGTTTTTTAATTTCGGGAACAGGCGTGCAACTTTCACGATGCGATCCTGAGTCTGTATGATTTCAATCGGATGGCCGGCAATTTTCAGGCTGGTGCCAGTCTCAGGTATGTCTTCGAGATGTTCAAGTATCAGGCCATTGAGCGTTTTTGCGCTGTCGAGCGGCAGATGTAATCCTAACTTTCGGTTGAGTTCGCGCAGACTGCTGCTGCCTTCGAGTAAAAAGCTGCCGTCATCCTGACGCAGAAATTTCCCGGTTTGGGCCGGTGAGTGGGTGGTGAATTCGCCGACGATTTCTTCCAGGATATTTTCCAGTGTAACCAGGCCCAACAGTTCGCCGTATTCATCTACCACCAGTCCCATTCTGACATGGCGTTGCTGAAATTGCTGCAGTTGCTGAAGTAGCGGGGTGTCGGAAGGAATGAAATAGGGTTCTTGCAGTACTTCGCGCAATTGCATCAGATCGAGCCCCGCATCTTGTAGTAAGGCCGGGACACGTTTGATATGCAAAATGCCGATGATGTTACCGGGTGTGTCGGCGTAAACGGGCAGCAGGGTGTGGTGGCAGGTGATGATTTGCTCATGTAATACCTCCCCGTCGGCGTTGATATTCAGCGACTCGATTTGATTGCGCGGAATCATCACGTGGTTGACGGTGATACGCTCCAGATCGACCAGATTCAACAGCATCTTTTGGTGTTGGCGGGGCATAAAGTGCTCGGCTTCCAGCACCATGCCGCGTAACTCTTCCAGCGTTATTTTTTGTTTGCTTTGATCTGTCTGGACCTTGATGCGTAGGATGTTGAGAAATAAATTGACCATGCCGCTGGCGATCGCGACGACGGGATGAAATAGCGTGATCAGCGGGGAGAGCAGATAGCTAGAAGGGAGCGCTACGCGTTCCGGATAGCTGGCGGCGATGATCTTGGGCATGATTTCTGAGAAGACCAGCAGCAAAAAAGTGATAATCAGCGTGCCAGCTAGCAGCGCTAACTCGCTGGTGCCGAATAAACGCAGAATAACGATATTGGTGATGGCTGCTGCGGCGACATTGAGCAGGGTGTTGCCAAAAAGTATTGAGCCTAGCAGTTTGTCAATTTGTGACAGGAGTCTGCCGGTCAGCTTTGCGCTGCGATTGCCTTTGCGTATCAGGTGGCCTAGGCGGTGGCGGTTGATGGCCATCATGCTGGTTTCTGCGGCTGAGAACCACGCGCCGAAGATTAGCAGAACCAGCAAAATACCCAACAGCGTGTTTATAGAGAGCTCGTCCAAGATAAGATCGCTGTTATTTTACGCGGGCAGTGTGCGAGAGGCGACTGACGATGTCAAGTTGCACGCCGTACAGACCAAAGCATCATCAGCACGCCGGCGATTACCATAGGCAGGCTGAGCCATTGTCCCATGCTGATACCGAAGGTCATCAGACCGAAAATTCCGTCATCTGGATTGCGCGTGAATTCGGCCAGAAAGCGGAAGCTGCCATAACCGATCAGAAATAGTCCAGAAACTGAGCCGACCGGACGAGGTTTTTTTGCATACAGCCAGAGAGTAACGAACAGTAGCACGCCTTCGAGCGCGAACTCATAGAGCTGCGAAGGGTGGCGCGGTAAGTTGTCCACGTGGGAAAATACCATGCCCCAGGCCGCATCGGTTGGGCGCCCCCATAGCTCGCCGTTAATGAAATTGCCCATGCGTCCGAATGCCAAGCCGGGCGGCACCAGGGGGGCGACGAAATCCATCAGTTCCAGCCAGCGCAGCTTATGCTGATAGGCGAATACCGCCATCGCGACGAGGACGCCCAAAAAGCCGCCGTGGAAGGACATGCCGCCTTCCCATACTGCTAACATCTTGAATGGATTTGAGAAATAGTAACTCGGGTTGTAGAACAGCACTTCGCCTAAGCGTCCGCCCAGAATCACGCCGAGTACGCCGTAGAACAACAGGTCATCCAGCGTCTTGTTGTTGATCTGTTTAAGGTCGAGCGCAACGAGGCGTTTTCGCCCCAGCCAGATAAAAGTTAAAAAACCGGCCATATACATCAGGCCGTACCAGTGTATGGCCAGGGGACCTAGTTGCAATGCGATGGGATTGATGTGTGGGTAAACTAACATGGTGGAATCGGGTAGAATCGGTGGTCTGATTATAGCTTACGTAAGAGAGAGATCATGCCAGTTTACCGTTCACGTACTTCCACCCATGGCCGCAACATGGCCGGCGCACGCTCACTGTGGCGCGCAACCGGCATGACCGAGGGCGATTTTGGCAAACCCATCATCGCGATCGCCAATTCATTTACTCAATTTGTTCCCGGCCACGTTCATTTGAAGGATATGGGGCAGTTAGTCGCGCGCGAGATTGAAAAGGCGGGCGGGATTGCTAAAGAATTCAATACGATAGCGGTGGATGACGGCATTGCGATGGGGCACAGCGGCATGCTGTATTCGCTGCCCAGTCGCGATCTGATTGCCGATTCGGTGGAATATATGGTCAATGCGCATTGCGCCGATGCGCTGGTGTGTATCTCCAATTGTGACAAGATCACACCGGGCATGCTGATGGCGGCGATGCGCTTGAACATTCCGGTGGTGTTCGTCTCAGGCGGGCCGATGGAAGCGGGCAAGGTTAACTGGAATGGTGTGTCGCGTGGTCTGGATCTGGTTGATGCGATGGTTGCCGCCGCCGACAGTCATTACAGCGATGCCGAAGTCGATGCGATCGAGCGCTCCGCATGCCCTACCTGCGGTTCCTGTTCCGGTATGTTCACGGCGAACTCGATGAACTGCCTGACCGAAGCATTGGGGTTGTCCCTGCCGGGTAACGGTTCGCTGGTCGCGACGCACGCCGAACGCAAGCAACTGTTCCTGCGTGCCGGTCGCGTGATCGTCGATCTGTGTCGCCGCCATTATGAGCAGGACGACTACTCGGTGCTGCCGCGCAATATCGCGACCTTCAATGCCTTCGAAAATGCCATGACGCTGGATATCTCGATGGGTGGTTCGACCAATACCGTGCTGCATCTGCTGGCGATCGCGCGTGAAGCGGGGGTCGATTTCACCATGAAGGACATGGATCGCCTGTCGCGCCACGTGCCGACGCTGTGCAAGGTTGCGCCTTCATCCGAATACCATATGGAAGATGTGCACCGCGCCGGCGGCATTCCGGCTATCTTGGGTGAACTCGATCGCGCCGGTTTGCTGCATGGCGACGTGGGTTCGGTGTATGGCAAGACCTTGCGCGAAGGATTGGCGCAATGGGATATCGTACAAAATACCGATGGTACGGTGGATAAATTTTTCCGTGCGGCGCCGGGCGGTATCGTCACCACCATCGCGTTCTCGCAATCCATGTTATATCCGGATACGGATTCCGACCGCAAAACGGGTTGCATACGCGATAAGGCGCATGCCTATTCGCAGGATGGCGGACTGGCGGTGTTGCACGGCAATGTGGCGGTCGACGGTTGCATCGTCAAGACAGCCGGTGTGGATGAAAGTATTTTAAAGTTTACCGGACGCGCACGCGTGTTCGAGAGTCAGGATGATGCGGTGGCCGCCGTATTGGCCGATACCATTGTCGCAGGCGACGTGGTGGTGATACGCTACGAAGGCCCTAAGGGCGGGCCGGGTATGCAGGAAATGCTGTATCCGACCGCGTATCTGAAATCCAAAGGTTTGGGCAAAGTTTGCGCCTTGCTCACCGACGGGCGTTTCTCGGGCGGTACGTCAGGTTTGTCTATCGGCCACGTTTCACCGGAAGCGGCGGCGGGTGGTGCGATCGGGCTGGTTGAGGAGGGTGATACCATCGCCATCGACATCCCGAATCGCAGCATAGTCCTGGCAATAACGGATGCCGAACTGGCAGCTCGGCGTGTCGCGATGGAAGCGCGCGGCAAACAGGCCTGGAAGCCGGTCAATCGTGAACGCCATGTGTCGGTCGCTTTGCGCGCCTATGCGGCGATGACCACCAGTGCCGATAAGGGTGCGGTGAGAGATGTTTCACAGATCGAATAAAGAACAGTGGATAGCTAGCAACTCGTAGCAAACAATAAACAGGGGGTTATATGATTCAAGCATTAAATACGCAATTTGGCATCAAAGGTGAACTGAGCTTTAGGGAAGACGCCAGTGGTCTGATCGTGGCGGAAATCAACAATGCGCTGGGCAGTGCATCGCTGTGTTTGCAGGGCGCGCATCTGATGACCTGGCAGCCTAAGAGTCAGGCTGTCCCTGTCGTGTGGTTGTCGCGCGACACTAAGCCTGCTGCTGGCAAATCCATACGTGGCGGCGCGCCGGTGTGCTGGCCTTGGTTTGGCGCGCATGCGACCGAATCCGGCTTCCCGGGACACGGTTTTGCGCGCACGGTGCCCTGGCGTGTGATCGAATCGGGTAGCGAACCGGATGGTGCGACACGATTGACCTTGCGTCTGGTGGCGTCTGACAAGACTCGCGCGCAGTGGCCGCACGAGTGCAACGTGGATCTGACCGTGATCGTGGGAGAAACCTTACGCATGGAAATGCGCACCGAAAATACCGGCGCTGTTGATTTTGTGATCGGCGAAGCCTTGCATACCTATTTCCAGATCGGAGACATCGGACAAGTGAGTGTGACCGGCCTCGAAGGTTGCGAATATTGGGATAAGGTCGGCGGCTCTAACCTGCGTCGTCAGGATGGTGCGATTAGTTTCGCCAGTGAAACCGACCGTGTTTATATCAATACCGGCATCGAGTGCGTGATACATGACGAGCAACTCAAGCGCCGTATTCATATCGCTAAGTCAGGCAGCTTGTCGACGGTGGTGTGGACGCCGTGGGTCGAAAAGGCCAACAAGATGGGGGATATGGGGCAGCCGGACGGCTGGCGCGAAATGGTTTGTGTGGAATCGGTGAATGCGATTGAAAATGTGGTTAAAGTGACTGCGGGCACCACACATACGCTGATCGTCGAATATCGTGCAGAGGCATTTTAAATTGCGGAAGCCTAATTTGATTGTGCCGCTGTTTGCATCGTTGTTTTTTTTGTCCGCTTGTCAGCCGGAGAGCGGGCGCGAAGTAGTGCCTGTTGAGTCACCCGTCGTCGTGCCGGCTGTGGCAGGGAGAACATCAGCAGAACCAGCCGTCGTGCCTTCAGTGGTCAAAGCGGATGAAATTGATCCCTTGGCGCTGGCGAAAAAAAGCAATTGTCTGAGTTGTCATGCTATCGACAAAAAGCTGATCGGCCCTGCATGGAAGGATGTAGCGGTCAAGTATCGCGGTGATACGGGTGCGGAAGCGCGTTTGATGAATAAAGTCGCTCAAGGCGGCGCGGGGGTGTGGGGGGCAATGCCGATGCCCGCTCATCCTCAGTTGAATGAGGCTGAGCGGAAAATTTTAGTTAAATTTGTGCTAAATTTGCAATAAGCTGTCAACGGAGGGTAGATTGGTGGCGTTAATCGCCCACGGTCAGAAAAGTTGGTAGGCAAACTGAGCGGAGTTGTTTAGAATCAGCAGCGGAGGCATCGCCTTCACATTTTAAAGTTTCCCAGACAATAAAACGGAGAGAATAATATGAAATCTATCGTCGTAAGCATGGCAGTTGCAGCAGGTTTGATGATCGCAGGTTCCGCAATGGCTGTTGATATGCCTGAAATCGCTAAGAAAAACAACTGCACCGCTTGTCACGCAATTGACAAAAAGGTAGTTGGTCCTAGCTGGATGGATATCGCTAAGAAGTACAAGGGCGACCCTACAGCATCTGAAAAGCTGTTGGTCAAGGTCTCTAAGGGCGGCGCTGGTGCATGGGGTTCTATGCCTATGCCTGCTAACGATGCAGCTGGTAAGAAACAACCAGAGATGAAAGAATTGGTTGCTTTCATTATGGCTCTGGCCAAGTAATTGTTGTAACGGGACTCGTCCTGAAGAAAGCCGGCGCAAGCCGGCTTTTGCATTCATGAAATTCTGGCAGCAAAATTGACAGTTTTTGACCTGCTGCGCATAATCCGCAGGAGCGATTTCATTCGCACAATATACAAGGGATTAAAAATGATATTACGCACAGCCCGCTTGTTTTCCCTGACGATGTTAACCCTGTCATTACTCGCCTGCGGGAAATCTGAGCAAACTGCGGTCTCCGGCGAGCTCGTGGTGCGTATCGGAGCAGTCGCTCCCCTGACCGGTCCTCAGGCTCATCTGGGCAAGGATAACGAGAACGGCACGCGGATGGCTATCGACGATGCCAATGCAAAAGGCGTCACGCTGGGCGGCAAGAAGGTGCATTTTGAATTGATCAGTGAAGATGATCAGGCTGACCCCAAGACCGCGACCATCGTCGCGCAAAAGCTGATGGACAACCAGGTTGTCGGCGTGATCGGTCATCTCAACTCCGGCACTACCATCCCGGCGGCAAAAATTTACAGCGATAACGGCATTGTGCAAATTTCGCCTTCGGCAACCGCCGTTGCCTATACGCAACAGGGCTTTAAGACTGCATTCCGCGTGATGGCGAACGATGCGCAGCAGGGGCGTGCGCTGGGTGAGTATGCCGTGAAGAATTTACAGGGTAAAAAAGTCGCTATCATCGATGACCGTACAGCCTACGGACAGGGATTGGCGGACGAATTCGTCAAAGCTGCAAGGGCTGCCGGTGCCGAGATTGTGGCGCATGAATACACCAGCGATAGATCGGTGGATTTTACTGCGGTGTTAACGGCTGTCAAAGGCAAGCAGCCTGATCTGCTGTTCTACGGCGGAATGGATGCTCAGGCGGGTCCGATGGCCAGACAAATTAAGTCGTTGGCGCTGAACGTGAAATTTGTGATGGGTGACGGCGGTTACACGCCGGAATTTATCAAGCTGGCAGGCGAGGCGGCGGAAGGCGCTTATGCTTCCTTGCCCGGTGTGCCGCTGGATAAGATGCCGGGCGGCAAAGCATTTTCGGATCGTTTTGTGGCCAAATATCAGCCTATCCAGCTATATGCACCGTATTGCTATGATGCAGTCAACGTGATGATCGCCGCGATGCAGAAGGCGGATTCGGCTGAGCCTGCCAAATATTTGGCGGCCTTAGCCGGTATTTCTCACCCCGGCATCACGGCAAATATCCAGTTTGACGCCAAAGGCGATTTGAAGGGCGGGGCCGTGACCTTGTATCAGGTGCATCAGGGCAAGTGGCAACCGCTCGAAACAGTCGGCGCAGAAAAGTAATTTTTTAAGCCCGACACCCGTACATGGAAATATTCTTACAGCAAATTATCAACGGTCTGGTGCAGGGCAGCGTCTATGCGCTGGTCGCGTTAGGCTACACCATGGTGTACGGCATACTGGGGCTGATCAATTTCGCGCACGGCGAAGTGGTGATGGTAGGCGCCATGCTGGCGTTGTCAGCACTGACCGGGATGATAGGCTGGGGATTGTCACCTGTTCTGGCGCTTCCCTTTAGCCTGCTGCTGGCGATGGCAGGCTGCATGCTGTTGGGTTACAGCATTGAGCGCATCGCCTATCGCCCCCTGCGTCATGCGCCTCGTCTGGCACCGCTGATCACGGCGATCGGCGTCTCCATCGTGTTGCAAAATCTGGCGATGATGATTTGGGGGCGCGAATACCACGCCTTCCCGAAACTGATCGCTAATCAGCCGCATCACATTGCCGGCGCCATGATCAATGATATTCAAATTATCATTGTAATCATGGCGTTAGTCATTATGCTGGCGCTGATGGCTGTAGTGCACCGCACCCGTCTGGGACGCGCGATGCGTGCCGTGGCAGAGAATCAACATGCCGCGCAACTGATGGGTGTGGATGTTAATCGCGTGATTTCGGTGACCTTTATGCTGGGTTCGGCGTTGGCGGCGATCGCGGGTTTGATGGTCAGCGCAAATTACGGTCTGGCGCATTACTACATGGGATTTTTGCTGGGCTTGAAAGCTTTCACGGCGGCGGTGCTGGGCGGTATTGGCAACCTGCGCGGTGCGATGCTGGGAGGTTTGTTGCTCGGTCTGATCGAAAGTCTGGGCGCGGGCTATATCGGCGATCTGACCGGCGGCTTCATGGGCAGTCAATATCAGGATGTGTTCGCCTTCTTTGTGCTGATCGCGGTGCTGGTGTTCAGACCTTCAGGCCTTCTGGGTGAACGATTGGCAGAGCGTGCATGATGAATAAGTATATGAATAATAAGGTTATTTATTTTGTTCTGCTGGCGGCGCTGCTGGCATTGCCATTTGCTACCGATGCTTTGCTCGGGCGCGGCTGGGTGCGCATCGTGGATTTCGCCATGCTCTACATCATGCTGGCGTTAGGGCTCAACATTGTGGTCGGTTACGCGGGGCTGCTGGATTTAGGCTATATCGCGTTCTTCGCGGTGGGCGCCTATTGTTACGCGCTGACCGGCTCTCCTCATCTGGCGATGGCCTTTCCCTCGTTGTTCCCGGACGGCCTGCATCTGTCGTTCTGGATTGTGGTACCGATGGCGGCACTGCTCGCGGGTGGATTCGGCGTGTTGCTGGGTGCACCGACCTTGCGGTTGAGAGGTGATTATCTGGCGATCGTCACGTTAGGTTTCGGTGAAATCATCCGTATCTTCATGAATAATCTGAATGCCCCGGTCAATCTGACCAACGGCCCGCAAGGTATCAGCCGCATCGATCCGATTCAGGTGGCCGGTGTGTCGCTCAATGCCACGCAGGAAGTATTCGGTATCGCGCTGCCTTCGGTGCACCTGTATTTCTACCTGTTCTTGAGTTTTGCCGTCCTAGTGGTATTCGTTTCGCAGCGGCTGGAAAAATCCCGTATCGGTCGCGCCTGGATGGCGATCAGAGAAGATGAGATCGCAGCTTCCTCGATGGGCATCAACACGCGCAACTTAAAACTGCTGGCGTTCGCGATGGGTGCGATGTTCGGCGGCGTGTCCGGTACCTTGTTTGCAGGCTTTCAGGGCTTCGTCAGTCCGGAGAGTTTCAGCCTGATGGAATCGGTGATGGTGTTGTGCATGGTGGTGTTAGGCGGTATGGGCAATATCTACGGGGTGATCCTGGGCGGGCTGATGCTGGCGCTGCTGCCTGAGGTGCTGCGCCACAGCGTGGTGCCCTTGCAGCAGGCGATGTTCGGTAAAACGCTGATCGATCCGGAAAGCCTGCGCATGCTGCTGTTCGGCACTGCGCTGATCGTGGTGATGCTGTATCGCCCCGCAGGGCTTTGGCCATCACGGGTGCGTCGTCGCGAACTGGATGCCGATGAGGTCGCTCCATGAGCGTCCTTCTTGAGTTGTCAGACATAGGCAAACAGTTTGGCGGCCTTGCTGCACTGACGAACGTATCGCTGCATATCAATGCAGGTGAAATCTACGGGCTGATCGGTCCTAACGGGGCAGGCAAGACCACGCTGTTCAACGTGATCACCGGGCTCTATCAGCTGGATTCAGGCAAATTTAATTTTGCAGGGCACGATTATCAATCGACCAAGCCGCACCTGCTGGCGCAAGCCGGGATTGCGCGCACCTTTCAGAATATCCGCCTGTTCGCCAATCTGACCGCGCTGGAAAACGTGATGATAGGTCGTCACCAGCGCACCGGTGCGGGCGTGCTGGGTGCGCTGTTTCGCAATAAGTCGACGCGCATCGAAGAGCGTCTCTCGGCTGAGCGTGCGCGCGAATTGCTGCGCTATGTCGGCATTACCAAATCCTCCCAGACACTGGCTAAGAATCTCTCTTATGGTGAGCAGCGCCGCTTGGAAATCGCCCGCGCTCTGGCGACTGAGCCTAAGTTGTTGGCGCTGGATGAACCCGCTGCCGGTATGAATGCGACCGAAACGGAGAGCCTGAAGGTGTTGTTGCAGGACATTCGCACGACCGGCGTGACGGTGATGCTGATCGAACACGATGTGAAACTGATCATGGGGCTGTGCGACCGCGTGGCGGTGCTAGATTACGGGCGCAAGATTGCCGAAGGCGTGCCCGATGATGTACGGAACAATCCCGCCGTGATTGCCGCTTACCTAGGTGCAGAAGAATCCCCCTCGCCCGCAGGCGGGAGAGGGGTTGGGGGAGAGGGGCGTTGATCATGTCTGACACCAATGTAACGCCCTTGCTGGATGTGCGCGGATTGCAAGTCGGCTACGGCGGCATTCACGCCGTCAAAGGCATCGATTTTCACGTTGCGCCGGGTGAATTGGTCGCTTTGATCGGCAGCAATGGTGCCGGTAAAACGACCACGCTCAAGAGTCTGGCTGGATTGATTGCGCCCGCTGCCGGGCAAATACACTATGACGGTAAGAGTCTGGCCAATATTCCGTCACATCGGCGAGTCTCGCTGGGGATGGCGCTGGTGCCGGAAGGGCGCGGTGTGTTTGCACGTTTATCGGTGGCGGAAAATCTGTTGATGGGCGCGTATAGCCGGACTGATCGATATGAGATCGAGGAGGATCTGGCGCGCATGTATGCCTTGTTCCCGCGTCTGGTCGAACGGCGCGATCAACTGGCAGGCACGCTGTCAGGCGGTGAACAGCAGATGCTGGCGATGGCCCGCGCCCTGATGAGTCGTCCGCGCCTGTTGATGCTCGATGAACCCAGTATGGGCCTGGCTCCCTTGATGGTTAAGAAAATATTTGAAACAATTCAAGAGGTTGCTTCGCAAGGTATGAGCATACTGTTAGTCGAGCAAAATGCCAGGCTGGCATTGCAGGTCGCCTCGCGCGGCTATGTGATGGAGGGTGGTTCTATCACCTTGTCGGGCGACTCTTCCAGTTTGCTGGGCAGCGACGCCGTGCAGCGCGCTTATCTGGGCGGCTAGCAGTCGTCAGACCTGTAACACGAATACGGGTTAGAAGCGGCGAATCGCCAAAGCCGCAATCGGTAAAGGTCACCCTGTCCGTTGCCAGCCTCTGGCGAAACAAGTCCGACAGCTTGCAAGGGTTAAATATCAGCGCGTAGCCTCACAACCGGGTTGTGCTCGTCTGAGCGCAATTTCAAATTGGGCTATGGGTACTGGCTTGCCGAAGAGATAACCCTGAAAGTGTGAGCAGCCCTTGTTGCGTAACAGGTACTGTTGTTCTGTCGTTTCCACCCCTTCTGCGATTACCTTAAGGTTCAGGCTCTGGGCCATTGCGATAATGGTGCGTACGATTGCCTTGTCGCTTGCATCGAAAGCCAGATCGCGTACGAAGGACTGGTCTATTTTGAGTTGATCGAGCGGTAACCGTTTGAGGTATTGCAGCGAGGAATAGCCGGTGCCGAAATCGTCCAGCGAGAAACGTACTCCGATGGCTTTGAGGGCATTCATCGTGGAGATAGTGTCCTCGACGTTTTCCAGCAGCAGACTCTCGGTCAACTCCAGTTTGAGCTGGCCTGGATTGATGTTGTGACGGTGCGTCGCGGCGATGACATCGGCGACGAAATCGACTTGTCTGAATTGATGCGCGCTGACATTGACAGCCAGGATAAGTTCGCGAGTCAACTCATCCTGTTGCCAGGCTTTAAGTTGGGCGCAGGCCTGATCCAGCACCCAGAGACCGATAGGCAGGATCAGTCCGGTTTCTTCTGCAAGCGGGATGAATTGGGCAGGGGAAACTAGGCCGTGCTCAGGGTGTATCCAGCGGATCAGTGCTTCGGCACCTACGGCGTGCAGTGCTTGATTGACTTGTATCTGGTAGTGCAGATGAAACTGACCGAGTTCGAGTGCTGATCGCAATTCGTCTTCTAATGCGGCGCGTGCATTGATGGTGTCCTGCATCATCGGGTCAAAGAATCTCAGCGTGTTGCGGCCGGCTTTTTTGGACTGATACATGGCAATGTCCGCTTGCTTCATCAGTTCTTCTAGTGCGCATTCATGATTTTTAAATAGCGTCACGCCTATGCTGGGCGAGTTGTAGTATGCGTGTGAATCGAGTTGATAGGGCAGGTTGAGGTGGGCGAGAATTTTTTCGCCGACCAGTTCAGCCTGAGTAGCCGCTTCTGCCGGATGGGTGCTCAGTCCTTCGAGCATTACCACAAATTCATCACCACCCAGGCGTGCAACGGTGTCTCCCTCGCGTACGCAGGAAGCTAAGCGTTTTGCGACATGTTGCAGGAGCAGGTCACCGGTGGCGTGTCCCAGCGTGTCGTTGAGGTTTTTGAAATTATCCAGATCGATGAACAGCAGCGCACCTTGCTGACCGCTACGACTGCTGGAAGCGAGCGCCTGATTGAGCCGGTCCATTAGTAGACGACGGTTGGGCAGGCTGGTGAGCGGATCGTAAAAGGCCAGATTTTTGATCTCATCTTCCGCCAGCTTGCTGAGCGTGATGTCGTTAAAAGTGGCAACGTAATTAGTGATGATATCGTCGGGATTTTTTACCGCCGTGATGGTGAGGTACTCTGGAAAGAGTTCGCCGTTTTTACGCCGGTTCCATATCTCACCTTCCCAACTGCCGGTTTGTTGCAGGTTCTGCCAGAGGGCGCGATAAAATTCGGTATCGTGTTGCCCTGAGCTGAATCGTCGCGGATTGTGGCCGATAACCTCTGCTGCAGTGTAGCCGGTAATTTTGCTGAAAGCGCGGTTCACTCTGAGTATATTGGCAGATGCATCGGTGATGAAAATGCCTTCCTGGGATTCGAATGCTGTGGCGGCAATGCGCAGGTTGTTTTCTATCTGACGATGTTCCAGAGTCAGGCGGATTTTTTCAAGTGCAACGCTGATCTGATGGCTGACAGAATCGAGAAAGTCGAGTTCTTCCTTTATCCAGATGTGCGGGGCGTGCAGCTGATTCAAAACCAGCAGGTGGAAACCTGTTTCACGAAAAGCGAAGGGATACCAGAGCAGACTTTGAATCTTCATCAACTGGTGCAGCAGGGTGGCCGAACCATCGCCTGCCAGCAAGGGGTTGATGTCGTGCGCCTGGCTGATCAGCGGTTGCATTGTTTGTTGCAGGGCGCTGGTGCTGTCAGGAAACAGTGAGAGCGGATAGCAGGCTTTTGAGGCTTCGATATCCGGGTATTGCGGGTTGATCCATTCATGCAGGCCAGAGGCCTGTCCGCTGGTAGTGGATATGTCGTATATCAGCGTCCTGTCGGCCTTCAGTACCTCGCCTACGATTTTCACGGTGTCGCTAAGAATAAGCTCATGATTTTCGTGTTCCACCACGGATTTAGCCAGCCTGTTGAGCGCGTCGGCAAATCGCAGTTGCTGTTGCAGTGCATCTTCTGTCTGACGTCGCGCAGTAATATCCTGAACAATGGCAATTCCGCCGACAATGTTACCGAATTGATCTTGGGACGGTGCAGAGGTCATGGCAGTCCAACCCGCAGCTTCGCTGAAGGTGGCTGAATAGTGGCCTTCATAATAGCCCGTTTCGCCGGAGAGAGCCTGAGTCAGGGCCGGGAGTACAGACTGATCATTGAGTTGCGTCAGGTTCAGGCCGACGATGCGTCCGGTGCTGGAGTGCAGCATTTCGGCGAAGCGTTCGTTGCAATAGGTGATGAGGAGCTGGGTGTCGTAATGGAATATTCCGACTGGTGAATGATTGAGTAGCAGCCGGTAGCGCTCTTCGCTGGCGCGTACGGTTTGTTCTCGATCTGTGGCTTCTATTCGTAATGTTATGTTTTCTAATATATTTTTGTTTATGTGTCGCAGACTAATGATCATGAATCCCAGATATAGCAGTGCTGCCATCGACATGGCGAGCGACAGGCTGTCGCCAGCGATCAACAGGCGAGTTGCCAGGGGGAGTGTTAACGAAGCTGAGTAAGCTATGGCGGAAAAAAGATCGGCGGAAAAGGAAATGACCCCTCCTGCGGTGAGTCCGACCAGCATGAAAATCAGGAACATTTGATTTTGAGGGTCATGGTCGGGAAATAGCAGAAAGCAGCTAGCCCCCCAGGACAAACCGGATGCGAGCACCCCGAGGCGAAAACGAGTCAGCCAGACAGGTGCGTTTGGTGTGGCAGAGCGTTTAAATGTTGCAACCAGCAGAGCGCGCGCCAGAGTGACGGCAGATATCAGAGCAAACCAGCCGAAGACGACTGTTGAGTCTATGGATTGACGTTGAACCAGAGTCAGGATCACAGACAGCGCGACCCCTGTTGCCAGCGAGGTATTGCTTGCGGTATACAGTTGCTGTGTTTGCAAAGGTTGTACAGATTGCCCAGCGTCGCTCATTGCTTGTGCGTTACGTAGTGGTGAATTGCTTCGGATTATAGGATGAAATGGAGGGCCTACAATTGCTTATTTGCTCCATTTCGCGTTCAAGATCTGTTCGCTTCTACTGCCGGTCAGGCGCACTATGCAGGAACAGTCCTGTTGATGGATGGTAATGCCGCGATCGCGCGTGATATAGCCGACGATGGGTTGGGGCGGCACGGGGTTGCAGCACTTTGCCATGCGAGTCAGTAAATTACCCACGCCTTCAATCAGGATGCCGGTCGAAGAACGTTGTTCAGCCGCTGGCTTGAAAACAGGTTTCTCGATGAAAATGGTCTTGGTCGGCAACTCCTCCTGTAGCGCCACGGCAATCCGGCGCTGTGTGACTTCATTGCGTCCTAAGGCGGCCAGCAAATCATCCAGTTTGTTGAAGTGCAAACGTTGCGCGAGTTTTTCCTGATTGACCGAGGTGATGCCCAGTCGGTGTAGTTCTCTGTCCAGTTGTGTTCTGCCCTGTGCCACGCTTTCATCGTAGTTCTGACTCTTAAACCAGGCGCGCACTTTGGCGCGTGCGCGTGCACCTTGCAGAAATCCCAGCGCAGGACTCAGCCAGTCGCGACTGGGGCCGCCTATCTTGGTGGTGAGGATTTCTACGCGCTGTCCGTTCTTGAGTTTGTAGCTGAGCGGCACGATAGCACCATCCACTTTGGCGCCGCGCGTGCGATGGCCTAAGTCGGTGTGCAGCATATAGGCAAAATCTACCGGTGTCGCACCCACGGGTAAATCGATGACGCGACCTTGCGGGGTGAGCACGTACACCTGATCGTGGAACAGTTCGTTTTTGAATTGTTCAGACCCTTCCTTGCTTTCGGTAATATCTTGCTTCCATTCGAGTATTTGTCTTAACCAGACTATCTTCTCATCGAACTTGGGGTCGGTTTTTTTGCCTTCCTTGTAGCGCCAGTGTGCCGCGACACCCAGTTCCGAATGCTGGTGCATCTCCCGGGTGCGGATCTGCACTTCGAGCGGCAGTTGGCGCGGGCCGATCACGGCGGTGTGCAAGGAACGGTAATTGTTGCTCTTGGGGCGGGCGATGTAGTCGTCGTACTCGCTGGCAATCGGTTGCCAGAGTTCATGCACGACGCCCAGCGCCGTATAGCAACTCTCCACATCCTCAACCAGTATGCGCAGCGCGCGCACGTCGTACAGTTCGTCAAAGTCGAGCTGTTTGCGCTTCATCTTGTTGATGATGCTGTAGATATGTTTGGGGCGGCCGGTCACCTCAGCGCTGATTCCCGTCTGAGTCAGGGCCTGTTTGAGCTGATCGGTGACATCGCTGATGTAGCGTTCACGATCGATGCGGCGCTCATCAAGCAGTTTGGCGACTTTTTTGTAGAGTTCAGGATTGAGGTAGCGTACCGACAGGTCTTCTAGTTCCCATTTGATCTGCCATACCCCCAGTCGATTGGCCAGCGGGGCAAACAGGCTTTGCGTCTCCAGCGCGATGCGTTTTTGCAGTTCGGGCGCGGCGCCTGACAGACAGCGCAGAGTCTGCGTGCGTTCGGCCAGTTTGATCAATACCACGCGGATGTCGCTGACCATCGCCAGCAGCATCTTGCGCAGACTCTCCATTTGTCCGGCCTGATCGCCGGTCTGGACCGGCACATGGGTTTCGCTAAATTGCTGAATTTGTTCGACGCGGGAAATGCCCTCGACCAGTGAGGTAACGTTAGCTCCAAAATCGGCGGCAAGCTTGATCTTCCAGTCGGGCAGATATTCTGGCACGGCATGCAACAGGGTCGCGGCTATCGTATCCGCATCCATATTCATTTCGACCAGTATGGCCGCAGCTCCCAGCGCATGTTGTATCAGCGCAGCACCAGTCAGTTCAACCTCTCCGGCGTACAGCGGGCTAACAAATTCGCAGGCGCGCCTTATCTCGTCTATATCGGCAGGTGAAAAGACGGGGGCTAAGGCATCCAGCCAGGACGCGATGTCTGCGGTGTTCTGCATGTTGTTGATGGCAACCATATTGTTCTCTCTACGACTTTATGACTTTGGAATCGAAAACAGGGGTGTCATTTTGTCTTGCCTGTTCAAGATAATACCTTGAACAGCAATTTGGTGGCGAGGGCGAGTAAAAGTAAGGCGAACAATTTGCGCAATACATCGATATTCATCTTGTGTGCGGCTCTGGCGCCCAGCGGTGCGGTGAAGACGCTGGCCACGGCTGTCCAGAACAGGGCCGGCAGATAGATAAAGCCCAGACTTGCTTCGGGTAACCCCTGGATGCTAAAACCGGTGGAGATATAGCCTGCCGTGCCGCCCAAGGCGACAGGAAAGCCGGTGGCAGCCGATGTTCCGATCGCGTTGCGCAGCGGCACGTTGCACCAGAGCAGAAAGGGCGTGACGATGGTGCCTCCGCCGATCGATACCAGACTGCTCAGGCTGCCGGTTAGTGTGCCGGCAACGGTCATGCCGACACGGCCCGGGAGTTGGCGCGTGGCGTGCGGGCGCTT
>Ga0208863_1000467_pt1 | contig 40032 bp, 31 predicted proteins | sample RifOxyD3_FD_184040 | JGI IMG/M metagenome (GOLD analysis project Ga0208863, IMG submission 184040) | Soil microbial communities from Rifle, Colorado - Rifle Oxygen_injection D3 (SPAdes) | ecosystem: Environmental > Terrestrial > Deep subsurface > Rock core/Sediment | place: Rifle, Colorado...
GACACCGGTGCAACTGGTCTCACTGGTGCCGCTGGTCCCAAAGGTGACACCGGTGCAACGGGTCTCACTGGTGCCGCTGGCCCCAAAGGTGACACCGGTGCAACTGGTCTCACTGGTGCCGCTGGTCCCAAAGGTGACACCGGTGCAACGGGTCTCACTGGTGCCGCTGGCCCCAAAGGTGACACCGGTGCAACGGGTCTCACTGGTGCCGCTGGCCCCAAAGGTGACACCGGTGCCAACGGCCTTATGGCCGTGAAGGTAGAAAAAGGCGACTTTCTATATGGTGCCGTAGGCGTCGGGCGTGTGGACTGTCCAGTCACGTATCCGCTGGCGATTGCCTGTACCGTATCTTGTGGTGACCCAACTGCCACAACTACCAATACAGATATCGAGCCATGGCTGGTGTATCGCCAGCAGTTGTGGCATGCTGCTGACAAACCCGGCCAATATTCAGCCTGTCTGGGCAGTTGCCATTACCTAGACGACGAGGTTTTTCCGCAACAAATTTTCGTCACTTGTGTTAGTACTTCTAATTAGCTTCTCCATGTAAGGCAGGGCGATAAACGCCGTGCGTCCCGCAGGGATGCACGGCGTTTTTTTACCTTCGGTGGCAGGCGGGACTGGCGGGGCCTCGTTGTCCATATTTCCTTGGCGCGTGGCAGTCCATCGACAACCGTCGGCGGCCTTGACTTTACTTGCAATGCATAATAAGAAGTTAGCGGGATCCGTTCGCCGCGTCGTTCTATTTTTTCGAAAAGTCCTGTGATCCCGGAAACTGTTCATCCAGTTTACTTTTTTGCCGTCACTACCGGAACCAGATGACCGACCTGGAACAAAACCCGCTTCGCATCCTTGTGTTGGACGATGAGGCTATTACTGTCCGGCGGCTTGTAAGAGCCTTGCAACACGACGGCTATGAGGCAGAAGGTTTCACCGCAGTTTCGGATGCTATGGCCAGTATCCGGCAGGCAGCCCCGGCCATTGTCATTACGGATGTCCGCCTCCAGGGAGTTGACGGCGTTGATCTTATGCAGAAGATTTTCGTCATTTCGCCATCCACCCTGATTATCCTCATTACCGGTTACGCCTCCATCGACCACGCCGTCAATGCGACCAAAAAAGGAGCATTCCACTATCTGGCGAAACCATTTAAGCTTTCAGAACTGCGGGCTGTGCTGGCCGAGGCCGGCCGACACATTCTGCAGACAAGCCAGAAAGAACGCCTCCTGGAAGAATTGAACCGTTCTGACCGCTTTGGCGAGATAATCGGCTCTTCCCCGCCCATGCGTAAAATTTTCAAGACAATCAGGCAGGTTGCTGCCGTGGATTGTAACGTCCTGATCCAGGGCGAGAGCGGGACCGGCAAGGAGCTTGTCGCCCACTCCCTGCACAAAAACAGCCCGCGATCCAAACAACCTTTCGTGTCTTTCAACTGCGGGGCTTTTTCTGAAGATCTGGTGGCCAATGAGCTGTTCGGTCACGAAAAGGGGGCGTTTACCGGTGCGGTCAACACCAAACTTGGCTTACTGGAAACCGCCAACGGCGGTACCATTTTGCTCGACGAGGTGACGGAAATGCCCATGTCCATGCAGGTCAAACTGCTGCGGGTCATTCAGGAGCGGACCTTTCTCCGGGTGGGTGGCGTGCACCAGAGTGCCCTGAATGTCCGTTTCATCGCCGCAACCAACCGAAACATTGAAAAGATGATCAGTGCCGGCGAATTTCGGCAAGATCTTTTCTATAGGCTCAAGGTGGTCATGATCGATCTGCCGCCACTTCGGGATCGACGAGACGATATCCCGCTTCTCGTCCGGCATTTCGCTGCTAAGGCCGCAAAGAAATTCGGCAGGGCCACTCCCGAGATCACTGAAGAATTTCTGTCCCCCTTGAGCACCTATGCCTTCCCGGGAAACGTCCGGGAGCTTGAACACATAGTTGAACGGGCGGTGGCCTTATGCCAAGCCCACGTACTCAAGGCGGCTGACCTGCCCTCTGACCTGACCTTTGCCATCAGTGCTGTCCCGCAGCCCGAGACGACAACCCGCCCCCTGAAGTTGCTGGAAAAGGATTATATTTTCGAAGTCTACCAGCAAACAGGCTTTAACCAGAGTGAAACCGCCCGTATCCTGGGGATATCCCGTACAACACTCTGGCGGCGCTTGCGTCGTTTCAATCTCTTTTCCCAGGTCAACCAGGATAAGAGATAGCGCCTCAACTTTTGAATCGGCCCGTCCCGATATCCAACCGTTATTATTACCGTTTTCCAAGATTATTTTCGGATGGGTTCGCGCCACCTGAAACCATGCCAATGGTGACAGATCCTCTGCCGACCCAATAATTTCCTTCCTGCCGATCTGCCCCGATAATATCAGCCATTCTGAAAGGATGGCCCGCAGTGGGTGAGACTTCTCAAATCATTCCGCATGGCCCTCCAAAGCCCGAAGCCGAACAGCTGTGTTTTTTTGAAACAGGTGTTTCACCATGAAATTGTAACGCATAATCAACGAAATTTGTAATAGGCCATTTCATGTTGAAACAGGTCGGGGCGTCAACACCGGCCATGCCGTCGAGTATGGCCAGCCGAAATAATAAAAATCAAACAAAAACAGCAAGATATGCATGTTGGCACGAGCCTTGCTATACCTTGCTATACTTAGATAACAGGAACTAACGATAACCATGAAAACGATGCGATAAATGGACAGGCGGATTGCCCTCCTGCTGAACGTCAACTATGCGGATTTCTACGCCTGCGTCTGTGCAGTCGAGCTGGCAAAACGCAATGCCGGCCGAATCTATGCCTTGTTGCCCAGCGGAGAGGCTGTGGAGAGCATGGCAACGCAAGTCAACTGGCGGGCGTCACGGCAGGAAAAGTACGGGACGCGGCAGGATGTGTTGCGAATGGCAGCCATGCTGGCGGCCCACGAAGCTATCACCTTCGACTGTCATCTGCTGGATACCGGTCGTGCGGAAATCATCCATGAATTTCTTTGTATCCATCACATTTCCAGCATGGTTATTGGCGCTGCCGATCCAGACGCCTTGCAGGGGAAAATGCACTGGTTAATGGAATGCGGCAGGAAATTGTATGCGGATGACCGCTGGGGCATGAAATCTTTTGCAGGGTTGGTGGCAGGACCGTGGGACGACGACACCTTTGAACGAGTCCTTTTATCGCTGCGGCAGGATCCGCGACCTATTTCTGACGTTACACAACGGATTTTCAAGACGATGGATGTTGACGGTCGTCGACATCTACAACAAATGGAAGGGGAACTAAAACGGGAGGAATAAAAAGTAATGTACATGTATCTGCCAATCGCGCTGACCAGCGTGAACATTCTCACAATAACAGGGCTTGGCCTGGCGGTAGGGCTGCTTTCCGGCCTCTTCGGGGTAGGCGGCGGTTTTCTCATGACCCCTCTGCTCATGATGTTCGGCATCCCGCCGACCATTGCCGCGGCTACCGATGCCAATCAGATTGTTGCCGCGTCGGCTTCCGGAACTTTTGCCCACTGGCGTCTCGGCAATGTTGATTTCAAAATGGGGCTGTACTTATTGATCGGCGGTTTTGTTGGCGGCGCTGCCGGCGTCCAGCTCATCAAAATCCTGCGGGCGACAGGCGGGGCCGATTTCCTTATTAAAATCACCTATGTTGTGATGCTGGGCGTTGTCGGCACCTTCATGTTTTTTGAAAGCCTCCATGCCATGAGGAAAAACAAGGCTGCCAGCCAGTCGAGTGCAAAACCGAAAGCCGAGAAAAAAACAGGCGGCCTCCTGCAAAGTCTGCCCTTGCAGACCTACTTCGAGAAATCCGGCGTCAGCCATTCCGCGCTGGTACCCGTGGCACTTGGCATCTTTGTCGGGGTGCTGGCGGCGATTATGGGGGTTGGCGGCGGCTTTCTGATGGTTCCGGTCATGATTTACATGTTGCGGATGCCCATGCATGTGGTGGTCGGCACCAGCCTTTTTCAAATTATGTTTACCTGTACCGAAGTTACCTTTCTTCAGGCCTATTCCAACCACACGGTGGACTTTTTGCTGGCTATTCTGCTGCTCATCGGCTCGGTCTTTGGCGCCCAGATCGGTACCAGGCTGGGCAAGAAACTGCACGGCGAACAATTGAAGATTCTTCTGGCCGTGCTGGTCCTGGCCGTAACTGTCAAGATCGTCCTGGAACTCGTACTTGAACCCTCGCTTCTGCTCGCTTACGCCGGAGGACACTAACCATGGCAATTTCAAAGCGTCATTTCATCATACCCCTCATCACCGCCTTGCTCCTGTTGTTGCCGGTTATCCCCGGCCAGAAGAATGCGCTGGCGCTGACCATTTCCGTCAATCCGGGCCAGATCCCTATTACCATGGGATATCATGGCGCCACACTTCATATTAACGGCAGCAACCCGACCGGCGCCGATCTGATCATTAAAATTTCCACCCCGCCCACTGATGCCCATCTCAGATATAAAGGCAAGGCGGCCGGTCTTTTCTGGATGAAGCTGGGGTCCATGGAATTCCACAATGTACCCGGGACCTACAAGCTTTACTCCACTGGCAACGCCGAGCAACTCCTTGTCAACGACGACCGGGTTCTTCATCAGGTCGGCTATGCCGCCCTGAAAAAACAAACCGGCATTACCTCCTCGGCCGGTGAGATCGACCCCGATAAATGGTTTGTTGAATATCTGAAACTCAAGGAGAATGAAAAACTCTACAGCGTCACCAACGGAGCCATTACCAGGCAGCATGACGCAAACGAAGACACCTACACCCTTGATGCGGAATGGCCGTATCAGGCCTCGCCGGGCCTCTACAACATCGAAGTTCTGGCGGTGGACAATGGCCGGGTCGTTGAACAGGCCGCCACCACGCTGACCGTGAAACAGGCTGGCCTGGTGGAAAAATTGTCAAAACTTGCCTTCAACAATGGTGCCATGTATGGCATAATGGCGATCATCATTGCCATGGGGGCCGGCTTAGCCGTCGGCGCAATTTTCAAAAAGGGCGGCGGCAGTGGCCACTGAAAATCATTTTCGGGTCCTGTCCCCTGTGTTGATCATTGAGGAGGCATGGGCAGCTTTTGTTCTTCCTGTTTGACAAATTGCGTCACCTGTTTTCTGCCGGCCGACCACCCCTCCCGGTTGTTGGCGGCCAGCCGCACCCGGCTAGACTTGTCTTTGACAAGTTCCGCCGGGTGTTGGCCGCCAACAACCGGTCTCTTGAAATCATCGCCGACATGGGTGAAAAACTCAGCGGCCATTTTATCTTTGATCAGCATTATATCGAGACCACGGCTGCCGAGCTTATCCAGGCAGTCCGTCACTCCATCGATTGCCTGCAGGAACTCTGCAACGGGCAATTCCAAGAGCTCTACGATGTCCATGCCCGCCTGAGCGACCAGATTTGTTCGCTTCTCGAGGGGCGAGAAGACAGGATCGGGCCAACTCTCCTCAACCTGCGGCAGGCAACTCCGGAACATTGGGCAATCGTCGGCGGCAAAAATGCCCACCTTGCTGAAATGACCGCCAACTCGACGGTGACCGTTCCCGAAGGTTTCGTCATAACCACCTGTATGTATCATGCCCTGGTTGATCACAACGAACTCCGCGCGCTGCTGGATAGCTTCGAGTCCAGACTCGCCGATTTGAAGAGTACTGATATCGAGCTCGAGATGCTGGCCAAGCAACTCAATGCCGGAATTCTTTCTGCCAGCGCCCCGCCGGGATTTCTTGACGAAATGGCAGAACACCTGCAGCGATTGCTGGACGGTGCCCAGGTCCCTATTTTCCTGGCTATCCGCAGTAGCGCCCAAGAGGAGGATCTGGATTATTCCTTTGCCGGTCAGTTCCAGTCAATCCTTGGCGTAGCGCCCCGCTCGGACCTGGTCTTCAAGGCCTATCTGGAGGTGGTCGCCAGCCTTTTCGGCCCCAAGGCCCTGCAGTACCGGCGCCGCCTCTTCCCAGGTGAAGGCAAAATGTCCATCGCCGCCTGCTGCCAGAGGATGATCGATGCGGAGATCAGCGGCATCGTCCACTCTGTGAATCCGGCCGAACCAGGCGGTAGAACCATGATTATCGCCGGTGCCTGGGGTCAGGGCGAAATGGTTGTCGAAGGCATGAGCCCAACCGATACCTTTCATCTGCTGAATGAAGAAGAACCGACCATTATCAAACGCATTATTACCGAAAAGCCCCTTGGCCGCTTTCTCTCGCCCCTCGGTCAGCTGACAACCCAGGCCATAGACCCGGAGCAACGGAGCCGTCCCTGTCTCACCGACGACCAACTGCTGGCCCTGGCCCGGGTGGCCCGGCATCTGGAAAATTTTTTCAAACGACCGCAGGACATCGAATGGGCCTTTGACCGGACAGGGGATCTCTATATTTTACAATCCAGACCGCTGGTCCTACGGCAGGAGGCCGAAACCCGCAAGACCCTACCGGCGGCCCTGAAAGGATATGAAATCCTGGCTGCCGGCCGCGGCCTCATTGCCCAGCAAGGGATAGGCGTCGGGCCGGTCCATCTGGTTGATCTCCACGACAGTCTGGACGACTTTCCTGAAGGGGCTGTGCTGGTAAGCCGTCGGGACTCTTCCCAATTCGTCCGGGTTATGCACCGGACTGCGGCCATCATCACCGAAGTCGGCACCCCGGTAAGCCACATGGCGACCCTTTGCCGGGAGATGCAGGTGCCATGCCTGGTCAACGTCACCGGCATTGCAGATCTGGTCAAGGAAGGCGAGGAGATCACGCTTGATGCCGAAGACCTGCTGATATACCGGGGCCGGGTAACCGAACTCCTGGCCTATCGGGCCTCAACCACCTTGAACGTTTCGGAAAGCCGTGAATTCCGGCTCCTGCGCCGTCTGCTCAACCACACCGCGCGCCTGCATCTGCTCGACCCGCTCTGGGACGACTTTGCCCCGAAAAATTGTCGGACATTCCACGACATCCTGCGTTTCGTCCACGAAACCGCAGTGATCAAACTGGTGAGCATCGGCAAGGACGACCACCGCCTTTTACGTCGCCACCTGGCCCGTCCACTCGACCTGCCTATCCCGGCGGGCATCCTGGCCATCGATATCGGCGGTGGCCTGGCCGAAACCGCCCCGGAAACAGCCGTGCCGTTCCGTGATGTAACCTCGGTACCGTTCAAGGCCATTCTGCGCGGCATGCTGTTCCCCGGAGTCTGGCATCGGGCGACCATGCCGGTCGGGTTCAAAGACCTGATGAACAGTATGCTCCGTACGCCGGGAGACGCACTCAACGGCCAGTACATCGGCCACAACATTGCCGTAATCAGCGCCAACTATGTGAACCTCAGTTTTCGTTTTGGCTACCACTTCAACCTGATCGATGCGCATTGTGACAGCTTCTCCCGGGACAACCATATCTATTTTCGGTTCCTGGGTGGGGCTACCGACCTTACCAAACGTTCCCGCCGGGCTCAATTGATCGCCATTATTCTGAAGGCCTTTGATTTTACGGTGCGGACCAAGGGCGATCTGGTCATCGGCCGGCTTGGTAATATTCCTCAGAGCGAAATAGAACGGATGCTTGATATACTGGGACGTCTGATTGGCTTCACCCGGCAGATCGATGTGCTCATGGAAAATGATCTGGCGGCCGAGCGGTACGCCGAGGCCTTTCTGAACGGCATGTATGAAGTAATCAGCAATTGATCCTGATTTGCGGCCCGCGCCGGATTCCGTTGTTGCCGCGGTCGGTTCGCTGTTATCTCCGGCGACTAACAAGGAGGACACCATCATGACTGTCAATGATTCCAACCGTCCCTGCCGCCTGCTGATTATCGATGACGAACCCATCGTCGGCAAGCGTTTGCAGCAGGTGTTCACGAAAATCGGTTTTGAAGTGGAAATTTTTACCAGCGGTCCGCCGGCTCTGGAGTCCATGGCCAAACATCCCTTTGACATCGTGGTGACCGATCTGAAGATGGCGGGAATGGATGGTATTGAGGTCCTGGCCCGGGTCCGCGCCATGAATCCCGAGGCCCGGGTTATCATCATTACCGGTTACGCCCAGCCGGAAACCGCGTCCGACGCCTTTGAACGCGGGGTTTTCGAGTTCATTGTCAAACCGTTTCGTCTCGATCAACTGAAGGATGTCATCATCCGGGCCATGGCCGACCGCGAGCTCTGTCGATCCCGCCTCAACCAAGACCGATAAGGAGAGAGCCATGGCCTCGGATCCAGTGAACGCAGCAACCGGTCGTCCTCCGGACGGAGCCGTGCCCGCCGGTGACCTGCTCGAAACCGAGGCTGTTTCCTCTCCCTTCCGGGAACTGACCGATCTTCTGGCGCCGCGCTCCATCCGCAGCAAACTGATCATCAGCCTTCTGCTCATCGCGGTTCTGGGCAGTCTTGCTACCATGGAAGCCCTTTATTCGCTTTCCAAGGTCGAAGACAAAATCAAAATTATTGAATCCTATTATGAAGTCAGCGAAAAGATCCTGGAGGCCCGTCGTAATGAAAAAAACTATCTTCTGTACGGCAATGTCAGCGATCTGACCAACGCCCTGAACTATCTGGAGGAGGTGCAGTCTTCCCTTGAATCCGCCCTGCAACTTGGCAAGTTGCCAAGCAGTCAAACAACACCTGCACCGAAAACCGCCCTTGCCACCTATATCAACCTTCTCCAGCAACTCAGATGGCAGTACCCTTCCCCGGAAAGACTGAATCAACTCAAAGATGAACTCCGCCTGCAGGGTCATGTTATCACCAAGATGATCCTGGACCTGGACAATCGGTCTCGCCTGCAGGTGGAGAGACAGATCAGGCATTACCGGGATATCTCCATCATCATCTTGTTTGCCGCCCTGTTGCTCAGCGGTCTGATCAGCGCCCTGCTCGTCCACTGGATCGTCCGACCTCTGCTGAGAATCCGCCGGGCAGTAGCGCGGATCATGCGCGGCGAACTCTCCACCATTCCCGAGGAAACAGCCGACCGCCATTGCGTTGAATGCTCGGAACTGGTCGAATCCCTGAACATGATGCTGAAAAACTTGGAGAACAAACAGAATCAGCTTGTCCAGTCAACAAAATTGGCGGCCATCGGCAAGGTCACGGCCGGTATCGCCCACGAAATCAACAATCCCCTGAACAACATCTCCCTGACCGCCGAGATCCTGCTGGAAGATCTCGCCAACCTGGACAGTGCGGAACGACTGGAAATGGTGCGCGACATTCTTGCCCAATCGGATCGGGCCAGGGAGGTCGTGCATCATCTTCTCGAATTCTCCAGTTCGAAAAAAACCACGACATGGGAAAAGTTGAATCTCGCCACCCTGCTCAAGGGGACTGTCACCCTGCTCAAGAACCAGATCAGGCTCAATCGGATCGAAGTCGTGGCCGATTATTCTGATGCCGACATTTTCATTCATGGAAATGCAAACCAGTTGCAGCAGGTCTTTGTCAACATCGTTCTGAACGCCATCCAGGCCATGTCTGCCGGCGGCGATCTTGTCCTGAAGGTCCTGACCGATTCCGAACGCCAGGCGGCGATCGTCGAAATCACCGATACCGGCCCCGGCATTCCGCCGGAGATCAAGGCCCAGATCTTCGAACCGTTCTTTACCACCAAAAATGAAGGGACCGGCCTGGGCCTTTCGGTCAGTAATGCGATTATCAAGGAACACCGGGGAGAGATCACCTTGGAGAGCGAGGCGGGACGCGGTACCACCTCCCGGGTGATTCTGCCGTTCTGGAAAAGGGAGGCGTGAAGCCATGTCGAGCCATCTGCCACCAATCGGCAACGGGTTATCCTCGGCGGGCGAGCTGTCGCCCTTGTCCCAAACCTTTCAGCAGTTTCGTCGTATCCTGGAACTCAATAACGCGGTGATTGAGAAAATAGCCGGGCTGGAGCGCGCCCTGGCCGGCGAATTCGTCTTTGACAATATTTTCCTGCAGCGTTCGGTTACTGAAATCAGCGAACTAGTGCGCGAGGTTATCTATACCCTGAACAGCCTGGCCGGCGATCGTTTCCTCGAACTCTACGACCGATTCGAGGCGATCCGCGCCAACCTTCAGGATCTGGCCGGTGGTGGCCAGGGGCCCTACAGTAATTTTCTGGTTTTGCCCTACTCCCTGCTCAACCGGGATCTGGACCATCTGGCCGGCGGCAAGAATGCCAGTCTCGGGGAAATCCGCACCTCGCTGGCGCTCAAAACCCCGGACGGGTTTGCAGTCACGGCCCGGGCCTATTATCTGTTTATGGAAGAAAACGACCTGTTTGCCAAACTCGCGCAGCTCCGTTCCCAGACCATGCCACCTGCCCGTTACAATGAGACCCTTCAGCGCCTTTTTGATGAGGCCGTGGTGCCGGCGCCGCTCGCCGAAGCGATCACCGCGCAGGTGAACGATCTTCTCAAGCGGACCGAGCAAACAACCCTGCTGGCAGTCCGCAGCAGTGCCGTGGGCGAGGACGGCGAACGGAGTTTTGCCGGCCAGTTTTTTTCGCAGCTTGGTGTTGCCCCGACCATGGTGCTGCCGGCCTATAAAAAAGTCATGGCGGCTCGTTTTTCCCTGCCGGTGCTGGCCTATCTCCACGCGCGGACTGACTGCCGGGAAATACCGATGGCCGTCGGGGTTCAACAGATGATCTCGGCCAGGGTCTCCGGCATTATCTACAGCCGGGATCCAGGTCCTCATTCTCGTGATATGCTCTCCATCTCCGCGATTGCCGGCCTGGGAGCCGGTCTGGCAGCCGGCCGTGAAGACGCCGACCGGTACACGGTCCGGCGGCGGTATCCCTTTGCCGTGGTCGCCAGTCGCATCATCAGCAGGCCGACGGATCAACCGTTGCCTGAGGGGGCCAAACCCCTGGCCGCACAGAATTCCGGCCTCCGCCGAGGTTCGGCTGTCCTGCCGTTGCCGGTTCTCCGGACTTTGGCCGAGATCGGCCTCCTGCTGGAAAAGGCCTTTGAAAAGCCACAGGATATTGAATGGGCCATTGATCAGGCCGGCCAGGTGATTATCCTCCAGAGCCGGCCTCTTGCTCTGTCACCCTTGCCGCCGCCGAAAACAGCGGCGGTGGCCGAGGAGTTGCGCAAGGCCACGGTTCTCATCGACAACCGTGGACAAATCGCCCAACTGGGTGTGGCGTCCGGACCGGTGGTCCTTGTCACGCCCGAGGATGATCCGGCTGCATTTCCAGCCGGGGCCGTGGCGGTCTGCCGGGTGGCAAGTCCGCAGTTGAGTCCCATTGTCCGCAAGGCCGCAGCGATTATAACCGATATCGGCAGCCCCACCGGTCATCTGGCGACCATTGCCCGGGAATACCGGACACCGGCCCTGTTCGGCACCGGCAATGCCAGCCGGCTGTTGTCAGCCGGCCTCGAGGTCACGGTGGATGTCGAAGAACGCCGGGTTTATGCCGGCATTGTTCAGGGGCTGATGGACATGCAGGCAGCCGAGGCCGAGCCGTATCTCGACACCCCTGAACTCCGGATCCTGCGCCGACTGCTGCGCTGGATCGCTCCCATCCACCTGCTCGATCCTGGCGCTGCGGAATTCCGCGGCAGCAACTGCCGAACCTTTCACGACATTTTACGGTTCTGCCATGAAAAGGCCGTGGACGCCCTTATTCATCTGCACTCCTCAACTACCGGTATCAGAAATCTGGCCAGCCGGCCACTGCTGCTCTCGGTTCCCATAAAGATTGTGGCCATTGATCTGGGCGGCGGTCTCCCGCCGGATGGCGGTGAGCGGTCCGTGGCGCCCGAGCAAATCCGCAGCCGGCCGTTGCGCGCCCTGCTGCAGGGACTCTGCAACGAGGCCGTCTGGGACAGGGAGCCGGCTCCTTTCGGGTTGAAGGATCTCTTGAGCGGCATGACTCGCCCCCTTACCATGCTTACCAGCCCACCGGAGTACGCTGGCGAAAATCTGGCCATTGTCGGCGCCAACTACTGCAACCTCAGCCTGCGACTCGGTTACCATTTCAACGTGATCGATGCCTACCTGTCGGCAGACCCCGAGGATAACTACATCTACTTCCGGTTCGTGGGCGGCATGGCAGCCCAGGAAAAACGATTCCGGCGGGTGACGTTAATCGCCGCCGTTCTCGAAAGCCTGTTTTTTAAGGTGGACTGCCAGGGCGATTTGCTGGTGGCCAAGGCCAAGATGCTGGCTCCTGAACACATGGATGCCATCCTGGCCAGGCTCGGGGAATTGATCGCCTTTACCCGGCAACTTGATGTCCGACTGGTGGACGATAGCACGGCTGCGCTTTTCTACGGCCGGTTTCAGGCCCAGATTCGGGACGCCACCGCGGGTTGGCCGGAGAAATAACCCATGCGTGCATGGTTTCAGAAAATGCTGGCCCGCCATCGCGAGGTGCAGCAACAAAAGGCGGGCCTCCAGCTTCAGGACCTGAAAACGCGGTACCATATCTTCCGGGCGCTGCTCGACCAGAATAACCGGGCCGTTGAAATTATCTCCGACTTGGGACCCCTGCTGCGCGCCTCGACCATTTCTGCCGGATTGGTCGAAGAAATCGAAGAACTGCTGGCCGTAAGCGGCCAACTGGTCGAAAAACTGCAAAGGCTGAGCTATGGAGCTTACAATGCCCTGCTCGTCCGCCAGGGTCTTCTGGCAGCTGCCATTCAAAAGGCCATCGCCGACCTGCCGACTCAGCCCCGGCTCCCATTCTGCCTGCCCCTGGATGAAGTCGGCCCCGATTTCGTAAGCGCGGTTGGCGGCAAGGCGGCCGCCCTGGCGAAACTCCGCCGGCGACCAGCCTATGCGGTGCCGGACGGTTTTGTAATCCCGGTGCACGCCTGCCGCCTCTTCCTCGACAGGGCCGGGCTTTCCCGGCAGTTGGTCGAGCAACTCCAGCCGTTTCTCCGGAATCCAGCGCAACACACTGCCGACGGCCTCTTCGACGCCATGCATGCAGCCATTCTGGCGGCGCCCATTCCCGAGAGTCTCGCTACCGCCATCCTGGCGGCCAGTCAGCCTTTCTTCGCGACCGGCAGACCAGGAATGGCAGTCCGCAGCAGCGCTGCCAGCGAGGACAGCCGTCTGCATTCCTTTGCCGGTCAGTTCGTGACCGTTCTCAATGTTCCCGACCAGAAAGGGCTTCTTATGGCCTTCCGTCAGGTTGTCGCCAGTTTTTTCAACCGGCGCAGCCTGACCTATCGGCTCAATAGCGGCCTTGATCCGCTGGCCTTTGACATGGCCGTGCTCTGTCTGGAAATGGTTCCGGCCCGGGCTGCGGGTATCCTGCTGACCAGAGATCCGAATGGCGCTGACCAAGACACTCTCTTGGTCAGCGCCGTCCTCGGTCTCGGCGAAGCGGCGGTTTCCGGCAATGCCATGGCCGATCTTTATTTGGTCAGCCGGTCCGATCTGACGCCGGTGCGGCAGGAAATCGTCGAAAAGGAGAAAAGGTTGGTCTGCGCGCCTGGCGGCGGCATTGCAGAGGAAATGGTGCCGGAGGCCGACCGGCAGCAGCCGGCGCTTACGGCCGCCCAACTCAAGACCCTTGCCGCCTGGGCGCTCACGATCGAACAGGATGAAGGACTTCCTCAGGATATCGAGTGGGCCTTGACCGCGGACCAGCGGCTTGTCCTTTTGCAGAATCGGCCGCTCAAGGTCGGCGGCCGGTCTGTTCCGCCGTTGCTTGACCAGCCAGATAAAGAAATATTGTTAGGACCGGGCATAATCACGGCCGAGGGTCGGGCCACCGGCCGCGTGGTCCTGGGCCGGCGCCGGCAGGACCTCGAAGATATGGGAAAGGGTCCGGTGATTCTGGTTCTGCCCCAGAGTCTGGTGGATGCGGTGAGCGTGCTAGCCACGGTCAGCGGCCTGCTCGTTGAACTGGGCAATCCGGCGGATCATCTTTCCTGTGTAGCGCGGGAATATGGCATTCCGATGCTGACCGGCATGCGAGGCGCCCTCAACATTTTGAAAAACGGCCAGTGGGTCACGCTGGACGGGCGGGCGGGCGTGGTGCGTAGCGCCAGCGACGAGGAGAAAAACGCGGCAGAGCAGACATGGGAGATGAGCGCGGTGCGGCCGCCGCCAGTCCTGACGCCGGCCGGCCATCCGGTTCTGGCAAAGATCCGCGACCTGCTGATCCCACTCAACCTGACGGACGCCTATGGCCCGACCTTCTCTATCCATGAGTGCCGTTCCCTGCACGACATTGTCCGCTTTGTCCACGAGAAGGCCGTGCTTGCCATGTTCAACGCCACCGACACCCTGCTGGAAAGTACCAGCGGCATGGTTCTGAATCTTGAATCCGACGTGCCGTTTGTGCTGTCCCTCATCGATCTGGGCGGCGGGGTTCTTGAGCCGGAGCGCCGTCGCCGGCGAATTTCGCCGGCCGAAGTCCTGTGCATTCCGTTCACTGCCCTCTGGCAGGGGATTGCGGACCCACGCCTTCTGTGGGGGCCAAAAGGCGGGGTCCGCCAAAACGGCGGCGCCTTGTCTTCCTGGATCACCGACCATCGCTCCGAACGGCCGGTTGGCATGCCCAACTATGTCATCGTCTCCCGCGACTATCTCAATCTCAATGCCCGGATGGATTTCCACTTTACCATGATCGACACGGTCTGCGGATTTGACCGGAAGGCCAACTATCTGAAATTCCGTTTCAAGGGCGGCGGCACCACCCCGGTCCAGCGTCGCCGTCGGGCGCTCTGCATCAGCGAGATTCTGGAGGAGCATAATTTCTTTGTCGACCTGCACGATGACTTGATCAACGCCACCCTCAGCGGCACCACCCGGGAAAACATCGAGGCAGGACTCACCTGCCTGGGCCTGCTTCTCGGGTTCACCCGTCTGCTGGATGCGACTATGGTCGATGATGGCATGCCGCACCTGGCGGCGCAGGCCTTCCTGGCCGGAGATTTTCAGCTGGCAGGTTTGCCGAATCCGGACCACAAGGCCAGTTCGACGGTTCAGGCGTGATAGAATTTCAGGGCGGGTAACTCGACGGCGGTAAGCAGGTTGCCGTAGGCGGCGCCGGTATCAATGCCGATCTTGTTGGGGGTCACGAAGGGCAGCTCGAAAGGGGTGTGGCCGAAAATCACGCGTTTTCCGTAGTCGGAGGAGTCGGCCAGGAACAGATCTCTGGTTTCGCAGAAGTCCTCGGTCCTCTGCCCGGCAAGAGGCTCGCCGGGAACAAAACCGGCATGCGCGAAGAAGTAGCGATCGGTTTCCCAGTAGGGCCGCAGGGCATGAAAAAACTGCCGGTGCGCCGGCGGCAGGAAGGAAAGATCCCGCAGCCCGTTCAGATTGGGGCTGCCGTATTCCTCCAGAAAATCCTCAATGCCCATCTGCCGCAGGAAAGGCACCAGGGCCTGGTCAGCGGTCCGGTGGTATTCGAGGAGCAGATGTTCGTGATTCCCCAGCAGGGCAATCACTCGATCACTCTCGGCCATGAGCCGGCAGAGCAGATCGATCACCTGGCGGGCCTGGTGGCCGCGATCAATGTAATCGCCCAGGAAAACGAGAAAGTCTGTAGCCGGGTCATAGGGCAGGCGGTCCAACAGGTTGCGCATTCTGTCATAACAGCCATGGATATCGCCGATGGCAAATATCCTGCCACCTGTCATAAAATCGTCCGTCATGCCGGTTTTCCACCAGAAGGTCTATGAAGAATGAACGTTGGGTCAGGTGCCTGCCGGTCAAGTCATGATCCGAGACCTCGGAGATCATCTGGCCGGAGAATATCTGTTGTCGACGATGTCGTAGTAGGCCTGCGATTCGAGCCAGCCGGCTTTTTTGTAGTAGATGCGGACCGCCTTTCTGGTAGCCACGTAGTGCATGCGCTGCATGGGTCTGGCATTATCATCGAGAAGAATGGCCGCCGGGAGTTCCGGGAGATAGTCAGGAATGAGTTGCTGCAGGGTGGGGGGCGCTTCGCCATGGTCGGCGATGTACTGCATGACCGCCGGCCGGAGCTTCTGGAATGCCGCCTCGCGTTGGCTGTTGACCGTTCTGCTCTCGGCACTGAAGTAAACGAACAGAAGCGGCACGATCCCGTAGGCCAGCAGACCTATCACCTTGACAATGCTTACCCGGGCGAAGATGTTTTGCGTCTCGCCATGGGAGTCACTGGCCCTGGCATGAATAAAAAGAAAACGGCCGTAACCGATCGCCACCGTGGCAAAAAGCAGTAAAAAAAACAGGGCGAGCACACCACTGGTTATAGGGGCGCCCTGCGCCAGGCAACTGCCTAGATTCCATATCCCGGCTACAAGGAAAAAAGCACCGATGAGCCAGAACAAGGCGGCGAGCAGATATTTTGTGCTATTCCGGTTTGCGTGCATTTTTCTATTGAGCCTCTTGCAAAATGAACATCGTAGCGAGATCGAGAAAAAAATATTCTGGGCAAGGATGAGTTGTGAAATCGCCCGGAAGCGTAGCAGCGCTACGTTGAGGACGATTTCACAAGGAAGACGCCGCGCAGGATATTTTTGGCCGATCGGAGTAGATGTTCATTTTGCAAGAGGCTCTATTATTTTGAATTGGTTCGGAAGCATCCTCTACCATAGATGCGGGCAGGAAGTCAACAGCAGCGCGGCAGAACCTTTTTCGTTGTCAACTCTATGCAAAGTTGCCTTTTGCGGCTACACTTGTAAAATTTCCGTCCGGGTAAAGTGTGTGGAGCATGTGGTTGACACCGTACTGGGCGAAAACCTCAACCTCTTCTCTAAAACGAATGACGACAGAGCAGGTCAGCGGCCTCATCCTGGCGGCCGGCAAGGGCACCCGGATGAAATCGGCCATCGCCAAGGTGCTGCATGAGGTTTTTTATGCGCCCATGCTGCACCATGTGCTTGATGCCATGGCACCGCTCCGCCTGGAGCGGACGATCGTGATCATCGGCCATCAGCACGAACAGGTCGAGGCCGCCCTGCGCGGGTATCCGGTGACGCCGGTTGTGCAGCGGGAGCAACTCGGCACCGGGCATGCGGTACTCTGCGCCGAGGAGAGCCTGCGCGGGGCTGGCGGGGTGCTGCTGATTCTCTGCGGCGATACCCCGCTGATCCGGACTGCAACCCTGGCGGCCATGCTTGCCAGCCATCAGGAGCAAGCGATGCCGTTGACGGTCATGACCACAACCCTGGTCGAGCCGGCCGGCTACGGCAGGATCATCCGTAACAGCCAAGGCGAATTCGAAAAAATTGTCGAGGAGAAAGACGCTTCATCGGCAGAGCGGCGGATCACCGAGATCAATGCCGGCATCTACTGCGTTGATCTTCCATTTATTTTCAACGCGCTGGCCCGGGTCGGCACGGACAACAACCAGGGGGAGAGATATCTTACCGACATCGTGGCTATTGCGCGCGGCGAGGGCCGGCAGGTCAACATGTTCTGCTGCGCGGACAGCATGGAGGTGCTGGGGGTGAATTCCCGGCTGGAACTGGCTGAAGCCCACCGGCAGTTGCAGCTGCGCCGCAATGCCGAGCTGATGCTTGCCGGCGTCACCCTGCTGGCGCCGGACACCATTTCTGTCCAGCCCGGTGTCACCATCGGCCCGGATACCTGCATTCATCCCAATGTGCATCTCACCGGCAGCACACGGGTCGGGCGCCACTGCATCATTGCGCCGAACACGGTTCTTCATGACTGCCGGATCGGCGACAACGTCACCATCGGGCCCCTTTCCCTGCTTAATGGCCAGGAGCTTGCCGACAACACCTGTTTCCCGCCGCAGCCGTAACAAGGCTGATCTGGCACACCACCCAGCAACGGTCAATACCCGTATGATTCGCGTCAATGAAAAAACCATCCCCTTTCGACCCGGAATGAAGGTCGGCGATCTTGTCCCGGCAATAAAGCCGGGCGCTGATCTGTTGATTGTCAATGGTTTTCCTGTTTCTCCGGAGGCCGTTCTTGCCGATGGCGATGTCTGCTGCCTGATTAAACGGGGTGAAGTCCCCTCCCCCGAGGAAATGGAATCCCTGCTCATGGCCCGCCATACGCCCGGGGTGCATGCGCTGGTCAAAAAAGCCGCGGTGGGGATCATGGGCCTGGGCGGCCTTGGTTCGCAGGTGGCGCAGGCCCTGGCCAGGATCGGCGTCGGCCGGCTGCTGCTGGCCGATTACGACGTGGTGGAGCCGAGCAACCTGAACCGCCAGCAATACTTCGTGGACCAGATCGGCATGAAGAAGACGGCGGCGCTCAAGGAAAACCTGCTGCGGATGAATCCTTATGTGCAGCTGGACACCATCGACATCCGGCTGACCGAGGAGAATATCCCTGAGCTGTTCAAGGATGTCGATGCCCTTGCCGAATGTTTTGACGACCCGGTGCTGAAGGCGGCCGGTCTGCGGGCCGCCGTAACCAGGCTGCCGGCTACGGGGTATGTCGGCTCATCCGGAGTGGCCGGCTTCGGAGACAGCAACGCCCTTGTCACCAGGCAGCTTTTTCCTCGCGTCTTTCTCGTGGGCGACGGCGAGAGCGCCGCGGCGCCGGGCCAGGGGCTCATGGCGCCGCGCGTCGGCATTGCCGCGCACCATCAGGCCAATCAAATCTTGCGCCTTTTGCTGCAACGGGTTTAAATTGCAGGTTAGTACCTTAGAAATAATATCCTGCGCGGTTTTGGCAGAATATTATTTCGTGAAGGTACTTATCCCGTTTATCGGGGACCGGACAAGGACGCCTGAAATGAAGATTATTTGTAACGGTCAAACGAAAGAAACGCGGGACGGCATCAGCCTCCACGATTTTATCAGGGAGTCCGGCCTCAATCCGGGCACGGTGGTTGCCGAATGCGACGGCGTCATTATTCGGCGCGAGGACTACGAAACCTGCCAACTCAAGGAAAACTCAATGGTTGAACTGATTCGCTTTGTGGGAGGTGGCTGAGATGCTGACCATTGCCGGCCATACCTTCCGCTCCCGCCTCTTCCTGGGAACCGGGAAATTTTCCTCGGCCGAGATATTAAAACAGGCCATCGAGGCGGCCGGCAGCGAGATGATCACCGTTGCCTTACGCCGGGTGAACCTCGATGATCCGGCCGACGACATCATGCGGGTCCTAGACCGGACCAGGTATGTCTTTCTGCCGAACACCTCGGGGGCGCGCGACGCCAGAGAAGCTATCCGTCTGGCCCGTCTGGCCCGGGCGGCCGGCAGCGGCGACTGGCTGAAACTTGAGGTCACGCCTGATCCGCGCACCCTGCTGCCCGACCCGGTGGAAACTCTGAAGGCCACGGAAGAGCTGGTTAAAGAGGGCTTCAAGGTACTGCCCTATATCAATGCCGACCCCATTCTTGCCCTCCGGTTGCAGGATGTCGGGGCCGCGGCGGTCATGCCGCTCGGCGCGCCGATCGGCACCAACCGGGGCCTTTTAACCAGGTTTCAGATCGAAATCATCATCGAACAGGCCAGAGTGCCGGTGGTGGTCGATGCTGGCCTGGGCGCCCCCTCCCATGCCGCCGAGGCCATGGAGATCGGCGCCGATGCCGTGCTGGTCAACACCGCCATCTCGGTGGCCGGCGACCCGGTGCGCATGGCCCGCGCCTTTGCCCTGGCGGTCGAGGCTGGCCGCGAGGCCTTTGAGGCCGGACTTGGTGCTTCGCGTCGGGAAGCCGTTGCCTCTTCTCCCCTGACCGGCCTGGATTTTATTCAACGATGATGGCGTTGCAAAAAGTCCGATCTCCTGCGTCGTGGCGGGTTCGCGAAATGCTCGACATACCCTATGTATGCCTCCGCTTTCGCGACGCCACCACTCCTTGGATATCAAACTTTTTGCTTAGCCATCCCCTGCCTTATTGCGAATTCATCAACGATAATCGTCGGGATTTTCCTTCATTGCCATGATGTTTCAACCGCCGTCTTTTTCTGTATTGCAGGAACACCTCAACGCGCCGACCGCGGCCGACATTGAGCGGGTCCTGCGGAGTCCGCACCTGGAGGCGGCCGATCTTGCCGCCCTGCTGTCGCCGGCTGCCGACGCCTTCCTGTCGGCCATGGCTCGCCGCTCGGCCGCGCTTACCAGCCAGCGGTTCGGTCGGGTCACCCAGCTTTACGCGCCGCTCTACCTTTCCAACCTCTGCGTCAACCGGTGCAGTTATTGCGGATTTGCCGCGGATAACCGGATCAGCCGGCGGGTGCTTACCATCGACGAGGCGATTGCCGAAGCCGCGATTCTCCAGGAGCGGGGCTTCAACCACATCCTGCTTGTCTCCGGTGAAGCCCCCAAGGCGCTCGGGGTCGACTATCTCGAAGCGCTTGCCCTGCGCCTTCGCGACCGATTCGCCGCCATCTCCATCGAGGTCCAGCCCCTGGAAACGGACGAGTACGCCCGGCTGTTCGCCGCCGGCATCACTGGGGTCGCCATCTATCAGGAGACCTATGACCGGACCACCTATCAGCAGGTACATCTGGCCGGAAAAAAATGCGACTTCGATTTTCGGCTGGCCACACCGGCCCGGGCCGCGGCCGGCGGCATGCGGGAGGTCGGCATCGGTGTCCTGCTCGGGCTGGCCGACTGGCGGGCCGAGGGGTTGGCCCTGGGGCTGCATCTGGCATGGCTCCGCCGGCAGTTCTGGCGGACGGCCCTCACCGTCTCCTTTCCACGGCTGCGGCCGGCGGCCGGTGATTTTCAGCCCCTCGTCGCCGTGACGGAGCGGGATCTTGCACACCTCATCTTTGCGCTCCGGATTTTTGATCCGGATGTCGGCGTCGTACTCTCCACCCGCGAGGAACCCCGCTTCCGGGACGGCATGATCGGCCTGGGCCCGACCCGCTATTCGGCCGGCTCCTGCACGGTGCCGGGCGGCTACGCCCATCCGGAACTGGATGGCGAGCAGTTCGCCGTGGGCGATCACCGCAGTCTCCAGGAGGTCTGCGCCGCCATCCGGCAAAAGGGGTACGACCCGGTCCGCAAGGACTGGGACAGCGGATTCCAGATGACGGATGGCGGATGACCGGCAACTGCCGTGTTATTGAAGCTGACCGATCTCCTGACTTGGCCGAACCGGGAATGTTTTTATTGAGTTCCCTGAAGTTTTCGGACCAGCCGATACACGGTCGATCCGGTTGTCCGTGGCCAATCCCGGCAGGAAGGTCGATCTTTCCCCGCAGCCCGATCAATGGCGGCAACCACGCCCGGCCGCAACTTCGATATCTCCACATGTCCTTTATCAAACTCCGGGAGATACCTTTGCAGGCGCACCCTGCAACTCCTTGCGTCGAAAACGGCCCTGCCGTCCTCAAAATGGAGAAGCAGCCAGTATTCAAAACAGGGATTGCTGACGGCCAGGGAAAAATTGTGCTGTCGGCATCCGGTAAATACCTCACGTAGTTGGGCTACGGTCCAGTTGTCCCGGTCGATCACCAGCCAGACCTCATCTCCCTTGCGGATTTCCGTGTCGCGCGCGAACTGTTTTGCCCGGTCAAGAACCTGGAGAGGCGCGGTCCGGTATCTGCTTTCAAGAATTTTTACTTGCACCGTTTTGCTGTTGAACATCGCAAAATAGGCCGGTTCTGTTTTTTGGCCCTCGGTGGCAAGGACAAAAATCTTGCGATAACTCCGGAAAGGTGGCCTTCGACCGAACCCCCGGCGTCTGTTGGCCATTATCGCCGGCCTCCGGCCGCCACTTCGACCGCCGGCTGAAGAGGCCCGGCAAACAGGATTTTTGGCACCCCGCCCAGACGGCCCTGGAGATAACTTTTGCGAATATCCTTGTCGTGGCGGATTTCCTTGTAATCACTGAAGGGAATCAGTTCGGAACAGCCGGCCTGGTCACGTTCCGCAACCCACATCTCGTCCCGGCGGAGAAGCTTCTGGTCCATCAGCAAGACGTCGTGGGTGGTGAACAGCAGCTGCGACCGCGACCCCTCACCGCAGGCAGCCAGATAGTCGGCCAGCAGTTGGCCGGTCAGCAGGGTATGCAGGCTGCGGTCCATTTCATCAATGAGATATACCCTGGACGATTCCGCCTGGCACAGGCCGAGAAAGGCGGGCAGCAGATCAATAACCCGCAGGGTGCCATCGGACTCATCCTTCAGGTCGAACTTGATCTCCCGGTTGTCGGCGCCGACATGATAACAGACCAGCTTCTGCGCCCTGATCTCATCGTTGACCCTGGAAATCACATAGCGTTCGCCATGGGGCTCAAGATGAACGCGGGCTGTCGTTTCCCCGCCAAGTTCCGCCTTGATCTTATCGATGAGTCCCGAGGGAAACGGCAGGTTCTCAAAGGGGACGGCTTCCCCGCCGATCCTGGCAATGCCGGTATCCAGGCGGGCCAGGGCCTCATTCATGAAATCGTTGAACGGGCCGTCCTGCTCCATGAATTGTTCAAACGGACCAAAGCGGGCATCAGGCGCGATCAAGACCAGACTGTCCCGGAACCAGTCGTAGATCGGCTTGAAGATTTCCACCTTCTGGTTAACGGCATTGGTGAGAAAAAGCTGGTTGTCCCGGGTGCCCTTGAAGGCAAAATGGAGGAAGTCGTCCCTGTTCAAGGCCGGGTCGAAGGAAATGGTGTCGCCCTTTCGACGGTAGAGTTCCTTTTCGGTTGTTTTGAGGATCTCGGCCAGCCATTCCTCAACCACCCCCTGCCGAGTAACCCTGAAACCGAACTCGTAGCATTTCCGCCCGGCCAGGAGTTCGAAATAAAAGCCGGCCGGTTCGGACAGGCAGCGTTTATCCAGGCGGTACGGTTCAACCGGGATCAAGGTATCAGGCTTGGTTCCCTGAATCACAAGGTGCCGGGCGAAATTGATCGCCTTGAAAAAATTCGTCTTGCCCGAGGCGTTGCCGCCATAAATGGCCGCAACCGGCAGCAGGCGCAGATTCTGTTCCCTGATGTGCGGGAGTCGCTCCCAGTGCTGTTTTTCTCGGCTGGCAACCATGGAAAAGGTTGCCTTGTCCCTGAAGGACAGAAAGTTTTCCACGGCAAACGAGATCAGCATGATTGGCCTCTTGAGAGAAAATATCTCTTAAACTCGAAAGAGATTAAGCTAACAAGACAATCAGTGCCGATGTCAAGAGATTTTTTCTCCCTTGACAAGGGAATCAGTTGAATTGGGGCCACAAGCTGGAAGATCAAGGAAGCATGATCTCGTCGAGCCGGAGTTTCGGAGAATGTCGAAGGGTATGAACGATGCGGCTATCACATAATCATTATGTGCTTCGTCATTCTGCATTCGACATTCATCCCTGACCGTATCTTTCCCTCTTTCTCTCTTGTTGCAATCGCCGATGATTTGTGTTCCATAACTATCCATCGGATGAACCCGTTTCCATCCGAACCGACCCCGGAACCGCAGCGCCGGCTCTCTCTTCTCCATCGTCTTTTCAATCGTTCCGCTCTGCGGCGCCACAAGTCGTGGTATCCGGCGAATGGCTTATCGTGACATGTTATTTGATGCGAGGAACAAAGATGGCAGAACCAGGCTCCATGGTCGGGGGGATAATCACCAGCATGGTGGCAGGTACCCTTGGCAAAGTTTTTATCGACCCAGGACTTAAAGAATCCGCCCGGGGAAAAGAAATTCGCTTCGCCGTGGAGGCGGCCCTTGACCGGATAGAGAATGACCTGCCTTCCTGTTTCGGGGTGGCAAGAAATTCGGAAAACATGGGCGAGGAAGTCCGGGGCAAGCTGGAAGGCTTCTGGAAAAGCGGGTTGGTGGCGAATGAACTCTGGGGCTGTCTGGCCGACTCCAGGGACCCGGAGCGTATTCCGGATTTCGGGAAACTACATACGGTTTACTGCCGCAACTATGGGGAAACCAGTCTCGAACCAGACCTGTTCGGCAAGGTCATGGAGGAATTCTGGCTCGGTTTTCTCAGCTGTGTTGAGAACTCCCCACTTCCCCTGCTGCGTGAAATCTACCTGCAGCGGCTCATCTTTCTCTTGCACAAGACCGTTTATCCGGCCGAGGGCCGGCAGATGATTCTTGATTACTGCCGCCATGCCGCGCAACAGGATGTGTTTGCCAGGGAGGTCTTCAATAAATTCCCCTCCAGGGACGAACTGCCCGCCGACATCGGCGACGACCAGATTCGGGCCGAGTTTTTCGACTACCGCCGCACCCGTCTGACTATTGATAACAACCGGGAAGAAAAAAATAAAAAAAAACCTTTAAGCGATGAAGAGTTTTCCGCCCTTGAAAAGGCCATCATCATTGCCGACGGCGGGATCGGCAAGAGCCGGATGCTCGCCGAACTGGAAGGACAGCTGGCCCGCGAGGTGGCGGATAGGCGGCGCGAGCCCGTATTGCCGATGTATTTCGAGGCCGAACAGATCGCCCGCGGATCCGGCACAAAAGATGGGGTCTTGAGTTTGATTCGGGACCGGCTTGAGCATATCGCCCGCCTGGCCGGATTTTCTTTTGGGGGCAAACTCGAAGGATTTGCCCGGTATCTGTTGCAGCATGGCAGAATCATGCCGCTCATCGATGCCTTTGACCAGATACCCGAGGGCGGAGCGTCGGCCATCTTCCGAGTGCTGGCCAACCAGGCGATTTTCAGCGGCTGTTCTTGCCGGATTTCCAGCCGGCCATACAAGCTAAAGGAGCTGGCAAAAGGCCTTGGCAACGCCGGCCGGAACTATACAGTTCTCCAGCTTCACCCCTTTGCCGACCATCAGGAGGTAAAAGAATTTTTCAAGGGCTACGCCGACGATCTGGAGCCCCTTCTGGAAAAATTCGAGCCACGCCAATCCGGCAGATCCAGGTCGGACCGGGACATCAACTTGTTGCAGATCCCCCTGTTTGCCCGGCTGCTCAAAATCATGGCCATGTCGAGCAGGATCCCCCTGACGGAACCGCTTGCCGCCAGCAGCCGGGCCTGGCTTTTGGATAAGTTTGTCAGATACCGGGTCGACACTCAGTTGGAGAAAGACGTAATAAGCGGGAAGGACCGGGGGAAGCAGGAACAATGCTACGGCTCCATGCTCGACAGTCTGGAAAAGTTGTCTCTGTCTACCCTGGCCAAGGGCGATGTCTTCTACTTTACCAAAAAAGACGCCGAAAAACATCTGGGCTCCGAGTTGCATGACGGCCTGGCGCTCATGCAGCAGGGCGGCTTCATCCTGTTACCCTCCTTTCTGAATTACGAGGGAGAAACGTGTTACCGCCAGCCGGAACGGCACCAGTACCTGCACCAGATATTTCAGGAATATTTTGCCGCTGTTGCCCTGTACCGGTTGTACGATTCCGGGGATCAGGCGGAGCAAGAAAGCATGTTTGCCTTGCTGGCCCGGATTCCCTACGACGTAACCCCGGAGGTGGGTCGTTTTCTGGCGGAGATCATGGTCGGCGAGACAAAAAACGCGGCCATGGATCTCCGCTTCTGGCACAACCTGCTCATTGCCGAGGGTACGGACATGTGGGTGCGGACTTATGCCCTGCAGATCCGGGACGCCTTGGGCGAGTCAATGGCCCGGGAGGAGTTGGCCCGGATCTTCGCCGAGGAAGACAGTACCATCCGGTCGCCTGAGGACACCGGAGTCGAGGTGTTCGTGCCGGCCGCACCATTTTTGCGAGGCTCTTATGAATACGAGGATGAATGGCCGGTGCGGCGGCTCCAGCTTGATGACTTTGTCATTGACCGCTATCCGGTCACCAACCGGCGGTTTCTTGATTTCCTGCGGGACTGGCAGAAGAGTCACCGCGAATGGAAAGATGACGGCGGCAATCAATTCATCTATTTTTCTGAGAGCGATATCTTCGAGGACAAAGGCCGGGTAACGGTGGCCGACCAGTTGCGCGACCACCAGGTCACCGGCGTGACCTGGTATGGAGCCCAAGCTTTCTGCGATTGGCGGGCGGAGCAGGAAAAATTGGAGTGGCGTTTGCCCACCGAGGTGGAGTGGGAAAAGGCGGCCCGGGGTCTTTGTGGCAGGCGATATCCTGGGGGCAATGATTTTGATTCTACTCGTTGCAATGCCTTTGAGGGGAGAAAAACAGAAGACAAGACCAGCAAGGTGGATCACTATTTGGGCGGAATAAGCCCTTACGGCTGCTTTGACATGGCCGGCAACGTCTCGGAGTGGACAAATAGTTGGTATGATCAGGATGAAGAAAAAACAAAGGTGCTGCGGGGCGGTGCGTTGGGTGCGTGGAACAAAGACCGTGACTTCGCCCGCTGTGCTTCCCGCAGAAGATACTTTCTGGGCGGGCGGTTTCGTTTTGTCGGTTTTCGTTGCGCCAGGACTGTAAAGTAACTCTCTGCCCTTTTACCATTTGCCGCCGCAGGCAGCCGGATTATGCAGAATGACGAACCGGGGATGAAAAAACGCGATTTTGGGCCTTCCCTGAAGTCCTTGGGCCAGCCGATACACGGTCGGTCCGGTGGGTTCAACGGAAAAGTCCCGAAAGGACCGTATGGCGGCTTTTCCGGTTGCGGAAAGGATGGCAAGATATTAGATAACATACTGTGTATGGGGTGTTTTGATTGACCACTACTTCTACTTTGTCACATTGTGGAATTCAGAATACAGAATTCAGAATAAATCGAACGATTCTGGCAGAGGAAGGTTTCTTTTTCTCCTGAATTCTGACTCCTGACTCCTGGATTCTTTCGGAATGTGACAAGGTAGGACTAACCGATGAACGGATTTAACGTGAACAAATATAAGGAGTTTCAAACCATGGCTGATTTGAAAAAGATGTACACCACCATTCTTGGCGACCATTTTCCCTCGGAGATGAAGATCACCTTTGGCGGCCAGATTCTGCACTACCGTAAAAGAACCTGGAAGATCACCCAGGAAGACGGCAGCGTGGTCGAACGTGGCGTGCGCTACGGCGAGAACCCGGATCAGGAGGCGGCGCTCTACGAACTGGTCAACGGCAATCTGGTGCTGGGCGACTGCCACTTCATCGCGCCCGGCCACGGCCTGGTGAGCGGCATTAGCGTGGAAGACATGCTGCAGGTCGGCAAGCATCCCGGCAAGATCAACCTGACCGACGTTGACAACGGGCTCAACATCATAAAATACCTGATGGACCGGCCGGCCGCGGTGATCCTCAAGCACAACAACCCCTGTGGCGCCGCCTATGGCAAGGACATGGCCGATGCCTATAACCGGGCCAACCGCTGCGACCGGATCGCCGCCTTTGGCGGGGCTTTAATCATGAACCGGGCCTGTGACAAGGCAACAGCCGAACTGATCAGCCGGAACTACCTGGAGGTGGTCTGTGCCCCCGATTTCGAGGAGGGCGCGCTGCCTGTCCTCAAGTCCAGGAAGAATCTGCGGATCATCCGGATCAATCGCATCGACCAGTTGGCCGATTACGCGGACTATCGTTTTCTGGATTTCAAGAGCCTGATCGACGGCGGCATCATCCTCCAGCAGTCGGCGGTCAACTCCATCCGGGCCGTCACCGATCTGAAGCCGGCGGTAACCATCAGCAAGGGCAAGGAGTATAAGGTGGAAAGAGAGCCAACTCAGCGGGAAATCGACGACATGCTCTTTGGCTGGGCCGTGGAGCACGGCGTCACCTCGAACTCGGTTCTCTATGTGAAAGACGGCTGTACCGTGGGCATCGGCACCGGCGAGCAGGATCGGGTCGGCGTGGCGGAGATCGCCGTGCACAAGGCCTATATTAAGTATGCCGACATCCTTTGCTTTGACGCTTTTGGCATTCCTTATGCCGATATGGTGCTGGAAATCGAAAAAGGCAAACGGGATGCGGCAGACAAGGAGGCAATCGACGCCAGAACCAGGGAGGAGCGCGCCGGTTTACCCGGTTCGGTGATGATTTCCGATGCGTTTTTTCCGTTCCGGGATGGGGCCGATGTCGGCATCCGCCAGGGCGTTTCCGCCATTCTGCAGGCCGGTGGCTCGGCCCGGGATTTTGAAACCATCGAGGCCTGCAACGAGGCCAGCCCGCAGGTCGCCATGAAATACACGGGCCAGCGGTCATTCAAGCATTGACGAACGCATCAGGGCCAGCAAGGCAATGATGCTATGGAGGGCCTTTGCCTTACCAGCAATGATGCTTGAACGGCGGCCGCCTGGTGTCCCGAAATCAGCCGAGGACAGGCACGCATACACAACACCGGTAATCCGGTGAAGGCCTTGACCGGATTACCAGTTTGGCGACGCCACCTGCCGGTTGTCCCTCGGCCTTGCCGACCCGGGAAAGCCCGGAGTACGTGTTTCAGGCGCTCAGGCAGTCATCTCGCCAGTAGCAGCTCTCCTGGTCACAGAATTCCGCTGCTGTCTGGAAGCAAGGAAAGTTGCCTTCCTGCATCTGAATGGCGCGGATAATATCCCCCTTCTTCATCTTGCCAGGGGATACGCCAACTGCTTTTGCCTTGTCTTTCACTTCTTTCATGTTCATGAAGATTCCCCTTGATTATGCGGAAACATGCAGCAGAAAACCGGGTTCTTCCCGGGCGAGTTGTACGATTAAGAAATTTTCCTGAGTTTTTGCGCTAGCCCAACGGACTGTTTGGGAAGTTTTATTCATAACATCTGAAAAAAATTCCCTGACTTTTTGTTCCTTCGTAAGGGCAAAATTGCGCTGCAGTCTTTGTTTGTCGAGCTTTTCACGAGGGTGTCACTTGGTGACAACGCAGCGCAAAGGGACTAATAAATAGAATTGACAACAACATTAGTAGTTTGTAAAGATAAATAATCTCGTTTGCTTTTAGGTCGAAATTCTGGCCTGACAAGATACCGGCGAATTCGCCTGGCCTTTGATCATTTCGCACGGTTCAGGCTCTTTCATAATAGCGAGGCGCTGGCGAGTTGCCCAGTAAATATAAGTCCAGCACAGAGGACTTGACGGATATATATTTAGATTGCCGAACACAAAAAAAACAGAGGGGGACAAAATGCGAAAATCTTACCGTTGGATGACGTTGCTGTTTGCAGGAATGATGGTGGTTGCTAGCGGAAATGCCATGGCTGAGACCCTACCCGAGGCAGTTCAGTACATGCTGAGCACACACCCGGACATCCGGGCGACCCAGTATAATTACCTGGCCAAGAAGCAGGAGGTTGAACAGGCCCGGGCGCGCTATTACCCGACGCTTGATTTCAACGGCTCCTACGGCTTCAAGAACAGGCGGGCGCCAGTCGATGAGTCCACGAATCCTGAAGAATATACGCTCAGTTTGCGGCAGAATGTTTACGATGGCGAGCTGAAAAGCAACGAGGTGCAACGGCATGAGGCCAGGGTACTGTCAACCGCCTTCTATCTGCAGGGCTCTTCGGAAAACATCGCGCTGAAGGCCTCCGAGGCCTATCTGAATGTGCTGCGCCAGCTTGAACTGCATGAGCTTGCCAAGGAAAACCTGACTATCCATGATCGAATCTATGATCAGATAAAAATGCGGAGCGATTCCGGGGTGGATTTCAAGGCCAATCTCGATCACATCAAGGGTCGTCAGGCCCTTGCCCAATCGAATGTCATTGTCACCGAGATAAACCTGAACGATGCCAAAACCAACTATCAGGCGATTCTCGGACGGATGCCCGAGAATCTGGTCAAGCCGCAAGGGCTGGATAAGACTCTGCCGGCGACACTTGAGGATGCGGAACAGTTGGCCGTTGCCAACCACCCCATCTTGAAATCCGCTGACGCCGACCTGGAAGCAAGGAGAATGCAGTATGAGTCGGCCAAGAGCCCGTATCTGCCGATTGTTGACCTGGAGGCTGACAAGCGTTGGACAAATGAAACGGACGCGTTTAATGGTTTCCAGGACGAGATAGAAGGCCGGGTCCGGCTGCGCTATAATTTTTTAAACGGCGGCAAGGATAAGGCCCGCAGAATGGAGACATTCGAGCAGATCAATGAGGCCCAGGAAATCCGGAACCATACGCATCGGCAGGTGATCGAGTCCATCCGGCTTTCGTGGATGGCCCACAAGGCGGCCCAGGACAAGACCAAGCATCTCGAGGAGTATGTGCAGGCAACCTCCTCGACGTCTGAGGCATTCACCAAGCAGTGGAATATCGGCAAGCGGACCATGCTCGACGTTCTTGATACCGAGGCCGAGGTGGTCAACGCCAAGAAGGATCTAATCAATGCCAAATACGATGGCACGTATGCCCAGTGCCGGATCTTGAACGGTACCGGCACGTTGGTGCACGCCCTGGGCCTGGAATGGCCAGGCGAAAGGCCGGCAGATCTGGCGCAGGACAAATGACCGGTGGATAAAGCAGCCGGTGCATGCGCTGGTTGTATTGTGATTGCGGCCCTGTGGCGTTTCGCCCAGGGCCGCCTGTGATTCAGGCAGGTCACCCATTCCGGCATGACGGGATAAGCTTTCAGCTCTCTGCTTTTCCCAATATGTTTTCTTCAGGGCCCATGTTTTGTGTGTTCAATTGGTCGCGCCTGTTTTTTTATGCCCGCTTATCCGTCGAGGTCAACAATTTGCACAGAAGACGACGCATCTTGGGGATCTTTATTGTTTTTGTTATCCTGACCGTGGCCGGAACGGTTATCACTGGAGAAAAATTCAGTCTTGACAAGGAAATCCTGGACAAGGCCGAGTCGACATACGGCGCTGCCGCCAGAACCGCGCTCCTTGACTGGCAGAGCCTCATTCGCGAGGATAAGAGTAACTCGGATCTGGAGAAGCTCGAAAAGGTCAATCAATTCTTTGATAGCCGCATGGAGTTTGTCAACGACATCGACCATTGGGGCAAGGAAGATTACTGGGCGACCCCGGTTGAATTCCTCAGCAGCCAGGGCGGGGACTGCGAGGATTTTTCACTGGCCAAGTATTTTACGCTCAAGGCAATGGGCGTAGCGGAAGGCAAGCTGAATCTCATGTATGTCAAGGCGCTACGGTTCAACCAGCATCACATGGTCCTCATCTATTTCAGCGCGCCCGGCGCTGAACCGCTTATTCTCGATAATCTGATAACACTCATCAAGCCGGCCTCGGAACGTACAGATTTGATGCCGATCTACAGCTTTAACGGCACAGGTTTGTGGCTGGCCAAACAGCGGGAACGCGGCAAGCTCGTGGGCGGCAGCGACCGCCTCAAACTGTGGCAAGACCTCCTGCAAAGAATGCCGGAAGGGTTGCTCTAAAACTGCCGTCAGGCAGTATTGAGAAACGGTGCAATATCATGACACTATACCGGCAGCTAATCGTTTTCACTCTCGTCCTGTTTCTGCTTCTTTTTACCGGCACCTGGGTGGCAAAGTTGGAAAGCACCCGTTCGTTTCTCATGAACCAGTTGGAATCGCACGCCCAGGACACGGCGACTTCCCTGGGCCTGTCGATCTCCCAGCACATGGCGGAGGGCGACATGGTGGCGGTCGAATCCATGATCAATGCCGTGTTTGACCGGGGCTATTACCGGGAGGTCCGCCTGACGGATGTTCAGGAAAAAGTTCTCATTGATCGCACCCTTGATGTGACCATCGAAAACATTCCGCAATGGTTTGTCCGCCTGATTCCGCTGAAGACACCGAGCGCCACCGCCAATGTCATGGCCGGCTGGCTTCAGGCGGGCACCATCTATGTGGAGAGCCACCCGGGCTATGCCTACAAGGCCCTCTGGGACACCGCCACCCGGATGACCATCTGGTTCGCGGTCACGGGCGTGATCGTGTTCATCGCCGGTGGATTCGGCCTGCGCATCCTCCTGCAGCCCTTAAAGCGGGTGGAACTTCAGGCAGAGGCTTTGTGCCGCAAGCAGTACACGATCCAGGAGCGCCTGCCACGAACCAGGGAGCTCAGGCAGGTTGTCGAGGCGATGAACCGCATGACCTGCAAGGTCAAGGAGATGTTCGAGGAACAGGTCGGTATTGCCGAACGGCTGCGGGAGCATGCCTATCGAGATCCCTTGACCGGCCTTGGCAACCGTCGCTATTTCGAAGGTCAGATTAAGGCCCGCCTCGACCGCCGGGGTAGTACGACTAAAGGGATCATGCTCCTGTTCCAGATTAATGACCTGCAGCAGCTTAACCAGCAGAAGGGGTTCCAGGCCGGTGATGAGATGATCAAAAGAGCGGCCGTGGTTTTGCAGGAGGAAACGGTGCATGCCTCCAGCTGCGCCTTGGCCCGGCTTACCGGCGGTGATTTCGGTATTTTTCTGCCGGATGCCTCGGCTTGGGATGCCGAGGCATTTGCCGCCGGCATCACCAACAAGATCGGTCAACTTGCGGTAGAACAGCTTTCTCTGACCGACAATGTCGGCCATGTTGGGGTTGCCATCTACGAATGTACCACCACCATGGCGCGGTTGCTGTCCGAGGCGGATCTGGCCCTGCGGACAGCGCAACAGGCCGGTCCGAACACCTGGATGGTTCGCACGATTACCGAAGGGAGTGAAGACACGCTCCAGGGGCAGCAGCAGTGGAAGGAGGCGCTTGAGCAGGCCTTGCGGGAACGCCAGGTTGTTCTCTTTGCCCAGCCGGCGGTGAAAGTGGCGGATCGGACCCGCGTCCTGCATCTGGAGGTCTTCTCGCGGATTGCCCAGAAAGATGGCAGTCTCCTGAGCGCCGGTGTCTTCATGCCGTTTGCCGAGCGCCTGAAGCTTGTCTCCACTTTGGATCGAATCGTCCTGGAAAAGGTCCTGGAACTCGACAAGGCCGGGATCGGGGTGGACAGCATCGCTATCAATGTTTCACCCTCGTCTCTGCAGGATGATTCCTTCTGGGAATGGACGACTACGGCGTTGCGCAGCCTGCCGAAACAGGCCTTCCGCATTATCTTTGAGTTTGCCGAATTCAACGCTGTCCAGCATCTCGAGAGGGTCAAGGAATTCAGCGCCATGGTACGTCAACTCGGACATGGGGTGGGCCTGGATCATTTCGGCCAGAGTTTTTCGAACCTGGCGTATCTGCAATCGCTGCGTCCTGATTATGTCAAGATCGACCGGGCCTACATCGGTGAACTCAAGGATGTGGCAAGCGACAGCCGTTTCTTCATCGGCTCACTGTGCAGCGTTGCCCACAGCCTTGATATTGATGTCATTGCGGAAGGGGTGGAGAATGAGCAGCAGTGGAATATGTTGAAGGAATTGAACGTTGACGCAATGCAGGGCTATTTCATTGACCGGCCGAAGCCACTTGACGCCGGCACGAAGATGGGCTGAGGACACACAAACCGGTTGCCGGAGGACAAGGCCTCCATCCAAAGCTCGGCAATCGACTAAGATGCAACCCAGCGGAGCTGGATAAGTCCCTTAACACCTGATTGTCTTGCGAGCGTGAGGGGTATAAGATTTTTGACCGCGAAATGTTAACAATCAACGTCTAAGGGACTAATCACAGAATGTCATCGACCATGAAGCACTGGTCGGACATTTTTTGGCGGACATGCTTGCGTTCGTTGATTTTCTCCTGGGCTTCCTGCGGCAGCTCGGTCAGCATGAAGATATTTTTTTTGATCAACAGGTCGATCAAATCCTCAAGTATCCGGATAATGCCGATGTCGGAGAGCGACAGGAGCTGCATGAAAGGATCCATGTTGACGTTTTTGTCAAGAAAATCGAGAACCTCCTCATCTATCATGGATTTCTTTTCTGCCGCCTTCGCATCACAGGCATGCCGGATGGCGACTATCTTGCCGTTTTCATCCCGTTCAACATACAGCATAGCCCGCTCTCCTTGTCGTGTGAATGGTGTCCATGAAACAGTCTGAGAACCAGCCCGTGAAAGGCTGTCAACTGACCGCGACCAATTCATAATTAAATGGATTTCTGCGCAAACCACAATTAATATGTTTGATATATTACAACTATTATGATTTTATAAGAGAAGTGATTCGTTTTTCCCCGTTCAACCGTTGCGTTAACTCGTACTGCATATGCCCAATTTACTTTCGACTGAAGAGGATACCATTGCCGCCCCGCCGGCATGGAATTTGAGCGGGGACACGGACACCCATGACGATCCGCTCCTGGACTGCCTGCTCCTGATTGCCAAGCTGCATGGTCGGCCGGCGTCCCGCACCGGGCTGCGGGCCGGTTTGCCGCTTGTCAAGAACCGCCTTACCGTGGAGTTGTTTCCTCGGGCAGCGGGCCGGGCCGGCCTGGCATCCCGAGTATTGCACCGGCCGTTACGAAAGATATCCGGGCTTGAACTGCCGGCGGTCCTTTTGCTCAAAGAACAGAGGGCCTGTGTCCTAGTTGAAATCGGCGAAAAGCTGAAGGTGCTGCTGCCTGAAGCCAGCCTCGGCGAGCAGGAGTTGACCTGGGAGGAGCTTGAGGGGCTCTACTCCGGGTTTGCCATTTTTGTCCGGCCGAAATTCCAGGTCCGGGGCCAGGAATTTGAGGAGATCAAGGATCGCACCCAGAAAAACTGGTTCTGGGGCACACTCTTCTCCTCGTGGCGTATATACCGCGACGTCCTGATCGCCTCTTTCCTGATCAACCTCTTCGGGCTGGCCTCCTCGTTTTTTGTCCTGATCGTTTATGACCGGGTGGTTCCCAACAGCGCCTTTGAAACGCTCTGGGTTCTGGCCATCGGGGTCAGCATCATCTATCTTTTTACTCTTTTGCTGCGGGCGCTCCGCGGCTATTTCATCGACGAGGCGGGCAATAAGTCAAACCTGCAGATCTCCGCCGCTCTTTTTGAAAAGGTGCTCGGGCTCCGCATGGAGGTCCGTCCCCAGTCCGTTGGTTCCTTCACCAAGAACTTACAGCAGTTTGAGGATATTCGTGATTTCAGCACCTCATTTTCAATAACCGCCCTGATCGACATGCCTTTTGCCGGGCTGGCACTGCTTGCCACCTGGTATATCGGCGGCGACATCGTCCTCATTCATTTTGCGGCCATCGCCCTGCTCCTCCTTTATGCCGCATTCGCCCAGGTGCCCCTGCAGAAGGCGGTTGAGCAGACCTTCCAGGCCTCGGCCCAGAAAAACGCCATCCTGGTTGAAGGAATGTCCGGCCTGGAAACCATAAAAATTCTAGGCGCTGAAAGCCAGATCCAGCGCGCCTGGGAAGAGGCGGTCAGTTATATCGCCAAATGGAGCGCCAGATCCCGCATCTTTTCGTCCTCGGTCAATCATTTGGCCAACTTCATCCAGAATGTCGTGGTGGTCGCGGTGGTCATCGCCGGCGTCTACAAGATCTCGAACGGCCAACTGTCGCAGGGCGGTCTGATTGCCCTGGTGATTATCACCCGTCAGGCCGTTGGCCCGATGTCGCAGGTGGTCAGCCTGGCCACCCGTTTTCATCGCGCCAAGTCGGCGCTGAAAACCTTGAATGAAATCATGGCGCTGCCCGTAGAACGGCCGGCCGGCAAGACATTTCTGCACCGGACCCGGTTTGATGGGGCCATCGAGCTGAAAAATATTTCCTTTGCCTATCCGGGCCAGACCACCGAGGTTCTGAAAAACGTCTCGTTGCAGATCAAAGCGGGCGAAAGAGTCGGCATTATCGGTCCTATCGGCTCGGGCAAGACAACCATGGGAAAACTGCTGCTCGGCCTCTACGAGCCGACCGGCGGCATGGTCAGCATGGACAACACCGACATCCGGCAGATCGATCCGGCCGAGCTCCGTCATTTCATCGGCTATGTCTCCCAGGACATAACCCTGTTCCGGGGCACGATCCGCGATAATATTATTCTCGGCACCCATGATGTCGATGACAGCGCGGTCCTCCGGGCCGCGGATCTGGCCGGGGTTGCCGATTTCATCAAGAAGCATCCCATGGGTTTTGAGATGGAGGTGGGCGAACAGGGCCGGGGTTTATCCGGCGGCCAGCGGCAGTGCGTGGCCATTGCCCGGGCCATTCTTCTTGATCCGCCAGTGTTGGTGCTGGACGAACCGACCAGTTCCATGGACAACAAATCAGAGCTGCGGATGAAGGGCAAGCTGGCCAATATTCTGCCGGGGAAAAGTCTTATCTTGATCACCCATCGGGCCTCGCTGCTTGATCTGGTGGAACGTGTCATCGTCATCGACAACGGCACGGTTATTGCTGACGGGCCCAGAGATCCGGTCCTTGAGGCCCTGCGTAAAGGGCAACTCAATATATAGAAAAGGAGAAATCCTGTTGTCTGAGAAACAGAAAGCCGCCGATATATTCTACCGGATGCCGCCGGCGGATATCGACCTGGCCACGGATATCCGCGCTACCATCCTGGTGCAGTCGCCCCGGGGGGGGCAGGCCATTTTGTGGGTGATTGCCCTCCTCACGTTGATTGCCTTTTTCTGGGCATATTTTTCCGAGGTCGAGGAGGTCACCCGGGGGCAGGGCAAGGTTATTCCCTCGCATCAGGTTCAGGTCGTTCAGAATCTGGAGGGTGGCATCTTGTCTGAGATCCATGTCAATACCGGTGATCTGGTAAAGAAAGATCAACTGCTGCTACGGATCGATGAAACCAGGTTTTCCTCGTCAGTCCTGGAAAACCGTGCGAGCTATCTGGCTCTCATGGCTAAAATGGCCCGTCTGCAGGCTGAATCGAGCGATACACCATTTAAAATACCCGCGGAGGTAGTCAAGGAAAAACCAGAGATCGGCAAATGGGAACAGGACCTGTACGAGTCCAGAAAAAGGGAACTCAATAAGACCATTGGAATTTTGCAGGAACAGGTCACTCAGCGGAATCAGGAACTCAAGGAATTGCGGGTCAAGCAGGATGAACTGACCAGAACCTCTGCGCTCCTCCAGAAGGAGGTGGAGGTCACGAAGCCGCTGGTCGGCCAGGGCGCCGTCTCGGAGGTTGAGATGCTGCGTCTGGAACGCCAGGCCAGCCAGATGCACGGGGAAATCGAGGGAATCAAACAGGCCATTCCGCGGGCCGCCTCAAAACTCCAGGAGACCAACTGGGCCGTGGAAGAGGCAAAGCTTAACTTTCACAACAAGGCAAAGGCTGAATTGAATGAGGTCATGGCCAAGCTTGAAGGGATTTCCGCCTCGTCCGTGGCCTTGGAGGATCGGTTAAACCGGACGGCGGTGCGCTCACCGGTCAACGGCACCATCAAGCAGATCCTGGTCAATACTGTGGGCGGTGTTATCCAACCCGGCATGAATCTCATCGAAATCGTCCCGCTTGAAGATTCGCTGATGATCGAGGCCCAGGTCAAGCCGGCCGACATCGCCTTTCTGCGGCCCAACCAGAAGGCGATGATCAAGTTTACCGCCTATGATTTCACCATCTACGGTGGCCTGGAAGCGGAACTTGAAAATATCAGCGCCGACAGCATCACCGATGAGAAGGGCAACAGTTTCTTTCTCATCCGGCTGCGGACCACCAAGAACTATCTCGGGACACCGGAAAAACCGTTGCCGATTATCCCCGGCATGGTGGCGACCGTTGATATTCTGACCGGCAAGAAGACTGTTCTCACCTATCTGTTGAAACCAGCTCTGCGGGCGAAGCACATGGCCCTGCGGGAAAGGTAATTCTATGGCGATCCTTCTCTGCAGTCATAACGAATTGATCAGAAAGCGGTGGGATGAACTGCTTTCGCCGCAATATCAGCTTGTTGAGGCTGCATCGCTGGGCGAACTTGAGGCCGTGCTTGCCGCGGAAAAAATCGAGTTGCTGCTCCTGCATCGCACTATGGTCGATATGAACATCACGGCCCAAGTCCGCCGCCAGAATCCGCGCTGCAAGATTTTTCTTCTTTCCGACCGACCGGATGAGGATGAGGGTCTTTCTTTTTTGAAGCTGGGCATTGTCGGCTACTCAAACACCTACATTTCTCCGCCGCGCTTGAGCGAAGCGGTCCGGATCGTGCTGGCCGGCTCCGTCTGGATCGGCCAGCAGGTGATGCAGCGGTTGATTCGCGAGACACTGGCTGCCGCCAGCGGCGCCTCGGCCGGAGTGTCCTATCAGGCCCCGGCCGTGCTCGACAGCCTGACAACCAGGGAGCGGGAAATTGCCGAAATGGTGGCCCGGGGCCAGGCGAATCTGGAGATAGCCGCCAATCTGGGGATCACCGAGCGCACGGTCAAGGCGCATCTAAGCGCTGTTTATACCAAGACCGGTACCGGCAGTCGGCTCAACCTCGCCCTTTTGATCAATCGGGGCGGCAGCCTTGGCCGGCCGCAGTAATTTCCTGTTTTCCCGACCTGGTTTGCAAGAGTTCAGGCCGCGGGATGACAGGCGGTTGCTTCCTGGCATATCTTGTCCAGGATACCGATCAGGGCGTTTACCTCCGGCTTGGTGATATAGCCCGACGCCCCGACCTCCTGGCATTTCAGCTTCATCTGTTCATTGATCAGGCTGGAGAACATGATCACTGGGATCTGGCGCAACCCGAGTTCCTCTTTGGTTTTCTTACACAAGGTCAAACCGTCCATCATCGGCATCTCGATATCGGTAAGCAGGAGATGGGGCAACTCCACTTGCGCTGTCGCATCTTTTTTAATCTGCGCCTGCAGGCTGGCCAGGGCATCATAGGCCTTCTGGCCGTTATCAAATACCTGGATGTTCTTGAAGCCGATTTTCTTGAGAGAGCAGACCACGGCCTCCCGGATCGTTCTGGAATCCTCGGCAAAGAAAAGCCGCATATTTTCCCGGGAGACGCCGGGGCTTTTTTCAATGGTTTCTTTGGTCAGTTCCTCAATGACCTGCTCTGGATAGATATCCGCGAGAATTCGCTCGAGGTCCACCACCAGGATTTCGCTGTCATCCATGTGCACCGAGCCAATAATGCTCTCGCCATAGCTGCTGAGCAGACTGTCAATCGGGGTGAAATCATGCCAGTGCAGCCGGTAGATTCTGTCGACCCGGTCAACCCGGAACCCGGTGGTGGCGTTGTTGAACTCGGTGATCATGACGATCGGCCGCTCGTTGTCCTGCTCCGTGCCGATCTTCAGGGAGACGGCAAGATCAACGAGCGGGATGGTTCGCTTGCGGTACAGCATCATGCCCATCATGGCCGGGTGTTCGAGCGGGATATGGGTGACGAGTGCCGGATCATACCGCTGGATTGCCAGAATTTTTGCTACATTCAGGCCAAACCGGCTGGCACCGATCCGAAAAGCCATCAGTTCCATTTCGTTCGTGCCGCTTTCCAGGAGGATTTCTTGTTTTTCCATGATTTTTCCTCTGTAGGATGGTGAGTAGGCCCTTTTGCTGGCTTGGTTGACGTTGTCAGGGGCGCAATTTTCAATATGTTACTATTTACAGGAAATCGTGAAAAAAATCAGCGCAGAATTCGCCCAGCCGGCCCAGATCCCGGCAGACTATAACCCCGGCCGTCTCCATGGCGGCAATTTTGGCTAAGGCCGTGCCGCAGCCGTTGCTGACGATGGCACCGGCGTGCCCCATTTTTCTCCCCGGCGGCGCGGTCAGGCCGGCCACGAAGCCAACCACCGGCTTATTGTGATGAAGGGCGATATGGGCGCAGGCCTCCTCTTCGGCGCTGCCGCCGATTTCGCCGACCATGACGATGGCGGCGGTTTCGCGGTCTTCTGCAAAGGCTTGCAGACAGTCGATGAAACTGGTGCCCACCACCGGGTCGCCGCCGATGCCGAGACAGGTGGATTGGCCGATGTCCTGCCGGCTCAACTGGTAAACCACCTCGTAGGTCAAGGTTCCGGAGCGGGAGACCACGCCGATCGGCCCGGGCCGGTGGATGGCGGCGGGCATGATTCCGGCCAGACACTGGCCGGGCGCGATGATTCCCGGACAGTTCGGGCCGAGCAGCCGGGCGCCGGTGGCGGCCAGGAGGTTTTTCACCTTGAGCATGTCCTGCACCGGGATGCCCTCGGTGATGGCGATGATCAGCGCAATCCCGGCCGCGGCTGCCTCGAGGATGGCGTCGGCGGCCGCGGCGGGCGGCACAAAGATCAGGCTGCAGTCGGCGCCGGTGGCGGCTCGAGCCGTGGCGACCGTATCGAACACCGGGATGCGGTCCACTATCTGACCACCCTTGCCCGGGGTGACGCCCGCCACCACCTTAGTGCCATAGGCCAGACATTGCCCGGCGTGAAACCTGCCGGCCCGGCCGGTGATGCCCTGGATAAGGAGTCGTGTTGTGCTGTTGATGAATATGCTCATCTTGTCACGTCGTGTGCACGGTCACCTGACCATGACAGCCATTTTTTGCGCCGCATCGGCAAGATCGGCGGCGACCAGCAGCCTGAGACCGGAATCGGCCAGAATCTTGCGACCCTCCGCAGCGTTTGTCCCTTCCAGCCGGACCACCAGCGGCACTGTGCTGC
>Ga0208863_1000472_pt1 | contig 39680 bp, 21 predicted proteins | sample RifOxyD3_FD_184040 | JGI IMG/M metagenome (GOLD analysis project Ga0208863, IMG submission 184040) | Soil microbial communities from Rifle, Colorado - Rifle Oxygen_injection D3 (SPAdes) | ecosystem: Environmental > Terrestrial > Deep subsurface > Rock core/Sediment | place: Rifle, Colorado...
TGGAGGCGAAATGCTCAGGGAGGGAGGCGGTGGGGCGTAGCTTCACGTTCATGGGCTGGCAAAAAACTTATCCTAAAACCTCTCCTTTGCTCCTGTTGTCAACCTGTTTTTTAATGCGATCGCCCTACCGGCGGCATTCCCGCGCGGAGCCTGGGAACGTCGAACCCTGCTATACTTCCACCCTTTTCGAGGGTGGGGGCGAGGGTGCGGCAGCAAACCTTTTTCTGGCATGACTACGAGACCTGGGGTGCCGATCCCAAGCGCGACCGCGCCGTCCAGTTTGCCGGGGTGCGCACGGACGCGGAGCTGAACATCGTCGGCGAGCCGGTCTCCATCTTTTGCCGTCCCGCCGACGACATGCTGCCCCAGCCGGAGGCCTGTCTGATCACCGGCATCACGCCCCAGCAGGCGTTGCGCGAGGGGCTGGCCGAAGCCGAATTCTTTGCACGGATTCAGTTCGAGCTGGGTCAGCCTGGGACCTGCGGCGTCGGCTACAACAGCTTGCGCTTCGACGACGAATTCACCCGCTACGGCCTCTACCGCAATTTCTTCGATCCCTACGCCCGCGAATGGAAGGGCGGCAATGGCCGCTGGGACATTATCGACATGGTTCGGCTGACGCGCGCCCTGCGGCCGGAGGGGATCGAATGGCCGACGCGGGAGGACGGTTCCACCAGCTTCCGCCTGGAGGAGCTGACCGCCGCCAACGGTATCGGCCACACCTCGGCCCACGAGGCCTTGTCCGATGTCCACGCCACCATCGCACTGGCCCGCCTGATCCGGGAGCGCCAGCCGCGCCTCTACCATTTCGTGCTGGAGAACAAGGAGAAGGATCGCGCCGGGGCGCTGCTCGATCTGCGCGACAAGGCCGCCGTGCTGCACGTCTCCCGCATGTTCCCGGCGGCGCTGGGCTGCATGGCGGTGGTCATGCCCCTGATCGCGCACCCCACCAACCGCAACGGCGTCATCGTTTGCGACCTTCGCCATGATCCCAGGGAGTGGCTCTCCCTGGACGCAGGCCAGATAGGGGATCGGCTCTATACCGCCACGACCGATCGCCCCGAGGGGCAGGCGCGTATTCCCTTGAAGACGGTCCATCTGAACCGCTGTCCCGTGCTTGCGCCCCTGAATACCCTGACGGAGGGCGCGCGGGCGGAGTGGGGCATAGATCTGGACCGGTGCGAGGAGCACCGCCGGCACCTGCTCTCGACGCCCGGCCTGATGGAAAAGCTGGTCGAGGTCTTCTCCCAATCTCCTTTCCCGCCCAGCGGCGACCCGGACCAGGGCCTCTACGAGGGCTTCCTCGGCGACGCCGACCGGCGGCTCTGCGATCGCGTCCGCTCCCTCTCGCCCAGCCAGCTGGCGGACGGACACTTTGCCTTCGAGGATAAGCGTCTGAAAGAACTGCTGTTCCGCTACCGGGCGCGCAACTGGCCTGAATCCCTCGATGAGCCGGAGCGTGCCCGCTGGGATGCCTTCCGCCGGGCGCGGCTGACCGATCCTAACGGGGGGGGCAGCATCAGCCTCCAGGCCTACCGGGAGACCCTGGCGGAGCTGCGTGTAACGCGCCCCGATCGCCTGGAGATCATCGACGCCTTGGAACAATGGCCCGACACGATAGGACTGACCTCATGAGCGATGAATTCGCCGAATTGGATCTGGACCCGCGCCTGCTGCGTGCCCTGGGCGCCATGGGCTTCGACGCCCCCACCGAAGTACAGCGGGCGGTCATCCCCGAAGCCCTGGCGGGGCGCGACATCCTGGCCCATGCCCCGACCGGCACCGGCAAGACCCTGGCCTATCTCCTGCCGCTGCTGCATCTGCTGTTGGAGAACCACGGCCACAAGGGCGGTCCCCACGCCGCCGTGCTGGTCCCCACCCGCGAGCTGGCCAAGCAGGTCTTCAAAGAGGCGATTCGCCTGGCCGAATTCACGACCCTGCGCATCGCCTCCATCGCCGGGGGCGAGTCCTATCAGGAGCAGTTGCAGCGGTTGAGCCGCGCGCCCGATCTCCTGATCGCCACCCCCGGCAGGCTCCAGGCCTGGCTGGAGGACGACTGCAAGGATGCAGGAGGTAGGGCAAGGCATGGAGCACTTGCCGAGGGCGAGCTGGCCCTGTTCGACGTGGGCCTCTGCGTCCTGGACGAGGCGGACCGCATGCTCGACCTGGGTTTCGGCCCCCAGATCCTCGACCTGCTGGGCCTGATGGCGGACAAGCGCCAACTGCTGTTCTTCTCCGCGACCCTGGAGGCGGACGCCATCAACGCCTTCGCCCTGGAACAGTTGAAGGACCCCCAGTTGGTCGAGGTCGGCGTCGCCCGCAGCGTCCCCGCCCACATCACCCAGACCGCCTATTTCGCCGACAGCCTCGACCACAAGCTGGCCCTGCTGCAAGCGATCCTGGCCGAGGGGGGGCGTTCCATCGTCTTCACCTACAGCCGCGTCCGCGCTGAAGAGGTGGCCGCCTGGTTGCGCGAACGGGCCATCGCCTGCAACGCCCTGCACGGGGAGATGGAGCAACGGCAGCGCAACCGCGCGGTGCGGCAGTTCGCCGAGGGCACCGAACCGGTCCTGGTCTCCACTGACCTGGCCGCGCGCGGTCTCCATATCGAGGAGGTGGCGCGGGTCATCCATTTCGACCTGCCCCGCAGCGCCGAGATCTACGTCCACCGCTCCGGCCGCACGGGACGCAACGCCGCCGGGGAATCCATCCTGCTGGTGGAGGCCCACGATGCCCGCCTCCTCGGTCGCATCGAACGCTACCAGAAACAGGAGATCGCCCGCGCCGTCCGCCCCGGCCTGGAGCCACGCCACAAGGAACCGGAATTCAAACGCAAGAAAAAACCCAAGACCAAACCGGAAGCCAAGGCCCCGGCCAAACGGGAAAAGAAGCGTTGGCGCGATACCAAGAACAAGGGGAAACCGAAAGGCCCGCTGGGGCGGGGGAGTTCATAGGTTTTATCGTTCCCACGCTCCGGCGTCGCGGGTTACCGGGCACCAAAGGCCAACGCCGGCCTCGGGACGCTGGAGCGTCCCGGGATGCATTCCCACGCGGAGCGTGGGAACGATCAACGATCAAATAGTCGCGAATAAATTCGCTCCTACCAGCGCACATCCTCGTAGATGTCTTGGAGGGAAAGGGTCAGGTGCAGCTCCTCGCAGTCGATGACCAGGGGTTCGTCCTCGCTGAGGGTCAGATGGACCCAGCCGCCCGAGGGCTGCCGGCAATAGGCCTCCACCTGGGGCTCCTGGGCCGAGATCAGCAGGTAGTAGCGCAGTGACGCCAGACCACGGTAGGCCAGCCACTTCTCGCGCCGGTCGGTGGCCTCGGTGGAAGGGGAGAGGACCTCGACCAGCAGGCAGGGATTGCGTTCGAAATAGGCCTCCCCATCCGACGGGGCGCAGCTCACCACGACATCGGGGTAATAGAAGCGGTTGCCGGCCTCGATGCGGACCTTTACATCCGACATATAGACCCCGCAGCCGGTGCCCCTGGTCAGGCTACGGAGGCGGTAGAAGGTGTTACCGGCGATGCGGTTGTGATTTTTGCTCGCCCCCGACATGGCGAAGACCTCGCCATCGACGTATTCGTGGCGGATCTCGGAGAGGATCTCTCCTTCCAGATACGCCTCGACACTCAGGGGCAAATGGGCGGCGGCGGCTTTCATGGGGAACCTCGCTGAGGGTGGCGGCACTTCGGCCCGATTATAGCAAGGGGCTGAGAGGCTGTGAAAATATCCCCCGCCTACTGCGAACGGCCCTGGATGCGGTGGGCGGCGTTGCGATGACCACAATTTCTGGTCATGTAGGCTCGCTACACTCCCAGATATTGTGGTCCTCGCGCCTTGCCCGCCACACCCAGTGCCGCTCTCGCTACGGCGGGGGATTTTTTCACAGCCTCTGGGGCGTTCGTCAGGGCATGGCCGTAGCGTGCGGGTTGATATCCTGATCCACATAGAGCGCATAGCCGTGGCCGCTCAGGCCGCTGATTCCGGTGATCTGGTGATCATCCTCCTGACTGTACAGGTCCTGCTGGGGTTGTGGCTCGCCATGAATATTGAGGCCGATCCGTATCCCGTTATCCTGATCGCCTTCGACGAAGAGGGCATCGGCCCGGTCGCCGGCGATGTCGATCAGATCGAGCAGGGGGATCAGTCCGGCATCGGTGTTACTGTCCAGGCGCAAGGCCTCCACCTCATCGAGGGTGGGTATTGCCAGGCCGCTTAGATCGACGGTGGATTCGAAGAAGGGGAGACCGGTCCCAGTGCCGCCGCGCCCGGCATCATCCGTGCCGTCGAAAATCAAGATATCGGTGGTCATCTCGTCCGTCGGTCCGCCGACGGGGGTGCTGGCGATCCTGGCATCCGCGATATCCAGGGTGATGTTGCCGCTGGACTGGCCGGAGAGGCTGTAGGGGACCCGGATCGACGCCACATCCGTCAGCGGGACCTGTTGCGATACCACAAAGGCCCCGCCGAGATTGGGATCGGTCATCTCGATGCTCAGCAGTTCCACCCCATTGCGGGTGGCGGTCAGGGTCTCCGTCTCCGGCGAGACGGACCAGTGGACGTTGTGCCAGGTGGTCGCGCCGTTTTCATCGAGGGTGACGATGCCGCTCCTGTCCCACTCGAATCCCTGCGCGCTGTCTTGAATGCCCGAATCGGCGGTGATCGGCGGAAACTCGGCCGGGGTGCCGAAGTCCCCCCCCAGCCCGAAGACCTGCACGTTGTCGAAATGGGCGGCTGCGAAGGCCCGCCAGTCGGCGGCGACGTTATCCAGTTCGCCCGCGTTCGGGGCGCCGTCGGCGAAGAAATAGAACAGGGATTGAGAGGCCGTTGCCGGGTCGATGGACATCGCTTGCTCCAGAGCGACTTCATAGTCCCGGCTGTCGTCGGCACCGGCCTGGAGGCCGCCGAGCAGTTCCGAGGCGGCGGCCCCATCGGCCCAGTCCGCCCCCGTCAGTATCTGGGCACTGGCGTTGAAGCCGATGATGCGGACATTCACCCCGCCATCGGCATCCAGCCCCTCGATCAATTGCTGAGCGGCCTCGATGGCTTGGTCCAGGCGGGTCTCCAGGGAGTTGTTGATGATCCGTCCCATGCTGGCCGAGGTATCAATGACCAGTACCAGATGGGTCGCGGGAGCAGGTGACTCATCCATGGGCGTGGCCACGTCCGTCAGCAGCGGGATCTGATCCTCCACGTCGGCGGCGGCAAGCCCCACCACCTCGGTGAGGGTTGGAATCGCCTCATCCGGCACTGGCGCGCCCGTGGCGAAGAAGACATCGGTCATCTCATGGGACTGGCCATCGCGGGTCGCATAGCTGCCCACCAGCCCGTGCAGGTTGCCGTTCTCGGTGGCATCGGAAGTGGTGAAGGTCAGATTCAGACTCTGGATTCCAAGGGACTCCAGGCCGGCCAGTTCGCCATCGTCCGTGAATCCATCGGTATCCAGATCCCGCCAGACCCGCAACTCCCCCCAGGCCGCGTCGTTGCTATCGATGGCGCCATCCCGGTTGTCGTCCAGCAGCGACAGCGCCTCGAAGCCATCGCTCGTCCGCCCGCCCTGGCCATCCGAAGTCCCGCTGCCGAACAGCTCCGAGCCGTCGTTGATGACCCCGTCGCCGCTGATGTCGCGCACCAGCAGACCGTCCTCCGGGCTGGCCCAGCCGGTGCGGTTGATGATGCCATCGGCGTTTACGTCGAAGGCGATGCCCGCCTCCAGTCCGAGGGAATGGACGCCGTCGCCGTTGAGGTCGAGGATGAGGGGGGTGGAAACGACGTTTACTGTGACCTGGGCGGTTTCGGTTGCGCCACCGGAGGTCACTGTGTAGCTGAAGGAGTCATCGCCGAGTTGGATTCCATCGGATGTGTAGGTCAGGTTGCCATCGGCGGTGAAGGTGACAGTGCCGAATGCCCCCTGAGAGACCGAAGTGACTTGGCGGCCCCCGTTCTCGAATGAGTCGTTGTCGAGGACATTGAAGGGGGTGGCCACACCACTCATGACATTGGTGACGTTGTCATTCTGGATATCAAGAACTGAACTGACGCTGATGCTCAGGGTATCGGCGTCGTTCAGTGTGCCACCTGTTCCCGTGTTGCCGTTGTCCCAAGTGGTCATGGTCAGCATCGCCGCGCCGTAGAAGTCGGCGGTCGGTATGTAGTTGACCGTAGCGGCCAGCGTGGAGTTGATTGCTGCCACTGTGCCGGTCAAGGTGACTGTGTCGGTGGTGCTGCCGGAGACCGCAGCAGTGCCGCCAGTTACAGTCAAGGTGCCGTGGGTAACGTTCAAAATAACCGTCACACTGCCAGTTCCGGCATCGACGTCAGCGATCGAGAGGCCGGTGATCGGCTTGGCAGTGTCTTCGGTGGCGTCTTGCACACCGGGGATGCCGTTCACGGGCGCGTCATTGACCGGCGTCACAGTGATGGTGGAGGTAGTGATCGCGCTATTGCCAGTGCCGTCGTTGACCACCACGGTTACTGAGCGGTCGGTCGTGTCGGGCGTATCGCTGGTGTTGTTGTAGAGGATTCCCTGCAAGATCGACTGATAGGTGGCCTGGGGGGCCGAACCGCTGATCAGGAGGACGCCCGTGTTTGCTGTATAGGCCACCGCCAGCCCTGCGGTCGTTGCCGCATTTGCCGCAGCCGTGTCGAGTGACAGGGATTCAACCCCGTTGCCGTTGGGACGACTCCCCAGGATGACCGTCATCGAAGACAGATTGGCCGAATCGATATCGGTGACGGTCCCCGCGGGCGCGATCCGCACCGAGGTCTGCTCGGTGAAGGCGGCGGTGTTGTCGGCTCCCACGCCGGGGCCGTTGAGGTCGGTTTCAGGCGGGTCGTCGGGGTCTTGGATATTTATGCCGGGCACGGCACTGGGGATCAGGCCCCCTGTGTCGAATCGCAGCCCGGTAATGTTGATGGTAACGCCCTCGGTCTCGAAACCGGTCTCAATCTCCTCCTGCCGATCAAGCCGCTCAACCCGAACCCCGCCTTGGATCGATGACGAGACGCTCGCACCCACCCGAAGGCCCTCCGCCGGGGGAGGTAAATCAGTGGTGGGATCTTTGGCTAGTTTGGGGAGACTGATTTCCGGCAGGCCGGCAGTGGGGGGCGGCAGCTCCAGGGAGGGGTCGCCGGCCAAGGTGACCCTTGCCGCCGGGTCCAGCTCAGGCTGAAGGGATTCGGGCTGGTAGTACTCGCAAACCTTGGCTGCCTTGCCTGAGCCAAGGGCCATTTGACTGCCGTTGATGAACTGGATCTGGACGCTGCCGCCCGTACCGGTTTGCACCTGCGTGTGCATGAAGACCGGCTGGCCCTCCTCGAAGGGCCTGCCATCCTCGGAAGTAGCAATGCCCTCGATCCGGGATACATAACCGATAGGGATGCTCTGATTTTCGTCGGCCATATCTCATTTCCGCTTTGTCCCGGTCTCGGCTGGGGTGCTGGAGGCCGTGGAGAAATGCCTCTTCTCCCCTGGAAAAGGGGCTGATCAAACCGTTATTTTCCAGAGCACACCCCCAAAAACTCTGCTGTGCTCCGTTTTTGCCTCCTCAAGGGGCAAGAAACACTTGGGGCGGCCCTGCGTGTCGCTCGTTTTCCCACCCCCAAAAACTCTGCTGTGCTCCGTTTTTACCCCCTCAAGGGGCAAGAAACACTTGGGGCGGCCCTGCGAGTTTCTTGAGATGGCCTTGCAAAAGGGCTGTCCTGGCCATTTGCAAGGCGAAAACTAAAAATGCGATTTCTCGTTTTCTTCAGGGCATGGCTACGGTGTGCAGGTTGATGTCCTGGTCCACATGGAGCGAATAGCCCAGACCGCTCAGCCTGTCGATGTCGGTGAAATGGAGATAACCTTCCTGACCGGATGGGCTCTGCTGGGTCAGTGGCTCGCTGTGACCATTGAGGTCGACCCAGATCCCGTTGTCCTGATCGGCCTCGACGAAGAGGGTATCGGCCCCGTCGTCGGCGATGTCGATCAGATCGAACAGGGTGATTTGCCCGATGTCGGTGCCTTGATCCAGGCGCAGGGCCTCCCCATCGTCGAGGGTGGGTATTACCAGACTGCTCAGATCGAGGGTGGATTCGAAGAAGGGGGTGTCGGTCACCGCGTCACCATATCCGGCATCATCCGTGCCATCGAAGACCAGGATATCGGTGGTCATCCCCTCTGCTGGCCCAGCGGCGGGGGTTTCGGCGATCTTGGCGTCCTCGATTTCCAGGGTGATGTTGCCGTTGGCCTGCCCGGAGAGGCTGTAGGGGACCCGGATCGACTCCAGATCCGTCAGCGGGACGTATTGGGATACCACAAAGGCCCCGCCGTGGTTGGGATCGGTCATCTCGATGCTCAGCAGATCCACTCCGTTGCGGGTGGCGGTCAGGGTCTCCGTCTCTGGCGAGACGGCCCAGTTGACATTGAGCCAAGTGGCGGCACCGCTCTCATCGAGGGCGACGATGCCGCTCCTGTCCCAGGCGAACGTGCCGGGGGGCTCATGAACGGACGGATCGGCGGTGATCTGTCTCCATTCGGATGGGGCGCTGAAATCGCCATTCTGGCCGAAGGCTTGCACTTGGTCGAAATGGGCGCTGGCAAAGGCTCGCCAGTCGGCTGCGATGCCGTCCAGATCACCTGCGGCCGGGGCGCCGTCCGAGAAGAAATAGACCCTGGATTCTGAACCTGAGGATACCGTCGGGAAGCTGCCGACGTTCATCACCTGCTCCAAGGCGATCTCGAAGTCCCGCGTCTCCTCGGCGCTGGCCTGGAGGCCGCCGAGCAGTTCCAAAGCGGTAGCCCCATCGACCCAATCCGTCCTCGTCAGGATCTGGGCGCTGGCATCGAAACCGAGGATATGGACATTCAGATCACTGCCGGGGCTCAATTCCTCGATTAACCCCTGTGCCGCCTCGACGGCTTGGTTCAGGCGAGTTTCCAATGAGTTGTTGATGATCTGCCCCATGCTGGCCGAGGTATCCATGACCAGCAGCAGGTTGATGGCAGGTAGCGCAATCTCCAGTATTGGCACCGCCTCATCTGTCAGCAGCGGGATGGGGTACTCCGTGCTGTCCTCGGCAGCAAACCCCACCACCTCGATGAGGGTCGGGATCGCCGCGCTCGGCACGGGGGCGCCCGTGGCAAAGAATACGTCAGTCATCTCATGGGACTGACCATCGGTCGAGGTGTAACTGCCCACCAGACCGTGCAGGTTGCCGCTCTCGGTGGCATTGGAGGTGGAGTAGGTCAGATTCAGGCTTTGAATCCCGAGCGATTCCAGACTGACCAGTTCGCCCCCATCGGTCGTGCCGTCCGTATCCCGGTCCTGCCAGACCCGAAGCTCATTGAAGGCGCCATCAAGGCTATCGATGACGCCGTCCTGGTTGTCGTCCAGCAGAGACAGCGCCTCGAAGCCATCGCCCGTTTTACCGCCCTGGCCATCGGCGGCGCCGTTACCGAAGAGTTCGGAGCCGTCGTTGATTTGGCCATCACCGTTTAGATCTCGGACTAACAACCCGTCTTCCGGGCTGATCCAGCCAGTTTCCCGGGCGATTCCATCAGCGTTCACGTCAAAAACGACACCCGCATTCAGGCCGACGGAATGGACACCATCCGCGTTCAGATCGAGGACAAGGGGCGTATCGGCCCCCAGGATGGTCACTGTCAGGGTCGTCGTGCTAGTGGCGCCGTCCGTGTCCCGCATACTGTAGGTGAAGGTGTCGGTGATGCTTTGCGCGCTACTGGTCAGTGTCTGTACCGCAGCGTTGCTGTTGTCCACGGTGTAGCTGTAATTGCCGGCGGCATCAAGCGCGAGCGTGCCGTAGCTACCAGTGGTGTTCCCACCGACGGTGCCTGCCCCGCCGCTGCCGGAGATCGCGGTTACCGTCTTGGTGTCGCTGCTGCCGTCGGCGTCAGTATCGTTGGTCAGCAGGTTACCCGTCGGATTGGTGCCATTCATGATGGCGCCCGATACGGCTGCTGCCGTGTCCGCCACCGCTACCGGGGCATCGTTGGCGCCCTGGACGGTCACCCTCAGATTCGCTGTGCTGGTGGCGCCAGCAGTGTCCTGGATGCTGTAGGTGAAGGAATCGATGAGAGTGTCCGCACTGGTGCGCAGTCCCTGCACATCCGCATGGTTGTTGTTCAGGGTGTAGGTGTAGCTGCCGTTGGTGTTGAGAACGATGCTGCCGTAGTTGCCGGCGGTGGCCCCTCCCAGGGTGCCGCCAGTGATTCCCGCCAGGGTGATGGTGTCACCGGAATCGGGATCGGAGTCGTTGGTCAGGACATTGCCCGTCGGATTGGTGCCAGGGGTGCCATTGTTGATACCGCCCGCCTCGACGGCTGTGGCCGTGTCGTTGGCCGCGGTCGGGGCGTCGTTGGCGCCCTGGATGGTCAGGGTCAGGGTCGTTGTGCTGGTGGTGCCAGCGGTGTCTTGCATGCTGTAGGTGAAGGTGTCGGTGAGGGTGTTGGCGCTGGTGCGCAGGGCCTGGACCGTGGCATTGGCGTTGTCCACGGTATAGGTGTAGCTGCCGTCGGCGTTTACCGTAAGGCTGCCGTAGGCGCCGGTGGTGGCCCCTCCCAGGATACCGGTGCCGCCGCTGCCGCTGATTGCGGTCAGGGTTTTGGTATCGCCGCTGTCCACATCGGTGTCATTGGCCAAGACGTTGCCCGTCGGATTGGTTCCTGCTGCTGCGCCTGCCTCTACCGCCGTTGCTGTGTCTGCTACCGCGACGGGTGCGTCGTTGGCCCCTTGAATGGTTAGGGTCAGGGTCGTCGTGCTGGTGGCACCAGCGGTGTCCTGCATGCTGTAGGTGAAAGTGTCGTTGAGGGTGTTGGCACTGGTGCGCAGGGCCTGGACCGTAGCGTTGGCGTTGTCCAACGTATAGGTATAACTGCCGTCGGCGTTGAGAACGATACTGCCGTAGTTGCCGGCCTTGGCCGCACCGACGGTGCCTCCGGCGATCGCGGTGACAGTCTTGGTGTCGCCGCTATCCACGTCAATGTCGTTGGTCAGGACGTTGCCCACCGGGTCTGTGCCGGGGGTGCCGTTAGCCACTCCTCCCGTCTCCACTGCCGTCGCCGTGTCCGCAACCGCCACAGGGGCGTCGTTGGCGCCCTGAATGGTCAGGGTCAGGGTCGTGGTGCTGGTGGCGCCAGCGGTGTCCTGCATGCTGTAGGTGAAGGTGTCGGTGAGAGTGTTGGCACTGGTGCGCAGGGCCTGGACCCTGGCGTCGGCATTGTCCACGGTGTAGCTGTAGCTGCCGTCGGCGTTGAGCACGAGGTTGCCGTAGGTGCCTGTGGTGGCCCCTCCCAGGATACCGGTGCCGCCGCTGCCGCTGATTGCGGTCAGGGTTTTGGTGTCACCGCTGTCCACATCGGTATCGTTGTCTAAGACATTGCCTGTCGGGTTGGTTCCCGCAGAGGTGCCCGCTTCTACCGCTGTCGCCGTGTCAGCCACCGCCACCGGGGCATCGTTGGCGCCTTGGATGGTAACGGTGAGTATCGCTGTGGTGGTGTCTCCGTCTCCGTCGGTCAGGGTATAACTGTAGCTGTCGGTGAGGGTGGCGGTGCTGGTGCGCAGGCTCTGGACGGCGGCATTGTTGTTGTCCAGGGTGTAGGTATAGCCGCCGTTGCTGTTCAGGACCAGGCTGCCATAGGTTAGTGCGACAGTGGCGGGTGTTACCGGCGTGACGTTGGCATCCGCTCCCACATCGTCGTTGGTCAGGACGTTGCCTACTGGATTGGTGCCGGGGGTGCCATTGGCAATACCCCCGGCCTCTACCGCTGTGGCCGTGTCATTTTGTGCCGTTGGCGTGTCGTCGATGATCTGCACCGACAGGATACCGGAGCCCGTGCTGCCGCCCATGTCGGTGACCGATAGGGCAATGCTGTCGAAGCTGTCGCTGGCCCCCGGCTGATTCTGGGCCGCGAGCAGGGTGTAGCTGTAGTCGAGGACGCCGGTGCCGGCATTGAAGTTGGTCAGGGTCAGGTTGCCTTCGCCGGTGTTGATGGTTACCGGAGAGCCTGCCAGCGTGGCCAGTTGCGCCGCCGTAAGGGTCGTGCCGCCGATATTGACCGAGGCCAGGCCATCGGGGGCCGAGATAACGATAGTGCCTGTGGTGGTCTCGGTGTTGGCCGCGATGACCAGGCCCTCTTCCCATACCGTATTCTGCCCGTTGGCCCCGGCGGGGATGCCACCGTTGTGATCCGTCGGCAGGATGGTCGGATCACCGTCCGTGTGGCCGTTGATGGTGAGGCTGAGCAGGGCCGTGCTGCTGTCCCCGTCCCCGTCGGTCAGGGTGTAGGTATAGGTCTCGGTCAGGCTTCGCCCGTCTTTCAACGCATTGACCGTCGGGTTGGCGTTATCCAGGGTGTAGGTATAGCTGCCGTCGCTGTTCAGGACCAGGCTGCCGTAAGTCAGGGTGACAGTGGCGGGCGTGACCGGGTTGGCGTTGGCGTCGGCGCCGACGGTGTCGTTGGGCAGCACGCTGCCACTGACCCTATTGGGTACGGCGTCTTCGGTAATGCTATTGCTGTCGGCCGCCGCTGTCGGTGCGTCGTCGATGATCTGGATCAGCAGGGTGCCGCTGCCGGTGTCACCGTTCAGATCGGTCGCCATCAAGGCGATGCTGTCCAGGCTGTCGTCGGCCCCCGGCTGATTCTGGGCCGCGAGCAGGGTATAGCTATAGTCGAGTACCCCCGTGCCGATGTTATAGCCGGTCAGGATCAGGTTGCCTTCGCCGGTGTTGATGGTCCTCGGCGCGCCGTTCAGGGCAGCCAATTCCGCCGCCCTGAGCGTCGTACCGCCGATACTGATCGACGCCAGCCCGTCCGAGGCCGTAATGATAATGGTGCCCGTGGCGGTCTCGGTGGTGGCTGCCGTGAGGAGACCAGCCTCCCATACGGTATTGTGGCCGTTGGCGACCAGCGGATTGCCGCCGTTGTGGTCCGTCGGCACTATGGTCGGCAGAGGGCTCCCGGCGGCGGCAGACCTCGGGATCAGGCCCCCCGTGTCGAATCGCAGCTCGACAATTGCCGGGGTAACGTCCTCGGTCTCGAAGCCGGCCCCGATATTTCCCCGGCGCCCCAGCCGTTCAATCCGGACTCCCCCTTGAACCGAGGACGAGCCGTTGCCGCCCCCCGGATTGCCCGCCGCCGGCGGGGGAAGGTCGATGGTGGGATCATTGGGTAGTTTGGTGACATCGCTTTCCGGCAGGCCGGCAGTGGGGGGCGGCAGATTCAGCGAGGGGTCGCCGGCCAGGGCGACTTTCGTTGCTGGCTCCAACTCGGGCTGAATGGAGTCGGGCTGGAAGTAGTCGCAGACCTTGGCCACCTTGCCAGCGCCAAGGGCCATTTGACTGCCGTTGATGAATTGGATCTGGAGGCTGCCGCCTTTGCCGGTCTCTACCTGCGTATCCATGAAGACGGATTGGCCTTCCTTGAGGGGCTTGCCTTTCTCGGTGGCAGCAGGCCCCTCGACCAGGGATACATAACCGACGGGGCTGTTCTGATTGTTATTGGCCATGGTCATTTACTCATTCGGTAACTGTCAGCCTCCCGCCTTCGAGAGGGGATGTCCTTACCCTGAAAATCCATAACGCTCGGCGGCGCCGTTTCGGTAGATCTCGTAGGGTGCGGCGAGCATGCGAACCGCACCCCGCCAGCTCATTTCCCCGCGATGCGTTGTTCCCGGACAGGGGGTTTGCTGAGCCCCAATTCCTCGTGGCTGTAGCGCAGTTCGATAAGCTGCGGCGTTTCGCGGCAGCGGTCCTTGCGCAGGCGTTCGACGATCAGGGATTCGTTATGGCCGACCCGGACCCGGAAGTCCTGCTTTTTGGTGCAGCCGTGGCTTTCCACATTGAGGATGATGCCTTCCTGGGTGTTCTCCACCTCCGGGACAAAGAAGGGATCGACATCGCCCTCGGTCGTGGCCGGGGTATGCCCGGCGCTGACCAGTACCAGGCTCATCATGGCTTGAATCAGGTTCATTGTTGTTCTCCTGTAAATGCAGTTCGTTCGGCTCGATTACGTCAGGCTGTGTTGCCGTGCAGGCTGATGTCCTGCTCCACATAGAGCGAATAGGTATGTCCTGTCGTCGCGTCGATTCCCGAATACGGGATAAGGCCGCTTGGATCGGACGGCAGCACCCAGAGGTGACTGTTGTCGTTGATCCCGACATCGTTGTTCCCCTCTCCGTTGGTGAAGAAGGCGTCGATTCTTTCATCGGCGATATCGATCAGGTCGCCGAGGCTGATGTGTTGCAGATCGGTGTTGGCCGCCAGTCTCAGTGCCGCCATGTCCCCGATGGCCGGGACCGACAGAGGGGTCAGGTCGAGGGTGGATTCGAAGAACAGGCTGTTCCATCCCTCGCTACCGCTGGTAGAGGAGTCTGTGGCGTCGTAGATCAGGACATCGGCGCCGTTTTCGGCGTACAGACCCTCCCCGCCGTCACCGGTGGGAGGGGCGCTGGCGATCTTGGTGTCCCTGATTTCCAGGTTGATGGCGCTTATCGACGCGGCTTGATCCTCGTCCGAAAAGGCGTAAGGAACACTGATCGACGCCACGCCAGCCAGAGGGACATGCTGGGTAATCAGGAAGGCGCCGCCCTCGCTGGGATCGGTCATTTCGAGGCTGAGCAGATTTACCCCGTTGCGGTTGGCGGTCAGGCTGTCCCCGTCGGGAGAGAGCGACCATTGGACATCGGCCAGGGCCGACGCTCCGGTTTCATCCAGGGCGAGGATGCCGGACCTGTACCATTCGAAGGCCGGTTGGGTGTCGGCGAGAGCGGGATCGTCGAACAGACCGTCGAAGGTAAAGGGCCGGTTCAAGGAAATCGTCACCTCGCCACCGGCGTCCGATACCCGCAGTCCGGTCAATTGCGGCGCTGTGATGTTGTCGAGGACGCTGTCGTTGAGTTGGTCCATATCCCCGATGGCGTGGGTGTTGGCGCTGATTTGGTTAAGGCTGGCCAGGGTATCGGGGCTGCTGCCCAGGCCGAAGGCCTGTATCTGGTCGAAATGGGCGGCCGCGTAGGTCCGCCAGGCAGCCGCGTTATTTTCCAGGCTGCCCGCCGTCGGGCCGCCATCCGAGAAGAAATAGAGCAGCGACTGGCTCCCGGCCGGGGTGGCCGGATAACTGCCGATGGCCATCACCTGCTCCAGCGCGATCTCATAATCCCGCGTGTCGTCGGCGCTGGCGCTCAGGCTGCCGAGCAGGCCCTTCGCGGTGTCCCCATCGACCCAATCGGCGCCCGTCAGGATCTGGGCGCTGGAATTGAAAGTAACGATCCGGACATCCACGTTTCCGGCGATGCCCAAGCCATCGATCAACTCCTGCGTAGCCTCGATGGCGCGGTCAAGCCGGGTCTCCAGGGAGTTGTTGAAGATCTGGCCCATGCCGGCCGAAGTATCGATCACCAGCACCAAATGGGTGTCGAGCTGCGCCCCGCTGCCGATAGCCGGGGCTAGGCTGGTCACCACGTCGGTGAGGGTTGGAATATTGTCATTGAGAGCCCCATCGGGTTCGCTGACCACCGCATCACCCGTGGCAAAGAACACGTCAGTCATCTCGCGAGACTGGCCGTCGGTGGCCGTGTAAGTACCCACCAACCCATGCAGGTTGCCGTTCTCGGTGGCATCGGAAGTGGTGTAGGTCAGATTCAGGCTCTGAACCCCCAGCGACTCCAGGCTGACCAGTTCGCCATTATCCGTGAAGCCATCGGTATCCAGATCCCGCCAGACCCGCAACTCGCCCCAGGCCGCGTCGTTGCTATCGATGACTGCATCCCGGTTGTCGTCCAGCAGCGACAGCGCCTCGAAGCCATCGCTCGTCCTGCCGCCCTGGCCGTCGGAAGTGCCGCTGCCGAACAGCTCCGAACCGTCGTTGATGACCCCGTCGCCGCTGATATCACGCACCAGCAGACCGTCCTGGGCGCTGACCCAGCCGGTGTTGTTACTGGTGCCATCGTTGTTTACGTCGAAGGCGACGCCCGCATCCAGGCCGGTGGAATGAACGCCGTCACCGTTGAGGTCGAGGATGATCGGCGAGGCCAGATCATTGACCGTTGCGGTGCTGGTTACACCGTCGATGGTCAGGGCGGCTGTTTCTGTCCCCTCAGTGACCATGTCGCTTGTCACCGGGATGGTCACCGTGAAACTGGTGACATTGGCTGGGACGCTGAGGGTGTAAGGCCCAGTGAGAATGGCGCCGTTGGAAAAAACGGGAGTGCCGAAATCACTGGCGGGGTCAGCCTGATTGGCGCCGCTGCCGGAAAGGCTGTAGATGAAGTCTTCTGTTCTGTACGAAGGGTTGGTCAGGGTGACCGTATAGACCAGGTTGGTGCCCTCGCTGACGGTTTGAGCGGCGGGGGTAATGGTTAGCACCCGTGGGATTTGGTCGTCGCTGATCAGCAGCGCGGTGCCCGAATCCAGGCTGCTGGGATTGGTTACCGGAGTTCCTCCCGTTCGAGTAGCCGTCAGCGAAAAGGTTTCCTGGGGCTCGTAGAGGTTTTCGTTGTTGATGGGCGTCCGCACCAGCACGCTTGTTTGACCGGCCGCGATGGTGGCCGTGACGGCATTGGTCCAGGTGGCGCCATTATCAGTGGAGACCTGGATATTGTCTGCGCCGGCCGAACCATAGTCTGTGCCGCCACCGGTGGCCGTGCCGTTGGACAGGGCCAAGCTGAGCTGGGTGTCTTGAGTGCTGACCTTGGAAATTGAGACCGTGAACTGGCCGTAACCCGCACTTTCCAGGACGGTGATATCTGAAACCGCGAGGGTCGGGGTGTCGTTGTCCTGGATGGTGGCGGTGCCGGTATCGCTGTAATTGGTGCCGTTGCTGGTCAGGGTGCCCGTGAGGACGAAGGTCTCATCACCCTCGTAGATCAGATCATCCGCCGTAGTGGTACGGACCCGGACATCAGAGTTGCCCGCGCTCAGAGCGACGGGAGTGGTGTAGTTGTTCCAGGTCGCCCCGCCATCAGTGCTGTACTGGAAGGTGCCCGCCGCATAGTCATCGGGATTGATGGCGGTGCCATTGGCGAAGGCCAGGGTCAGGGTGCTGCCCGCTGCCGCGCCGGTCACATTGACGCCGAAGATGGCGTAGTCGCCCTCGGGCACGGTGATATCGCCGGTGCCGGTGCCGGGCTGGCCGACCAGGATGGTGGGGGTGTCGTTATCGAGGATGGTGGCGGTACCCAAGTCGCTGTAGGTGGAGCCGTTGCTGGTCAGGGTGCCCGTGAGGGTGAAAGTCTCATCGGCCTCATCGAACAGGTCGTCCACCGTGGTGGTCCGGACCCGGACATCAGAGTTACCCGTCGCCAGGGCGATGGGCGTGGTGTAGTTGTTCCAGGTCGTCCCGCTGTCGGTGCTGTACTGGAAGGTACCAGCGGCATAGTCATCGGGATTGATGGCTGTGCCATTGGCAAAGGCCAGGGTCAGGGTGCTGCCCGCTGCCGCGCCGGTCACATTGACGCCAAAGATCGCGTACTGGCCCTCGGGCACCGTGATGTCACCGGTTCCCGTGCCGGGCTGGCCGACCAGGATGGTCGGGGTGTCGTTATCGGTGATGGTGGCGGTGCCGGTGTCGCTGTAGTTGGAGCCATTGCTGGTCAGGGTGGCGCCGAGGGTGAAGGTCTCATTGGCCTCATCGACCAGATCATCCACCGTGGTGGTGCGGACCCGGACATCAGAGTTGCCCGCGCTCAGAGCGACGGGAGTGGTGTAGTTGTTCCAGGTGGTGCCGCCGTCGATGCTGTACTGGAAGCTGCCGCTGGCATAGTCCGCCGGGCTGATGGCGGTGCCGTCGGCCAGAGTCAGGGTCAGTGTGCTGCCGGCGGCGGCATTGGTCACATTGACGCCGAAGATGGCGTAGTCGCCCTCGGGCACGGTGATATCGCCGGTGCCGGTGCCGGGCTGGCCGACCAGGATGGTTGGGGTATCGTTATCGGTGATGGTGGCGGTGCCGGTATCGCTGTAGTTGGAGCCATTGCTGGTCAGGGTTGCGCCGAGGGTGAAGGTCTCATTGGCCTCATCGACCAGATCATCCACCGTGGTGGTCCGGACCCGGACATCAGAGTTACCGGCAGCCAGGGCGATGGCCCCGGTATAAGTGGCCCAAGACGTGCCGCCGTTGGTGCTGTATTCAAAGGTGCCGCGAGAATAATCGCCGGGGCTGATAGCGGTGCCGTCGGCCAGGGTGAGGACGAGTGTGCTGCCCGCTGCCGCGCCGGTCACATTGACGCCGAAGATGGCGTAGTCGCCCTCGGGCACGGTGATATCGCCGGTGCCGGTGCCGGGCTGGCCGACCAGGATGGTCGGGGTGTCGTTATCGAGGATGGTGGCCGTACCCAAGTCGCTGTAGGTGGAGCCGTTGCTGGTTAGGGTGCCCGTGAGGGTGAAAGTCTCATCGGCCTCATCGAACAGGTCGTCCACCGTGGTGGTTCGGACCCGGACATCAGAGTTACCCGTCGCCAGAGTAATGGGCGTGGTGTAGTTGTTCCAGGTCGTACCGCTGTCGGTGCTGTACTGGAAGGTACCAGCGGCATAGTCATCGGGATTGATGGCGGTGCCATTGGCAAAGGCCAGGGTCAGGGTGCTGCCCGCTGCCGCGCCGGTCACATTGACGCCAAAGATCGCGTACTGGCCCTCGGGTACCGTGATATCGCCAGTGCCGGTGCCGGGCTGGCCGACCAGGATGGTCGGGGTGTCGTTATCAGTGATGGTGGCGGTGCCGGTGTCGCTGTAGTTGGAACCGTTACTGGTCAGGGTGGCGCCGAGGGTGAAGGTCTCATTGGCCTCATCGACCAGATCATCCACCGTGGTGGTCCGGACCCGGACATCAGAGTTGCCCGCGCTCAGAGCGACGGGAGTGGTGTAGTTGTTCCAGGTGGTGCCGCCGTTGGTGCTGTACTGGAAGCTGCCGCTGGCATAGTCCGCCGGGCTGATGGCGGTGCCGTCGGCCAGAGTCAGGGTCAGTGTGCTGCCGACGGCGGCATTGGTCACATTGACGCCGAAGATGGCGTAGTCGCCCTCGGGCACGGTGATATCGCCGGTGCCGGTGCCGGGCTGGCCGACCAGGATGGTCGGGGTATCGTTATCGAGGATGGTGGCGGTGCCCAAGTCGCTGTAGGTGGAGCCGTTACTGGTCAGGGTGCCCGTGAGGGTGAAAGTCTCATCAGCCTCATCGAACAGGTCGTCCACCGTGGTGGTGCGGACCCGGACATCAGAGTTGCCCGCGCTCAGAGCGACGGGAGTGGTGTAGTTGTTCCAGGTGGTGCCGCCATCAGTGCTGTACTGGAAGGTGCCCGCCGCATAGTCATCGGGATTGATGGCGGTGCCATTGGCAAAGGCCAGGGTCAGGGTGCTGCCCGCTGCCGCGCCGGTCACATTGACACCAAAGATCGCGTACTGGCCCTCGGGTACCGTGATATCCCCCGTTCCCGTGCCGGGCTGGCCGACCAGGATGGTCGGGGTGTCGTTATCGAGGATGGTGGCGGTACCCAAGTCACTGTAGGTGGAACCACTGCTGGTCAGGGTGGCGCCGAGGGTGAAGGTCTCGTCCGGTTCATCAAGGCTGTCGTCCACGGTGGTGGTTCTGACCAGCAAGGCACTGTCTCCCGCCGATAAAGCGATGGCACCGGTGTAGGTGGTCCAGGTGGTGCCGCCGTTGGTGCTGTACTCGTAGGTCGTGCGGGAATAGTCGTCCGGGCTGATGGCGGTGCCGTCGGCCAGGGTAAGGACGAGGGTGCTGCCCGCCGCCGCACGAGTCACATTGACGCCAAAGGTTGCAGTCTGACCTTCGGGCACGGTGATGTCGCCTGTCCCGGTGCCGGGCTGGCCCACCTGGATGGTGGGAGCATCGTTGTCGATGATGGTGGCAGTGCCTGAGTCGCTGTAAGCGGTGCCGCCGCTGGCCAGGGTGGCGCTGAGGGTGAAGGTCTCGTCAGGTTCGTTGGTGGAGTCATCCACGGTGGTGGTCCTGACCTGCAAGGAGCTGTCACCCGCGGCCAGGCTGATGGCGCTGGTGTAAATGATCCAGTTCGTGCCGCCGTCGGTGCTGTACTCGAAGGTGGTGCGGGAATAGTCCGCAGGGCTGAGTGCAGTGCCATCGGCCAAGGTCAGGGTCAAGGTGCTGCCCGTAGCCGCGGCAGTTACATTGACGCCGAAGATGGCGTTATTGCCCTCGGGCACCGTGATGTCGCCGGTACCTGTGCCGGGTTGACCGACCAGGACCGCAGGTCCGGCAGCCGCCGCAGCCAGGACAGATCCGACCGGGTCTGTGCTGATAGGGGCAATCGCCAGCGTGACCCCTTGAGTATCAAAACCGGAACTGACCTGGCCGCTTCCGCCGGTCCGCAATACTTGAACCCCTCCCTGAATCGACGAAGAGCCGCCACCGCCGCCGGGATTGCCTGCGGCGGGCGGGGGGAGTTCGGTGGTGGGGTCACCGGGTAGGCCGTTTCCGGCGTCACCCGCGCCTGGCTCGGGTTCTGCTTTCTTCCCGGTCTGGGCGGCGCCTTCGCCTGCCCCGGTGGGCGGAAGTCCCTTGGATGGATCACCGGCCAGGGCGCCTTCTCCCTTTTCCGCATCTGGATGGAAGTAATCGCAGATCTTGGCCACTTTGTCGGGGCCAAGCGTCATCTGACTGCCGTTGACGAATTTGATTTCGACGCTGCCGCCCGGTCCGCTATGCACCACGGATTGGATGTAGACCGGCTGTCCCTCCTTGAGGGGCACTTGCTGGTGGTCGGCGCCTTCAATGGTAACGGGGCCTTCTACGCGGCTTACCTGTCCGATGGGTTTTGGTTGATCTGACTTGGCCATAAGTCACTCCAGCGTTTCGCGGCAAAATCGAATGGGTCTGTTCTTTGCCGGATCGGTCTCTTCAGGAGACTGAGCGGCTCGATGCGTTATTGAGGGTATTCTCCTTATTCCTCAGTTGGATATGATAGACACTTCTTAATCAACATCAAGCACTTTTTATCTAGTTTATTAAGAGTATGCGACTAGTATATGAATTATAAAGGAAAATAACTGCAAAACACCGTGCAATTCGGTGGGTTCCAGCGTTGAAAATCGTACTGCGCCAGTTGCCGGACTGAAGGCTGGCCTACGTCTGGAGACCCTGTCCGGGGTGTTGACGTATAGTGTCTTTGCCGATGCTTGAATCGATTTAACCGGTGCGGAGGGTGAGAAGATGTTGCTGGAGTTCCCTGGGATTCTGAATGAGGCGCAGCGGGAGAAGATTTCCCAACTGTTGGAGAAGGCCGATTTCGCCGATGGCAGGCGGACCGCAGGGATGGCCGCGGAGAGGGTCAAGGCGAACGAGGAGATGGAGGCCACTTCGGATCAACAGCGGCTTTTGAACCGGGTCATCATGAGCGCGGTTGCCCAGAATCCGAGGTTTCGCAGCTTTGCCCTGCCGAACAAGATGGCCGATTTCATCGTGGCCCGCTACAAGCCAGGCATGACCTACGGCGACCATGTGGACGATCCCATCATGGGGGCGGGTGGGCCGCGTTTCCGCACCGACGTTTCCATGACCATTTTCCTTTCGGAGCCGGAGTCCTACGACGGCGGGGAGTTGACTGTGCGCACCCCCTTCGGCCTGAAGCAGGTCAAACTCAATGCCGGTGACGCGGTGGTCTATCCCTCCGCCAGCGTCCACCAGGTTGCGCCGGTGACGCGGGGCGAGCGCCTGGTGGCCCTGACTTGGATGCAGAGTTTTGTGCGTGATGCGGCAAAGCGGGAGTTGTTGTTCGAGCTGGATCAGACCCGCGAACACCTGTTGCGGACCGACCCGGACGCGGAAACCACCAAATACCTGGATCGTTCCTACGCCAATCTGCTGAGGATGTGGGCGGAGACTTGAGGGTTTGGGCCGGAAACCAGAGGCGTCATTTTCCGCCTCTGGCCTCCGACCGAAGATTCAACCTTCCGTTGCGGCTGCCGGCATCTCTTCCCGGAATCTCGGGCCGATCAACCGTGCCGGTAGCCGCGGCATACCGCTGATGAGGGAGACGAGCAGGGCGGCGCCGTAGGGAATGGCCTGAATGCCGAGCATCCAGATCCAGGCGAGGCGTTCCCGTTCCGGTTCTTCCGTCATCCAATGGACGCCGCCTGCGGCGAGCAGCAGGGCGATGAAGAAGGCGGTTTCCTCCCGCGCGGCGACGATGGCCTTCCAGAGGGCGGCGGTGTCGGCCTGTTTTGGGGTGCGGAAGAAAGGGATGCTGCGGGTGACCAGGCCGGCCAGGACGGCACGGGCAATGGTGTGGGACAGGGCCAGTCCCGCGATCGCCGCCGCCAAGGTCTGCCGCATGCTGGCCTCGACATTGGTCCGGTAGAGGAAGAAGAGCTTGCTCAGCTTGAACACGAACAGGGAGAGGGGCAGGGCGGAGTAGATGATCTGCGGCGCGCTGACATACTGGGGCAGGGCGATGATGGCCAGGGACCAGAAGATTGCCGCCAGGTTGAAGATCAGATTGATGCCGTCAGCGATCCAGGGCAGCCAGCCGGCAACGAAGTGATAGCGCTGTCCGGCGCACAGTTGGCACTTCTTGCCGCCGAAGAGCTGAGCGGCGTGGTGCTTGAGGATCTGGAGGGCGCCATAGGCCCAGCGGTAGCGCTGTTTCTTGAAGTCGGTGAAGGTGTCGGGCATCAGGCCCTTGCCGTAGCTGTTGGCGATGTAGGTGGCCTCGTAGCCTTCCTCGAACACCCGCAGGCCGAGATCGGCATCTTCGGTGATGGTCCATTCACCCCACTTGCCCACGTCTTCCAGCACCTTGCGGCGCACCATGGTCATGGTGCCGTGCTGGATGATGGCGTTGCGTTCGTTGCGGGTGACCATGCCGATGTGGAAGAAGCCCCGGTATTCCGCGTAGCACATGGCCTTGAAGGCGTTTTCGTCGCTGTCGCGGTAGTCCTGGGGAGCCTGGACCACGGCTATCTTTTCGCTGCTGAACTGGGGCACCAGGTCGCGCAGCCAGTTGGGGGTGACCTGATAGTCGCTGTCGATGACGGCGACGATCTCGGCATCGGGGCGGGTCTCGCCCAGGGCGAAATTGAGCGCCCCGGCCTTGTAGCCCGCCAGGGGTGCCTTGTGGAAGAAGCGGAAACGCTCGCCCAGCAGGGCACAATGGGCCTCCACCGGCTCCCACACCTCCGGGTCCTTGGTGTTGTTGTCGATCACGATCACTTCGAAATTGGGATAGTCCAGCCGCGACAGGGCATCCAGCGTCGCCTTCATCATGTCCGGCGGCTCGTTGTAGGCCGGCACATGGACGGACACCATCGGCAGGAGCCGGTCCTCGACCCGCATCAGCTTCAGGGAGCGGCGACGGCTGTGGACCCAGATCGCCTCGGCCCATTCGTGGGCCTCCGCCAGCAGCACCAGAATGACCCCGATCATGCCGATCATGAGCAGTATGCCCACCACGGCCGTATCCAGGGTCTGATACTGGATGAGGAAGTCATAGGCCACCCAGACCGCCAGGGTCGAGGCGGCGAAGGAGACGATGGCGAGGAAACTTCGGCCCTGGATGTTGAGCGTGCCGCTGTCGATAAAGAGAAAGCCCAGGGTGATGGCGGCAATGACGATGGAAATGGCGGCCAAGGCCCGCCATTCGGGGGTCTGGACGATGGGGGCCTGGAGTTCGAACTTGGGCTTGCGCTGCACGTCCCAGACGCCCCAGTAGGCGCCCACGGCCCCCTCCAGCTTGCGTTTCCAAGGCTGATCGAAAGCCTCCATGATATAGAAGGTGTAGTTCTCCTTATTGGCCCGGTCGATGAAACGGCGCAGGAAGACGGCCTGGTTGGCGAGGGTCGCCTCTGCCTCCTTACGGGTACGGCCATAGCTGGGCCAGCCCACTTCGCTGATGACGATGGGCTTGCCGGGGTAGGCCGTTTTCAGTTCATTCATCCGCATTACGATGTAGTCGATGGACTGTTCGAGGCCGACCCCTTCCCAGAAGGGAAGCATATGCACCGCGATGAAATCCACATGCTCGACCAGCTTGGGGTTGTTCAGCCAGGTGTGCCAGGGTTCGGCCGTGCTGACGGGGATTTGCAGTTCCTGCCGCGCCCGGTCCAGGTAGGGAATCATCTGGTCAACCGTCAGGTCCGTTCTCAATATGGCCTCGTTGCCCACGATGCCGCGCACCACGTTCTGGCGGTTCTCCTTGGCCACCTGGATGAAGTGTTCCAGCTCGGCCTTGTTCTTCTCCTCGTCCTTCTCCAGCCAGGCGCCCAGGGTCACGTTGATGCCGTGATCGAAGGCCAGCCGGGGAATCTCGGCGAAGACATCCTCGACCGTATAGCTGCGGATGGCATGACTGCGGCCGGAGAGCAGGGCCAGGTCCTCGTTGATCTCTTCCGCCGTGGGAAACTTCTTTTGCATGGGGTCATGCTGCAACCGCAGCGGCATGAAAGAGAAGCCGGGGATGATCTCGGGCCAGGCGGGCTCCTGGCCTGGGCGGTTGACGTAGGCCCAGATGGCGACGGTGGCCAAGGCGATGATGGAAGTAATGACGATGGCGACGAAGTGGTAGCCTTTGCTCATGGGAGGGAAATATGCCTCAACGGAAATGACGGGATAACGATCTTGGGGCGAGGTGATCCACCCTGCGGGCTGATGGGGAAATGCCCGATGTTCATGCCAGACAAGCCGCAGTAGGCCCCAGGCTCACCGAGCGCCAACTCTATCCGAGCCGGATGCTTTTTTCCATCGCCCGCCCCGTCTGACCATCCCTTCCGCAAAACGTTCTATCGCGGACGTTCAATTCACCCGCAACTGCAACAGCTCTTCCCCCTGCTCGTCGCTGAGGTGGACGGCGCAGGCGATGCAGGGGTCGAAGCTGTGGATGGTACGGAGGATTTCGAGGGGTTGCTTGGGGTCGTGGAGTTCGTGATTGTCCTGGAGCGCGGCCTCGTAAGCGCCGGGTTGGCCGTTGGGGTCGCGGGGGCCTGCGTTCCAGGTGGAGGGGACCACGGCCTGGTAGTTGTCGATCTTGCCGTCTTTGATGACCACCCAGTGGGCCAGGCCGCCGCGCGGGGCCTCGGTGAAGCCGACGCCCTTGGCGTTGTTGGGCCAGGTGGCAGGGTCCCAGAGCCTTTCGTTGAAGGTGCGGGTGTTGCCGGCCTTGATGTTGGCGATCAGTGTGTCGTACCAGCCCTGCATCTGATCGGCGATGAGCTTGGTCTCCAATGTGCGGGCGGCGGTGCGGCCCAGGGTGGAAAAGAGGGCGCGCTTGCCGGCGCCAAGCCGGGTCAGGGTTGAATCCACCAGTTCGCGGGTCTGGTTGTGGCCCTTGGCGTAGAGGACCAGTACCCGCGCCAGGGGGCCGACCTCCATGGCGTGGCCTTTCCAGCGGGGCGACTTGAGCCAGGAGTAGCCCTGATCGACGTTGAGCTGTTTGTAGGGGGTATCTGGGCCGCCCCGGCCCTTGTAGTCGAATTGGGTCTCGCCGGTCCAGGGGTGCAGCCCCTTGTCGTTGCCGCCTTCATAGTCGTACCAACTGTGGGCGACGAACTCCTGTACCTCGGCCTCGGCGCGCAGGTCCACCTCGTGCACCTCGTCCAGGTTGCGGTTGAGGATGGCACCGGGGGGTATCCACCAGCTCGCCGGGTCGCGCAGATCGGTCCCCGGTTTGGCGGAGGGGAAGTCGCCGTAGACCAGGAAGTTGCCCAGCCCCTCGCCGCGCTGGAACCAGTCGGGATAGAAACCGGCCACGGCCAATGTGTCGGGGACATAGACCTGATCGACGAAGACCCGCATCTGGTCGATGACCTGCTTCACCTGGGCCAGGCGTTCGGCGTTGATGGCCGAGTCGGAGTTGAGATCGATGGGGTTGGGGGCGCCGCCCACCAGGAACATGGGGTGGGGGTTCTTGCCGCCGAAGATGGCGTGGAGCTTGACCACGTCCCGCTGCCACTCCAGGGCCTCCAGATAGTGGGCCACGGCCATGAGGTTGGCCTCGGGCGGCAGTCTGTAGGCCGGGTGGCCCCAATAGGCCTTGGCGAAGATGCCGAGCTGGCCGCCATCGACGAAGCCCTTGAGCTTGGCCTTCATGTCGGAGAAGTAGCCGGGCGAGGACTTGGGCCAATTGGACAGGCTTTGGGCCAGCTCGGAGGTGGCCTTGGGATCGGCGCCCAGGGCCGAGACCACATCCACCCAGTCGAGGGCGTGGAGGTGGTAGAAGTGCATCACATGGTCGTGGATGTACTGGGCACCGATCATGAGGTTGCGCACCAGTTGGGCATTGGCCGGGATCTCGTAGTTCAGTGCGTCCTCCACGGCGCGGATGGAGGCAATGCCATGGACCAGGGTGCAGACGCCGCAGATGCGTTGGGCGAAGGCCCAGGCGTCACGCGGGTCGCGGCCTCGGAGTATCAGCTCGATGCCGCGCACCATGGTGCCGGAGGAGTAGGCCTGGCCGATCCGGTTGCCGTCCATTTGCGCCTCGATGCGCAGATGGCCCTCGATGCGGGTGATGGGATCTATGACGATGCGCGCGCTCATGGCTCGGTTCCTTTCAGGCTTTCAAGATAATCCGACAGGATCTTGTGCTGTTTCAGACTCTCGGTCACGGGCTCGCAATCGAGGCAGTCGAGGGTGGCGGAGGTGCGCGCCATGCGGCAGCTCAGGGCCGCCTGCCAGGCGGGGTCCTTGCCCAGGGTGAAGGACCTCGGTGTCAGACAGGCCGCAGCGGCCCGCGCGACGTAGTAACCCGCCTGGTCGCTCCATTTGCAGGCCGCGCCGCAACGGGCATGGCTTTCGAGGACGGCCTGCATGATCGACTTGATGGTTGAATTCATCTCGTCGGGATCGGAGTCGTAGTTGGAAGCTACCTCCAGCGCCTTGAGGACGCGCGGGTCCGGGTTGAGGTCGAGGACATTGCGCACAAAGAGGGCGGCCACCTGCCGCTGGTGATAACCGTCCATGTCGTCCAGCGCATGCTTGAATTGCCAGTCGTTATTGATGGGGCTCACGCGCTCTTCTCCTCAATCCGGTCCGTTTCCACCAAGTGTTCCGCGATCATTTCCGTCAGGCCGATCACTGGGATGTTCATGTCGTTCGCCTCCAACCCCTCTTCCAGGGTGATGCGGCAGTTGGCGCAGGCCGTCACCAGGGTATCCACCTTCAGGGCGTCCAGTTGCGCCTTCTTCTGTTTGAAGGCGGTCAAGCGCAAGGCATCGGCCCGCTCGTTGGCGCTGACCCCGCCGCCCCCGCCGCAGCACCAGTTCATGGCCCCGGCGTCGCTCATTTCGACGAAATTGGCCGCGACCAGGCCCAGCAGGGCGCGGGGTTGCCGGACGACGCCCCCCTTGCGGGCGATCTGGCAGGGGTCGTGGAAGCTCAGGCGCGCCTCTTCCAGGCCCTGGGTCTGGATCAGCCCCTGTTCCCGGAATTCATCCAGCAGCTCCAGGATGTGTTTGACCTTGAACTTGTAGGGCCTGCCGATCAGGTTGGGGCCGTCCCAGCGGATGGCGGTGTAGCCATGGCCGCACTCGGGGCTGATGACCATCTTCACGCCCAGTTCCTCGGCCGCGTCCACTATCCGCTGCACCAGCACCCGCGCCAGATCGGAGGCGCCGATCTGGATGCCGCTGTTGGTGGCCTCGAAGGCCTTGGAGGAGATGGTCCAGGACTTGCCGGCCTGGCGCAGGATGCGGGCGATGGCCTCCAGGTATTCGGGGAAGTTCATGATTTCCATGGAGGAGAGCAGTGCCATGTATTCGACCCCCGGTCGGTCGAGGCTGATCTCCAGCCCGGTGCTCTCCTGAATGTGGCGGATCTGGGCCTGGAGGGCGGGCAGTCGCACCCCCATGGGACTGCCGATCTCGATGGCGCGGGTGGTGGCGCCGATCAGCCCCTCGGGGGCGTGACCGGCTGCGGCGAAGCCCTCGCGGACCTTGCGGATCATGCCCGAGATGTCGTTGCCCACCGGGCAGACCAGGGAACAGCGGCCGCAGAGGGAGCAGCCGTCATAGACCAGGGTCTCCCATTCGGTGAAGTCGGCCTCGGTGATGGGCTTGGTCAGGCCGAGGGCGGACTTGATCCTGCCCCAGAGGGTGAACTCCGATTCCCAGACCCGGCGCATCAGCGCCACCTTGTGGATGGGGGTGTAACGCGGGTCCTGGGTCTGGGTGTAGAAGAGGCAGGCCTCGGCGCAGAGCCCGCAGTGGACGCAGGCGCTGAAGAAGCTCGCCACCGGGGCGTCGATCTGCTCTCTGATGAAGCGGATACCCTTTTCGACCGATGGCGCGCTCATGACGCGATCCCCCGGTAACCGGCCTGGTAGCCCTGATACCAGCGGGCCAGCAGGAAGGCGAACATGTGGGTCAGTTTGTTGAAGGGCGCCGCGACCAGCAGCAGATCGACGCTGAGGATATGCAGCGCCAGCATCCAGGTGTAGGGCAGCAGCAGGTGGTTATGGGCCAGATAGCCCGTCAGCAGCGGCAGGAAGGTCAATACCCAGGCGACATAGTCCCCGCTCGTACTGATCAGGCGCAGCACGGGGTTGTTCATGCGCAGGACCAGGGCCACCGTGAGCGACAGGAGCGTAACGGCAGTCACGGCATCCACCATACCCGAGGGGAGATAGGGCCAGGAGAGGCCGAACCAGGCCTTGAAGAAGTCGATGTGGGGCCCGAACAGGAAGATCGCCACGAAGAGGCCCATATGCAGCAGATAGCCGTTCAGGATACGCAGGGGTTCCTTGAGAAAGACCGACCGGCGGGGCAGGGTGCGGCTCAGGATGGTGCGCAGCCCGCCGACCGCGCCACAACCGCGCCCCTCCGCCAGATCCCGCTTCCGGCCCAGGCTGAGGATCTCGAACAGCCGCAACAGCATGCCCGCGACGAAGACCAGCAACGCCAGATCGAAACCCGGTCCCCGCGCCCAGATGAGCAGTTCGTCAGCGTTCATCGTAAAAACCTCTCTTCAACCGCGAAGGGCGCAAAGAACACGAAGGAAAAGAGTTTATTGATTGTTCCCACGCCGGAGCGTGGGAACAATCGAATAACTCCTTTGCGCTCCTTCGCGGTCTTTGCGGTTAGAGGGAGTTGGGCTCATGTTCAGCTCCCCTTGCCCAGATCCTTGACGCCCAGGGCCTCGTGGGCCTTGGCCGCCGCTTTCTTGTTGCTCCGGTTCAGGGCCGCCGCCAGCGCCCCGGTGGCGATACCGATGGCGGCGGCGCTGGCGACGGTCGCCCCGGCATTTCCCGGCGGGGCCGAGAGGGCCTTGTAGAGCCCGCCGAAGTCCCAGAAACCGGGTTCGGAACAGCCGATGCAGCCGTGGCCCGACTGGATCGGGAAGCTGGTCCCCTCATTCCATTTGGTGGTGGCGCAGGCGTTGTAGGTGATCGGCCCCTTGCAGCCCAGCTTGTAGAGGCACCAGCCCTTGCGCGCCCCCTCGTCGTCGAAGGTCTCGGCAAACTGGCCGCGTTCGTAGAAGGGGCGGCGGTAGCAGCGGTCGTGGATGTTCTGGCCATAGAAGGCCAGGGGCCGACCGAGCCGGTCCAGCGCCGGCAGGGCGCCGAAGACCAGGAAATGGGCCAGGACGCCGGTAATTACGGTGGGGATGGGCGGGCATCCTGGCACGTTGACGATGGGTTTGTCCTTGATGATTTCAGAAACGGGAACCGCGCCGGTCGGGTTGGGCGCGGCCATGGGCAGCCCCCCGTAGGCGGCGCAGGTGCCGATGGCGATGATGGCGGCGGCCCCGGCGGCGGCCTCCTTCAGCATGGCCAGGTTGCTGACCCCGGCGATGGCCGAGTAGTTGCCGTTTTCGCCCAGGGGAATCGCCCCGTCCACGATCAGAATGTATTTGCCGTGGTTCGCCTTCATTGCCTCCTCGCGGGCCTGCTCGGCAGCCTCCCCGGCGGCGGCCTGGAGTGTGTGGTGGTAGTCGAGGGAGATGAAGTCGAAGATCAGCCCCTCCACTGTCGGGGCATGGCTGCGGGTCAGGGATTCGGTGCAGCCAGTGCATTCCTGGAAGGAGAGCCAGATCACCGAGGGCCTCTTGGCGGCCTCCAGCGCGGCGGCGACCTGGGGGATCAGCGCGGGCGGCAGGGCCATCACTGAGGTCGCTGCGGCGCAAAATCCCATGAAATCGCGCCGGGTGAGGCCGCGCCTACGCAGGCTTTCGCCAAGGGTGATGTCATCGGCCATGGTCACTCCTCGCGTCCGGTTGTTGAAGACTCGTCTACAGCTTAGGCCCTGGGTTCGATCCTTGCCGGATTGAGGCCGGTATTGTTGATTCTTCTCAACTTCTGGAGTGTAGATGAATCCCGCCGGATCACCCGGACATTTCCCGCCACCGGCGGTGCAGCCCCAGGGCCAGTTCCGCCGCCACCGGGATGGCCGATTCCACGGCGGGTCCCGGCCGTTCGCCCCAGCCCAGGGACTCCGGCTGGATACCGATCAGGGCGCGCCGGGCCGGGAAGCGGCCGGAAAGGCGCGAGATATCCAGCAGATCCATCAGCCCCACCTCATGGACGCTGGTGCGGTTACCGGTCAGAAAGCGGTCCATCTCCTCGCCGATGAAGACCCTGACCGTGCCGGGAGGGGCATCCAGCCGGGTGGCGTCGATGACGATCAGGTGCCCGTGTTCGGCCAGGGGACCAGCCAGGGTAAAGGAGAGAGTGCCGCCGTCGAGGTAGGTTGCGCCCGGCTCATCGGCGTGGTGCCTCTGGAGATGGGCGATGACATGCACCCCCACCCCCTCGTCGCTGAGCAGGATATTGCCGATGCCGAGGAAGAGGGTGGTGGTCATGGGAGAAGGCCTCTCTCAGGGGATAATCCCCATGAAAACATGGGCAAAGGTTCCGTTGCAAAGCGACAGGGATTCGATCAATCTTACGGCCTTCGAAATACAACCGAAACCGGAGGGTAGGCCGGCCTTCAGGCCGGCAGCGGCGCCAGAATCGGCCTGAAGGCCGACCTACTCCCGTTGTCTCTGAGAAACCCATGAATCCCATCCTCATCAGCATCGGCCTGCTCATCCTCAGCAACGTCTTCATGACCTTCGCCTGGTATGCCCATCTCCGCGAGATGAGCAGCAAGCCCTGGTTCATCGCCGCCTTCATCAGTTGGGGCATTGCCTTCTTCGAATACCTCCTGCAAGTGCCCGCCAACCGTATCGGCCATACGGAGCTGAACGTGGGCCAGCTCAAGATCCTGCAAGAGGTGATTACCCTTTCGGTCTTCGTCCCCTTCGCGGTCTTCTACCTGAAGGAGCCGTTGAAGACCGACTACCTCTGGGCCGGGCTCTGCATCCTGGGCGCTGTCTATTTTGTGTTCCGCAGCAAGGTCTACGCGGCGGCCTGAACCGGAGTGGCAGACATGTTCAGTTGGAAGAGAGCGATCATCTTGGCCTCAATCACAATCACCGCCAGCCTTGCCCATGCAAGCGGGAAGGCGGACCTCGTCGTCGTCAACAAGGCCGAGCGCCAGCTCCTGCTGATGAGCAGGGGGCAGGTGCTCAAGCAATTCAAGGTCGCCTTGGGCGGCAATCCGGTTGGCCACAAACGGCGTGAGGGGGACCAGCGTACCCCGGAGGGACGCTATCTCCTCGACACCAAAAAGAGCGACAGCGGCTATTACAAGGCCATTCACATCTCTTATCCCAATGGCGCCGACCGGCTGCGGGCCAGGCTGGGCGGATTCAGCCCCGGCGGGGCGATCATGATCCACGGCCAGAAAAACGGCTTCGACTGGCTTACGCTGATTGCCCAAAACCTCGATTGGACCCAGGGCTGCATCGCGGTCAAGAACGAGGAGATGGATGAGGTCTGGGCGGCGGTGGATGCGGGGACGCCGATCCTGATCAATCCCTGACCCTTGACCTAAATTCCACATTCAACCGCAAAGGAACGCAAAGAAATACAAGTAGTCACCTGTGCTTCGCTACTCACCCAGAAGGTGAAAATGCCGAAAGAGGTAACCCCCGATTTTCCTTCGCGTTCTTTGCATCCTTTACGGTTAAACCGAGGTTTCCAGGTTGAATGCTTCGGTCGAAAGTAAGCTGGTGTATTCTTCGCGAAACATTCAGGGGTTCAATCATGGCAAACAGCATCAGCGAGGCATTGAGAGAAACGGCGCGGCGTTATGCCGATGCCCCGGCAGTACGCTTTCCCGACCGTCAGGTGAGCTTTGCCGCGCTGGACCGCCAATCGGAATCCATCGCTGCCTATCTGCTGGGGCTCGGGATCAACCGGGGCGACCGGATCGCCCTCTACTGCCCCAATTCCGACGCCTTCGCTGCGATCTACACCGGCATCCTCAAGGCCGGGGCCGTGGTGGTGCCGCTCAATCTGCTGCAAACCCCCAATGAACTGGCCTTCGTCACCCAGGACGCCGGGGTGCGCGGGCTCTTCTATCACCCTTTGTTTGCTCAGCAGGTGGTGGCCTTCACGGCCCAGCTCCCTTCCTTGGAGTTCAAGGTGGTGATCGCCGCCGAGGGAGAAAGTCCCAACCTGATGGAAATCCTTGCCACAGCCGCGCCCGTTGCCGTAGAGGTAGCGATAGAGGCGGATGATCCGGCGGCGATCCTCTACACTTCCGGCACTACCGGGCGGCCCAAGGGGGCGGTGTTGAGCCACCGCAACCTGCTCTCCAACACCCGTAGCGTGGCCAGCGTCCTGGAGATGCGGCCTGGCGTGGAGACCCTGCTGCTGGTGCTGCCCATGTTCCACGCCTTCGCCGCCACCGTCGGCATGCTCACCCCCCTGTTGCACGGGTTTAGTTTTGTTCCGGTGCCCAGGTTCGATCCCCAGTTGGTGACCGATTGGGTCGAGGCCACCGGCGCCACCATCTTCCTGGGCGTTCCCAGCATGTACGGGGTCCTGAGCCGCCTGCCCGACGAACAGGTGGCCCGCTGGCGCTCGGTCCGCTTCGGCGTGGCCGGTGGGGCGGCCATGCCGGTCGAGCTGATCGGTCGTTTCGAACAGCGCTTCGGCTTTCCCATCCTGGAGGGCGACGGGCCGACAGAGTGTTCCCCCGTGACCTGCGTGAACCCCCTGAACGGGGTGCGCAAGCCGGGCTCCGTGGGTCTGGAGGTGCTGGATGTGGAGATCCGCATCCTGGACGAGGCCGGCAACCCCCTGCCCATCGGCGAGATCGGCGAGATCTGCGTGCGCGGCCCCAATGTGATGAAGGGCTACTGGAACCTGCCCAAGGAAACCGCCGAGACCTTCTCCGGTGACTGGCTGCGCACCGGCGACCTGGGCTACAAGGACGAGGACGGCTACATCTTCATGGTGGACCGGGTGAAGGACATGGTCATCGTCAACGGCATGAACGTCTACCCGCGCATGATCGAGGAGGTGCTCTACCGGCATCCGGCGGTGCTGGAGGCCGCCGTGGTGGGCGAGCCCAACGAGTCCCACGGGGAGATCCCCGTCGCCCATCTGGTGTTGAAAGAGGGTGCGGCACCCGACAGCGCGGCGCTACGGAATTTCTGCCGGGAACACCTGGCCCAATATCAGATGCCGAGGAAATTCTTCTTCCGCGACGCCCTGCCCAAAAACGCCACCGGCAAGATCCTCAAGCGGGAACTGCGCAAGCTGGGCGAGCTGGAGCGTGGGATCGATAGCCGTCAGGATTCCGAGTGATGTAAGTAGCCCATCGGCGAGACACGAAACACGGACGATGCCATTCATGCCTGACTCAATTCAGAGATCAATCCCCCCATGACCGACGACAACAAACTCCCGCTGCCCACGCCCAACCCCGCCGATGACCTGCTGGCGCAATTGCGAGAAGCCGCGCCGCAGATTTTCAGCGAGGGAAAAATCGACCTCGATAAATTCAAAGCCGCGCTGGGCGAACATATCGACCCGCGCATCGAGCGTTATGGTCTCAACTGGGCGGGCAAGAGTGATGCTTTCCGCAACGTGCAGCAACCCTCCGTCGGCACGCTGCTCCCCATGCCCGACCAAAGCGTGGACTGGAATAGCACCGAGAACCTCATCATCGAAGGCGACAATCTCGAAGTCCTGAAACTGCTGCAAAAGCCTTATCACGGCAAGGTCAAGATGATCTACATCGACCCGCCGTACAACACCGGCAACGAGTTTATCTACCCTGACAACTACCGCGAAGGGCTGGACGACTACCTCCGCTATTCGGGGCAGGTAAGCGAGGCGGGCATCAAGCAGAGCACTAACACCGAAACCAGCGGGCGCTTCCATTCCAAGTGGCTCAACATGATGTACCCGCGCTTGTTCCTCGCCCGCAACCTGTTGCGGGATGACGGCGTGGTTTTCGTCAGCATCGACGATAACGAGGTGCATAACCTGCGGATGCTGATGAATGAGGTGTTTGGGGAGGAGAATTTTATCGGTCAAATCGTGTGGAAAAACGTCACGGACAACAACCCAACCAACATCAGCACGGAACATGAGTACATACTTTGCCTTGCACGAAGTAAAAATGACATTGCACAAGTTTGGAAATCATCAATTTCAGACGTGAAACAAAAGCTGATTGAAATTGGCAAATCGCTCAACAGCAAGCACACAGATGCAGCCCAACTTACCCGTGCTTACGCTGATTGGTTCAGACAAAACAAAGCATTTTTAGCACCGCTGGACAGATATAAGCATATCGATCTCGGTGGTGTTTATATAGGTAGCCAAAGCGTCCATAACCCAGGAAGAGAAGGCTACCGTTATGATGTAATTCATCCAGTAACTAAAGAGCCCTGCAAGCAACCGCTTATGGGTTATCGGTTTCCAAAGGAAACCATGAACAAGCTCTTGGCGGAGGATCGAATAATTTTTGGCGAAGACCACCGTAAGATAATTGAACTAAAGGTCTATGCAAGTGAGTACGAGGATAAGCTTGCAAGCGTTATCCAGCTTGACAGCAGATTAGGCTCCTATGAATTGAAAGATATATTTACCGAAGTAACAAAAATTTTTGACAATCCAAAATCATCTGACTTACTTGCCATGCTTATGGCATTCACGGTTGAGAAAGAAGATGTCGTGCTTGATTTCTTTGCTGGTTCCGGCACCACTGCACACGCCGTGCTTGGCCTGAACCAGCAAGATGGTGGCAACCGCAAGTTCATTCTCGTCCAACTACCCGAAAAGACTGACAACCCCCAATACCCCACCATCGCCGACATCACCCGCGAACGGGTGCGGCGCGTCATCGCCAAACTCAATCAAGGCGATGAAGGACAACTCAACCTCGAAGCCAAGCCGGACCGGGGCTTCCGCGCCTTCAAGCTGTCGTCCTCCAACTTCAAGATTTGGGACGCGGCGCAAGCCAGCACGGAACCCGAACAACTGGCATTGCAACTTCGGCACTACACCAACAACGTGGACGACTCTCGCAGCCAGCAAGACATCCTGTTTGAGCTGATCCTCAAAGCCGGGTTGCCGCTGGTGGCCAAGGTGGAACAAGTCGAGGTCGAGGGCAACCCCGTCTTTTCCGTGGCAGAGGGGCAATTGCTGATTTGTCTGGAAAACCCCATCACCCAAGCCGTGCTGCGCGGCATGATTGCGCGGGAACCGCTGCAAATCCTCTGTCTCGATACGGCTTTCCACGGCAACGACCCGCTCAAAACCAATGCCGTGCTGGAAGCCAGGTCGCACGGAATTACTTTCAGGACGGTGTAGGAGACATTGATGACACGTACACCCTGTATTCCGCCCGCACTGCCAGTTTCGGATTTGAACTGGCAACGTCTTTTACCCATGGCGGGCAAGGCTAATGCGGCGCTGGCGCGTTATGACGGTATGTTGCAGGCTTTGCCCAACCCGGCGGTTTTGTTGTCCCCCATCACGGTCAACGAGGCGGTGCTGTCGTCACGTATCGAAGGCACCCAAGCCACATTGGAAGAGGTCTTGCAGCAGGATGCGGGGATTGTGCAGGCGCAATCGCGCCATGCCGACATTGAGGAAATTGCTAATTACCGGGCGGCTATGCGCGATGCCGAACAGGCGTTGGAACATCGCCCCATGTCGCTTTCCCTTATCAAAGGGGTGCATCAGCGATTGATGCAAGGGGTGCGCGGCCATGATAAACGACCAGGCGAATTCAGGGTGGATCAAAACTGGATTGGCCACGCAGGGTCGGCCATTGAAAACGCCCGCTTTGTGCCGCCGAGCCCACTGGTGTTGCCGCAGGCGCTGGATGCCTGGGCCACCTATTTGTCTTTCGAAGAAGATGATCCGGTCATACAGGTGGCCGTCGCTCATGCGCAATTTGAAGTATTGCATCCCTTCAAGGACGGGAATGGCCGGATTGGACGAATGTTGATCCCACTGCTCCTGTTTCAGCGCAAGACATTGTCGCGACCGATGTTTTATCTCTCGGAATATCTAGAGGCCAACCGTGACCGTTATTACGATGGTTTGCTGTCGATCACGGAAACTGGTCAGTGGCAGAACTGGATCGAGTTCTTTCTGGAGGCGATGGTGGTGCAGGCGGACGCCAATCTGGCCAAAACCCGGCAGATACTGGCGCTCTACAACGATTTAAAACAGCGGTTTATTGAAGCCACTCACTCGCAATTCGCCATCCCAGCGCTGGATGCCTTTTTTGTACGACCGGTTTTGAATGCCACGGATTTTGCCTGCCACACCGGGATTGAGAACCGCGTCACCGCAAACGGCATCCTCAAGCAGGTTCTGTCCACCGGCTTGATCTTGCGCCTGCGCGAAGCCGCCGGGCGCACCCCGGCGGTGTTCGCCCTGCCTGATCTCATCAATATCGCCGAAGGGCGAAAAGTCATTGGGTGATTGTGTTCAGTTGAACTACGACAAGCCAATTTGTGTTAACCGGAAATCAAATAGCTTAACGCAAATTGGCTTGTGTTAAGCCGGCCTAGCACGAAACGGAATCGGAAGATGTCGTCAGAAAATGGGGTCTCAGCTTGAAAATCAAATTCGACAGCAACCAAGTGTATCAACTCGATGCCATCAACGCCGTGGTGGATGCCTTCGACGGTCAGCCGCTGGCGGCGGGCACGTTCGAGGTGCGCCTTGACGCGCCCAACCAAATGGCGGGCTGGTCGGAACTGGGTATCGGCAACCATCTGACCCTCAATGACGAAGCCATGCTTGCCAACCTGCATGGGGTGCAGGAACGCAACGAAATCACGCCGTCCGTGCGGCTTGAAACCTTGCCCTGTGGGAGTGGCCTCCCGGCCACGAATATCGCGACCGGGAGGTCGCTCCCACAGGAGGAGCGCACCCATTTCTTCAACTTCTCGGTGGAAATGGAGACGGGCACGGGCAAGACCTATGTTTACCTGCGCACAATCTTTGAACTCCACCAGCACTACGGCTATTCCAAGTTCATCATCGTGGCGCCTTCCGTGGCGATCCGCGAGGGGGTGATGGCCAGCGTGCGCATGACGCACGAGCATTTCAAGACGCTCTACGGCAATGCGCCCGTCGATTGCTGGGTGTACGACTCCAAGCAGGTGTCGCGGCTGCGCCAGTTCGCGGCCTCCAACACCCTGCAAATTCTGGTGATGAATATCCAGGCCTTCGACAAGAAAGACATCGCCGTCATCCACAAGGACAATGACCGTTTATCAGGCCGCAAGCCTATCGAGTTCGTGCAGTCCGCCCGCCCCATTGTCATCATGGACGAGCCGCAGAACATGGAGACGGAAACGGCGAAATCCGCCATTGCCAGCCTCAACCCGCTTTGCGCACTGCGCTATTCCGCCACCCATCGCAACCCGTATAACCTGCTGTACCGCCTTGACCCCGTGAAGGCTTATGACCTCAAACTGGTGAAGCGGATCGAGGTCGATTCTGTGCTCGATGAGCCTGACTTCAATCAGCCGTTCATTCAGGTGCAATCCATCACCGCCACCAAGACCAAAATCACGGCGAAAATCGCCATCGACGTGAATGCCGCCGATGGCCCCCAGCGCAAGACGCTGACACTGAGCAGCGGCGGCGTGGATTTGTTCGACCGCTCCAGTGAACGGGGCAGTTACAAGGGGTTCATCGTCGATGAGATCGACGCGGGGAACGGTTGCGTCAGCTTCACCAACGGGCTGACCCTTTCCGTCGGCGAAACCCACGGCGGACGTGCCGACGATGTGATGCGCGTGCAAATCCGCGAGACGGTCAAGGAGCACTTCGAGAAGGAGTTGCGCATCCGCAAGACGCTGCCTGTTGGGGGAAGGCTGAAAGTGCTGTCGCTGTTTTTCATCGACCGCGTGGCGAACTACTGGCCCGACGATGGAAAAATTCGCCACTGGTTCGTCGAGGCATACAAGGAGGTTGCAGCCAACCCCAAGTATCGGGAGCTGGAACCCTTGCCCGTGGACAAAGTGCATAACGGCTATTTCGCCGCGTTTAAGGGCGTGCCGAAAGACACTCGCGGCGATACGCAGGCGGACGACGAAGCCTATGAACTTATCATGAGCAAGAAGGAGCAATTATTGTCGCTGGATGAGCCGCTACGCTTCATTTTCAGCCACTCGGCCTTGCGCGAGGGCTGGGACAATCCCAATGTATTCCAGATATGCACCCTCAACGAAACCAGGTCGGAGATCAAAAAACGGCAGGAAATCGGGCGGGGCTTGCGGCTGCCCGTGCTGGAAACGGGCGAACGTTGCTTCGACCCGAATATCAACCGCCTGACGGTCATCGCCAACGAGAGTTACGACGACTTCGCCCGCAAACTTCAAACCGAGATCGAGGACGAATGCGGGGTGAAGTTCGAGGGACGCATCAGCAACAAGAAGGCACGCCGCACCGCGAATCTTAAAAAGGGCTGGCGGCTCAATGAGGACTTCAAGGCGTTGTGGGCGCGCATCAAGCACAAGACCCGTTACGCCGTGGATTACCAGACCGAAAATCTCATCAAAAATGCCGCCGAAGGCTTGAAGGGCATGGAAAAAATCGAGGTCGCCAGGATTATGGTGCAGAGGGCGGGCGTGGGGATGGACAAGAATGGCCTATCAACCACCTTGCTGGCAGTGAATCAGGCAAGAGCCGATTACACCATAGCGCAAATTCCCGATCTGCTTTCCTACCTGCAAGGCAAGACGGAGTTGACCCGCTCGACGCTGGCGCAAATCCTGATTCAATCGGGACGGCTGGGCGAGGTGAAACGCAATCCCCAGCAGTTCCTCGACCAGGCCTTGGCCGCCGTTCAAACCGAACTGCACGACCTGATGATTAACGGCATCAAGTACGAGCGCATCAACGGGCAGGAATACGAGATGCTGCTGTTCGAGGAAAACGAAATCACGGGTTATCTCAACCACATGATTGAGGTGGACAACTCAATCTACGATGCGATCTTGTGGGAGTCTGAGGTGGAGCGGGCTTTCGCCGAAGCCATGAGCACACGGGAGGACATCAGGATGTTCGTGAAGTTGCCCTCGTGGTTCAAGGTCGCAACGCCCATCGGCACTTACAACCCCGACTGGGCCATCGTCAAGGAAGAAGATCAAAGAGTCTATCTAGTGCGGGAGACCAAGGGCACGAAAGATCAGCTCAAATTGCGCAGCTCGGAATGGGCCAAGATTCAGTGCGGCCACGCCCACTTCGACGCGCTGGGCGTGGATTTCGACCAGGTTGTCAGCGCAACCGAGGTTTGATGTTGAGGAAGTTCTTCTTCCGCCACGCCCTGCCCAAAAACGCCACCGGCAAGATCCTCAAGCGGGAACTCCGCAAGCTGGGCGAGCTGGAGCGTGGGATCGATAGCC
>Ga0208863_1000473_pt1 | contig 39655 bp, 38 predicted proteins | sample RifOxyD3_FD_184040 | JGI IMG/M metagenome (GOLD analysis project Ga0208863, IMG submission 184040) | Soil microbial communities from Rifle, Colorado - Rifle Oxygen_injection D3 (SPAdes) | ecosystem: Environmental > Terrestrial > Deep subsurface > Rock core/Sediment | place: Rifle, Colorado...
CAATTGTCATGGATAGATAAACACTATCTATTTAAGCGGATGGCTGATGGCTAATCAGAATAAAAGAGGAAAGATCAGTAAATCAATGAGTTGTTTATTTAAGCGTTTGCCTTTGGGAAAGAAAAAATGATCGCCGACCTCAAACCTTATTCACTGTATAAGGCGTCGGGGTCACGATGGCTGGGTGAGGTGCCATCCCATTGGGTTGTGCATAACCTCAGGACGCTTATCACCAGGCGTAATGAGCGCAATCGGCCAGACCTGCCGCTGCTTTCCGTCGCTCGAGAGAAAGGTGTGTTCGCCCGCTCTCTTACGGATGCCAACGAGAACCACAATGTCATCCCGGAGGATTTGAGCAACTACAAAGTCACTCGTGCGGGAAATCTCGTCATCAACAAGATGAAGGCCTGGCAGGGTTCGATGGGCATCGCCCCATGCGACGGCATCGTCAGCCCTGCGTATTTCGTCTTTGATTTCGGGATCACAAACCGTGCGTTTGGACAGGCTCTTCTGCGGAGCAAGCCATATGTCGCACACTTCGGGCAGGCATCCGATGGTGTGCGCGTCGGACAATGGGATTTAACCATTGCCGGAATGCGGCAAATCCCCGTGCTTGTTCCTTCCCTCGACGAGCAAGCCGCCATCGTCCGCTTCCTCGACCATGCCAACCACCGGCTGGAGAAGGCGATCCGGGCCAAGCGCAAGGTGATCGCCCTCCTGAACGAACAGAAACAGGTCATCATCCATCGCGCCGTCACCCGTGGCATCGACCCCAATGTCCGCCTTAAGCCATCAGGTATCCCCTGGCTGGGGGAGATTCCGGAGCATTGGGAAACTGTGCGCAATTTGGCCCTATTCTCACACCGGGTTGAGCAAGGAATTCCAGGCTTGCCAGTTCTGCAAGTTTCTCTACATTCCGGAATCACAGAGGAAGGTCTTGACCAGTTCGGGCGGCCAAAACGTCTCATTGCTGACCATACCAAGTACAAACTTGTTCGTAAAAACGATCTTGCTTACAACACTATGAGGATGTGGCAAGGTGCCGTTGGAGTAAGTTCCACCGACGGTTTGGTAAGCCCAGCCTATGTTGTGATTAAACCGCGAGCAGGTATTGATTCTCGCTTCTACGAATTTGTTTTTAGAACGAACGTCTACAAGCAACAAGTAAATAGACATTCAACAGGTATCGTCTCGGACCGAAACCGCTTGTATTGGGAGAACTTTAAACAAATGCACAATGTTCTTCTGCCCATAGCAGAGCAACAAGCAATTTGTCGTTTCATTCAAGAGGAGAAAGTCTCACTGGAAACCGCCATCATCCAACTAGAACGCGAGATCGAACTCCTGCGCGAATACCGCACCCGGCTGATCGCCGACGTGGTGACCGGCAAGCTCGACGTGCGGCAGGCGGCGGCACGGTTACCGGACTACACGGACAATCAGGACAACAACACGGACGGCACGGACAGCGCCGGGATTGACAGTGAGGAGAGCGATGACGAAATCGCCACGGACTGAGCCGGAATCGCTGATTCCAAAGCACGGCGGCTACCGGCGACTGAAAAGCTTTCAGGTGGCGCAACTGGTCTATGATCTGACGGTGCGCTTCTGCGACCGGTATCTGGACCGGCGCAGCCGGACGGTGGATCAGATGGTGCAGGCGGCGCGTTCCGGGGTCCAGAACATCGCCGAGGGGAGCATGGCCTCCGCCACCTCGAAAAAGACCGAGCTGAAGCTGACCAATGTGGCCCGTGCCAGCCTTGAAGAATTGCGCCTGGACTACGAAGATTTTCTACGGCAGCGCGAACTGCCGCAATGGCCGCCGGATCACCCGGCGCTGAAAAGCTTTAAGGCCAGGCGTTGCTCCACGCTGGAGGCGGTGCGCGCCTGGGTGGAGGAAGAAAAGGCAAAAGCACACGGACTGGAAAAAGCACACGGACAACCACGGACTGACACCGACCAACAAGGACAGAAAGCCGGAAGCGAATGGCGGTCCGTGCCGGTCAGTGAAAGTCCGTGTTCGTCCGTCAGCAGTTCTCCTTCTTCAGCCTTTGTGGCCAATGCCGCGTTGTCTTTACTAAATCTTTGCCGCTATCTGCTGGACCGCCAACTGGCGGTCCAGGCTAACGCCTTTGAGCAGGAGGGCGGCTTTACGGAACGGCTTTACCGTGTCAGAACCACCAAAAGGAAGAAGCTATGACCATCAAGCCAGAAAATTGATCTTCTGTTAATGGACAAGCTACCTGAAGTTCTTAACGAGAAGCAGAAAATCCACAACCTGATGACCGAGCTGGTCCCAAAAGGAAAAATTAAAAATCGCGGAAGTCGCGGCTAGCCCGCATGGCATACAGTGAAGAAGGTCGGCATTTAACAAAGAAAAAACATCTTCAACAAGAAACCAACCTTGACAAAAGTCATGCAACTATGTGGAAATAATAAATATTTTACTTTGTTTAAGATTACGCCATTTCCGCACTGTAAACAAAAAGTAAACAAAGGGTAAATTCCTTACGAACAGGGATTAAGACGATGACCACCGACACCAGCGAAAGAGGCCTCGAAGACCTGATTGTCTCTGCAATGACCGGTCATTACTACACAACCACCGGTCCCTTTGAGGGGCAAGAGCCGTCTGAATCCTATGGCGGCATAGGTTGGCTCTTGGGTGACAGCCGCGACTATGACCGCGAATACTGCCTGGACCTCGTCCAGCTCCGCTCCTTTCTGGAGACTACTCAGCCCAAAACCGCCCAAGCCCTTGACCTGGCCAGCGACACACCGGCCCGGCGTAAGTTCCTTGCCCGGCTGCAGAGTGAAATCAATCGACACGGCGTTATCCACATGCTGCGCCAGGGATTGAAACATGAGAAACACTCTTTTGAACTGTTCTACGGCACTCCCTCACCCGGCAACGACAAGGCAACGCTTCTATTTGCGGCTAACCGCTTCAGCGTCAGCCGCCAGCTCCGCTACAGTCTGGACCAGACCCGTCGTGCCCTTGACCTGTGCCTGTTTATCAACGGCCTGCCCATTGCCACTTTTGAGTTAAAAAACAACCTGACTAAACAGACAGTTGAGGACGCTGTCGAGCAATACCGTCGGGACCGCGACCCCAAAGAGCCTCTTTTCCGTTTCGGGCGCTGTATGATTCATTTCGCCCTTGATGACCAGGAGGTCAAAATGTGCACGGAATTGAAAGGCAAGGGCTCCTGGTTCTTGCCTTTCAATCAGGGTTGGAACGATGGGGCAGGCAACCCGCCCAACCCCGAAAGTCTGAAGACCGATTACCTCTGGAAACGCATCCTCTCTCCGGTCGGGCTCACCACTATCATCGAGAATTACGCCCAGATCGTCGAAGAGAAGAACAAAAAGACCGGCAAAAAGAGATTTAAACAGGTGTTCCCTCGTTATCATCAGATCGAGGTGGTACAGAAGCTCCTGGCCCATGCCGCCGAACATGGGGCGGGTAAGCGTTATCTCATCCAGCACTCCGCTGGCAGCGGTAAATCGAACTCCATCGCCTGGCTTGCTCATCAGTTGATTGGTCTGCGAAAAGATGGCGAGTCAATATTCGACTCCATCATCGTCATCACTGACCGCCGTCTGCTGGACTGGCAGATTGAGGCTACCATTAAACAGTTCGTCCAAGTGAGTTCAACCGTCGGTCATGCCCGCCGCTCCGGGGATCTCCGGAAGTTCATCGAAGAAGGCAAGAAGATCATCATCTCCACCGTTCAGAAGTTTCCGTTTATCCTCGATGAGATTGGCGACGAGCATCGGGCCAGAAACTTTGCCCTCATCATCGACGAGGCTCATTCCAGCCAGGGCGGCAAAACCTCAGCCGCCTTGAGCGAGGCGTTGGCTGACCCGGAAGACACGATAAACGACGCGCTGGAGAAACGGATGCAGGCCCGCAAGATGATCTCCAACGCCAGTTACTTCGCCTTTACCGCCACCCCCAAGAATAAAACCCTGGAACTGTTCGGGGAACCCTGCTCCGGCGAGGGCGGCAAAGTGCGCCACCTGCCGTTCCACAGTTACACGATGAAGCAGGCGATTCAGGAACGCTTTATCCTCGATGTTTTAAAGAGTTATACGCCGGTGAATAGCTACCTCCGCCTGATGAAGACGGTGGAGGACGATCCTCTGTACGACATCAAGAAGGCGAGGAAAAAGTTGCGCCGCTATGTGGAGAGCCACGATCACGCTATCCATCTGAAGGCAGAGATTATGGTTGATCACTTCCATGAACAAGTGATCAGCTTGAATAAAATCGGTGGTAAAGCAAGAGCCATGGTGGTGACCAGCGGCATTGAGCGGGCCATCCAGTATTTTCATGCCTTCCGTGACTACCTGCAGGAATGTAAAAGCCCCTGGAAGCCGATTGTCGCTTTTTCCGGCGAATATGACTATCGGGGCATCAAAGTCACCGAAGCCTCACTGAACGGCTTTCCGGCCAACGATATTGCCGACATGATCCAGGAAGACCCTTATCGCTTCCTTATTTGCGCCGACAAGTTCCAGACCGGCTACGACGAACCGCTTCTCCACACTATGTATGTGGATAAAACGCTTTCCGGTATCAAAGCAGTGCAGACACTCTCCCGGCTGAACCGCGCTCATCCCCAGAAGTATGATGTCTTTGTCCTTGATTTCATGAACGACACGGAGACGATCAAGGAGGCCTTTTCCGACTATTACCGCACCACCATATTAAGTGATGAGACCGACCCCAATAAGCTGCATGACTTGAAAAGCGCTTTGGACGGACATCAGGTCTATAGCCAAGAGCAGGTCGAAAAACTGGTCACCCTCTACCTTGATGGTGCCAGCCGTGAGACTCTCGACCCTGTTCTTGATGCCAGTGTGGCAATGTATAAGGAACATCTCGATGAGGACGGGCAGGTGGATTTCAAGGGTAAGGCAAAGTCGGTTACCCGCACCTATGACTTCTTGGCTTCAATCTTGCCGTACAATAACGCCGATTGGGAAAAGCTTTCTATCTTTTTGCATTTTCTCCTGCCCAAGTTGCCTGCTCCGCAGGAAGAGGACCTTGCCAAAGGGATACTTGAAGCCATTGACATGGACAACTACAGGGTCGAGAAGAAGGCAGCCATGAAGATCGCCCTGCCAGATGAAGACGCGGAAATCGAACCGATTCCTATAGGCGGCGGGGGAGGGAAAGCTACGCCTGAACTCGATCACTTGAGCAGCATTTTGAAAACTTTCAACGAACAGTTCGCCACCCTCTTTACAGATGCTGACCGCGTGTCGAAACGGATCAAGGACGATATCGCCCCAAAGGTGGCGGCGGATCAAGCCTACCAGAACGCCAGGCAGAACACACCAAACACTGCTAAAATCGAGCACGATAAGGCGTTGGGCCGTGTCATCGTGTCCTTATTAAAAGACGATACCGAACTCTATAAGCAATTCTTTCAAAATGAGTCATTCAACCGGTTTGTAACCGATATGGTGTTTACGATGACGAACGAAATACCTCGGGAAGGGGTAAGTTCATCAACCTTTCTTCCAAAACCGGCTCATAAACATTCAAGAGCAATCTAGTAATTTGTCCATTCTTGTCATTGATTCCACAAGCCCACGATCTCTGGTGAATAGTCACAAAGGCTTCTTGCGTTAGCCCAGGCAATCATCGGTGATCCAGTAATTGTTTGAATGGAAACCAGGGAGTTCTTTCAGCAGGAAGTAAATATTTTTAAGTTTTTTCAAATTGAAGTTGTAATTCAAAAAATAAGCTCATAACATCAAAATATCATTGTTTGTTGGATACATAAATGGGAGCGGGGTAAGGAGCTCTAATTTACTGTTTACTTTGGCTATTTTTGGTGTTTACTTTTGTTCAGCCAGTTGCCGAATCAGCTTTTTTCCCCCTCCATGACTGCATTCATTACGATCGTTTTTTTCATTAAAATGGGAGGTGATTGATGTTTTGTTTTCAGGACAAACTGCTGGTACAAGACAGAGGTAATGGCGTATTAATGAAAAATCTCGGTGCGGGAAGCAAGATGAGCGTCCTGCACTGGAACATGGAGGATGGCAGTGTCGTCCCCCTGCACAAACATCCGCATGAACAGTTCGGTTATGTCATCCAAGGTGGTTTTGATATGCTTATCGGGGATGAGCGGGCGGTTCTTAAGACGGGGGACTGCTATTTCATCCCCGGCGATGTGCCGCACGAATTTACCGCCATAGGAGCCACCGAGGCTATTGATGTGTTCAGTCCGCCCCGAGAGAAAATTCCTGGTTGATTTTGCTGTTCAGTCAATTATCCAATCATAAAAAAGGAGAGAGTCATGGCAAAAAAAGTACTGTTGCTGGCAACCAATTATGGAGCATGGGCCGAAGAACTTCAGGCGCCGTGGGATGCCCTCAAGAAAGCCGGTTTTGATGTAACCATGGCAACACCGCAAGGCAAAAAACCTCTGCCTTTCGCTCTCAGTGTTGATCCTGATTTTGACGACCCCCTTCAGCATTACAAGGTTAATCCTCCCGAAGTCTGTACCCGTGTTAAAGAGATCCTTGCCGGCAAAGAATGGAACAATGCTAAAAAAATTGCCGACGTCAAGATGGCTGATTATGACGCCATTGTCCTCACCGGCGGCCCCGGCGTCTGCCTTGACATCACCAATAACCCCAAGGTCCACACCCTGTTGCTTGATGCCTTCAACTCCAACAAACTGATCGGCGCAATCTGTTATTCGGTTGGCGCTCTGGCATTCACCCGTAATCCGGCTAACGGATTCAAAAGTATCCTGAGCGGCAAAAAATCAACCGCCCATCCCAGGGCATGGGATTTTGATTTTGAGCTGAGCTACACTCTTGCCGGGACAACCCCTGACAACAAAGGCACGGATGTGGTCACCCCCGGATTCCTCCTGCCGCTCCAGGATGTCGTGACCGATGCCGTAGCGCCGAACGGTACCTGTATTGCCGATGAAAAAGCCAATCGTGTTAAACCATGTGTGGTTTATGACTGGCCGTTCATCACCGCTCTCTCCGTTGAATCATCCATTGCCTACGGTCAGAAGTTGGTAGAGGTGTTGAACAGCAAATAAGGGGAGGAGCGGTCATGAATGTCAGTGAATCAATCGTGGCAATGCTTGAATCTGTCGGTGTTGATGCCGTCTTTACCGGATCGGGACAGGGGTCGGGCGAAATCCTTTTTGCCTTTGCCGAATCAAAAAAAATAAAAACAATCATGGTCAGGCACGAGCAGGCCGCCTCTTTCATGGCGTGCGGCTATGCCATGTTCAAGAAAGGCAAGCTGGGGGTCTGTAATGCCCAGGGAGGTCCTGGCTCCTACAATTTCTTTTCGGGCCTTGGCGTTGCTCTTTCTGCCTCTCTTCCTGTTCTTTCGATTGCCTCTTATTCTCCGAAAAAATGGCGAGGATTAGGCGATCTGGGCGAGGTGACCGGCAAGGGGCGGACCCCCAACTCGCAGGTAATGTTCGGCGCTACCACCAAGAAGACCTTTATGATAGAACACCCGGACCAGGTCTGCGATATCCTTGAAGAGGCCATAAATCTGGCTTTTGAGGGACGGCCCGGCCCGGTGCATATCGACCTGCCCTATGATGTCGCCGCCATGCCTGCCACCCGCCATCGCGAGATAAAACTCGCGATTAATCCCTGCCTGCCGCTCCCCAAAACAGTCGAGCTCTTTGCCAAGGTTCTGGCTGAGGCGATCTTGGCGAAAAAAAAGATACTGGCGCTGTTTGGTTATGGCTGCGTCAGGAGCCATGCTGAAACAGAACTTATTGAATTTGTAGAAAAATTCCAGATTCCATTTATCACTTCCATGGATGCGAAAGGGGTGATTCGCGAAGATCACCCGCTCTCACTCGGAATGCCCGGAACCTGCGGAGATGCCGGCGCCAAACAGGCATTCAAGGAGGCCGAGGTTGTGCTGGCCATCGGCAACTCTTTCCCCAAGTGGCAGATGTGGAGATTCGAACCGGGTATCTTTGATAACAAGACCCTCCTGCATATCAATATTCAACATGAAGAGATCGGCAAGGTCTATCCGGTCGATTATGGCATGGTTGCCGATGTCAAACCGGCGGTACAGGCGCTTACCGACGCCCTGGCCAAGAAGAATTTGGCAATCGAGAAAAAACAGTTCGTCAAGAATAAGACATACCAAAGTACAGTCGATTATAAAGGTACTAAAATCCATCCGGGGGCGCTCTGTCAGGAGATTTCAAAATATCTGCCGGAACGGAGTATCATCCTTGGCGATGCGGGCGCTAACATGATCTGGTTGGCTGCCTACATGGAGTTTACCAAGGGCCAGAATTATAAAAACCCGGGCAGTTTCGGCCCGATGGCCTCGCATGTCAACGCTGCGATCGGCGTCCAACTTGCCAATCCGGACCGTCGAGTTATAGTCGGCTGCGGCGATGGCGATTACGAGATGTCCGGCTTTGAGATTTTGACCGCAGTCCAGAACAAGATTCCGATTATCTGGATTATTCTGAATAACAGTGAATTCGGGATCATCAAGCTTTTCAACCTCGCTGCGCACGGCAGGGAGGTTTTTAATCACATCATTTGTCCTGACTTTGCCAAATATGCCGAAGCCTGCGGCGCCAATGGCTATCGGGTTGAGCAACTGACTGACTTTGCCGGAGCTTTTCAGGCGGCGCTGGCCTCGGATAAGCCTTCTATTATTGATGTCATTATTGATCCTGATCCGGTCATGCCGTTCAAATTCTGGGCGCAAGATTAAGTATTATGCAGGGGCGATCCATTTTTGGGATCGCCCCTCATTTTTTCAAAAATTTATTGCATTAGCCGGAATACGTTTCATTTGATCATGGCAATAAAGACCTCAGTCGACAGAGACGAAATCAAACGATGCAACAGCAGATAATTCAAAAACTGAATCTCCCATTTTTCTTTCTGACTTCGTTTTCCTGTTATCAGGGCGCCCTGCACGGTATGCCCTGGCTGGGCCTGGTTGTCTTTACGTTGCTGGTTGCTTTTTTTCTGCCTTATACCCAATTTAAAAAAGAGCGGCTTCTCATAACCCTGCTGGTTGCGGGGGTAGGTTTCTGCGCTGATACGGCGCTTATTTTCGCTAAAGTCTATACCGTGAAAGAGAGCGGCCGCTGGCTGGTCCCGGCGCCTTTCTGCCCGGAGTGGATCCTGGTCTTATGGCTCAACTTTGGTTTCATGCTCTATATCTTCTGGAAATTTCTCGCTAAAAGCAAAATTACCGCGATAGTAGTAGGAATAATCTTCTCTTTCCTGATCTTCGGCAACGCGTCCCGCATGGGGCTTGTTTCCTTGCAGCAACCGGCGGTTGCCGGTTTCCTGATCATCGCGCTCTGCTGGGCAGTTCTTATCCCTTTTTTTACGAATCGTGCGGTTCGATACTTTGGAGGCGAACATGTCGGTAAATAGAAATCGTTTTTTGGCGTGCCTACTTTTTCTTGGGCTGGCTTTATCCCTGGCAGGTTGTGGTTCGGATAGCGACACTCCTCCGCCAGTGCCCCCCTCCATAAACATAATACCGGCGATGGTAACTGTGCCAAAGGGGACGTTCAAGATGGGCTGGGATTTTCTCGCTGGAACTAATGGATTGGGTGATATCAATGATGTTGCACCATACACATCTCATACCGCAGGTCCATCAGGTCCGGTCCGTCAGGTTACCCTGTCAAACGATTATGAAATCGGCAAGTATGAGATCACCAATGCCGAATTTGCCGACATGCTCAACTATGCCCTGGTCAAGGGGTACTTGTCCGGCGACTATGTAAATAATACTACGGTGAAGAACAAGGAAGGAAGTTCTCAGGAGCTCTTGAACCTTGATGCCGACTATGAAAATAAACAGTGTGAAATCTATTTTGATGGCGAGAAGTTTGTCGTCAAGACCGGACTCGAGAAACGACCGGTGGTCTATGTCAGCTGGTATGGCGCCGCCTTTTACTGCAATATGCTGGGAGAGTCGCAAGGGCTTGCCAAACTGTATAATTTGAGTGATTGGTCGTGCACGTTCAACGGCGTGGCCAAATTTTATGGGACGCCGGGATATCGGATTCCGACCGAGGCCGAATGGGAACATGCCGCCCGCTATGACGATGATGATCTTTCGGGAAAAAACCTGGTGTACGACCGCCGGCCCGTCCCCTGGGAGAGTTCATCGACTACATACGGGACCAATAGTAGCTACGGTTCCAATCTCGCCTACTTTGTGCCCTTTGCCAATTACAAGACCAACACCGGAACGGTTGATGTCGGCAGCTATCCGACCGGCCAGAGTCTGCTTGGTATCTTTGACATGGCGGGTAACGTCTCGGAATGGGCCCAGGACTACTATGCTTCCTACACCTATTTTGCTCCTTATGTCAATGAGGTTAATCCGCTAAATGACACATCGGGAGTTTACCGGCAAAGGCGGGGGGGGAGCTGGCTGGTCTACGCCAATAATTTTCCTTTGACAACCTATCACACCGATACGAACTGGGCATATACGAGCTACTGTGATTTTGGTTTCCGGATAGTGAAGGTGCAGTGACAATAAGGAGGCTGCAGATGTTCGTTTTTCATGAAAAACTTAAAGAGATCGCCTTCGGTTAACCGACCTGGGCGGCAGCAACGACATGAACGTCCTGCACTGGCAGACCCCGAAAGGGACGATCTCGCCTATGCATGACCACATTGAGGAGCAGTTCGGTTATATCCTTAAGGGCTCGATCGAGGTGACCATCGGAGCGGAGAAGGCGGTTCTCAATCCGGGAGACTCCTATTTCATCCCCGGCGGGGTGCCGCATCAGTTTCGGTTGCTAGAAGATTCCGTGGCGCTTGATGTGTTCAGTCCCAAGAGACCCGTGCCGGAACCGATGGTGGGATAAAGGAGTTTACGATGACCCTTGCAGGAAAAAAAATAGCGATACTGATGGAAGCGGATTGGTATGAGCCGGAGATCTGGTACTATCGACTGCGTTTTGCCGAGGAGGGCGCCGAGGTCCATTTTCTCACCCGGTTGTGGGGTCAGCCGGCCCTTACCTTTCTCGGCCATGAATTTCGAGCCCCCTTTGAGGTGCGGGAATCTTTTGAGGGGATGGACGATGCAACACTGCGCGGTTTTTCCGCCGTGATTGTCCCGGCCGGGATGGTGGCGGATCGTCTCCGTTATACCGAGGATATCAACAAACTCCCACCGGCGACCGAATTTTTGCAGAGGGCGTTCGCCGAGAAATCGATCATCAAGGGGATTCTCTGTCACGGCCTCTGGCTGGTGGCTCCGGTACCGGAACTGGTTCGGGGTCGGAGATTGGTTGTCCATAATAATCTTCTGGGGGATGCCCGTAACATGGGCGCCAGCTATGTTGATGAAGATGTGGTGGTGGACGGTGATCTGGTTACCGCTCGGAGCGGCGGGCACTGCCATCTGTTTGCCCGCAAAATCATTGAGTTGCTCTCATGACGGTCGTAAACAACAGGGTGAAATTCGGTCATGTCGCTCTAAACTGTCATAATGTCGAGGTAACGGAACGGTTTTACTCAAATTTTTTCGGATTCAGTCGGGATTCAGTAAGGGGGGGCGTTATGAATCATTTCATTAACCGTTATCTTCTCTGTCCGGCCTTGCTGATCAGTCTGTTTTTTTTTAGCAGCAGCGCCGCTCTGGCCGACGATTCCGCTCAACAACCCTGGATGATCAGCGCCCAGCCGTTTGGCCTGCTCAGCATGCCGGAACTGGTGAAGCCATCTCCTCCGGATAAAAGATTGTTTCTGAAGATTACCACCGGTTATCAGTATGATACTAATGCGATATTGAACGCCCAAGGGGCGCCGGTTCCCGAGGGTATCGGGAAAAAGGATGATTCACGGTTAGTGTTGAATCTTTCCGGCAGTTATGTACCGCTTAAGGGGGCGCAGGGCGATTTGACTATTAATTACGCCTTCTTCCAGAGTCTGCATGCCGATCTGGATGACTTCAACCTGACCCAGAACCTGGCGGAGCTTGCCGGCCGCTATAAAATCGACGGCAATGTCACTCTGCGCTATTCAGCCGTATTCCAACACCTGCTCCTCGGCACCAACCTTTTTGACTATGCGCTCATGACCGGTCCTTCCGTCATCATTGCCGAAGGACATGGGCAATACACTGCTGTCGATCTGCGCTATCGCTCAACCGAATACCGCAATGTTTCCATTTTCAAAACCAACGCCGACCGAACCGGTTCCAATTACAGCGGGGCGCTTATTCACACCATGACCTTGTCATCTGCGGCACTGGTTCGGGTCGGATACGCCATTGATCAGGACGATGCCAGGACAACCCTTTGGGATGGTACGGGGCATCGGGGTAGCGTCGAGGGTAGTTTGATTCTTCCCAAGGACACGCTGCTCGATGTATACGGCGAATATTACCGCAAGGATTACGATGGCATCTACAAATCCATCGGCGGCCAACGGGCCGATAACTCCTGGTCGACCGTAGTCACCCTCACCACCTATTTTGAGCAAAAATACGGTGTTTCTCTGCGGGCTCTCTATAATCGCAATATCTCGAATGTCCCGGCTTTTGATATGGCACGGGTTATTGCCGGGATACTTTTTGATGTGCGATTTTGAACAGCGCAAAAGGGTACTCCATGCCTGATCCTTTTATAAAAGCAATCGTCGGCAATTTCATTACTCTTCTCTCTATTGCCAAATGTCGATTCCAGATTATATCGGCTTGTGATGTGACGGCAATATAAGACTTTTGCTATGGATTGACCACTATCATAAATTGACGGAGGAAAAAAATGGGACAGTTACGATTCACTTTTTCAGACACGATTTCCGGTTACATCACCAGTTTCAACCGCACCGAGCGTTCTTTTAGCCTCAGGACCTCGGAAGGGAAAGAGTATACCCTTTTTATTACACCGATGACCTACGCCAGGGTGACCCAGAATCTTGATGAAGGTTATATTGACGCTACCGGAAGACTCTCCGAACTCCTTGCCGAGGAGAATCTCGTTTACGCTTACTGCATATTCTATCCTAAGGGGAATGATTACCGGATCGAGGTCAAGTCGATGATCTTCCCCGGCGACAAGGCCGGTACATATCGTCATGAAGAGCCGGATTGGTGGATCAAACAAGTGCGCTCTATTGCCGAATGCTATCTTAAATGGCAGTTCAATTATCCTGAAACTCCGATTGATTTTAAAAATTATCGCACCTTCCTGCACCTTGCCGGCGGCAAGAAGGGGGACTACCTGCAGGAGACCGACACCATATCGCGGCTGGTCTATGGGTTTGCCTCGGCCTATTTGCTGACCGGCGAGGATCGTTTTCTGGAAGGGGCGGAACTTGGTACGGAGTACCTGCGCGAACATGTTCGTTTCTATGACAATGACGAAGACCTGATCTACTGGTATCACGGACTCCAGGTCTCCGGCGATCGGGAGCAGAAGCTCCTGACCTCGGAATTCGGCGATGACTATGACTCCCTGCCGATGTACGAGCAGATCTATGCCCTGGCCGGTCCGACCCAGACTTATCGGATCACCGGTGACCCCCGCATCATGTTCGACATCGAAAAGACCATCGACCTGTTCGAAAAGTACTACAAAGACAATGAGAAAGAGGGCTACTTCTCCCATATCGACCCGATCACTCTCGACCCCCGGTCGCCGACCCTGGATAAAGGGAACAATCGCGCCAAGAAAAATTGGAACTCGGTCGGCGACCATGCTCCGGCCTACCTGATCAACCTCTGGCTGGCTACCGGAGAGGAAAAATATGCCGACTTTCTGGAATACACCTTTGATACCATCGAGGAGCATTTTAAGGACTATGACAACAGCCCCTTTGTCCAGGAACGTTTTTTTGAAGACTGGAGTCACGATAAAACCTGGGGCTGGCAGCAGGATAACGCCGTGGTCGGCCACAACCTGAAGATCTCCTGGAACCTGATGCGGATGAACAGCTTGCGTCCGAAAGACAAATATGTATCATTTGCCCGCAAGATCGCCGAACTGATGCCGGCAGCAGGCAGTGACCGCCAGCGCGGCGGCTGGTATGACGTAGTGGCCAGAACCCTGGTCCCGGGCGAAGAGTACCACCGCTTCACCTGGCATGACCGCAAGGCCTGGTGGCAGCAGGAGCAAGCCATTCTGGCCTATATGATCCTGAACGGCGTATTGAAAGAGGACGAATATCTGCGGCATGCCCGCGAGGCCGCCGCCTTCTATAATGCCCACTTTCTTGATCACGACGACGGAGCAGTCTATTTCAACGTTCTGGCTAATGGCCTGCCCTATCTGATGGGCAACGAGCGCTTCAAGGGCAGCCACTCGATGAGCGGCTATCACTCTACGGAACTTTGCTACCTGTCGGCGGTTTATACCAATCTGCTGATCACCAAGGTGCCGATGAACTTCTATTTCAAACCGAAACCGAGAGGTTTCAAGGACAACATTTTGAGAGTCTCCCCGGATATCCTGCCGAAAGGGAGCGTCAAGCTGACCGCAGTTGAAATCGACGGCAAGCCCTATGATAATTTCAATGCCGATGCTTTGTATGTAACGCTGCCGATAGCGGATAAGGATCTGAATGTGAAGGTGACGATTACGCCGGTATAGTGTATGTGTTATGATCGTTTGAGATAATTGCCGACTAAGTAAATTCAAACCGCGAGGTATTTAGATGATCATAGAAACAAAGGTGGAAGGAGCGAATGTAATTGCCACGGTAAGTGGTGATATTGATGGCAAAACAGCGCCGCAGGTCCAGTCGGAATTGTTAGCAGCCTTGCAGGCCGGGAACCGGTTGCTGGTTGATATGAATGGGGTTTCTTATCTCTCTAGCGCCGGTCTGCGGATGCTGCTGCTGCTCTATCGCCAGGTTGCTTCCAAGAAAGGCAAGGTTGTCCTGGTTAGTGTTTCGGAAGAGATCAGAGATACCATGTCTATGACCGGATTCATCAATTTTTTCACCCTTGCCGAGACCCGGGAAGCCGGGCTTGCGGCTTTGGCCTGATTGTTCCGGAGGAACTTATCATGACGACTGACAATGCCGCACCGGGACGAATCGACTCCCTGGAAGCACGGATTGATTATTATCCTACCCATGAGATCGCCGGCTTCAGACTTCGTCCCGGCAAGCCGTTCCCCTTTGGCGCCACCCTGGTCCCGGGGGGTGTTAATTTTTCGATTTTTTCGAGCCACGCGGTCTCCTGCACCCTTGTCCTCTTTAATAAGGGGGCGGAAGAGCCATTGGCGGAGATTCTCTTTCCCGATTCTTTCAGGATCGGGCACGTCTGGAGCATTATGGTCTTTGATCTGGATTGCGAGACCATTGAATACGGCTATCGGATGGACGGCCCGTTTGATCCGGCAGTCGGCCATCGTTTCGATAAAAGCAAGATCCTGCTCGATCCTTACGCCAAGGCAGTCGGCGGCCGGGATGTCTGGGGAAAGCCGCCGAATTGGGATAATATCTTTCCTTACCGTGGTCGGTTGGTCTTTGAAGACTTTGATTGGGAGGACGACCGGCCCCTGGAGATCCCGATCGAAGACCTGATCATCTACGAGATGCATGTGCGCAGCTTTACCCGGCACACCTCATCAGGAGCTCGACATCCCGGAACCTTCGCTGCCATGCGAGACAAAATCCCTTATATCAGAGAGCTCGGCATAAACTGCGTCGAACTGATGCCGGTTTATGAGTTTGACGAATTTGAAAACAGCCGCCGTCATCCCGACACCGGTGAGATGTTGTACAACTACTGGGGGTACAGCACGGTCAATTTTTTTGCCCCCAAGGCCGGTTTTGCCGCCACCGGCCGTCTCGGCATGCAAGTTGATGAGCTGAAGACCCTGATTAAAGAGCTCCACCAAAACGGGATTGAGGTGATTTTGGATGTGGTTTTCAACCACACTGCCGAGGGCAATGAGCGCGGGCCGACCTTTTCATTTCGGGGCATCGATAATAAAACCTATTATATGTTGACCCCGGAAGGGTACTATTACAACTTTTCCGGTTGCGGGAACACCCTGAACTGCAACAATCCGATTGTCCGAAGTATTGTTATCGACTGTCTGCGTTACTGGGCCTCCGAGTATCATATCGACGGTTTTCGGTTCGATCTGGCGGCCATCCTGGGCCGCGATCCCTGCGGCGCGCCGCTCTCTAATCCTCCTCTGCTGGAGTCCCTGGCTTTTGACCCGGTGCTCGGCAAGTGCAAGCTGATTGCCGAGGCCTGGGATGCAGGCGGACTTTACCAGGTCGGTTCGTTTCCGGCCTTTGGCCGCTGGGCCGAATGGAACGGCAAATATCGTGATGACCTGCGCTGCTTTCTGAAGGGGGATGCCGGAAAAGTCGGAGCGCTCTCCCAGAGGATTCAGGGCTCGCCCGACCTCTACGGCTGGAACGGCAGGGGGCCGACCGCTTCGATTAATTTCATCACCTGTCACGACGGTTTCACCCTGTACGATATGTTCGCATACAACTATAAGCACAACGAGGCCAACGGCGAGCACAACAATGATGGCTGTAACGACAATGAGAGTTGGAACTGCGGCTGGGAAGGGGAGACCGATAACCCCGGGATCAATGCCTTGCGTAAGCGGCTGATCAGAAACGCCTGGGCGATTTTGATGGTCTGCCACGGCGTCCCGATGGTGTTGATGGGCGATGAGATGGGGCGTACCCAGTACGGCAACAATAACACCTATTGCCAGGATAACGACCTGAACTGGCTCGACTGGGGGCTGGCCGCAAAAAACGCCGATCTCCTGCGTTTTGCCCAGAACATGATCGCTTTTCGCAGGGCCCATCCAGCCTTGCGCAACCGCTATCACCTGAGCAATCAGGATTACATGGGGAGCGGCTATGCCGACATCACCTGGCACGGTGAAAGGGCCTGGAGTGCCGACTGGTCGAACGAGAGCCGGGTATTGGCCTTCATGCTCTGCGGCAGACATGCCAAGAGCGGGACGGTATGCGATGACTATATCTACGTCGCCATGAACAGCCATTGGGAGACCCGCTCATTCGAGATCCCCATGCCTGCCCCTGCCGGCGGTAAATGGCATGTAGCGGTCAACACCGGTATGCCGGCGCCGGAGGACATCTTTGCACCGGGCAGCGAACCGGAGTTGGGCGACCAGGGGCATTTTTTGGTTACGGCATATTCGGTGGTTATCCTGGTGGCGAGGCATTCAGGCCTAAACACCAACTTGGTCAAGCCGGAAGAACCGGGCAGGACTAAAAAATCAAAAGCCAAAAGGAAATAAGGAGAGGGAGTATTATCTTGGGATGTTTAACTGAAAAAAAATAATTAAATGACAAAAAAGGAGAATAGGTTATGGCTTTCGATGCAAAATTGGTTATGAAGGACACGGTTGCAATGATTACACTTTCCGGCTCTCTTGATGCTGCATCAGCTTCCCGTTTTAAAGAGGTGATCGAGCAGGCTGCCGGGCAGTCGCCGACTAAACTGGTTTTGTTAATGAGTGATCTCGAGTTTCTGGCCAGTGCCGGCCTGCGAGTGCTGATCTTTGCTAAACAGAAAATGGGCGCAAAAGTTGATATATATGTGGTAGGCAGTCAGGGACCGGTGCTGGGCACCCTGGAGATGAGCGGGTTCCACCATAGCGTTTATATTCAGGACACCTACATCGGCTAAGGGGATTTTATGAAATCACTCTGCCTTCCCGCAACATTGGATGCCCTGGAAGAGATCGGTAAATACATTGTTGAGGCTGCAAAAAACGCTGACCTTGATGCAAAGGCGGCCTATGGGCTCCGTCTGGCGGTTGATGAGATTGCGACAAACATAATTACCCATGGCTATAAAGAAGCGGGGAAAATTGGAGATGTCGCCGTGAGCGGAGTACTGACCGATTCCTCATTGACTATCGTGCTTGAAGACACCGGGATCCCTTTCGACCCCATGAGTCATAACCTGCCCGGAGATGATTATCTGAGTCTACCTCTGGAGGAGCGCCCCATTGGCGGCCTCGGAATTTTCCTGGTGCTGAAAGGGGTGCATGCCTTCAACTACGAGCATGTAGATGGACGCAACCGTAACATTTTTGTCATGAATCGTCCGGTTGGCACACCTGAATAGAGGAGTTGGTAATGGAGGCGCTGGAAACGATCATGCATCTATCCGTTAAGCCATGCAGGTTGCTGTGTCTTTTGCTCCTCCTCTTCAATTTTTCAACAAATTCAGCAGGTGCCGACCAAACTGTTCTGAAAAAAGCCTCCCTTATCCCCCTTTGGTACCCTCAAGCCCAATTTGCCGGTTACTACGTTGCTCTTGAGAAGGGAATCTACCGAAACCATGGTATTGACCTGAAGATTCTTCCAGGTGGGCCTGATCACTCACCCACTCAACTTTTGCGGAGTGGCGAAGCTGATTTTGCGGTCCTCTGGCTCTCCACCGCCTTGCAACAATACGAGAGCGGGGAAAAATTAATCAATGTGGCGCAGATTGTCCAGAAGAGCTCCATGATGCTGGTGGCCCGGAAATCCAGCGGCATCGACACACCCGCAGATATGCAAGGCAAGAAGGTGGGAATTTGGGGGGGGGGCTTGGCAATTCCTGCGGAAACATTCTTTAAAAAATACCAGCTTAGTGTGCGGGAAGTTCGGCAGTCATATACCGTAAATCTCTTTCTGCGTGGCGGGATAGATGTGGCGTCCGCTATGTGGTACAACGAGTTTCATACTATCCTGAACTCCGGGATCGACACTGATGAGTTGAATCTATTCTTCCTCCATGACTATGGAATAAAATTCCCTGAGGATGGACTCTATACGCTTGCGAAGACCTATCGCCGGGATCCCATCCTTGTTGATGCCTTTGTCAAAGCGTCGCTGGCAGGATGGGCCTATGCCTTTGCTAACCCTGAAGAGACGCTGGACATTGTCATCCGCTTAATGAACGAGGCGAATCTCCCGGCGAATCGAGCCCATCAGCAATGGATGCTGGCGAGGATGCGTGACCTGATCCAGCCTCTCAATAGTAGTGATTCAATCGGAGAACTGAAGTTGTCAGACTATGAAGCGGTAGGCAGCGCATTACAGATTAATGGCGTTATAAAAACAGTACCCGGTTTCGAGGATTTTGTCAGGAGATCCGATGCGCGCTGACAGAAGTATCGCCTATAAACTTATCCTGGTGATTACAGGATGCAGCGCCCTGATATTTGCTGCAACGATAGGATATTCTTACTACCATTCCCGTATGGTACTGGAAAGAGAACTGGAGGAAAATGCCCGTAATCAGGTCCTTGCATCTGTCAACAGGGTAGAGACGATACTTGCTGCCATCGGCAAGGTTACTGAAGGATTGGCCCGTTCCCTTGAGACCTTCAACTACACGGATAAATCGCTTAACACCATGCTAATGGCAACATTTGCCGGCAACAATGAGATTTATGGGGTCTGTGCTGCCTTTGAACCTGATGCTTCTTCCGGCCCCGGATCGCGATCATTTGCACCATATTTTTACAGAAAAAAAGGAGATTTTCTCTTTGTCCCTGACGATACTTTTGAATATCTGACTCAAGACTGGTATCAGATACCAAAGGAGTTAGGGAGACAAGAGTGGAGCGAGCCGTACTTCGACCAAGGCGGAGGTGATATTATTATGACCACCTGCTCGGTGCCATTCTATGAGATGGTCGGCAATGAAAGACGGTTTCGCGGGATAATTGCGACTGATGTCTCTTTAGATGGCCTGACGGATATTGTCGGATCCATGAAGGTACTCAAGACCGGTTACAGCTTCCTGCTCTCCAGGAACGGGACAATTCTTACTCACCCTTCCAAAGATTTGATTATGAACGAGAGCATTTTTAGTATTGCCGAGTCTCGAAACATTCCCTCCCTCCGTGATATCGGTCGGAAGATGGTTCATGGTGAGTCCGGCTTTCTCCCCTATACCGATATCCAGGGTGTGAAGAGTTGGATGTATTACGCCCCGGTCTCTTTGACAGGTTGGACCTTGGCTGTCGTTTTTCCGGAGCATGAACTGCTTGCAGAGGTGCATTCTTTGACTCTGACCTTAGCTGCTATGGGGATTGCCGGGATTTTGCTTCTTGCGGTAGCCGTGGTGTTTATCGCGCACTCTATAACCACACCGCTCCGAGCCCTGTCAAAAGCAACGGAAGTAATAGCCGCCGGTAATTTTGATGCGGAACTTCCCTCTATTCGTTCTCAAGATGAAGTAGGAGTACTAAACCAATCCTTCATTGCCATGCGGGTCTCTCTTAAGAAATACATCAAAGAACTCACCGAGACAACTGCAGCCAAGGAGCGTATTCAAAGTGAACTAAAGGTGGCCACGGATATCCAGGCTAGTCTGCTGCCCCGCATCTTTCCGGCATTCCCGGATCGTCCAGAGTTTGACATCTATGCGACCATGGATCCGGCCAAGGAGGTTGGTGGAGATTTCTACGATTTTTTCTTTATCGACCATGACCGTCTCTGCTTCCTGATCGCTGACGTTGCCGACAAAGGGGTGCCGGCAGCGCTTTATATGATGGTGGCCAAGACCCTGCTTAAAACAGAGGCGCAGCGGGGCGGTAGTCCTGATGAAATCCTCTCGGCTGTCAATAATATCCTGGCTGCAGACAACGAAAACTGCATGTTCGTGACGGTCTTCTGTGCTCTTATGGATACAAGAACAGGAGAGGTACGTTTTGCCAATGCCGGCCATAATCCGCCACTGCTAATTGAGTCGCAGGGAATAAGGTATCTTGCCCTGAAAGCAGGTTTTGTCCTAGGTCCTGTTTTGGATTCGACCTATGAAACTGAACGGATCACCTTGCAACCGGGGGAGACCCTATTTCTCTATACGGACGGGGTGACCGAGGCAAAAGCCCCGGAAGCGGAGTTGTATGGAGAACAGCGTTTGCTGGAAGCCCTGCAGCGTGGGCCTAAAGAAGAACTTGCGGAAATGATCCAACACATTCGGGCCGCAGTAAAACAGCATGCCAATGGTGCGCCGCAATCCGATGATGTTACTATGGTCGCGATAAAATATCGGGGTACAAAGTAAGCCGATAGAAAAAATAATAGGACTATATTCTGCATGAATTGTTCAGGAAAGGTTTGGTATGGATACCGGCGATGCCATTTTTTGCGCAGTTTGGAAACACTGTAATGAATAGGGGAGGAGCAGGATCATGCTGACCAGATTTCTTTCAAAAGGAAACATCCGCTCTCGAATTTTGAAAGCCCTGCTTGGCGTTGCCTCTGTTTCGCTGCTCAGCTTTGCGATCGTTTCGTTGGATGGAATGAGGCGGTTGGGTGAATTTTCCGTTCAATCCAGTTCCGGGCTGGGGCAGGAGGCTCTCAAGATAAGCAAGTCAGCGCTTGAGACGCTTACCCAGGATGGTCTCCAGCGTATTACTACCGATCAAGCAAATCTCTGCAACGCTCAGTTCAAGCAGGCTGAAGCTACTGTCAACGTCTTGGCTGACCTCGCCGAAAAGCTCTGGAATAACCCGGGCGCGTATCCTGAGAATCGCTCCTATGCATTTAATGAGGTCCCAAAAGATCCATCTTTTGTCTCCGTGTATCAGTTCCCAAAGGGTGTAGATGCCAACCGTTTCAAGGGCGAGTTGGACATATCCTCTTCCATGGATACTTTTTTTAAGCCGATCTTGCAGAATAACCCGACCATCTCTGATTTAAACATCGGAGCGCCCAGCGGGCTTTTTCGGAGATTTCCCTGGGGGCCTGTCTCGCCGGAATACGATGTGCGAAAAAGGGACTGGTATAAACGCGCTATCGATTCCGGCAAAGAGGGCTGGAGCGATCCTTACATCGGCGCTATAGCCAAGAATCTGCGTATTAATTATTCGAAGCCCATATATCACAACAACAGACTTGTGGCGGTAGTGGCAATAAACATACTGCTTAAAACGATCAATGAACGGATCATTGCCGCCCGGCTCAATAATCAAGGAACGGCTGTGTTGGTCGACAGCAGCAGAAAAATTATCGCTCGCGAGGGGATTTCCATCAACGGTGAGAACTGGGCTGATCCGCAGAAGATTGAACACTTCACCCTTGATGCCGGTTCAGACGACAGCAAGAGATTCGATGCTGATCTGCAGGCGGCCAGGCCAAGCATTCATCGTGCCAGGTACCAGGGGAAGGACTCATATATTGCCTCTGCTCCAGTAGAAAGCACCCGCTGGTCCGTACTCTTCATCATGCCGGTAGAGGCCATCAATGCCCCGATCATTCCAACCGAAAAGGCCATCATTAATCAGGCTGATACGGTTAAGGGGCTGGTTAAGGACAAGATCCAGCTGACCTTTCTGGTTCTTTCGGCTGTATTTTTGATTATTGTCGCCGCCGTATATGTCGTAGCACAGCGTATGGCCGAACATGTAACCGGTCCGATCATGGAGCTTGACAAGGGGGTCAGGATAATCGGCAACGGTAATCTTGAACACCGGATTGAGATAAATTCGGGAGACGAGATCGAAGAACTGGCGAAAACCTTTAATAAGATGACTGCCGACCTCAAGGAGTACATCACCAATCTTACCGAGGCCACAACAGCCAAGGAGCGCATCCAGAGCGAACTCAAGGTTGCCACCGACATTCAGGCCAGCCTGCTGCCGCGTCTGTTCCCTGCCTTTCCGGATCGTCCGGAGTTCGATATATTCGCCAGCATGGATCCGGCTAAAGAGGTCGGTGGTGACTTCTATGATTTCTTTTTTATCGACAACAACAATCTCTGTTTCCTGATCGCAGATGTGGCCGACAAGGGGGTGCCGGCCGCTCTTTATATGATGGTGGCGAAGACCCTGCTGAAGACTGAGGCGCAGCGACTTGGCGAACCAGAGCAGATCCTCTCTTATGTGAATAACATTCTGGCCGCAGATAATGAAAACTGCATGTTCGTCACGGTATTCTGCGCCATTCTCGATACCAGGACCGGAGAGGTGCGTTTTGCCAATGCCGGTCATAATCCGCCATTGCTGATCGAGGCGCAGGATATAATGTATCTTTCCCTTAAAGCCGGTTTTGTCCTTGGCCCTATCATGGATTCGGTTTATGAAACCGAGCGGATTACCTTGCAGCCGGGGGAAACTCTTTTTCTCTATACAGACGGGGTGACCGAGGCAAAAAACCCGGAGGCGGAACTGTACGGAGAACTGCGGTTGCTGAAGGCCCTGCAGGATGGACCCAAAGAAAAACTGCCGGAAATGGTGCAATACATCCGTGCCGAAGTAATCCGACACGCCAATGGCGCACCCCAATCCGACGATGTTACCATGGTAGCGATAAAGTATCGGGGAGCAGTGGTAAATGCCTGACGCATCCGGATTTGTGCGCCTGATTCTGCTGCTGATCATTGTTGTTTCATTCCCGAGCACTACGGCCAACAGCGCGGAACGGGAGGTTAAACATGTTGCCATGATCCTTTTCAGAGGGGAAACCCCGGCTGAACAGGGATTTCGCGAGACACTTACTACTTCCAGAGATTTTGATATAAAAATAACGGTTTTTGACGCCAACCAGAGCAAAGACAAACTCAAAACCATTATTGACGGACTTGACCCCTCCCAATTTGACCTTTTCTACACATTCGGCACCATGGCCTCGCAGATGGCCGTGGAAAAAATAAAGGATAAACCGATCATTTTCAATGTGGTACAGCGTCCTGTAGAGGCAATGCTGGCAAAAAGCTGGGAGAGTTCCGGCAATAATGCAACAGGGGCATCCAACCTGGTTTCGATGGAGAGCGCCTTTAGAACCCTGTCACTGGTCATGAGTATCCGGAAATTGGCCTTTATCTATTACGAAAAAGATCCTGCCCCTAAGTATCAGAAGGCCGAGGTTGAAAGTGTACGCAAAAAATTCGGTTTTAAGGTGATCGATGTTCCGGTCCGGGATATGGAGTCTATCCCGGAGGCGCTAAAACAGATCGTGAGCGCCAGGGTAGATGCCGTCATGTTTCCGGCAGACTCCTTCATAAAGGCTAATGCCGACGGGATTATGACGGTTCTCAACCAGCACCGGATACCTTCCGTGGTCATAATTCCTGAAATGGTGAAAGAGAATGGCGCCTTGATTGCGCTTGGTCCGGATTACCAAAAACTGGGAGAGCTTGCCGGGATCAGCGCGCTTGCCGTATTGAAAGGGAAGAAACCGGCGGACATACCGATTAAAAGGGTAGAGAATTTGAAGATCAGCGTAAATTTGAAAACCGCCGATATCCTGGGGATAAATTTGCCCATCCAGCTTCTTTCGCTCTCTACCGTCATTCACTGAAGGATTTTTTGTGATATCAGAAAATTTTTTGGCGTTGGTTACTCCTCTTGAAATATACATGATGTTGCGTGGTTTCATCCCAATCGTCATAATAGTCGTCATTGGAGTCGTCATAGGACGATGGGATTCCTCCCGGCATCAACTGACATTTAAAAAATTGACTAACTATATCTTCCTGCCCTGCCTTGCTTTTTTTGCAATACACAAACATACTTTTGATTCTGCCGAAATTTTTTGCATCGCCCTGGCAGTGCTGATAATCATCGGTGTCATAACGCTTGTTGCAGTTGTTGTATTGCGGGAAAAATTCCGAGGAGGTTCGAGAAACATCCCGGCCACCGTTTATATGAGCAGCGGTACGCTGCTGCCGCCACTCGCATTTGTGCTTTTTGGCAATGCGGGGCTTGCCAAGGCGATCTATTTCCATTTTTTTGTTGCCCTTGCATACCACACCCTTGGACTCTGGATGGTGGAGGGCAAGACCGACCTGAAAGCCTTTTTGAAAAATCCTTTTATTTATCTTATTCTCCTTGGGATTGCAGCCGAGCTTTTCCCATTTGTCATGCCGGAAATCGTCGAAGAGTTTGCCTGGCTGGCGGAAAAAGGTATTGATCTTACAGCAATGGGGGCACTCCCTTTGCTGCTTATCAGTTTCGGTTATCCACTTGGGCTTTTACGGTTATCTGATGCAAGAGGCGGTTTGCCGGGAGGAGTGCTGAGAATCATTGCCGGACCGCTCGTTGCCCTGCTGGTCGTTTATATCTACCGAAGGACCGGCTTGCTAAGTATGGAGAGGGGCTATGACGCTCTGGGATATATAGATCATCGGACAACCGAAGCCCTACTGGTTCTGGGGGCAGCCATGCCGACCTCAAATTATGCCATGCGATTGGAGGGTGATGAGGTAAAGGCCGGAAAAGCTGAGACCGGAACCCTGCTGGTCAGTTCTTTAGCCGGGATCATAACGATCCCGGCAGTACTGCTGCTGATTCTCATGTTAATTTTTACAGATTGACGACCGGTATATCATGAACATCATTTCTCCTGAAGTGCTTATTATCATAAGGGCTGTTCTACCATCCTTCATCATTACCCTTTTTGGTTTTATGCTTGGCAAGCTTGACAGCCAAAGGGAGATGAACCAGAAAATCCTCTCCAATATCGTGTATTACTTTTTCACGCCCTGTCTGGTATTTTCATCCCTCCATAAAAGAAGTTTTGATTTTCAGGAATTCGCCGTAATCGGCGGAGCGGCCTTTATTTTGATTGCCGTTATGACGCCTTTGGCTTTCTTATTAAAAAAACGGCTTGATGTCCGGGAAAACGGCTTTGTCCTGCCGATTATTTTCATGAATACGGGCAATATTTCTCTGCCGATCGCCCTGCTGATGTTCGGCAACGAAGGACTGGCCAAATCAATCCTGTTTCATATGATGAACATAATGGTTCTATACTCGTATGGCGTCTACCTGGTAAGCGGTAAGACGGATCTGCGGCATTTTTTCAAGATACCGGCTCTCTGGGCCACTATCCTCGGAGTTGTTGCGGCAACCAGTAATCCGGCTCTTCCCGGATTCGTCAGCGATAGCTATGATATCGTTATTAAGGGAGTCGAAGTCCTTGCCCTTGGCGCTATTCCATTGCTGATCATCAATCTCGGTTATTCAATGAGCGACACCAAGCTTTCAACATTGAAGGACGGCATGTCCGGAGCAACTCTGCGCCTGCTCGGCGGCCCGCTCATGGCCTTTGGACTGGTATTCGGTTACCGCTTGCTCGGCTGGACCCCGGTGACTCCGGGGCTGGACCCGCTCGTTTCGCTCGGTTACCGGACATCCGAAGCAATCATTATTCTGAACGCCGCCATGCCCGGTCCGGTAATGGCATATCTGCTGAATGTCAAGTTTGACAACTGTCCGCAGAAGTCAGCCGCCATGCTGGCCGTGGGAACATTGGGGGGAATTATTACGATACCGTTGATTCTAAGTCTGATTACCAGTTACATTATTAGTCATTAAGAAAGCATATTCCACTCGGTTTTACCCCTCATGGGTACTGAACAAAGTGGCAGAATATTCATTTGTAAAGTGACTTATCCCATTTATCGGGGTTAGGTAGTTTGCCGGAGGTGTGAATGGAAATAATAACTCGCGAACAGAACTCATTGCAGATTATATCCTTAAAAGGCCGGCTCGATGCCAGCACTGCCCCACAATTGCAGACCAATTTTGAAGGGAATATCGTCTTGGGGAATCGTTTTTTTATACTTAATTGTCAGGGAGTAGATTATGTATCGAGCGGCGGTCTGCGTGTACTGCTGATCATGACAAAAAAAGTCAGAGCGCTGGCCGGAGGGCTTGTTCTTTCTAATCTCCACCCTTTTGTCGAGGATCTGTTGACAATGGCAGGTTTTAATAAGGTGATCCCGACAGTCGCCTCTGAGGAGGAGGCCATCAATCTCCTCACCAAAGGAGAAACAAAATGAAAGTCACTATAGTAGGCGCCGGGCATATCGGGGCAACCCTAGCCTATACGCTGTTCATAAAGGGGCTGGTGTCGGAGATAGCAATTGTCAACCGGACAAGAGAAAAGGCCTTTAGCGTGGCGCTCGACATGACTCATTCGCTGGCTGCGGCTGCCCATTCCATAAAGATCTACTCCGGAGACTACCGGGCCTGCGAAGACGCCAAGGTAATCGTTGTGGCGGCAGGCCAGGCGACAGTCAAAGGCCAGTCGCGGCTGGAGGTAGTTGCCGCCAATGCCGAAATATTCGCTGAAATGATCCCGCAAATCGTCAAATATAACAATACGGCGAATATCCTGCTGGTCACCAATCCGGTTGACGTAACAACCTGGTTGACCTTGAAATATTCAGGCCTGCCGGTCGGCCGGGTCATTGGTTCAGGTACCGTGCTGGATGGCCAGCGCTTTCAGTCTTTTCTCAGTCGCTATTTTAATGTTCATCCGGCCAATGTCCAGGCAATGATTATCGGTGAACATGGTGATTCGATGATTCCGGTTTGGTCCAGAGCTTCGATCTCGGGAATTCCATTGCGGGAGTTTCCGGAATATGACCAGCAGGAGATGGAAGATATCTTCGATTTAACCAAAAGAGGGGCTGCAATGGTAAGGGCAACAGAGGACAGCACCCAATATGCTACGGCAATGTCGGTATGTCACACGGTGGAGGCGATATTACTTGATAAAAAAGAGGTGCTGACTGTTTCCACCATGATTGAGGATTATTGCGGCATCAGTGGAGTTTGTCTCAGTATGCCGGCAGTGGTGGGAGCTAATGGGGTGGAACGGATACTGCGGCTTGAACTCGCTGATGATGAGCGCAAGAAGCTGACCAACTCAGCCGGCATACTGCAGAAGGTACTCTCCTCAGTGGGTGGCGAAGGCTTTGGCGAATCAATACCGGAGGGGAAAAATGCGCTACCCGCCTGATCAACTGGTCCGTTTGCGGGCACGTTGGAATTTGCCGCTGCTTGATCCAACCGGCGGATTGGCGGTCGTTGTCGAGGGAAACCGGACCTTTGGTGAGTTGTTGCTCTTGCGACTCGCCGCAATCGGTCTATTGCCCGGTAAGAGTGTTCCGGAGATCACGGAAGCGGAAACAGTGGAAACATGGCGGAGCGGTCTGCAAAAAGAGTGGGTGGATAAGTGTGATTCCAGGCTTGCCGACCTTATGCAGGAACTGCAACACTATGGCTTGGATGAAGTTGTCCCGATCGAGGCGGCGCGCTACGAGATTCGCGACCCTTACGATCTGCGCGGAGCAGGATTGAAAGATATTTTTTTAGCCGGTGCATATCTCGAAAATGCCCACTTCGAGGGCGCTGACCTGACCGGAGCATGTTTTGTCGGAGCGCGTTGCTTTGAGACCCATTTTGAGGATGCCCTTTGTGAGTATGCTTCGTTTAAGGGAGCGGAATGTCACTTTGCCGATTTCCAAAAGGCTAACTGCGACCATGCCACATTTGCCCTGGCCGACTGTACTATGGCCCGTTTTGACCAGGCCCGTCTGCGCCATGTCTCTTTTGATGGAGCTATCTGTTTAGCCGCAGTATTTAACGGCGCTTATCTGACTCATGCTTTGTTTGAAACCATGCGGATTAATCATTTGACCCGCTTTGGCAAGCCCGGCGAACAGGTTGAGGCAGAAGGGACAAAGCCGGCACGCCGAGAGGCGAAGAGCGAGGGGGACGATTGGTATATCGTTGAACTGTTTCCTGTCTGGTTGCGGGCCGCCGAGGTCAACGCCCGGGTCCGCTCCCTGCTTAAGGCTCACGGCTATTTCTGGGAGGCGGATGAGTACCAGTATCTGGAGATGGTTTGCCGGCGGCATGTCTTGCATCAAAACAAGGTAGGTGAATTTTTTGAATGGTTTTTTAAGGATTTGATGTTCGGCTATGGGTTGAAATGGAAAAGGCCATTTATCAGCGTTTTGGTTATCATCCTGATATGGGCGCTCGGTTTTACTCTGCACTTCCGGCTAAATACGCCGTACGACCTGGTAACCTGCATCGGTTATGGTCTGTACTATTCGGTGATCTCTTTCACCACGCTCGGATTCGGCAACGCCCCTGATCTGGTAGGCGCCTGGCCCAAGCTGTTGCTCAGTTCCGAAGCCCTGCTCGGTACCGTTCTCATGCCGTTGTTCCTGCTGGCCTACGCGCGTAAGATTTTGCAGGATTGATGTTTTTTTGTAAATGTTTAGCTCGAAGGTAGCATTATGAAACAAATCGGGATTACCGGGGCAGCCGGCAATGTCGGCTCAACACTTCAGAAAAAAAGAGAGGATTATTACGTTAATGGATACTGAACGGCGGAAGCTCGGCAACTACATCATCGCCGCATTTTTTATCAATGTTTTCGCCATAATGAGCGTCGGTGGGGTTTGTATCCTGATGGTTCGGGATATGGTTCATAATATCAAGGAGCTAAAAGAGGAGAGCACGAACGTCGCGCAGGCCGACGAGATCAACAATAAGATCCATCAGGTGATCTCGGCCATTAATCAGGCGATTATCGAACAGGACAGATATCAGCTGAACCATGCCGAAAACATTATTGATGATGTTGAGAACGAGGTCGAAAGCTACAAACAGCAAGAAGAAAAATACACTGCCCCTGATAACCTGACCGAAGTGCTGCTGCTTGGTCAGATCCAGGCCAATCTCAAGGAGATCAGACAGGAGTTCGTCCCGCTTTTTGCCCAGTACTCTGCGACCGGCACAATCCGGGCGGTTGATATAAAGAAGCTGGTGCAACTGGGAGTCACGGTCCAGAATCTCGCGGCCAGCATCAATAAAGTCCATTTCGAGATAATCACCGACCTGGTCAGCGACTCTTTTCATAAGATGTATTTTATTCTCTTTCTCTATCTCGTCTCCTCCTTTGTCGGCATTATGGCCTCTTGCGTCGGGTATATCGTCCTGACCCGCAACACGGTATTTCCGATTAAAAACCTGGCCCAGGCCACTCAGAAGGTAGCGGAAGGGGATCTGTCAATCAGGGTTGATACAGCTTCGCAGACCGAGATCGGCACCTTGTACCGTTCATTCAATGCCATGACCGAAAAACTGGAGGAGCATGAGAAGCGCCGGGAGGATTTCAGCCGCGAACTCGAGCGCCAGGTGCAGGAGCGCACTGCCGAACTTGAGGCAACCAATGCGACGCTCACCAGGGCCCAGGCCGAGTTGATCCGGATGGAGAAGATTGCCACCCTGGGCCAGATGGCTACCTCGGTCAACCATGAGATCAAGACGCCGCTTAATTCACTTTACATGAATGTGCAGTTGCTCAGCAAAAAGATCAAAAAATCCGCTATTGCCGAAGAGGAGGTTCGCGAGAGCATGCTGGCCGTTACCGGGATAATTGATAAGGAGATTGTCCGGATCAACGAGATCCTCGAGGAGTTTGTCAAGTACGCTCGCTTCGCCCCGCCCAATTTGAAGCCAACGGATCTGAGCAAGATTATTACCGACCTTTTCGGCATGATCAGTCAAAATGCCGAAAAGAACAATGTGTCGATCGGCCTGCAGCTCGCCGACACCCTGCAGAACGTCATGCTTGATGAGAAAAAAATCATTCAGGCACTGTTGAATCTCTGCGTCAATGGCATCCAGGCCATGCCCGCCGGCGGCAGTCTCAGTATTTCCAGTGCCAGGGAGGCTGAGAGCGCCGTAATCCGGATCCGTGATACCGGCAAAGGCATTCCCCCCGAGGATCTCGATCGGATCTTCGACCCATTTTTTACCAAGCGGGAAGGGGGCATGGGCTTTGGCCTGCCGATAGTGCAACGGATCATCGAGGACCATAAGGGTACCATCACCTGCCAGAGCAAGGCCGGCGAGTTTACTCTTTTCGAGATCAGGCTGCCGCTCGGGTAAAAAACTGTTAATTCAACAGGTTGAAAGTATATATGGTAAGTTTATGGATTAAATTGGTAAGAATCTGATGAAAGATATAACCGTGCTGATAGTTGATGACGATGCCATTACCCGCCAGACCCTCTCCATGGCTCTTGAGGATGACTACGCCACACTGACCGCTGCCGACGGCCAGGCTGCCCTTGCCGTTCTGGCCGGCCACAAGGTTGACCTCGTGCTGACCGATCTTGATATGCCCGGCATGGACGGGATTGAGCTGCTGACCGAGATAAATCATTCAGAATCACCGGTGCCGGTGATCATGATCACCGGTCAGGGGACGATTGAGACCGCGGTGGTGGCCATGAAGCTTGGTGCCTATGACTTTGTTATTAAGCCGGTAAACATTGATCGCCTTCTCCTGCTCATCGAAAAAACGCTCGAAAACAAACGGCTTAAAGAGGAGAACATTCTTTTAAAACAAAGGATAAAGGAGAGCTATCCCGACCTGAACCTGATCGGCGGATCTCCTGAGATGCAACGGGTACTGGATCTGGCTCTCCAGGTGGCGGCCACCAAGGCCACAGTGCTGATCGAGGGTGAAAGCGGCACCGGCAAGGAGTTGGTCACCAGCATCATCCATTACAACAGCCCGGTAGCCGACGGACCTTTTATAAAGGTCAACTGTTCAGCCTTTGCCGAGGGTGTACTCGAATCAGAACTCTTCGGTCATGAAAAAGGCGCTTTTACCGGCGCCATCGCCACTAAAAAGGGTCGTTTCGAACTGGCTGACAAGGGGACACTTTTTCTTGATGAGATCGGCGATCTACCGCTGTCGATCCAGGTTAAGCTCCTGCGGTTTCTCCAGGAGCGGACCTTTGAACGGGTAGGCGGGGCCAAGACCTTCAAGGTTGATGTCCGGATCATTTCGGCCACCAATCGTAATCTCCAGGAGCTGGTCAAGGAGGGGAAGTTCCGCGACGACCTTTATTACCGGCTGCGGGTCGTACGGATCGAGGTGCCGCCGCTCAGACGTCGGAAGCAGGACATAGAGCCGCTGGTCCGTCACTTTGTTCGGAAATATGCCACGATCCACGGTAAGCCGGTGCACGGCGTTTCCGAAGAGGCCATGCACCTCATGAAGGAGTACAACTGGCCGGGCAATGTTCGTGAGCTTATCAACTGCGTTGAGAGTGCAGTGGTCATGACCAGGTCAGACGTGGTCGATCTCGCCAGTATCCCGGATTATGTGATGAATCAGCCGATCGGTGAAACAGCCGGCAGTGAAGAGGGCGGGCTGCTTGACGACCTGGAGAAGAAAACCATGGCCCAGGTCTTGAACGAGACCGGCGGTGACAAGGCCAAAGCCGCCAGAAAACTCGGCATCGGGCTGCGCACCCTCTATCGCAAGATCGAAAAGTACGGCCTGTGATTTTCGAACGCGCCTGATCTGCTGAACGGGGTCAAGGCCACCTTTCATCGTCCCCATCCCCACAAGGAGACAGATAAGGGCGCCGTGATGTCGGTGCGGAGATATCTTGAAACAGGAGGGATACGACCATGATGGAATACAAAGGCTTTATCGGCAAGGTTGACTTTGATGACGATGCCGGCATCTTCCACGGTGAGGTCATTAACACTCGCGATGTTATCACCTTTCAGGGAACGACTGTTGACGAAATCAGGCAGGCCTTGCATGATTCTGTAGAGGACTATCTCGCTTTTTGCGCCCAACTCGGGCACGAACCGGAAAAACCATTCACCGGTAAGCTCATGCTTCGTCTGCCGCCCGATCTGCATCGCCGGGCCTATATAGCCGCTCGCCAGGCTGGGAAAAGCCTGAACGCCTGGATTGCCGATAGCCTGGATAAAACCACCGCTCATGCCCATTAAGTTATTGAGTAAAATACCGTCGCAACTACCTCCGGATGTCACGCTGGTTGATACCCACTGCCATCTGGATATGTCCGCCTACGGGGAAGATCTCGATCAAGTTCTTCTAAGGGCGCGGGACGCCGGGGTCACCAGGATAGTCAGTGTGGGGATTGATCTCGTCAGTTCAAGAGCGGCTATTGATCTGGCCCGGCATCATCAAGGTATCGTTGCCACGGTTGGGGTGCATCCCCACAATATCGCAGAGCTGACTGATTCGCAGTATTTGGAGTTGCAGGTACTGGCTCGGGAACCGGAAGTGGTCGCCTGGGGTGAGATCGGCATGGATTCGGTGCGGAGTCATACCCCGCTTGCCCTGCAGAGAGAGCATTTTCAGCGCCAGGTCCTGTTGGCCAAGGCTGCAAATCTGCCGCTGGTTATCCATGATCGGGAGGCGCATGTCGAGGTCATGGAAATCTTGCAACGGGAATCCCCATATCCGGCCGGTGGTGTCATGCACTGCTTTTCCGGGGATAGCACTCTAGCCCGTGCCGTTATGGAACTGGGTTTTTATATCTCCATTACCGGGGTAGTTACCTATAACAAGGCAGATATGCTGGCCGAGGTGGTTCGCACTGTCCCGCTTACAGCCCTTCTTCTGGAAACGGATGGCCCCTATCTTACAGCAGTGCCCTGGCGCGGTAAACGGAACGAACCGGCCTATCTGCTCTCTACTGCCCAAAAGGTTGCGGATTTGAAAAATATCTCCCTTGCCGAGGTGGCGCAGCAAACTTCGATTAATGCCGCCGCTCTTTTTGGCGATAAATGGTGATTCATGTCGACGATCAGTGAAAATCTCCAAACAATTAAGGAACGGATAGCGCAGGCTGCCGGCCGTTCCGGTCGGAAACCGGAGGCGGTAAGGCTGGTGGCGGTCAGCAAGCTGGTCAGTGCTGAGCGGATTATCGAGGCCATAGCAGCCGGGCAGCTGATTTTTGGTGAGAATTATGTCCAGGAGGCCCGGGATAAGATCCCGGCAATCAGCAATGGCGTAAGCTGGCATTTTATTGGTAAGTTCCAGAGCAATAAAGCTAATACCGTTGCCGACATATTTCAGATGGTGCAGACCGTTGACCGGTTGAAACTTGCCCAGGCGCTTGACCGCCGTTTAACGGCTCAAGGCAGAAGGCTTGATATTCTTCTGGAGGTTAATATCGGCAGGGAGATTCAAAAGGCCGGTGTACTGCCTGAGCAGGTCGAGGGGTTGCTGGTTGAAATCAACCGGAGCTGTCGATCTCTTATAGTCAAAGGTTTGATGGCCATGCCGCCTTTTTTTGCCGAGCCGGCAGCCGGTCGGCCATTTTTTAGGAATTTGCGGATTCTGGTGGAAGAGATGCATAAAAAAGGGTTGTTCCCCGGCACGGATCAGCCGGAGTTGTCCATGGGGATGTCGGCTGATTACGAGGTGGCGATTGAAGAGGGCGCCACTCTGGTGCGGATCGGCACGGCCATTTTCGGCAGTCGTGACCAGAAGATATCTTAACGATTTTTTATAAGGGCCGCGATTTCATGGGGCTCTGGAAAACGGCCGGCTTTGGCCTTTGAGAAAATGAGCGTGTCGTCCTGGCTGATCTCAAAAACACCGTTTGACCCGGCTCGGTATTCCACCTCAATAGGCAGCAGCTTTTTCAGTTCTTCTCCCAACCTGGAAGCTCGTGGCAGATAGTTTCAGCGGGTGCAGTAGGTAATAGTAATTTTCATGGCAATCCTCTCAGGTTGTTTAGTCTGTTAGACTGTAGCCTGTTAGCAAAAAAATGATTATAAACAGCAGAATAGCAGGCCTTATCAGGTATTTTGTAGTTGCTGATAGTCTAAAGACCTACAGACTATTCACCTGATTTGTTACCCTTTTTCATAATTTGCTGGTTTTTTCAAGCGAGCGCAATGATTAAAATAGATTTGTTTTTCAGCATGGCAAGATTAAACCTCCGGAAATAGCAAGACCTCAATAAGCTCAATATGGTTATCTCTAAAGTTAAGATTCTGCTCCGGGCATTGCGCTCCAGAAACTACCGGCTCTTTGTTGCCGGTCAAAGTGTTTCTCTGGTGGGCACATGGATGCAGAATATCGCCATGAGCTGGTTGGTATACCGTTTGACCGGTTCGGCTTTTCTGCTTGGCGTTGTCGGTTTTACCAGTCAGATTCCGACCCTGCTGCTCGCTCCATTTGCCGGCGTTCTTGCCGATCGCTGGAATCGTCGGCCTCTGCTGATCATAACCCAGACCCTTGCCCTGCTCCAGGCGGCGTTACTGGCTACGGTTGTTCTCTTAGGAGTTGTTCAGCCCTGGCATATTATCGTCCTCAGCCTTTTTCTCGGCATCGTCTTTGCTTTTGATATCCCGATCCGGCAATCTTTTCTCGTTGAGATGGTCGCACACCGGGAAGACCTCGGCAACGCTATTGCTTTAAACTCTTCCATGGTAAACGGCGCCCGGCTGATCGGCCCGACTATTGCCGGACTTTTGGTCGCTTCGGTCGGAGAGGGTGTCTGTTTCGTCGTGAACAGTGCCAGCTACCTGGCGGTATTGGTGGCGCTGTTCGCCATGCGTCTGGACCATACTCCTCATCAGCAGAAGCCGCGCCGCAACATCTTGTATGAGCTGCGCGAAGGATTAAACTACGCCTTCGGGTTCGGGCCGATCAGGAGTATCCTGCTCCTGGTCGCCTTGGTAAGCATGACCGGGATGCCTTATGCGGTTCTGGTGCCGGTCTTTGCCAAGGTCGTTCTGCACGGGGACGCGCAAACCTTTGGTTTTCTAATGACTGCGGCCGGAAGCGGGGCCCTGGTCGGTACTGTCTACCTCGCATCCCGCAATAGTGTCCGCGGGCTTGGTCGGCTAATCGTTCTTGGTGTAGTTCTGTTTGCTGTCGGGATATCGGCCTTTGCAATGTCGACTGAATTTCCACTTTCAGTAATTTCGCTGGTCGTGACCGGTTTTGGCGGAATGACCTTTTTCGCGGCCTGCAATACGGTACTCCAGACTGTACTTGAAGAAGATAAGCGGGGCCGGGTCATGAGCTTCTTTACCGTAGCTTTCATGGGGGTGGCTCCTTTCGGCAGTTTCGGTGTCGGAACCATGGCCGGCCTTATCGGGCCCCGCGATACCCTGCTAATCGGCGCTGCCGGCTGTCTGGTCGGCGCGGCGATCTTTACCAGACAACTTCCCAACATCAGGGAAAAGGTGCGGCCGATCTATGTCAAGATGGGAATCATCAAGGAGGTTGCCCAAGGTATGGAGTGTGGCGCTGAACAGCCGTCGTTGCCTGATACTCTCAAGTAGAATGCAGTGTTAACTCATCGATTATCCTATCTGGTAACAGCGTTTATTAGGCTGTCATAACTCTGTGATCATTCAAATAAAAATCCTAACTCTTCTTGATTGACAATCCTCGCCACCTTTTGTATGTAAATGATGTATCCGGCTTTTCGTCGTCTGAACTTAAAATTTGGTTAATAATAAATGGCGCAGCTCAATCTTTTTGAGTGGGATATCGTTGCGGTCAGCAAGGGTTTTGACAGCCTGGCCCGGCTTGATTTTAACCAGGCACGGAGTTATTTTTCCAGAGTGCTTGAGGCTTATCCCGGGCATCCTGAAGCCGGGCGAGGCATGCGGGATCTTCAGGTCTGGGAGAATGTCTTGCGTGATCTGGAAGGGCCGGCAGAGGAATCCGCCATCAGTTTATTCTGGGATAAGATTGGTACTTTCCACTTTAGAAATTCGGAAAGCTACCAGAATTTGTGGCACTCCCTGATCAAACATCTTCTGACATTGTTCGACGGCAGGGCCACGCTCTATACTCCACCTGATCTTTGTAGCGGCTATTTGTACCTGCAACTCAAAGATTACTCCGCTGCAGAGAGTCATTTGCGGGTTCTTGTTGAAAGTCTGCCGGAAAACGGCCGTCTGCACGGCTACCTTGCCGACGCCATCTGGATGCAGGGTCGGCAGGAGATCGCCAATACCGTATATGCCAAGGCCTTATTGCTTACGCCTGATCAGGTGAATATATCATCAATCCGTAATCCTCAACTCGCCAAGATTATTCAAGAATATGGCCCAGCCATAGCGCCGATCATCGGCTTTATGGAAGGGCTGCTTCCCCTGATTAAACAAGATATTGCTCCGACTACCCAGGAGGCCAGGACGTATGAAATTCTGTGGAAGGCAGAACGCGCCAGGCTTTTTGGGATTCACGACGAGATGGTGGCGGCCAGAGCCGACTTGAAAACGATTGCTCCCGAGATTTTTCAGGACTATCTGGACTGGCTGGTAATCGAATGAAATTCGATCCCGACATTCACCATCGCCGGTCAATCCGCTTAAAGGGATATGATTATGCGCGCGATGGTGCGTATTTTGTCACAATCTGCAGTCAGGGGCGGGAATGCCTGTTTGGAGGGATAATTGATGGAGAAATGCGGGTGAATGAGGCGGGTCGGATGGTTGAAATTTGGTGGAAGGAATTATCATCGAAATTTCCAGATGTGGGAATTGACATATTTACGGTCATGCCAAACCATTTTCACGGTATTGTTTTCCTGCGTGGCCCACAAAACATGAATGAGTCCACGGTAGGGGCACCCCTATGTGGGTGCCCGTCTTTTTTTCAAGGGACGATTGAACTGAATGGCTGCCCTGAATCAGGACATTCACATAAAGAAGGGCACCCACGCAGGGGCGCCCCTACAACAGCGGCACCGGTGGTGGTAGCAACATTGGGTGATGTTATGGACTGGTTTAAGACCATGACTACTAACGCCTACATCCGTGGGGTTAAGGATCACGGATGGCTACCGTTTCCCTGTCGGTTATGGCAGCGCAATTATTACGAACGGATTATTCGGAATGACAACGAATTACAACGCGCCCGGCAATATCTCCTTGAAAATCCGATGAAATGGGAAGGCGATAACGAAAACCCAGTGAATGTGTCGACGCCGTTGTAGGGGCAGCCCTATGTGGCTGCCCTTCTTTTTAAGCCCTATGTCCTCCTCAAGGGAGGATTGAACTGAATGGCACACACAGAAGGAAGGGCACCCACATAGGGGTGCCCCTACAGGGTTGGTGGCAACAATATTGGTTTATGGCGTTGATATACCGGCGGTCCGATGGTTGAAAAATATTTCGCACTAGGACACTATTTGACCTAGTGGGTGTGCTAAGGTGGGATGGAAACTCAGGTAAATGGTAGGTCGGGTAGAGCGCAGCGAAACCCGACAATTCGAAAAGTACCACTTAGTTATTCCCGGCCAGGAAATGATTTCAGTGCACGGAAAAGAGGCTTTGCCCCGAAAAATAGGAGAAATACGGATGAATGAGATAATTCCGATAGAAACGATCACCAGCCGGATCTATCTGATTCGCGGCATGAAAATCATGCTGGACTTTGATCTGGCCGGTTTGTATCAGGTGGAAACCAGAGCCCTGAAACAGGCTGTACGCAGGAATAGCAAGCGGTTTCCGGAAGATTTTATGTTTGTATTGACAAATCAAGAAGTTACAAGCTTGAGATCACAAATTGTGACCTCAAGTTGGGGCGGGACAAGATATCCTCCAATGGCCTTTACCGAGCAGGGGGTTGATAAAAATGCAGAAGGCAGAATGTAGAATGCAGAATAAAAGAGATTTGAAAGACAGGACCAAGCGGTTTGCTTTACTGGTTATCAAGATGTTTTCAGAGCTGCCGAAGACAACTGTCGCGCAGGTTGTAGGAAAACAGGTATTACGTTCCGGCACTTCGGTGGGGGCTAATTATCGGGAAGCGGACAGGGCCAGGTCGACAGCGGAATTTGTCGCTAAAATGGGCGACTGTCTTAAGGAGATTGATGAGTCAATTTATTGGTTTGAACTTCTGGTTGATGGCGGAATTGTTTCAGGAGAGGAAATTAATTCTCTCATTAAAGAAGCAAACGAGCTCACCGCCATTTTTGTAACAATTATCAATAAGGCCAAGAAGAACAGTGTTCAATAATTATTCTGCATTCTACATTCTGCCTTCTGCATTTGGTTTTTGTTGGCCACCCATGCCGATTTGAAACAGAAAATCGAGGAGATGGAAGAAAATATGGCGAGCAGTTCCAGATTGTGTTTGAGGCGATAAGGCAGTTGCTGGCAGAGGAAGAGAAACCGCAGAGGAAGATTGGGTTTTGAGAAAGGCTGAAATAAAAATGATCCTACCGCAAAAAAAGTTGGCAGTAGGACGCTATTTGTCCTAGTGGGTGTGATAAGGTGGGATGGAAGTGCTAGAAAATGGTAGGTCGGGTAGAGTGCAGCGAAACCCGACAATTCGAAAAGTACCGCTGGGTTTTCTCGAACAATACCGGTAGAAGGAAATGATGGCTAAAAGAGCACAAAACGAAATGAAAGACCTGATTGCGGCGGCCCGGCAATTGGTGGCGATCAAGAAGAAAGCTCAGGCCCTCGGAATTTTTACCAATGATCGGGAACTCCTGGAATGTCCTGGTTGCGGTTTGAAGGAGGATGTAACGTTTGAAGGGTTTCTGATGACTTATTTTAAGAATGCTTCGCTTCAGGAAGACAGCGGCTTGCGTTTTAGAGAAATTGATGAATCCAGCTATACCTGCCCGGTGTGCGGGGCAACGGAACGGGCAGAGGAGGAGGTGGAATCGATCTGATTTTTGATTTGAGTCGCTGGATGTCTGGGGTGGGATTAGGAGGTGTCGGGGCAAAAGACTATGTCGCGAGCTAATCTGATCCAGATTGAAAATACCGGATAAGCAGGGAGTAAGGGAAGAATTGAATTTTATCTATTTGGGGAAGCATAAGACGGCAAGGAGAACGAAGCATGAATCCATTACTGGCCCACAAGGATCAGACCTTGGTTTCACATCTTGAAGGTGTAAGCCAACAAGCGGAAGGTTTTGCAGCGGCATTTGATGCCTCGGAACAAGGGAAGATCGCAGGTCTTCTCCATGACCTTGGGAAGGCAGAGCCGGAGTTCCAAAAACGCATCGCTTCGGACGACAAAGAAGGTAAACCACAACCCCATTCCCACCATGGAGCCGCCTATGCCTTGCGTGTATGCGACCCCGCCCAGT
>Ga0208863_1000474_pt1 | contig 39506 bp, 29 predicted proteins | sample RifOxyD3_FD_184040 | JGI IMG/M metagenome (GOLD analysis project Ga0208863, IMG submission 184040) | Soil microbial communities from Rifle, Colorado - Rifle Oxygen_injection D3 (SPAdes) | ecosystem: Environmental > Terrestrial > Deep subsurface > Rock core/Sediment | place: Rifle, Colorado...
GGGGGGGGGGGGGGAAGTAGGGCCGCCATGAATTGATTCGGTCGTTGGGAACAACAGGCTATCCTCGCCCGGTTACTGACGCCGAACTTGGCGGTCATGTGTGCCTTTGCTGCGGAGGATCAGGCACAGGCAGCCATGCAACAGTGCCGGAACCCTTACCGGATCAACCGCGCCAAGACTCTGACCAAGGTCAATTCCACCTGAGCCATAAGCGGACAGCTTAACTTAATGGAACTGGCCAGCGGGGGAGATGCTGCTTTGGCGCAACCCTGTTGATCTGTTATCGGCAGGCGGACCAATCCTGGATTGAAAGAGAATACAAATGCAATAATTATCATAACCACATGATCTGCAATTATTATTTCATTCACCTTATCTCATGACAATGTAACTAGCTGATTTCTTAGTGAATCCATCCGGTCAGGCGGGTCTATTTACCTTGCGGCTTTCCCTGTTTTCCTTCATCATCTCGATCGAAATTGCTCGACGCACCCGTCGCACCAGAACCGCTTAATATAATAAATCAGCTCTGGCCTGTTAGGCCTTGTTGTGACAGGAAAAACGGTCTCTTCCTGCGTATACACCTCAGTTTATGGTCAAGGGAAACATGGATAGCAGAAGAAGAATATCTCTCTTGGGTTTGGTTTGTTTTCTAGGGGTCTATCCGGCCATCGGTGCAGATCAACCCTGGACCTTTGAAAATGCGCTACAAATGGCCTTGGATAATCATCCAGCCGTTCAGGGCAAGATTGCCTCGGCATACGCGGCCAGATCGGATCGCGAGGGTGCCGAGTGGCAGCGCTACCCCACCCCCAGCCTGGAGGCATCCACCGGTGACAGTATCGATGGCGACTTGCAGGGCTCCACTGCCGTCCTGGCATTGCAGCAACCCCTCTGGACGGGTGGCCGAATCTCTGCTGGCATCAACGCGGCCAGCCTTCGCGAGGAAGCAGCGGGAGCCGCTGTCTACGAAATGCGGCAGGAAATCGCCTTGAAGGTGATCGCTGCTTATGGCGAGGCCTTGCGTCAACAGGAACGAAGGCGCTACGCCGCCAAGTCGGTGCAGAAGCACGAGGAGATGGTCGGCCTGATAAGCCGCCGTGTGGACCAGGAAGTCAGCGCACCCGTAGACCGGAACTTTGCGCAATCGCGGCTTTTTCAGGCCCAGAACGAACTCTCGGAGATCCAGCAGGCACTGAGAAACTCCTTCACCCAGCTCTCGCAACTGACCGGACGGCAAGTGTCCGGGGTCAGCTCGCTCTCTACCCAGAAGGGCTACTTACCGTCCAATCTGGATCTTGCGCTGGACGAAGCCGAAAGGCACTCGCCCCAACTCAACCGGCTGGTCTTCGAGGAAAAAGCTGCGGGTGAAGACATCCGTTCCAGCCGTTCCGTCTACATGCCGCAGATCGTCTTGCGTGCAGAGCAATCCGCCGGAGAGGTTGAGGATGGCCGGGTCATGGTCGTGATGCAGGCCCAGCCCGGCGCCGGGTTTTCAGCCATTACCGGCGTGAAGTCCGCCAAGGCCAAGGAAAACGCGGCGCGACTCAGCCGGGAAGCGGCCCTGCTGGAGCTGGAGGAAAGGGTCACCCTGGACTGGAACGAATGGAGCGAGGCGCAACTGCGGCGGAAGAATGCCGTGGCAGTGAGCGCCATGTCCACCGAGGTATCCGAATCCTATGCCCGTCAATATACCGCTGGCCGCAAGTCCTGGATCGAGGTGCTGAACGCCGTGCGTGAGGCGGCCCAGGCGGACTATACCGCGGCGGACGCCGATGCCCAGGCCACCATGGCCGCTCTGCGCATCCGCTTGAGGACCGGCCGGTTGCTGGATACAGGCGGCATTGAATCCGCTTCTAAATGAACCAGGGCTTCTTGTATGTTCTGGCCCGAGCTGCGCGCCTGGCGGGGCAGGGCTTTCCGTCCGCCCGAACCGCAGATGCCGAGCGTGTAATTCACTCGGCTAACCCTGGCATTCCTCCCCATAGGTTGTTGGCTGCGGCATGGAGTGCCACAGGGCTGCAAGGCAAGCCACATACCCTTGAAAACCCTACGCCCGCCGACTTGCCTTGTGTGGGGCACCGAAGCGATCTGGGGTGGTTCCTTTTGGTTGGACGGAACGCAGACGGTAGCTGGCGAATGGAAGCCCCTGAGGGTGCGGAGTTCCTGCTTGAGAGCCTGACAGAGGTCAGTTGTATCTCTCTGCCACGCAGATCTGCCAACGGCTCCCCTGCTCCCAGCGCCGTCGCTCTCGTCTGGAATGCGATCCTTAAACGCAGGGCGGTTTTTCTGGAAGCAATTCTGGCCACCGCCTTTCTCAGCATTCTGGCCCTCACCGTTTCTCTTTATTCCATGCAGGTCTATGACCGTGTGATCCCCAATCAGGGATTCCAGACGTTATGGGTACTGACCTTTGGGGTGGCCGTGGCGATATTGCTGGAGTTCGTGCTCAAACAGTTGCGCAGCCATATTGTTGACCGCACCGGCACAGTCATCGACCACGAGCTGTCGGAGTGGTTTTTTAAACGCATGCTGAATATTCGCATGGAGAAGCGGCCATCTTCAGTGGGAACCTTGGCCTCCCAACTCAAGGGGTTCGAGATGGTGCGAGGCGTACTGACCTCAACCTCCATGTTCATCTTGGCGGACGTGCCGTTCTCACTTTTTTTCATATTGGTCATTGGGCTGATTGGTGGGGTTATTGTCTTCGTTCCCCTGATTGCGCTTCCTCTGGCCCTGATTGCCGGATTGATTTTCCAGCGCACAATCGAGCAGCATACCCGCGCAAACCAGGTGGGCAGTAACCTCAAGACCGGTCTTCTGGTAGAGGCCGTTGACGGGGCCGAATCACTCAAGGCAAACCATGGGGAATGGAATCTGCAGGGCCGTTGGAACCGATTGGTAAAGGAAGTTGGCGACTCGGATCAGAAAATCCGGTTTCTCAGCGCCCTATCTCAGAATATGACCGCAGGGTTGCAACAGCTAGGTTACGTGACCTTGGTTGCTTCCGGCGCCTGGCTGGTAACGCAAAACGAGCTTACCATGGGGGGGCTGCTTGCCTGTTCCATCATCGCCAACCGCGCCATGATGCCCGTGGTGCAGTTGCCGGGCGTGATGGTGCAGTGGGCACATGCGCGAGCGGCAATCGAGGGGCTGGATCGCATCATCGAGTTACCGTCCGAATCCGACGAGGAACACCAGACACTGGTGCCGGGTACACTCGGCGGCAGCTACAGATTCGACCGCATACGCTTTGCCTACGGCAAGGCGGATACCATGGCCCTCGAAATCGAGAATCTCCAAATCAGGCCAGGCGAAAAGGTGGGCCTGCTGGGCTCCATCGGCTCAGGCAAAAGCACCCTGCTGAAGCTGGCATCAGGCCTCTACCGTCCCCAAGAGGGAAAGGTCTTCCTGGGCGACATCGACATGGCGCTACTGGCGCCGTCGGTGGTGCGCGAAACAGTGGGATACCTGCCGCAAGATCAGCGCCTGTTCAGCGGCACGCTCCGTGAAAATTTGATTCTGGGGCTGGCCGACCCCGGTGACGAAGCCATCCTTGATGCCGCCAAACAGACGGGGTTGATCCAATTAATTGCGGGGCAATCGAAGGGTCTGGCCCTGGAGATCACGGAAGGCGGCAGGGGGGTTTCCGGCGGACAGCGGCAACTGATCGGGATGACCCGTCTGCTATTGGGGAGGCAGAAGGTTTGGATCTTGGATGAGCCAACCGGATCAATGGATGCGGACTCGGAGGCCAGACTCGTCAATCTGTTGCGAACCGCGATCGTCAAGGAGGACACCCTCCTCGTCGCCACACACAAGACAGCCCTGCTGCCCCTGCTGGATCGGCTGATTGTCATGCACGGGGGCCGTGTCAAGATCGACGGCCCCCGTGATAAAGTGCTGGCCCATCTGTCCGGCAAGCCACAGGTCTGAAGATAACCATGAATTTCACTGGAAAGGAGACTTTCGCCATTGGCGAAGGTGGAAGCTCGGGCCTGCTTATCAAGATCATTGTCATCTCTATCTGCGGCTTTATTTTTTGGGCCAACTGGGCGGAAATCGATCAAATCACCCGCGCAACGGGTGAAGTTATTGCCAGTTCCCGGAACCAGGTGATCCAGACGCTTGATGGTGGCGTTTTGGATGAGATGCTGGTTAGGGAAGGGGATATCGTAAAAAAGGGACAAACCCTCTTTCGTTTCGATCAAACCAAGGTGCTTGCCGGATTTAAGGAGGCAGCCGTTCGCGCGGCCGCCTTAAAGGCCGTCGTGGCGCGTTTGAAGGCAGAAACCTTTGGGGGGCAACCAGTCTTTTCGGCTGAACTCGATGGTTTTCCCGACTTCAAGAAAGACCAGCTCGCCCTTTTCAACAAGCGTCAATACGCCTTGGATGATGAAATCACCATAATGAAGCAATCGCTTGGCCTGGTGGATAAGGAGCTGAACATGAATTTGCCCCTGGTAAAGACAGGGGATGTAAGCAATGCCGAAATCCTTAAGCTGAAGCGGCAGGTAACCGAGATCAAGGGACAGATAACCAATCGGCGCAACAAGTATCTGCAGGATTGCCAGACGGAACTGGCTAAGGCACAAGAGGATCTTGCCGCCGCAGAACAGCTTCTGGCCCAGCGCCGTGATCAGCTGGATTTCACCGAGTTGTCGGCACCTATGGATGGTGTGGTGCGGAATGTCCGCCTCACCACACGGGGGGGTGTTGCAAAGCCAGGCGAGGAGATTATGCAGATCGTACCGGTGGACGATGACCTGATCATCGAGGCCAAGGTTAAACCGGCCGACATCGCCTTCGTCAAGCCTGGCCTGCCGGCAACGGTCAAGATGGATGCCTATGACTACTCGATCTATGGCAGCCTCGCGGGTGAGGTGCATTACATCAGCGCGGATACGCTCAAGGAAGAGGTGCGCGGGACAGAGCAGCCCTACTACCGGGTGCAAATCAAGATCAAAAGCGAGGATTTGCCCGGTCGTCAGGGGCAGAATGCCCGCATCAGCATCCAAACGGGCATGACGGCCACGGTTGAGATCAAGACCGGCTCCAACACCATCCTCGGTTTCCTGACGAAGCCCATCACCAAGACAATCTCCGAGTCGCTCGGGGAACGATGACAGTGAACCTGTAGAAATCCATCCTGGCAGACATCCGGCCGGTCATAACGCAACCTTCTGAGGGCGGACGGCCCCTCGGGAATGCATGGGATTTTGCAGGATGGGTTTGGCCGGTTCGATATCAGGGTCGATCTCCACGCTTTCCACCCAATCGATCAAGGGATTCCAGGAATCGACGTCTATCTCGATGCCGCTGGCGATCATTTCATGGATGCCGCAACCGATATCCGCCGCCTGAATATAGTTCTGGGTGTCGCGCAGCCGGGCGATCAAGGGGATTTCAAGCCGGTTCAGGAATCGCTCCAGCTCGCGGTAGACACGGGTATTCTGCTTGATGCGGTTGGCTACGATGCCGACCGGCTTTCTCTGTTGACGGACCTTTCCGGCCACCAGCAGGTCGCCGATAAAGTGGGCCACGGCGTGGATGTCGATGCGGGAGGGCATCACGGGCACCAGAATGACATCGCAACGGCGGATAAAGTCGATCAGGAGATCCCGGTTGATGGATGCCTGGGTGTCAATAACCAGGTAATCAGTGCCCGGTTCCACTCTCAGGTACCAGGAACGGGTAACGCCCTCGGGGACATGTCCAGCCGCATAGATCCCCTGAATCTTGGTCAATGGCTTGGCCTCGCGGCGCGCCAGCCAAGAGTGGCTGGAGCCCTGCGGATCGTCATCCATCAGGGCGACCTTTTTTCCACGCATGGCCAGGCAGGCGCAAAGGTTGGTGGCGACAGTGGTCTTGCCGCACCCCCCCTTCGAATTCAGTAACATTATTGTGCGCATTCGTCGTACCTCGACAACTTTACTGCTCCTCAACTTCCCTGGATGCCGGACAGCCATCCACCGGTTCCAAGGCGATATTAGACTATAGGACTCCCATCAACACCAAACCGTACTCATCAATGTAATCCAGTGACAAAAAGGAGGCGCTGGCGTCAAAAAACGGTGCCGCGCGCTGTGTTCGGTTAAAATGGCAGATCCCTCCTTGCCTCCTTTCAGCCAGGGCCATGCGCATGAACCAGAATCTTCCCGACCGCCTATTTGTTTTGCTGCTGAGTTTGCTGCCCCATCACATCCTGTCCAGGGGAATGCTGCGGCTGACCCGTTGCGACTGGGCTCCCCTCAAGAACTGGGCCATACAGCGTTTCGTCCGGCTGTTCCACATCGATCTGGAACAAGCGGCTGAGCCCGATCCGTGCGCCTACCCGAGCATCAACGCCTTCTTCACCCGCGCCCTCAAGCCCGGCGCCCGCCCCTTGTGCGGAGAGCATTTGGTAGCCGCCCCAGCCGACGGCAAGATCAGCGCCTTCGGCGCCATCGACCAGGGCCGCTTAATCCAGGCAAAGGGCATGGACTTTTCCCTCAGCGACCTGGTCGGCGGTGATGCCGGAATCGCCGATCTATTCCAGGGCGGCGCCTTCGCCACCATTTACCTCTCGCCAAGGGATTATCACCGGGTCCACATGCCCCTGACCGGCAAGCTACGTCAAATGATCCACATCCCCGGCCGGCTGTTCAGCGTCAACGCTGCCACTACACGCACCCTGCCCCGCCTCTTCACCCGCAACGAGCGGGTGGTCAATCTGTTCGATACCGAGGTCGGCCCCATGGCCGTCATCCTGGTAGGCGCTATCTTCGTCGGCTGCATGGATACCGTCTGGGCCGGCACCGTCGCTCCCGCTGACCTGCGTGTCAACACCTGGCGTTACGGCCAATCCGGGCAAGAGATCAAGCTGGATAAAGGAACCGAGATGGGCCGCTTCAACATGGGCTCCACCGTGATCCTGCTGTTCGGCAAAGATGCCCTGGCCTGGGACGAGCGGATCAAGGAAGGGCTCGATGTGCGGATGGGGGAGGCTTTGGGTGGTTTGCGACAGTAGCCTTAGGTTAAGCGCGGCTTAGGGGAAAGGCCATCACCTCTTCGATTGAGCGGGCGCCTGCGGCCACCATCAACAGCCGGTCGATGCCCAGGGCCACGCCGGCGCAGGCGGGGAGGCCCGCCGCCAGGGCAGACAGGAAGTGTTCGTCCAGGGGCATGGGCTGCTGGCCCCGCGACACCCTCTCCCGGTTGTCCTGCTCGAAGCGGGCGCGTTGTTCGCCGGCGTCGCCCAGTTCGTGGAAACCGTTGGCGATCTCGATCCCTTCCAGGTAAAGCTCGAAGCGCTCGCCCACCGGCGGGCTTTCCGGCCGGATGCGCGCCAGAGAGGCCTGACTGGCCGGGTAGTCGTAGACGAAGGTCATGCGGCCCTGCCCCAGATAAGGTTCGATGCGCTGGGTCAGCAACAGGTCGAGCCAGGGATCGGGACCGTCCAACGCCAGTTCCGCTGCGCCGGGAATCCCCTGCTCGACGGCGAGGGAACGCAGTTCCTCCGCCGAGGCAGCATGCGGATCGATCCCCTGATGATGCTGAAACAGCGCCCGATAGCCCAGCCGCTCCTGGGGCAGCTCCCTCTCCAGCACAAAGCTTACCAGCGCCGCCACCTCGTCCATCAGGGCCTGATGATCGAAGCCCGGCCGGTACCACTCCAGCAGGGTGAATTCCGGGTTGTGCCGCCTGCCCAATTCCCCATCCCGGAAGACCCGGCAAATCTGATAGATCGGCCCGCTACCGGCGGCCACCAGCCGCTTCATGGGAAATTCGGGGGAGCTGTGGAGAAACAGTGGCAATCCGGCCGGGGCGCCGGGGCCGGTGTAGCGGGTTTGCAACAGTTCGATGGCCGGTTCGGTTCCAGCGTGGCGGGAGAGGATGGGGGTCTCCACCTCCATCACATCCCGGTCCATAAAAAAGGCCCGCAGCCGCGCAAGCAGCGCGGCGCGGGCCTTGAGCATTTCCAGGGAAGCGCTGGGGCGCCAATCAGACACGTGGAGGGGCTTGAGTCCGAGGGGAAAAATGACTCAAGGGCACCTCTAACCTACAGCCTCAAGCCTCATTCTCACGCCCGGCTGACGTATTCGCCCTTGCGGGTATCGACCTTGATGGTGTCGTCGATCTGCACGAACAGGGGCACACGAACCACGGCACCGGTCTCCAGGGTGGCGGGCTTGCCGCCGCCGCCCGAGGTATCGCCCTTGAGGCCGGGATCGGTCTCGGTGATCTTGAGGATAACGAAGTTCGGCGGTTCCACGGCGATGGGTTGGCCGTTCCAGAGGGTGACCTGGCAGTGGTCCTGCTCCTTGATCCACTTGGCGGCATCACCCATGGCGGCATCGCCGACCTGGTACTGCTCGAAGGACTCCAGGTGCATGAAGTGCCAACTCTCGCCGTCGTAGTAGAGATATTGGAGATCGGTCTCCATGACATCGGCGGCTTCGACGCTGTCACCGGACTTGAAGGTCTTTTCCAAAACCCGGCCGGACTTGAGATTCCGCACCCGCACCCGGTTGAAGGCCTGGCCCTTGCCAGGCTTGACGAATTCGTTCTCGACGATGGTGTAGGGATCGCCGTCCAGAAGGATTTTCAGCCCACCCTTGAATTCGCTTGTACTATAGAACGCCATGTTACCCTCTCGCGCATAATCCCGGTTAAGAAAACGAGGCATGATACCGCGAACCCAGACACTTTGGCAGACATCGGATTGGCAGCGGAGCCTCGCCCAATCTTTTACCGATCCGGCTGAGCTTCTGCGCTATTTGCGCCTGCCACCCTCCCTGCTGCCCATGGCGCGCGCGGCGGCGGGGAACTTTCCCCTGCGTGTGCCGCCTGGATTCGCCAGTTTGATCCGCAAGGGTGATCTCGATGACCCCTTGTTGCGCCAAGTGCTGCCACTGGGAGAGGAGTTGCAAGAGCAGGCGGGCTTTGTCGAGGACCCTGTGGGCGACCGGACCGCCCTCAGCGTCCCCGGCGTCATGGAGAAATACCGGGGACGGACCCTGCTCGTGACCACCGGGGCCTGCGCCATTCATTGCCGCTACTGCTTCCGCCGCCATTTTCCCTATGCCGGCAACAACAGCCAGGGCAATTGGCAACTAGCCCTGGATCGCCTTCGCGAAACAGAAACGGCAGAGGTCGTTCTCAGCGGCGGCGATCCCCTCGCCCTCTCCAACACAAGGTTGAGATGCCTACTGGAGGGCTTGAGCAATCTCCCCCGGCTCAAACGCATCCGTTTCCACAGCCGTTTTCCCATTGTCCTGCCGGAGCGGGTAGACAAGGGGTTACTCCATCTGCTGCAAAAGCAGGAGAAAAAACTCTTGATGGTGGTTCATTGCAACCATGCCCAGGAGCTTGGCGATGGCGCCCGGCTGGCGCTGGGGAGGTTGCGGGACGCCGGCTGCCTCCTATTCAACCAGTCCGTGCTGCTGCGCGGCGTCAATGCCGATGCGGGGGTCCTGGCTGAACTCTGCGAGGCGCTGTTCGACGCGGGCGTGTTACCCTATTACTTGCACCGGCTGGACCCCGTGCGAGGCTCGGCCCACTTCGAAGTCCCCGATGACGAGGGTCTGCGCCTGCACCTTCGGCTATTGGAGCTGATTCCGGGGTACATGGCCCCACGCCTGGTCACAGAGATCGCAGGAGCCGGCTCGAAGATCCCTTTGGGGACCGGCGGCTCCCTTGTATAGCCACCCGTTATGGGTACACTTGCACTATATCTAGCCACGGACTCGATTTGATGGGAGAGACTGAACAATCCGCCTTTTTCCTCCCGGAGCAGAAGCCTTCGGCAGGGTCTTTCCTGGCCAGCCCCAAGGACGTGGCGACCTGGGTTCAGGACCTTCCCATCGCCAATGTGGGAGAGACTGCGCGCAAGCTCTACAAGGCCATCTACGACTTCAATCAGTTGTCCATGCCGGCCGCCAACCGGCTCAAGGTCGCGGAGCTGCTGATCTCGCCGACCACTTACATCACCAACAACCTGGAGAAGTTTTACTTCGATTCGGCCTTCCCGCTGTCCGAAAAGGCGCGCAAGGTGGCCTTGCTGACCCGTGCCCTCAATGGTGAGCTCTCAACGGCCTTCAAGTCCGTGCTGCAGGACCAGATCGAAAAGGGCATCGACAAAAAGGCCTTTGCCTATGCCGCCCATCGTGCCCTGCTGTTCACCCTGCGGGTACTCCGGCAGTCGGCACTGACCTATCGCAACTATCCCAAGGCGATCTGGAAGGAAACCCACCTCATCTACCTGCTCACTGCGACCAATCAGGCCGATCGCCTGCCGATCAAGGAACCGGGGGAGAAGGAGAGTGAGAGTTCCTCGGTCAACGATCTCTACAAACGCATCCTGCTTTTCTATCTCAGCGATCACTACCGTTTGCGGCAGCGCGATATTCAGAACATTTTCCTCAATCTGCCCGAGTGGAGCAGCCAGGCGCGGCTGACCCTGCAAGCTCGAATAAAAAACCCGAAGAATCAGTTCCTGATCCATCTCAGGCGCAACGCCCCCCCGGTGCATTTGTCCCTGATCGACAAGGACCCGAACAAGGATTCCCTCATTCTCGATACCGGCATGCTGGAAGAGTCGCTCCAGGATTTGCGGAACAAGGCGGTCCTGAACAACCTGACCGGCCTGCGCGAGATCAACGGATTGTCAGAACCCGTCATCCATCATCTGCACGATGTCTGGAGCACACTGCCGGAGCGGCGCTTCTCGCGGACCCAACTTAATTTCGAGCTTCACATCGCCGTCGGACTGAGTGCCATTCATACACTGATCACCGAGGTAAGGCAGCATCCCGGCGGCAATCTGGGCGGAGACGAACCCAGTTGGCCCCCAGGCAACCAGTTTTCCAATCTCGGCGATGCCTCCGACCTCTCCGACGATCTCGACTCCAATTTCTGGGAACACGGCCTCGATACCGGTGCCGGCATTCCCCAACTGGATCAGTTCGCCCTTGAACAAAGCAGCCTCGCCAGTTCGGCAGAGATCCCCAATTGGACCCGGCAGGCGCGCGCCCACCACACCGTCGCCTGCAAGACACTGAACGAGAGCGCGGGCGGCTACTGCATCAGTTGGAAGGGCAAGAGCATCCCAAGGATCAAGATCGGCGAATTGGTCGGCATCCGCTCTGCCTCAAAGAAGGATCAGTACAGCCTGGCGGTCACCCGGTGGATGAAATACGAAAAGGGCACCATCCTGCTGGGGGTCGCCATCATTTCCCCGACCTGTCAGGCAGTAGAGGCCCGATTGGCAGACGAAGAGGTTTCTCCCACACGCCAATGCCTGCTGTTGGGCGGCAAAAAGGGGACTTCGCCGAGCCTGGTCATTCCGCCGCTGGCCTTCCGGGGACAGCAGAAACTCAGTGTTTATGTGAACGGCAAAGAGATCCGGATACGCCTGGGCGAGTTGATCGAGGGGTCCGGGGCCTTCAACCAATACGGATACGAGGAGCTAGTCCAAACCTCGGAGCGTCCGATCTTCCCGGATGACGAGATTGAGCAGCCGAACTCACTTGGCGAGAAGGTCAAGGCTCAGGATGACTCGGGATTCGCCATGGATGATTCCGGTTTTGATACCATCTGGTCCGTACTCTGATGTACCTGAAGTCCGGAGTCCGGCGTGCGTCGGCTATTATTCCTCGCGGTCCGCACTCCGTACTGGCGACCTACCCCTAGGGTGAATTCGTGTCCGCACAGCAACAAGATCTCCAAGAAAATTTCGAAAAAACGGGCAGCGGACTGGAATTGCTGGTCCTGGACGGCTCGCGCAACGAGGCCGAGGCCCATGTCGCCGCCCTGCGCAACGCCGGCTTCGCCGTTCACCCCCATGTCGTCAGCGAACTCATCGACTTCCGGGTATCCCTTGAGGAGGAGACCACCGATCTCGTCATCTGCAACTGTTCCGGCAAGCGTTTCGACGGCAACCAGATCATGCAGATCCTTAATGCCATCGACCCGGATATCCCGAGCATCCTCATTGCCGATGACCGCAACTCGAAAGATATGCGCGAGGCGATGCGAAAGGGCGCCCACGATATCGTCGCCAAGGGTGATATCGAGCTGTTGCAGATCATCTTCAGCCGCGAGGTCTCCCTGCTGAACACCATCAGGCAGGTATCCAGGCTGCGCAACCAGCTCCAGGAGACCGAGCACCGCTGCAACATCCTGATCGAGAACTCGCGCGATGCCATCGCCTACATCCATGAAGGCATGCATATCCACGCCAACCCTGTCTATCTCAGCATGTTCGGCTTCGTCGATTTCGATGAGGTGGAAGGGATGCCGATGCTCGACCTGGTCGATCCCAAAGACAACAAGATCTTCAAGAAATTCCTGCGCAACCTCTGTGACAACGTCAACAGCGGCAACCTGGAGGTGTCCTGCCGGGGAACCAACGGCAAGACCTTCGATGCCCAGATCCAGTTCTCCCCCGCCAGCATCGACGGTGAACCCTGCACCCAATTGATCGTCCGCGACCAGTCGCGGGAAAAAGAGCTGGAACAAAAGGTTCGCCTGCTCACCAACCACGACGTGGATACAGGGCTGGCCAACCGGCAATATTTCATCGACCGGCTGAACGAACTCCTGCCGGGCTTTCGTAATGGCGAAAAGGGCACGCTGATTTACATCAGCCTCGACAACATGCAGGACATCCGCAACAAGCTGGGCGGCGCCGGCAACGCGGACAAGTTCCTGTCGGAGATCGCCGAACTCCTCAACCCGCTGGTGGAAGAAAACGACTTTTTCGGCCGTTTCGGCGACCACACCTTTACCTTCTACACCCGCAAGTCGGACAAAGGCGCCACCGGCAAGCTCGCCAGCGAGATCTGTGCCCGGATCAACCAAAACACCTACAAGATGGCCCCCGGCGTGCGCGCACCCACTTGCAGCATCGGCGTGACATACGCCAATAACCGCACCAGCAGCATCCAGGACTTCATCGACCAGGCCTTCCATGCCTGCGAAAGCGCCCGCGAGGCCGGCGGAAACCAGTGGATGCGATTCGACGATTCGGCCCCGCCCCCACCCGATTCGGTGCTGAACCAGCTCAACGATGAAGACAGTATCCTGGAGGTCATCGACAACGCATTGGAATACAACCGCTTCCGGCTTTTCTTTCAGCCCATCGTCAGTCTTCAGGGCGACACACGGGAAAACTACGCCGTCCTGGTTCGCATGCTCAACGAGACCGACGAACCCATACTGCCCGAGAAGTTCCTCGACCGCGCGGTACAGCACGGCAGAATGGCCGCCATCGATCGCTGGATCATCAAGCACGCCGTCGAAGAGCTTTCCCTGCAAAGAAAGAACGGACGCAAGATCAACTTCTTCATCAGCCTGTCCGGCGAGGCACTGAGCGACGATACCCTTCTGCTCTGGATCTGCGACTGTCTCCGCCTCTATGATGCCAAGGGTCCCTGGATCACCTTCCAGATCTCCGACCGCGACATCCGCACCCATGTGCAGCAGACCCGCGCCCTGGTCGAGGGGCTGAAAAAGATCAAATGCAACCTGGCCATCGACCACTTCGGCGTCACGCCCAAGTACGAGAGCCTGCTGAAACACCTCCCGGTCGATTTTCTCAAGCTCGACCCTTCGTTCATGCAGAACCTGACCTCAGACCCTCGCAAACAGGTACTGATCAAAGAGATCAGCGACCTGGCCAAATCCTACGATGTCAAAACCATCGCCACTGCCGTGGAGGACGCCAACAGCTTGGCCGCCCTCTGGACCGTGGGGATCAACTACATCCAGGGCTATTTCCTGCAAGAACCCTCCGACACCATCGGCTACGACTTCAATCTGGGCTGAGGTGTCGTGAATTACTCCCCTCCCCCTTGAGGGAGAGGGAGAATCCTTCCCCTCATCGGGCCGGAACAGCGACCCCTCCCCCCATCCATCCAGATCCACCGCCGCATGGGCCATTCGGCAAGATGGCGACCGTTTCTCTCATTTTTCTCCCCTGATAATCGCCTTTTCCAGCGGCACAGTTATCGTCAATTATTTGACGCAGCCAGATACATGCACTAGTCTCGCGCCGTCAAGAATCACTCTACGGCCACGCACCCATGACCGGAACTCCCATCCCCGATGGGATGATGATGGCGTTGGAGCCGCACATTTAGCGTCAATTATTTGGCGAATTAGGTTGATCTGCGTCAATTATTTGACGCATGGGCATTGTGAATCCATATCAAGTCCACTAATCTCTTTCAATATGATGTTTTAAATTAACTATCAAGCATAACAGATTGATTGTTATCGCATACATTGCGCAAGCATCAAGCGTTCAGCCATTTATCTGGGACAACACCCCCATGCAGACCGGATCGAAACGCCCTCAAACCCCTGGATTTCTCTGCCCGGAAGAGACCTTGCTGGCGTTGGAGCCGCGTATATTGCTCGACGCCGCAGCAGTTATGACGGTCATGGACCAATGCGATGCGGGCAACGGCGACCCCGGTCATGCCCCTATGCCAGACCCCGGTCATGACAACAGCGGCGGCGCCCAGTTTATCGACGCCCTGACGGCAGGCGATGCCGGCCTGGCCCAACCTGCCCCGTCCGGGGGACATGATCTGCTCTTCGTGGATGCCGGTGTCGCCGAGGAGCCCGCCGTCCAGCAGGCCCTGGCGGCGCAGCGCGCGGCCAATCCCGAACTCAGGGTGCTGCGGCTGGAAGATGGCGACAGACAGCTCATCAGAGATACCCTCGGCGCCTACGAGGCCGCTGGCGTTGAAGTCGATTCGGTCTACATCCTCTCCCGCAACGCGGCAGGAGGGTTCGAGGTCTCTCCTGCCGTGGAGGCAAGCCCGGAAACCCCGCTGTTTGATCGCGCGAATGTTGCATCGAACCAGGCGGCTGTCCTCGACGCAGCAACGATGCGGGTCCAAGAAAGTCTGACCCAATGGGCCGGTAGCGGCGATTTTCCCGCCCTGGCCGCCATCCCCTTCAGTGCCAATGCCGGCGCCCCCGAATGGACAGCAAACGCCCAGGCCCTGCAACAATCCATCCTCGACGGCGACTATTCGATCCGCCTGGAGGTCCTGAGCAGCACCCAGATCCAGGGTGCGCTGGGCGCCTACAGCGCAACCGGCACGGCGGGTCAGCCCACGATCTATCTCAACGGCGACTGGCTGGCCGACGCCAGGCCGTGCTGCTGGAAGAACTGGGCCACGACTTCGACCAGCGACTCAACGGCGGGCTGGACAGCCCCGGCGACGAGGGCCACGCCTTTGCTGCCCAGGTTCTTTATGGCGATGCCAACCTGAGTGGCAATATTCAGGAAGACCATCAACTCATCGACATCGAGGGACAGACAATCGCAGTTGAGGCAGCCGGACCTTACAACGTCGCCCAGGTGACCTTTATTCCTTTGCCGGAGCCGGATTTACAGACATCCTTGAAGGGGGTCGCGGGCGGGGCGGTTTCGGGCACGATAGAGACCGTCATCGCCATCACCGCCACCAGCAACAACAGCATCATCGTTTATGACCATTGGGAGGACGGCTACGAGGCGGACATCAAGAATCCCCTCCAGGCCAGTACCCAGATCTGGGGCGACGGCGATACCAGCAACGGCACCGCACCCGGCACCACGAACGATCTCATCGTTCTGGGCCAGACCATCACCCTGCGCAACTCGGTGGATCCAGCCTCGCCGTCAACGGTCGATTACGACGGACGGGACAAGATCGGCTCCACCAAGGCCATCGCCGTCACCAAGGCGGGTTGGTCGCAAAATCCGGGTACGCTTTTGGCCGGGGCGGTCAACCTCATCGATGCCGGGAATCTGGGCAAGAACTACACCATCCCCATCGGCCAGACCACAGCCACCCCTGGCACCCAGACCTTTGAATACACTTCGGCCCATATCATGGCAACCGAGGACAATACGACGATCACCATCGACAAGGAAGGCAACGGCAGTTTCGAAACGACCCTCACCCTGAACCAGGGTCAGACCTATCTGGTTAACGGAGGCATTCTGGCGGGGGGCAAGATCAACGCCGACAAGGCCATCTCGGTCAATGTCATCGCCGGCGATGTGGGTGCCGGGTACGAGAACCGCTGGTTCACCATGACCCCGACGGATCAGTGGGGCGACAGCTACTATGCCCCCGTGGGAACGACATCGACAGCCAGACCGGCCTATGTCTTTCTCTACAACCCCAATGCCCAGGCCATTACGGTCAGCTACGACACCCAGTCCACATCGAGCCAGACGGTTGTTGTCGCCGCCAACACGGCGACCTACGTGCAGATGCCTTTCAATTCCGCTGTCCCCAATTCGGCTGCCCATTTCTACACAACGGACAACGCCAAATTTGCTGCGGTGGGCATCATCGACCCGGATACAACCAACGACTGGAGTTATTCCCTGGTCCCGGAGGCCTATCTGACGGAAAAGTTCGTGGTGGCCTGGGGGCCGGGCAGTAGCAATACCCCGCCAAGCACCGCTCCTATCAATGGCAGCCCTGTCTGGGTCACCGCCACGGCCGCCACGACCTTGCAAATCGACACCAACGGCGATGGCACCGTCGATCGGACCTACAACCTCCAGGCACTGGAGTCCTACCGCATCTACGACAGCAGCGATAACGACCAGACGGGTCTGACCGTCTGGACCACCGACGGCACCCTGCTGACCGCCGCCTGGGGCGAGGACCCCTCCGTTGCGGGCGGTGGCAGCCCCTACCTGGACATGGGCTACACAGTGACGCCCTACCCCGACTACGTCCTGCGCAAGGACGCCCAGGAGGCGAGCCCCGCCACCTACGGGGCCGGCGTCAGCGACGGCGATGGGCTCGTGGAGCTGGGCGAACAGATCGAATACAGCATCACCGTCAAGAACCTGGCCCTCATCGACCTGTACAACATCAACATCCAGGACGCCTTGACCCGTGCCGACAGCGCGACCTATGTCGCCGAGAGCGCCCGGCTCAGTATCTACAACCCCGATGGCACGGTCCTCTCGACCATCGCCGATCTCGACGGCGGCGCCAACGGCTTCCCCCTGACCAATCCGGGATACAGCATCACCGACGTGGACCCCAATACGGCTGGCGTCCAGGGACTGGAACGGGGCGCCCAGGCGGTCATCAGCTACCGCATGACGATTCGGAGCGATGTCAGCCAGTCCCTGATCGACGATAACTACAGCATCAGCAACACCGTCACCCTGAGCGGTACTTCCGGGGATGGGAGCGGTGTCGCCAAGACCGCGACCGACGACACCCGGCTGACCGTACCCCCCAGCGTCCTCATCACCGACAATAACGATACCGCCACCGGCGCTGAAAGCGTGGCCGAGAACGCCAGCCTGAGCGGCAAGAGTTTCACCATTGCCGCACCGGACGGTTTGAACAAAATCACCGTTGCAGGTACCAACGTGACTGCGGCGCAACTGGCGGCGAGCGGCACTACTAACGTCAACATCACTACCCCGCAGGGGGTGATGACCCTCAAAGGCTACAACGCCACTACCGGGGCGGTCAGTTACAGTTACGACCCGGCGGGAACCCAGAAAAACCACAGCGGCGGGGAAGTGGTGGACAACATCGCCATCACCGTCACCGATCTCAATAGCAAGACCGGCAGCGGCACCCTCGGGATACTCATCACCGACACAGCGCCCCTGACCAACACCGACCGCAACAGCATCACCGAGGATGCGGCCAGCATCTCCGGCAACGTCATCGCCAGCGGCAGTGCCACTGATGTAGCCGACACCCTGGGCGCCGACAGCCCGACCAATGTCACCGGCGTGGCCGCCGGGACCCAGGCCAGCGCCTCCGGCAATCTCGGCTCCGCCGTCACCGGGGCCTATGGCCGACTGACCCTCAACAGCAACGGCAGTTACAGCTACGCCCTGGACAACAGCAATGCGTCCGTGCAGGCCCTCAACGCCGGCCAGACCCTGTCGGACATCTTCACCTATACCATCACCGATGCCGACGGCGATGCCAGCACGACCCAGCTAACCATCACCATCAACGGCGTCACCGATCCCCCGACGCTGGGTATTACCGACCGCAACGGCGGAACAACGGGCGACAACAGCATCGCCGAGAACGCCACGGGTCCGGTGACCGGCAGCTTCAGCCTCACCGCGCCGAACGGATTGCAGTCGGTGACGGTCGGCGGCAGGGTCATCACTGAGGCCCAGTTGCTGGCGAGCGGCACCACGCCCATCAGCATCAGCACAGCCCAAGGCACCATCAACATCAACGGCTTCAACGCCGGCACCGGAGTGGTGAGCTACAGCTACCAGCAGAGCGGTACCAGCAAGGACCATTCCGGCGGCGATGCCAGCGTAATGGACAGCATCGCCGTCCTCGTCACCGACGATGCCGGCACCAGCACCTCACCGGGCAACCTCGACATCCTCATCACCGACACCGCGCCCCTGGCCAACGCCGACCGCAACAGCATCACCGAGGATGCGGTCAGCGTCTCCGGCAACGTCATCGCCAGCGGGGCCAGCACCGATGAGGCCGACACTCTGGGTGCCGACAGCCCGACCAATGTCACCGGCGTGGCCGCCGGGACCCAGGCCAGCGCCTCCGGCAGCGTCGGCTCCGCCGCCACTGGGGCCTATGGCCGCCTGACCCTCGACAGCAGCGGCAGTTACAGCTACACCCTGGACAACAGCAATGCGGCCGTGCAGGCCCTCAACGCCGGCCAGACCCTGTCGGACACCTTCACCTATACCATCACCGATGCCGACGGCGATGCCAACACGACCCAGCTAACCATCACCATCAACGGCGCCAACGACCCGCCGACGATCAGTTGGGACCGCAACAACAGCAGCGGCGGCACGGATGACGGCGGCTTCGCCACCAGTTTCACCGAGGGTGGCAGCGCGGTGACCCTCGCCGATACGGATGCCGACGTACTGGATGTGGACGACACCAGCATGGTCAGCCTGACCCTGACCGCCGCAGGCATCCGGGATAGTGCGTCCGAGGTATTCACCATCGGCGGCAGCGCTTTCCCGCAGAACGCGGACAAGACGGCTACGGTGACGGTAGGCGGTACGAGCTTCGCCATTGCCTACACCACCGCCAACGGCCAGTTCGCCATCAGCAAGAGCGGCGGCGGCGAGATGCCGGTGGCCGACATCAACAGCCTGTTGCGCGGCATCGGCTACCAGAACGGCAGCGATAACCCCACTGCCGGCAGCCGCACCCTGAGCGCGGTCGCCAACGACGGCGCGGCCGGTTCCAACACGGCGGTGGCAACCCTTTCGGTGGTGCCTGTCAACGACGCCCCGGTAGCTGCCGACAACAGCTACACCGCCGTCGAGGACATCCTGCTCACTGGCAAGAACATCATCGGCGACGACGGCAACGGTGCGACGGCCGGCGGCCTGGATTACGACCTGGACAACAACGGCCTGACCATCGCCGAGGTCAACGGCACTCTCTGGGCCAGCCTCGCCGGGGGCACCGAGGCGGATTATTTGGCGGCCAACGGCTGGAAGCAGGTTGCCCTCAGCCATGGCACGCTCTACATCAAGGCCGACGGCACGACCCAGTATCAAACTGGCCACGAACGATACTACCGGCGACAGCTTCACCTACAAGGTCAGCGACGGCAGCACCACTTCAAACGCCGCCAGGGTGAATATCGGCATCACCCCGGTCAACGATCCTCCGACCAGCAGCGATGACACAGTAACCACCGCCGAAGACACCACCAAGGTGCTGGCCATCACTGACTTCGGCACCTACAGCGATACCGAAGACTCGGCCATTGCGGCAGTCAAGATCACCACGCTGGAAAGCAACGGCAGCCTGGAGTTCCACAACGGCAGTGCCTGGGTCGCCGTGACCCTGAACCAGGAGATCAGCAAGGCCGATATCGATGCCGGCAAGCTGCGCTTCGTGCCCGATGCCGACGAAAACGGCACCGGCTACGCCAGCATCGGATTCAAGGTCAGCGACGGCACCGATTTCAGCACCAGCGCCAGTACCTTGACGGTCCATGTCACCCCGGTCAACGACACCCCGACCCTGAGCCAGGCCACCGGCAACACGGGCAACGCCAACGACCAGGTCTTCGAGAAGGCACTGGCCAGCGGCTCCAACCCAAGCTCGACCGCCGAAACGGTGACCGGCACCCTCACCCTGGGGGACCTGGACGGGCTGGACGATATTCAGAGCCTGACCTTCGACCCGGCCGGCGGCATCGGCGCCGCCCTGACCATTGGCACAGGCGCTGGCGAGTTCGCCACACTGGGTGCCATGGTCGGCCAGAGTTTCACCACCACCAACGGCAGGCTGACCCTGACCAGCTACAACACCGGGGTCTTCAGCTATAGCTTCGAACTGACCAGTCCAACCGCTGATGGCGCGGGCACGGAACAAAACAGCTTCCGGGCGACCCTATCCGATGGCGCGGCGACCGCCAGCGCCACGGTGACCATCGATATCGTCGATGATGTGCCCACCGCCAACCCCGATGCCCTCAGCATCACGGAAGGCACGACAGCCAGCCCCGCCGCCAACCTGACGGGCAATGTCTTTGCATCAGGCGCCACGGGCGATGTGGCCGACCGCCAGGGGGCCGATAGCCGGGCCGATCCGGTGGTCAAGGTCATCGCTGGCAACGCAGTACCCAGTACGGCGGTTATCGCTGGCACCACCAGCGCCAACGGCACCCAAGTCACCGGCAGCTACGGCACCCTGACCCTGGGGGCCGACGGCAGCTACAGCTACGATCTGGATGACAATAACGCCAGCGTCAATGCCTTGAAGAACGGCGACAGCCTGACCGAGGTGTTCAGCTACCGCATCACCGACGCCGATGGCGATACCAGCGATACCACCCTGACCATCACCCTCAACGGTACCAGCGACGGCGCACCGGCCATCGGCCCGGTGGACGGCAACGGCGCGGCGACGGGTGAGACCAGTGTCTCCGAGGCCGGTCTTGTCAGTGGAGATAGCGAGACCACCACGGCCAGCGTCACGATCAGTGCATTGGACGGACTGACCAAGATCAGCGTCGGCGGTACCGAGGTTAGCGCTGTTCAACTGGGCAACCTCAGCACCACGCCGGTAATCATCGACACCGGCGAAGGCACCCTGACCCTCACCGGCTACAGCTCCACCAGCGCGGTCGGTGGCATCACCACCGGCGGCACCCTGAGCTACAGCTATACCCTCAAGGCCAACCTCGACCACAGCGGGGCCACCGAGAGCAGCGATCCCATCGCCTTGATCGTCACCGACCGGGGCGGCAGTACCAGCAACGGGACCCTGACCGTCCGGATCGTCGATGACGTCCCCCTGGCCAACCCCGATGCCCGCAACATCACCGAAGGCACGGCATCGAGCCCCGCCGCCAACCTGACGGGCAATGTCTTTGCATCAGGCGCCACGGGCGATGTGGCCGACCGCCAGGGGGCCGATGTCCGGGCCAATCCGGTGATCAAGGTCATCGCAGGCAATGGCACGCCGGCCACCGATGTCGCGGCCGGTTCCACCAGCGCCAACGGTACCGTCGTCACCGGCAGCTACGGCACCCTGACCCTGGGGGCCGACGGCAGCTACAGCTACGATCTGGATGACAATAACGCCAGCGCCAATGCCTTGAAGAACGGCGACAGCATGACCGAGGTGTTCAGCTACCGCATCACCGATGCCGATGGCGATACCAGCGATACCACCCTGACCATCACCCTCAACGGTACCAGCGACGGCGCACCGGCCATCGGCCCGGTGGACGGCAACGGCGCGGCGGCGGGTGAGGTCACTGTCTCCGAGGCCGGTCTTGTCAGTGGCGATAGCGAGACCACCACGGGCAGCATCACGATCAGCGCCCTGGACGGACTCGACAAGATCGAGGTCGGCGGTACCGAGGTCACGGCGGCTCGGTTGACCGATCTGAGCCAGAGCCCGCTCGCCATCGACACCGGCGAGGGCACCCTGACCCTGACCGGCTACAGCTCCACCAGCGCGGTCGGCGGCATCACCACCGGCGGCACCCTGAGCTACAGCTATACCCTCAAGGCCAACCTCGACCACAGCGGGGCCACCGAGAGCAGCGATCCCATCGCCTTGACCCTCACCGACGAAGGCAACGGCACCGCCACTGGCACCCTGCGCGTTCAGATCATCGACGATGTGCCACTGGCCATTGCTGATACCGACAGTGTTTCCGAAGACGGCCCCCTGGTTGCTACCGGTAATGTGTTGACCGGTACGGACATCGCCAGCGGCAACGATAGCAACCGTAGCGATGGTGTAGCCGACATTCCCGGCGCCGATACCCCGGCCATCGTTACCGGCCTGGCCGCCGGGACCCAGGCCAGCGCCAGCGGTAACCTCGACAACCCTGTCAGAGGTCTTTACGGCAGCCTGATTCTCAACAGCAATGGGACCTACAGCTACAGCCTGGACAACGCCAACCCGGCAGTCCAGGCACTCGGCCTGGGCGAGACCCTGACCGATACCTTCAGCTACAGCATTGCCGATGCCGATGGCGATGGCGATGGCGATGGCGATGGCGATGCCAGCGTCACGCAGATCAGCATCATCATCGACGGAGCCAACGATGCCCCTGTGGCGGTGGACAACAGCAGCAGTGTTACCGAGGACAGTGGCATCCCGGCTAGGGGCAATGTCCTGACCGATAACCAGGGCGGACTGGACCAGGACATCGACACCAGCGATACCCTGGCCGTGAACACCATTCGTACCGGCGCCGAAGCAGGCAGGGGTACCGCCGGGGTTGCCGGCACCGCCCTGACGGGAGCCTACGGCAGCCTGACCCTGAACGCGGATGGGACTTACAGCTATGCCCTGGACAACGGCAATCCTCGAATTCAGGCCTTGGAGATCGGCGATACCCTGACCGACACCTTTACCTACAGCGTCAGCGATGGCCATGGCGGCTCGGATTCCGCGGAACTCATCATCCGCATTCAGGGCGCCCATGACCCGGTGATGCAGGAACCCAGTCCCCCGTCCAGGCCAACCCTCGAAGCCCCGGAGAAATACGAGCCTGACGAGTTCACCGGCCAGTGGCCGGGTCCTTATGAGCCGCAGTATTTGCGCACCGATCAGTTCGGCTCCGGCTCGGATCTGCCGTCGAACCAATACGTGCATCACTCGGTGAATGACGATGTCGCGGGCATTCTTCGTCAGTACGGCAACGGCGAGCCCAACGAGGTCGTCCGGTACAACGGCATCGAATCCCTGTTGGCGGTGGCCCAGGAGCTGAACACCGGCGAGGACCGCTTCAACTTCCTGACCGCACTCAATGAGGTCATCCCCGGCCAGGAATCCCTGCGTTTCGACAACCTCGACCAGATTCGTGACGAGTTGCAACGGCGTGCCGCGGAGGCTGCGTTCATCGATGGCCTGACCGAGCCACCGGCCGCGGGAGTTCCGCTCCCGGAGGCGGAACCCGCCGGACAGCCCGGCAATGGCTGGAACGACCGCATGGACGACGAGCAGCGGTCCTTCCTCAAACGCATGTCCCAATAGGACGGCGATCAGACTCAAATGAAACCAATCCTTGGGAGAACAACTTTGAAAGCGCGAAAGACCCTTCTGGCCGCAATGATCGCTGTTATGGCGGGCTCAACCGGCTGCGCGATTCAGCCTAAACCCATGACCGCCGCCGAGGTCCAGGACCGTATCCGCAGCGACCATGACCAGATGTTCGCCCAGCAAGAGCCCATCACGGGCCCCGTGACCCTGCCCGAGGCGTTGGCCCGCGCCCTCAAGTACAACCTGGACCACAGAGTCAAGCAGATGGAGATCGCCCTGGCGAACCGTATCCTCCAGTCTGCCTCGGCCGATATGCTGCCGCGCCTGGCCCTTGACGCCGGTTATTCCAACCGGAGCAACTACAGCGGCGGCACCAGCATGGGCATAGAGTCGCGTCAGGTCACCCTGATCCCCTCCACCTCCCAGGAGCGGTCCTACGCCGACGCCAATCTGAACCTGGTCTGGAACGTCCTCGACTTTGGCGTCAGCAAGGTCACCGCCGAGCAGAAGGCCACCGATGTCCTGATCACCCTGGAACGCCGCCGTCGTGTCATGCAGAACATCTGGCTCGACACCAACGAGGCCTACTGGAACGCGGTGGCGGCACAGCGGCTGCTGCCCGATCTGAACCGGCTGATCACCAAGACCCGTCGCGCCCTGGGCGATTCGCGCAAAATGGAATCCACCGCCGCCCAAAACCCCGAAGTCGCCCTCAATTACCAGAAGCGCCTGATGAAGGCACTGGAAGAGCTTTCCAAGCTGCGCAAGGAGATGACCCTCGCCAAGGCACGGCTGGGCGCGCTGATGAATCTCGGTCCCGGCGCGGATTACCGGGTGGCCGTTCCCAAGGGCATGGACGTGCCCGGACAGCTTGGCCGTTCACTTGAAGAGTTGGAGCAATTGGCCCTCGCCAACCAGCCCGAACTGCGCGAGGAGGACTACAAGACCCGCATCCGCGTCCTGGACGTGAAAAAGGCCGTACTGCGCATGTATCCGGGGCTTGAGCTCTCACTCGGTGGGCACGCCAACGACAACTCCTTCCTCTACAACAACTCCTGGTTCGACGTGGCCCTGCGGCTCTCCTGGAATCTGATCCACGCCATCCACAAGGGACCGGCCGAGAAGCGTGAGGCCCAGGCCCATGTGGAACTGGCCGACAGCCGCCGCATGGCCCTGTCCATGGCGGTCCTGACCCAGGTATGGGTGGGGCATGCCCGCTACCAACTGGCCAGGGATGACCATGCCCTGGCGGGGGAGATGTTGCGCGTGGAGAACCGCCTGGGCGAACTCACCCAGCGCGGTCAGCAGGCCGAGACCCGGAGTCAGATGGATGTGGTCCTGGCCAGTGCCGAGACCCTGGCGGCGCGCATGCGTCAAGAAGTCAGCCTGGCGCAACTCCATGCCAGTCAGGCACGGCTGTTCCATACCGTCGGGGTGGACCCCCTCGATTACAGCCTGTTCGCCGTGAAGGACTATGCCTTCTCCCAGGTCCCGGTCAAGGATTTGACCCAGCAGATCGAACAGCAGTTGGCTCGCCCGCTTTGAACTGCGGACGTAGTTTCGTAGGTTGGGTTACGGCGCGCTGGCACCCCACCGGGGTCATCCATGCTCCTGGGTGTGCGCGCCTAACCCAACCTACGGGCCTCAAGCCTGTCTGGCCTGCTATTTTGGCTTGCGCCTTCCTGCCCCTGTCAGCCCTGGCCGCCGACGGACCCGAGGTGCGTGTCCTGGTCGCCTCCAACATCGAGACCACCCTGTCGAGCCGCATCAACGCCGACATCCTGCGCCTGGACGTGCGCCCTGGCGACAGCTTCCGCAAGGGCGACATCCTGATCGCCTTCGATTGCCGCCTGCCGCGCGCACAGCTTGCAAAGTCAAAAGCTGAGCTGGATTCGGCGGACAAGACCCTGCGCGCCCGCAAGAGCCTGGCCCAATACAACGCCGTGAGCGAGCTGGAGGTGGCGGTGGCCGAGTCCCAGGCCGCCATGGCCAGGGCCGATGTCTCCCTCTACGAGGCCCAGGTCTCCCTCTGCGATGTGACCGCCCCCTTCGACGGGCGCGTGGTGGCCCTGCGCGTTGCCCCCTATGCCGGCGTCTCCAGCGGGGCGCCCCTGCTCGACATCCTCGACGCGGGCGGGCTGGAGGTGCGCTTGCACATACCCTCGAACAGCCTGACCCGCGTCAACCAAGGCTCCCGTTTCCAGGTCCGCATCGACGAGACCGGCAAGCTCTACGAGGCCGAGGTGCAACGCATCGGCGCCCGCGTCGATCCCGTGAGCGGGACCATCGACGTCATTGGACACATTCTCGAACCCGATAACAACCTCCTGGCAGGCATGAGTGGAACCGCAACCTTCAGTCAACCTTGACGCCCAGCGGCAACTCCAGCTCCTGGCCGGCCTGATCCAACTGGAAAAGGAGGCGCGGGAGGCGGAAAGCGAGGCCAATCTCGCCTATCTGGCCGTCAACGACAGCCGCCGCCTCGTCCCCTACCGGCAGGCGGCCCTCTGGCGTTACGCCCCGGCCGGGGCGCGGGTTATCGCCCTTTCCGGTGTCACCGCCCCCGATCCCCAGGCGCCGCTTGCCCGCTGGCTGGCGGCCGTTGCCTCGGTCCTCGCGGGCACGGCTGGGGCCGCCCTCTGCACCATCGCCTTGGATGAACTGCCTGTTGAATTGCGCTTGGAAGTCCCCGAATGGGCACCCAACGGCCTGCTCTGGGCACCCTTCGCAGGACGCGACGGCAAGGTGGAGGGGGGATTGATATTCCTGCGGCCGGAACCCTGGCGGGAATCCGAGCTGGCGCTCCTGGAACGCCTCACCGGTGCCTATGGCCATGCCTGGCGGGCACTGGCGCCGCGCCGCGCCCCGCTACGTTTCAATTTCGGACGGCGTGAGGCCATAGCGGCGGGCGTTGTCTTTCTGGCCCTACTGTTTCCCGTGCGGGAGTCGGCCCTGGCCCCCGCCGAGGTGGTCGCCCAGGACCCGCTGGTGGTCGCTGCCCCCAGCGAGGGGGTGATCGCGTCGGTAGAGGTTGAACCCAACCAGCAGGTCGAGCGCGGCCAGCTCCTGTTCCGCCTTGAGGATACCGATCACCGCAACCGGCTTGCGGTAGCCCTCAAGACCCTGGAGGTCTCCCGTGCCGAACTGCTGGCGGCCGAACAGCGATCCTTCAGCGAACCCAACAGCAAGGGTGAGGTGGCCTTGCTGCGGGCGCGGGTCGAGGAGCGGGAGGCCGAGGTCCGCTATCTGGATGAGCTGCTGAAACGGATTCAGGTCCGGGCCGAACGGCCAGGGGTTGCCGTCTTTACCGACCGCAACCAGTGGTTGGGCCGGCCGGTGCGCACCGGGGAACGGGTCATGCTCCTCGCCGACCCCGCCCGCTCGGAGCTCCAGCTCTGGGTCCCGGTGGCCGATGCCATCCGGCTGACCCCAGGGTCCCAGGTGCGCCTGTTTCTCAACACCGATCCCGGCCATCCCCGCGATGCCAAGCTCAGCCACGCCGCCTACGAGGCCGAAGCCACCCCCGATGGCACCCTCGCCTTCCGCGCCCGTGCCGCCTTCGAACCCGGCAAGGGCGCCCGGCTCGGCCTGAAGGGCGTGGGCAAGATCTACGGCGAAAGAGCCCCCCTGATCTACTATCTCTTCCGCCGACCCTGGGCGGCCGTGCGGCAGCGATTGGGGTGGTGAGGGGGAAGGCTTGAGGCTTGAGGCTTGAATTCGTAGGTTGGGTTAGGCGGTATTTCCACCGTAACCCAACAGGAGCCGGGAGTCCGTTGGGTTACGGCGCGCTTATACCTTTCCAGAACCCGCAAAGCCTCAAGCCTAATTAATACACACCATGATCCCCAGCCTACCTCTGCCTCCACTCCGAGAGGAGTTGAGCCTCCATCCCGGCGCCGCCACCGCCGAGGGTGCCCCCACCTGGACCCTCCATGACCCGGTGCGTCAGCGCTACTTCAGCATCGGCCGGGCCGAGTTCGAGCTGTTGCGCCGCTGGGTGCGGGGTGGCGAGATCAGCGCCGATGCGCTGGTAGCCCAGGTGTGCGCCGAGACCGGGTTGGACCTGGACGGGGAACGGGTGTTGCGCCTGCAAGAGTTCCTGCACCGGGAGCAACTGCTTCGGCTCGATGCCGCCACCTTGCAGGGGTTTGCTGCTCGCGCCCGTCGCTCGCCCTGGAGCCGTTTGCTGCACGGTTACCTCTTCTTCCGCATCCCCCTCTGGCATCCGGACCGGTTTCTGGAACTTACCCTGCCCCGGCTGAAGTGGGTCTTCACACCGGCCTTTCCCCTGGCCCTCGGGCTGGTGGCCCTCATCGGGCTTTTCCTCGTCTCCCGGCAGTGGGATGCCTTCCTCGCCACCTTTCCCTATTTCTTCACCCCCGGCGGGGCCTTGGTCCTGGCATTGACCCTGACCGGCGCCAAGCTGGTCCATGAACTGGGACATGCCTACACCGCGAAGCATTTCGGGGTCCGGGTCCCCACCATCGGCGTCGCCTTCATGGTGCTCTGGCCGGTGCTCTACACCGATACCAGCGATGCCTGGCGGCTCACCTCCCGCCGCCAGCGCCTGCTCATCGGTGCCGCCGGGGTGCTGGCGGAACTCGCCCTCGCCGCGATTGCAACCCTGCTCGGGGCTTTCCTGCCCGACAGCCCCGCCCGTAGTGCCGCCTTCGTTCTCGCCGCCGCCAGTTGGCTCATGAGTCTGCTGGTCAACCTCAACCCCTTGATGCGCTTCGACGGCTATTACCTCTTCAGCGATCTCTTGGGCCTGCCGAATCTTCAGGACCGCGCCTTCCGCTTCGGCCGCTGGCGGCTGCGCGAGGCACTCTTCGGTCTCGGCGCACCACCCCCAGAGGGAATCGGGGCGCGCCGGCTCCGCATCCTGCTGGGCTACGCCTATGCCACCTGGATCTACCGGGCGCTGCTCTTTCTCGGCATTGCCCTGGTGGTCTACCACCTCTTCTTCAAGGTGCTGGGGATCTTCCTCATGACCGTGGAAGTCACCTGGTTCATCGCCCTGCCCATTTATCGCGAGGTCGGCGAATGGCGCCGCCGGGGCGGGGAGATGCAGTGGAATTGCCGGACCCGCCGCAACGCCCTGGTGGCGGCGCTGGTCTTGCTCGCCCTGATCATCCCCTGGCGCAGTACCTTGGAAATGCCCGCAGTCCACCGGGCCGCTGCCTTCCAGGCCATCTTCGCCCCCAGCTCCGCCATGCTGATCGAGTCCCAGGCCAGCCCCGGTAAACAGGTGGCCAAGGGCGACCTTCTATTCCGTTTCATCGACCCCGAAATCGGCCAGGAATTGGAGCGCCAGCGGCGGGAGGCACGCTTCGCCGCCCTGGAACTCTCCCGCCAGGCCGGCGACCCCAAAAAGCTGGAACAGCGGCTGGTGCTGGAAGAGCGCCTGGAGAAGGCCCGTTTAGAGATTCGCCGGCAGCAGGAACGCCAGGGGCGGTTGGTGGTAAAGGCCCCCTTCGACGGGCGGATCCAGACCCGGGCGGAAGATATGACGCCGGGGCGCTGGGTCGAGCCCAGCGAGGAACTGGCCTATCTGGTAGCCCCCGGCAAGAGCGAGGTCATCGCCTACCTGGACGAAGAGGATATAGATTCCGTCAGGCCCGGTGACCGGGGACGCTTCTACCCGGAAGATCTGGCCCTGGGACCGGTGGAGGTCGTGCTGAAGGGAATCGACCCCGCGCCGGTGCAGCAGCTCGGCCGTAGCGATCTCTACGTCGCCTCGACCCATGGCGGCAGCCTGGCCGCCAGTCGATCCCCCGATGGACAGGTGACCCCCGAAGCGGCCATCTACCGGCTGCGACTGGAGTTACAGGAAATGCCCCTCGCCGCCAGTCAGGCGGTACGCGGCGTCCTGGCTCTGAAAGTGGGCAGCGGCACCGGCATCCTTCAACGCAGGCTGCAACGAGCCTGGGCCGCGCTTATCCGGGAGACTGGGTTCTGATCGCGGCGGCCTCCCGCATCAACCGCTTCATCTCGCGCACGGCGCCGTCCAGGCCGGAGAAGATGGCCCTTGAGATGATCGAGTGGCCGATGTTGAGTTCGCGCACACCGGGGATGGCGGCGATGGCCTGCACGTTGTGGTAGTCGAGGCCGTGCCCGGCGTTGACCTGTAGCCCCAGGTTCTGACCGTGGCGGACGGCATCGAGGATTCTGTGCAGTTCCTCCTGAACCGCATGAGGTGTTCGCGCCTCGGCATAGCGTCCGGTATGGATCTCCACTACCGGTGCTCCGATGGCCACAGCCGCCTCCAACTGCCGGCGGTCCGGGTCGATGAAGAGGGACACCCGAATTCCAGCCTCGGCCAGCGTGGCGCAATAGTCCTTCAGATGGGCCAGGCTCCCCGCCGCGTCGAGCCCGCCTTCGGTGGTCAGCTCCTCGCGCCGCTCCGGCACCAGACAGCAATCGGCCGGACGGTATTTCAGGGCCATCCCCAGCATCTCGGCGGTCGCGGCCATCTCCAGGTTCATGCGGCTTTGCAGCATGCCGGCGAGGATGGCGACATCGCGCTCCTGGATGTGGCGGCGATCCTCCCGCAGGTGCAGGGTGATGCCATCGGCCCCCGCCTGTTCCGCCGCCAGCGCGGCCTGGACCGGTTCCGGGTAGCGTGTCCCCCGCGCCTGACGCAAGGTCGCCACATGGTCGATATTGACCCCCAGGAGGATTGCCTCGTGCTCGCTCATTTAAGATCGTCCCCAATTAAAAACTCAGTTGAACCACAGAGACACGGAGAACACAGAGGATTTTTCTTTACGAATGAAATCCGTGAATCCTGTCCGGGAAAGATCGTATCAGAATGCGGTGGGCTTGCGATTTTGTCGAGTCGAAGGGTTCGGACCAAGTAACAATCCCCCGGCAAAGCTGGGGGCCTTCAATTGTGGGCCGCTCAAAGCGGCGGGTAGGGTCGCTATATTACCCAGCCACCGTCAGCCAGTTCAGATGCAATTCGTTTCCACTGGCCCTGGCTTCGATCTGAATCTTTGCGTCAAATAATCACAAATCGTTTTTGATTCCCTATCGGTCAACCCCCAGAACAGGACGACGCCCGCTGCCGATTTGTTTTTATTCTCCATGTGGACGTAATGGGTGCTCGCCTTCTGTTTATCCAGCATGCGCTGATATCTGTTATCCACGTCTTTCTTGCACTCGACTCCCGTGGCTACGCAGGAGATATCCTTGCCCTTGCACATGTCCTGAACATGCGAATTGATGGGGCCTGCAATACACCCCAGGCTCTTGGGACCCCTGCCGATGACCACCAGTTGGACACTCCGGTCCTTGAGGGTCATTTTCAATCTTGACTCAAGGAAAACGATATCCGCTGCTTGATCCGGACTTATCGGCCGATCCAGTTTGTTGTTGTAGACATAGACCGCGCCGACGGCAATCACCAGCAATATCACAAGTATTCTTTCCATGCTGATTCCCTATTGCATCTTGGATAACAGTCGGCGCATCTGCTGGTTTTTTCTGTAATGCCTATCTGAGCATTCTTGGCGGGTGTAGCGGGGGTGGCGGCTGATTCGGCGCTCTCGGTCCGGGCGGCAGGCCTCCAGCCGGAGGAGTGGGCTCCGGCTGCCCCGCGCTGGGGAAGGGACTGGCCTCCGACCTTCTTTCGGCCCTGCCGAAGTTGCTGATGACGGAGTGGGGCTGAGGTCCGGCCGTGCGCGCCACTCGCTCGCTGGGGTCCTTGCACCCGGAATCGGAGAAGGTCACCTTCCCGTTTTCGTCCTTGCAGATGGATACCATGCCCGCCGACGCCAGGGCGGGGACAAACATGAGCAAAAATAAGATCCTGAACATCGGCATGACTTTCCCGTTCGAACGCCCATTCAGCATAGTGGGGATTGGGCCGGGAGGCCAGTTCCGGTTTTCTCGGGCGGGGCTGATCATGTGATGGCACCCTTTTCGAAAGAAGAGCGCCATCAGCTCCCACGCAAAACGAAGGTGATCTTGGTTTTTATCCCCGGCCGGTCGATGGGCTGGGGCTGGTAACGCCAGCGCCGCACGGCGTCCAGGGCAGCAGACTCGAAGATACCGGGCGGGCTGGCGCCGATCACGCCAACGTCTACAACCGCCCCCGACTTGGCGATGCAGTAGCGCAGGAGCACATAGCCTTCGATCCGTCCGCGCCGGGCAGAGAAGGGATAACTGGGTTTGGGTCTGTAAAGTGGGCTGGAATCGAACCGGGCCATGGCCGCCGCCGAGGACGCCACGGCCTTCTTTGCAACCGTCTTCCCTTCGTCCTTGGGCTTTTCCTCCTTCTTGGGGACGGCCTTTACCAATGCCGGTTTTTCCTTCGCGGGCGGTAGTGGCGCCTCGATGGGCTCCGGGGGGATATCCTCGTCCTTGGCGGCCGGCTTTTCTTCCGGCTGCGGCTCTTCCTTTTCCGCCTGCTGGCTGGGGCTGGGTGGTTCGGGGTTGTTGATCTCTTGCAGATCGTTCGAGACAAAGACGATACGAGCGGGCGGTTGCACGAATGCCTCGTCGGCGGCAGTCGTTTCTATCATGGCCTTCATCAGCCAGAGTTGACCGAGCGTTGCCCCCATGGCGAGGGGTGCGATCAGAAACCAAACCGCCCGGAAGGGAAACCGGCGCCTGGCATTGAGCGCAAGGGGGATGATTTCGAGATACCTCGGCAGGTTCATGTGGTTTCCGTTTTAGCCTGGGCCTATCAGTTCACCTTGGGCATACCCGCCCATTTTTCGCGGCAATCATACAAGGATTATCAGTCTAGGCCAGCCCACCGCCCCACAGCCTTGACATAGATCCCCCCGATCCAGGCGACCGATCGCAACATATTGATCCGGCGAGTATTTTGTGCGGATAGCAGGCCATGGGATTCCGTCATTTGACGCAGTGCCTGTGGGATTCGACCCGATATCGGCGAAGTTGGCCAATAGTACCTATGTACAATAGAAGCCCCGCCATTCGTCTGTTATCTGTTAAGTCAAGGTGCGGGTTGAAACAGCGAGGGGGCTGTCATGAACAGAACGATGTCAAAAATGGGGTTCAGCGCCCTGGTGAACGAGGCCTGCCTGAAGGACCCCGAATTGCGGCATGAGATCGAGCGTGAGCGCTATTTCGACAGCTTCCAGTTCGCCCTTGACGTGGCCTACGGTCTTTTCTGCCGTAACCTGCTGACCGTTCGCGAGTCTTTTGGGCTCACGGAAAAGGGGTGAGCGCTTCCCATCATTTCCGTCCCCGGCTTCAACCCTGCTCCAGCAACCGCCGCAGGTCGATTACCGCCGCATTGGCGCGCGACAGATAGGAGGCCATGACCAAGGAGTGGTTGGCGACGAAGCCGAAACCGCTACCGTTGAGGATCATTGGGCTCCACACCCCCTGTTGGGTGGATTCCAGCTCACGAATGATCTGTTGCAGGCTGATGCGTGCGTTCTTCTTGTCCAGCACCCCGCCGAAATCCTTTTCCACCGCCTTCAGCAAGTGCAGCAGCGCCCAGGCATGGCCGCGCGCCTCGTAGAAGACGTTGTCGATCTTCATCCAGGGGGTTTTGTTGAACTGCTGGGCAGGGGTGGCCGTGGATTGCTCGGCGCCGCTATCGCCCGCCAGATCGGTATTGAGCCGCTCCTGTCCGACGCTGGCGCTGAGCCGTTGCGACAAGGAACCCAGGCGCTTCTCCACCTGAGCCAGCCAATCGCGCAGGTTGTCGGCGCGGGAATAGAACTGGGCATTCTGGTGCTGGGGATCGCTTAGCCGCGCCAGATAACCCTTCATCGCCTCGATGGCCGCCCGGTATTCGCTTTCGGTGGAGGGAAAGATCCAGGAGCTGTTGTCGTAGTTGAAATGGGGCTCGGCGACGATCAGGTCCTTGTCCTCGGTGGATTGGGACTGAGACCGGCTGAAGTCGTTGCGCAACGTCCGCGCCAAGTCGCGCACCTGCACCAGTACGCCGAATTCCCACTCCGGAATGTTATCCATGAAGACCCCCGGCGGGGAGATGTCATTGCTCAAATAGCCGCCGGGCTTGTCGAGCAGGGTGCCCGCCACCCGGATCAGGGTGGCGGTGGTGGTATAGCCGTTCACCACCTGTTCCTTTCTATCCGCCGCCATCTCCTTTGCGCTCTCCACCACATCGAAGAGATCGGGCTCGTTGCTCCAATAGGACCCAAGCAAGCCAACCACGACGAGGTAAGTCCCCAGGAACAGGCCCAGGGTCCAGAGCAGGCCCTTCTCTTTCCAGGTGCTGGGGTGATAAAGACCAAGCAGTTGCTTGCTGCGGCTGGTGGTGTCGTTGAACGGGGCCATGGGATCTCCTTTCGCTGAACGGCTGGAGGGAATCACCCCCCAAATCTGAGGTCATGATCCGCCGATTGCAGCGGGAGGACAAGACCGCCTCCATCCCTGGAGGCACGGCAAGCGGCATCAGCCCCGCTTGCGGCGGGTGACGGCCACTTCGGAGAAATCGTGCCCCATGGCCAGGCACAGGGTCTGTTCTCCCCAGAAGGAGTTGGCCGAACGGTTGATTTGGTAGTAGTAGTTCAGATCAAGCCGGGGATGGCGGGTAATGTCCCCCTCGTAGAACAGGTTCATGAGGGAGGCAGCTACCCCGGTCACCAGATAATCCACCGGGTGATCGGCCTGTCCGAACCAGCGCAGATAGCCCAGGGATTCGTAAGAGCGCCAGACGCGCACCACCAGACGCTCGTTCGGGACCAGTTCGGCGACCCGCCAGACGCCCCAGCCGAGGGCGTTGATCACGGCAATGATGCCGTGCAGCCAGTCCTCGCGGTTCTGGATCATGGGGCTCACCAGCCCATCCCAGGCCTCCGAGCTCATGATCCCGCCCATGGTGTTGAAGCCGCAGATATGGCCCGCCTCGATCAGCAGGGTGCGAGAGAGGGCCATGCCCTCCAGGTTGATGTACTGCTTGTAGTGAAACAGTGCCGGGTAATCGTAGACCAGCAGGTCGGTCAGGCTCGGGCGGTTCTTCAAAACCTCGGCCAGGGCCTGCTCGAAGCGGAAGGAGATCAGGTTGTAGTAGTCGGCGTAGTGGCGGGTCAGCTCCACACCGAAGGCCGGGATCAGGCCGAAGTTGTTGCCGAACAGGGGCGCTTGCCTTACGCCCTCGATGACTGCCTCTTCATCGATATTACTTGCCACCGCGCGGCCGGGGATCGGTGAGGTCATGCCGCGCGCCCCGGCGAGGGCCGGGAGACGATCCTTCAAATCGAACAGATAGGCGAAGTCGTCGCCACCCGAGGTCAGACGAAAGCTGGTCCGGTTGCCCTTGAGCGAGATCGACTCCTGGGTCAGTTGCCCGCTGAAGGGCCGGTTGAAGGCTGCGGAGAGGGCGCCGATGGCGAAACCCAGATCAAAATATTCGCCCGCCACGCGCCGCTTCTCGAAGTTGAGCGCCAAGGCCCGCCCGTAGTGGGAGGAGTGGGTGTTCACACTGTAGTCGCCCGCCCCGCTAGACGATTTGACCGCGTCCGCCAAGGGCAGCAGGCCGAAGCCGCAGTAGCTGTAGAGCCGTTCCGCGTAACGAAGCTGCTCGTCCAGGGTCAGCCAAGGCTGGGCCTTGAAGTGCTCCCGCATCCCCAGAAAGGTCACCTCGGCAGCGGAACGGATCAGAATCCCCTCGTTGTCGATGTGGCGGCAGTTCTCGACGGTGTTCTGCAGGGTGCGATTGAAATGGTTGCAGTGAAATACCATCGGCTGTCCGTCGATGGTGGTGATGCCGTTGGCGGCATCGATGGTCAGAAAGTCAGAGCTCTCTTTGTTCATGGCATCTCCTCGGTTGATTCTCGGCACTCGCGCTCGGCGACCCTTCATTATTCTCATGTTTTCTTTGCGTTCTTTGCGCCCTTGGCGGTTGAGAAGTGGTGTAAGGATGCACCGGTTACGGACCGAAGGACGGAAATGAGGTTTCTAGGTTAATGATTATGCGGCAAACGGGCGATAGATGCCCTGCTCATGAAAGCCTGCGGAAGAAGAGGGATTCCGTCAATTGGAGCATTGGCCTTGGGCCTGTATGGGGGCGGGTTGGCGATACTGGGCAATCTCCCGCAGCAGGGCGGTGGCATAGGCCCCCGCCGGCAATTCGAAGGAAAGCATCAAGGCATCTCCCTCGAACGACCACTCCAGGCCATCCGCCAAGGCGCGCAAGGCGCGGCGGTCGGGACGCATGCGCTGGGCGTCGAGCCCCTGGACCCAGAACGGCTCTTCGGCCAGGATCGACGCCTCCATACCGCCCGCCTCGCGGGAGGCTCTGGGTTCCCCCGTCCCATAGAGGGGACCGGTGGGATGGATTTCCCGGCGGGTGCAACGTTCCTGGATGGCGTCGTCGATCTTGAAGAGGGGAAAACACTGACCGGAATCGGCGGCGATCATCAGATCGCCCGGCAAAGGGCGATCCCAGTTGTCCAGCTCTACCCGGCGGGCCAGCACCCGGTTGAAAAGCAGCGACCGGACGGCGGAGAGGTAGTAACTCTGCTCGGCGCGCTTCGGCTTGACGCCGCCGGCGAACCATTGCCGCGCGGCGGCAAGATTGCCGTTGCCGATGCCGAAACGCTGCTCGCCAAAGTAGTTGGGAAAGCCCTTGCCTTGGATCTGGGCCAGGGTGTGACCGCAGGCCTCGCGATCACCCTCGAAATGGCGCAACCGTATATGAAACCGGTTCGCGAGATGTGTACCCCGGCGCAGCTTGCGGTCATGGCGCCCGACTTCGAGCAGGGTCAAGTCCTCGGTTGCCAGCCCGCTCCAATCAGGCTCGGGCCGGCCGCCCAGGGAGACGGAGAACCACTGGCGCGTAAGGGCGCGGCGGTCCTTGAGGCCCGAGAACCCCACGTCCAGCTCATCCACGCCGACGAATCCGGCGATCCGGCCCGCAATCCAGGCCGTGTTGCTGTTGCGCTTCTCCAGCCGCAGCCAGACCTGATCGCCTGTTCCATTCAAGGGAAAACCAAGCCGCTCATCGACGAAAAAGTCCTCCGGCTCGGCCCGCAACAGCGCCCGCCCCACGAACCCACCATGGGCGCGGGGCCAGTCCGGCAAGGTGATGAGATCAGTCATTGAGCAGCACGACGGCAAAGGCGGCAATCCCTTCGCCCCGTCCGGTGAAGCCCATCTGCTCCGTGGTCGTCGCCTTGACGTTGACGCGCTCGGCCGGGAGGTGCAGATCCTCGGCGATGCTGGTCCGCATGGCCTCGATATGCGGGGCCATCCGGGGCCGCTGGGCGACGATGGTGATATCGGCGTTATGGACCGAGAGCCGCGCCTGATGGAGCCGCTTGACCACGTCCCTCAGCAGGATACGGCTGTCGATGCCCGCGTAGGCCGGGTCATTGTCGGGAAAGTGGCGACCGATGTCGCCCATCCCCGCAGCGCCGAGCAAGGCATCACAAAGGGCATGCAGCACCACATCCCCGTCGGAATGGGCCGCCATCCCCTGGGGATGATCGATCTCCACCCCGCCGAGGATGAGTTTCCGCCCCTCGGCAAAGCGGTGGGCATCAATGCCTTGTCCAATGCGCATGGGTCAACTCCGGAATTCCAAATAGAACCTGGCCAATTCCAAATCCTCCGGCTGGGTGATTTTGATGTTGCCGGCCTGTCCTTCCACCATCAAGGGAATGTGGCCGGCCAATTCCATGGCTGAGGCGTCGTCGGTGACCAAGTCCCCCCTGGCCAGGGCCTCGGAGAGGGCCTTGCGCAGCAGTCCCAGCCGGAACATCTGAGGGGTGTAGGCATGCCAGAGCCGTTCGCGGGAGACTGTTTCTTTCACCCCGTTCAGGGCATCGGTCCGCTTCATGGTATCGCGAACCGGCATGCCCAGCAGGCCGCCGGCGGGATGGCCGCGCAGGGTCTCGATCAACAGAGACAGGTCATCAGGGCGCAGGCAGGGCCGGGCGGCGTCATGGACCAGGACCCAGTCCTCCGGGTTTGCCTCGCCGGCGAGCACCACCAGGGCGTTGAGCACCGAGTGGCAACGCTCTTCCCCGCCGGTGGCGCGCATGACCTGGGGATGATTGGCATAGGCGGTCCCGCTCCACCAGCCGTCCTTGGCGGAGAGGGCGACTACCACCTTTGCGATGGCGGGGTGTTCGAGCAGGCTGCCGATGGTCTGTTCGATCACGGTCTTGCCGCAGAGGGGCAGGTACTGCTTGGGGATGCCTGAGCCCATGCGGCGTCCGACACCGGCGGCGGGAATGACGGCCCAGTAGCGCTCAGTCACCCTTTTTCGGCTCCGGCTCGACGATCTGGTAGAAGGTCTCGCCGTCGCGGATCATGCCCAATTCGTTCCGGGCGCGTTCTTCGACCGCCTCGTGCCCGGACTTGAGGTCGATCACCTCGGCGCCGAGATGGCGGTTCAGGTCGCGCTTCCGCTCCACCTCGGCCTCCAGCGACTCATTGCTCCGTTTGATGTTGCTCACCTCCGCCAGACTGCCCTTGCCCACCCAGAGATTGAACTGGAGGAACAGGAAGATAACCGTCAGCAGAATGAGCAGCCAGCGCATCGGCGCAACCTAAATACTGACCGGGAAGGCCCCCTTCCCGGCATAGACGGCCTCGATGCCCAGTTGATCCTCGATGCGCATCAGTTGGTTGTACTTGGCGACGCGGTCGGAGCGGGAGAGGGAACCGGTCTTGATCTGCCCCGTGTTGGCGGCGACCACCAGGTCGGCGATGGTGGTGTCCTCGGTCTCGCCGGAGCGGTGGGAGACCACGGCGGAATAGCCGGCGGCGTGGGCCATAGTGATGGCCTCCAGGGTCTCGCTCAGGGTGCCGATCTGGTTGACCTTGATGAGGATGGAGTTGGCGATGCCCTTGTCGATGCCTTCCCGCAGGATCTTGGGATTGGTGACGAAGAGGTCGTCGCCCACCAACTGCACCCGCTTGCCGAGCTTGTCGGTGAGCAGCTTCCAGCCCGTCCAGTCGCTCTCGTCCATGGCGTCTTCGATGCTGATGATCGGGTATTGATCGACCCAGGAGGACAACAGATCGGCAAATCCCCCGGCGTCATAGGCCTTGCCTTCCGACGCCAGGACATACTTGCCGTCCTTGTAGAACTCGGAGCTGGCCACGTCGAGGCCCAGGGCGATCTCGGACCCGGCCTTGAAGCCCGACTTTTCGATGGCGGTCAGGATCACGTCCAGGGCCTCCCTGTTGGAGCCCAGGTCGGGGGCGAAGCCGCCTTCGTCACCGACGGCGGTGTTCAGGCCCTTGCCCTTGAGCACGGACTTGAGGGCGTGGAAGACCTCAGCCCCGTAGCGCACTGCCTCGCGAATGGAGCTTGCGCCCACCGGCAGGATCATGAACTCCTGGAAATCGACACTGTTGTCCGCATGGGCGCCGCCGTTGATGATGTTCATCATGGGGACCGGCATGCGGTACTGACCGTTCCCGAGGGATTGGTAGAGAGGCATGTACTTTTCCTGGGCCGCCGCGTGGGCTGCAGCCAGGGAGACGCCGAGGATGGCGTTGGCGCCGAGGCGGCCCTTGGTGTCGGTGCCGTCGAGCTGGATCATCCGGGTGTCCAGGGCGGCCTGGTCTTGGACATCCATGCCGAGCAGGGCGTCGCGAATCTCGCCGTTGACATTTGCCACGGCCTTGGTGACGCCCTTGCCCAGGTAGCGTTGCTTGTCCCCGTCGCGCAGCTCCAGCGCCTCGCGCGAACCCGTGGAGGCCCCGGAAGGCACGGCGGCACGGCCGAAGGCACCGTCGGCGGTCATGACGTCCGCCTCGATGGTCGGATTGCCACGGGAGTCCAGGATCTCCCTGGCCCTGATGTTGACGATTTCTGACATGTTGCCTCCAAAGTTGCGTAGCGTAGGGTGGATAAGCGAAGCGCATCCACCGAGTCCGTGCCGAGTGGTGGATGCGCTTCGCTTATCCACCCTCTCATAGCCTTTACAAATTAATACTATTTATGGTTACCAAGGTCTCAGCCCACGCGAAAAGTGAAGCCGATTGACATAAATCCCATTTATCAATTAGCCCGACTCTTCGCCTTTTCTTCGTCGA
>Ga0208863_1000476_pt1 | contig 39396 bp, 34 predicted proteins | sample RifOxyD3_FD_184040 | JGI IMG/M metagenome (GOLD analysis project Ga0208863, IMG submission 184040) | Soil microbial communities from Rifle, Colorado - Rifle Oxygen_injection D3 (SPAdes) | ecosystem: Environmental > Terrestrial > Deep subsurface > Rock core/Sediment | place: Rifle, Colorado...
CTCGTGTCGTACAAAATCTAAAAAGAAAAGCCCAAGAACTGGGGTTTGCGTTAGTTGAAGTTGCCAGCCCGCAGCTAAAAACTGCAACTGCGTAAATTCAACCAATTACGGTGAAGTTACTTGGAAGAAAACGAGATCAACGCATCCTGCTACGAGGATAAGTTATCTCGTTTTTTTATTAAATCCTATGAGTTTGCCTGCTGAATTAGGTTGTTGAATTTTAGTTAGAGTTATTAGGAAACAGCAGTCCAAGGTAGCGTTACATAATAAAATTAATTAGTTGGGAATATCAGGCAAATTGTCAACAGGGGGGGGCATGTGGAATAAATTGCTACTTGGAGGAATAGTACTTGTTATTCTGCTGGCTGGACCGGCATGGTCATCCACCGCTCAATCGGATAGTTTTGCTAACTATGCCAAGATTGCCATGCCGTTTCTGGGAGAAGCTGATTCTGGACTGGATAGCAGGATGATGCGTTTTTCAGCAAGAACCTTTTTTGGTGCAGTACAGGTCGACCAAATCGGTACTATATCTTATGCTTTGCCGTTCTCTGACAGGCAAAGCGGTAAACCAAGGTATCTGGTATTACAGGAAGGACTTGTCAATAAGCAAAACAGTTTAGTGATCGGCGAGGAGAGATCCGCCATTCCGGTTCATAGTTTTTCAGGGCAACACCTACAGCCAGGTGGCAAAGAATCCGCGGTTTTTGAATCGGTGAGCCTTGGGGAGGTCTATACAGGGATCCATGTGTCACTCAAGGCAACCGGTAACAGTGTTGAAAAGATTTTTCGAATTGAACCAGGCGCTAGCTGGAGCAGTATCAGAATAAAGGTTTCGGGCGGACAGGCTATCCGTCTCGGCAAAGGCGGAGAACTTGAGGTTGAAACTGCGATGGGAGCGGTTGCCTTTGCAGCCCCGGTCGCTTTTCAGGAGATGGAAGGGGGGCTGCACCGTTCTGTTGCGGTAAGCTACACGTTGATACACCCCCTTGAGGCCGTATATGGTTTTACCGTTGGCGAGTATGATCCAAACCGTGAGCTTATTATTGATCCGATTCTTATGGCTGCCTGTTTTGGCAATGCCGAAGTGCCCAATTTTGATATGCCTTTGACCAGCCTTGGAGTTGATGGAGAAGGCAGTGTTTTTATTGCCGGGGTTACGAGTGCAGCAGACTTTCCAGTGACTGCTGGGGCGTTTGGCGGTTCATTTAACGGTGGTAACAGTGACATTTTCGTGGTCAAGCTTGATAATAATCTGCAAAAGCTTTTGGCAGCCACATTTATTGGAGGTGAAGGGGGTGAATTGTGCAAAGCTCTGCTGGTGGATCGCCAAGGTTTTGTCTATCTGTCAGGATCAACCTCCTCAAATTCTTTTCCGGTAACCCCCCGAGCTTTTCAAGCAAAATTATCAGGACTACAGAAAGCTTTTATCCTGAAATTAGACAACAATTTAAGTAATCTGCTGGCCTCAAGCCTTTTTGTCGAGGGCATGGCATCTGTGATGACTGCCGGTGGAAATGATGAAATATATATAGGAGGTTCAACTTCCCAAGAGATCCCGGAATTATCCGTTCGTAATCCTGAGATTTTGGTAACAAAATATCGAGGAGGTGAGTGGGATGGATTTGTGGCTAAAATTGATCATAATCTCGAACAACTTATGGCTATGACCCTTTTAGGCGGCAAGGGCATGGATGTGGTAACCGCTCTGACAACAGATAAAACCGATGTTGTTTACGTCACTGGATTTACCAGTTCAACTGATTTTCCGATGAGCAAAGGCGCATATGATACTTCTCATAATGGAGAACAGGATGTCTTTGTCGCTAAGCTTGACGGCAGACTGTTAAAGCCTCTCGCTGCAACTTATTTAGGCGGAAAAGGGGTAGAAATATCATATGCCATTGTCCTTGATGCCAGCGGTTTCCTTTATGTGGCGGGAAGAACCGGTTCACGGGATTTCCCGGTATTCGAAAAATCATTTGATTACACCTATAACGGTGGCGAGAGCGATCTTTTTGTCGTTAAATTTAACGCTGACCTAACTTCTTTGACAGCTTCAACCTTTTTGGGCGGGGTTGGCGATGATCATGTATTCTCTTTGCTCCTGGATCATGAACAGAGAAATTTAATTCTGGTTGGAGATTCGGATTCAAAGGGTTTTGCTGGGATTATTGGAGCGATTTTTCAAGAAAAAAGCTCTTCTCCTCATGTTTACTCTCTTGTCTTGACCAACGACCTGTATATGCCCAGAATGTCATTTTTTGGGGGCAGTGCACGGGAGGCATGTCCGGTCGCTGTTCATGGAGATGGGGACAGCATCATTATCGCCGGCAGTACTTCTTCCCGGGATTTTCCGACCACTCCGGATGGATATAGAACAGCTGCCGGTGCATCTATCTATCAGACCTTTGTGGCAAAAATTGAGGCACTGGCGGATAACAACAGGATAAAATAACCGGGCTCCTTGTCACTGTGATATCTATATATGGTAATTAAATTTTTAATGATTATTGGCAATTAAAGTATAAATGCATTAAAATTACTAAAAACATTAATCAATATTTATGGATTACTTTATGACTATCAGTATTCATGACTTGTTGCGCTCTTTTTTTATCTGGATGTTTTTTGCACGGATCCTTCTGCTGTTCACGCCGGCGGCAAATGCGATTGAGGCGCCACCCTCACCAGCTGATCTATCTTCTAAGAAGATGCAAATTGTCGCCGAGGGGCAAATGGTTACTCAGGATTCATTTTCGGAGATTAAGGGCCGGCTGATGATTGAGGGGAAAGCCCCCATGCTTGAAGGGGTCGTAGCCTTTTTTAATGTTTTGACCGCACCGCCTCCAAATTATGGTCATCTTCGTCGTATTCCTGATATGGTCTCAATTATTGAAAAGGATGGGAATTTTTCGGCACGGTTGCCTGCTGGTAACTACTATCTTGGTGCTCTTAATCGCAAACCGGATCTTGGCCCTGGACCACCAAGACCTGGGGAGAGTCTCTATTTAGCCATGAACGAAAGCGGCGCTATCAAAGTTGTTGATGTTCTGGCCGGCCAGAATAAGGATTTTGGTAATATTGCCATTTACATTTCCAGTTCGTTTAAGGAGTTCGAAGATTCTTTCACTGTAGAAGGGGTGGTGAGAAGTGAAGATGGAAAACCGGTAAGTGATGCGATGATCATGGTCAAGATTGATCTCAATTCACCTAGACCGGATCTGATCTCGGCTAATATCGGTAACGATGGTCACTATCGGATAAAACTTCCGGTTGGGAAAACATATCATTTTATTGCTCGTAAATCCATCGGGCCGGGGAGGCCGAATGCCGGCAGTTATGTAGGAACCTATAATGGTCCGGTGCCGAATGGTGGAGATGATGCCGGCAAGGGCGCCCTGCCGGCGCCGGTGAGCGGTAAACCAGGGGAGATTATTTCCGGTATTGATATAACAGTCTTCGAGGTGCCTGATCCTGAAAACATCAAGAAACAGAAGCAAGGGGAAGGCCAAAAACAGCAGTTAGAGGAGAAATCGCTACCCTGATCAGGCGTTGCAATGAGATGAAATGGATAAACTTGATAAAATCTCTTTTGTCGTCCTGGTGGTCCTGCTGGTCTGGATTGCAGCTTTAGTTGTCAGGCAAATCGAAGCACCGCAACTGGAAAGACAAAAACCGGGAGGTCGGATAGAGAGTGGTATTTATAGTAACCCGGAGTTTGACAAAAAAACAGATACCGCCCGGAAGCTGCTCGCCGCAGGCAACCTTGAACTGGCGGAACAGCTTGTTAAGGCTCTAAGTGCTGACTTCCCTTACGAAGGCACTCCTCGAGTGTTACTGGCCGACCTCTATATCAGAAAGCAAAATCCTGTTGCTGCCATGCTTGAACATAAACGTGGCATCGAACTCAACCCTGATTTTTTAGATAAAAAAACGGCACTGTTCCAAGGCAAGGTCATTAAGCGCAATTTGGATGATGCCCTGATTGCCATTGAAGAAGCTTTGCAACGGAATCCTGCTGACTCGGTCATGCTTGAGAATAAAAAAACTTACAATTATCTGAAAAGAAGAATCGCCGGCAGTTGCAACTGAACACCACTGCTATTGTTCAGTAGTGTTATTTTTGAAATGGTAGAGATATGTATTGGAAGTTTATAATAATGGGAGCAGTAATTGGAGTAGGGGCAGTACTGCTCTCTTTTTTCGGTAATCCCGCCAATACCGGCATCTGTGTCTCCTGCTTTATGGAAAATGTCGCTGGTGCCTTGGGATTTCATAATGATATCCGCATGCAATATATCCGGCCTGAGATTATCGGTTTTGTCCTGGGCTCCTTTGCGTTCTCTCTGTATCGCAGACAGTTCGTCTCTACTGGTGGCAGCTCACCTTTGCTGCGTTTTCTGGTAGGGGTAGTGCTGATTATCGGTTGCTCTGTTTTTATCGGCTGTCCTGTTAAGCTTGTTCTGAAAATTGCCGCCGGTGATTATGCAGCCTGTATAGGGTTGGTCGGTCTCTCTATTGGTATCTATATCGGCCTGGAATTCGTTGAAAATGGTTTCCAGCTCGGAGTTCCCAGAGATCTGCCACTTGCCAATGCCCTGATTATTCCGGCTTTTATGGTGTTTTTATTGGTTGTATCTTTGCTGCAGCCTGCATTTATTGCTTTTAGTGTCAAGGGTTCCGGCGCTCAGCATGCCCCGCTTATCTGGTCATTGGGTTTAGGTTTGTTGATCGGCGCCTTGGCTCATTATACCCAGTTCTGTATTACCGGCGGTATCGCGAGGATTTTCCTCCGGGGGCCCAGAGAGATTATGAATTGCCCACGCTCAACCGGCCTGCTCGTAAGCATCGGTTCTTTTCTGGGTTTTGCATTGGTGACCAACCTCCTTACCGACCAGTTCCACCCGGGTTTGAGCGGTCAACCCAGTTCGAACGACAGTTATCTCTGGTCTTTTCTCGGTATGCTGGTGGTTGGTTTTGGTTCAGTCCTGATTCGAGGTTGTCCGCTTCGTCAATTAGTGGCTGCAGGCCAGGGGGATAACGATGCCGGTGCCGCTGTTTTTGGTATGCTGATGGGCGCTGCACTTGTCAAAAATTGGGATTTGGCCGGCTCTGCGGCCGGTACCCCCCCGGCCGGTCAGATTGCTGTACTTATCAGTCTTTGTTTATTGTTGGCCATCGGTTTGTTAAACAGAAAGAGAGGATACGGGATTGCACCAGAATACCAGACCGGTTTGGACTAGTTTCTTTATTTGCTGTGCATTGTTACTTCTAACTGGATGTGGACGGCAACCGGAAATTGAGGTTGGTAAGCAGACCATTGAACGAGACACCACCTGGAGCGGTATAATCCTGGTCTCCGGCGATGTTTATGTGCCGCCCGGGGTAACGCTTACCATTGCGCCTGGTACTGTCGTCAAATTTAAACGAATTGACAAAGGGAGTGACAGGAACCTTTTTCTGGCGGATTCTCCATATTATCCAGAGGCGGAATTGATTATTCGCGGCAGGCTGCTGGCAAAAGGCACAAGGGACAAGTGGGTGGTCTTTACCTCTGCGGAACGGGAGGCCCGACCGGCTGACTGGGGCGCCATTAATTTTCTTGGCAGTGCAGGAAGTGTGATTGAGTATGCGAAGATCCTGTGCGCTTATAACGGGATCCATGCGCACGGTTCATCAATAACCGTTGATCATTGTGAGATTGTCAACAACGGCGTTGGCATCAGTATTAAGAAGGAGGAGGAGACCAAGGATGCAGCCTGGTTCGGTAAACAGTCTGATCTGGTTATCACCAATTGCCTTATTACCCGCAATAAAGGTGGGATTGGCTTTAGGAACTCCAAGGCGATAATCAGAAACAATGAGATCACCGACAATAAGTTTTTTGGCATCTGGCCCAAGGAGGAGTGCGAAGCAATTATCAGCCATAATCGAATCTCCGGCAACCTGAAGGGTATCTATCTCTTCCAGGTACGAGGGGTAACAATCGAATATAATAATATTTTTGATAACCGGGAGTACAATCTGGCCATTGCCGAGGCGCAAGACTATCCGCTGGTTGCCCGCAATAACTGGTTTGATACCACTAATCCGCAAAAGATTGACGAGTTGATTTTTGATCGTAAGGACGACCCCGGGGTTGCGGAGATCGTATATATGCCTTTTCTGGAGCAACCGGTGCAACTGGAGAAACGTTGATGACCTCTGAACGGAAAGTGGTCTGGCTTACCGGATTTTCGCATTTCTTTACTCATGGTGCAATGACACTGTTACCGGCAGTACTGGTGGTGATTACCGGCGAACAAGGCATAAGTTTTACCGATATCGGTCTGATTGCTACCATAGGCTATTTTCTGTATGGCTTTGGGGCATTTCCTGCCGGATATCTAGCTGATCGTTTTGGTTCCAAGCGAGTATTGACACTGGGCATACTTGGCATGGCGTTCTCCTCTTTGCTGGTTGGTTTCTCCACTGGAACCGTTTTTTTTGCTTTGGCGTATGCCTTGCTCGGTATATTTGCGAGTATACACCACCCGGCAGGTCTTTCACTCATTGCCCGCCGGGTTGAAAAAAAGGGGAAAGCCTTAGGCTTTCATGGTGTCCTTGGCAATATCGGCCTGACAATAAGTCCATTTATCGCCAGCGCCTCGGTCAAATATTTTGACTCCTGGCGTGCCGCTTATCTGTTGTTCGGCTGTTTCGGTTTGATTCTGTTTGGCTGTATGCGTAGCGCTCGACTTGAACAGGAAAAGGATCTCTCTTTTCGGGAGATGTGGCACTGGCGGGCTTCTACTGATCGGAGTGCATCAGTAACAGAGAAGATGAGTGCCGTTGACACAACCTCTGACTCACAACCCTTGTCGGAACCGGCAATTTTCCCTTTGGTCATGCTGTTGCTGCTTTTGGGTTGTATTCTTTCCGGATTTATCTTCAGAGGCTCACTTACCTTTTTCCCGATGCTCTTTCAACAGGATGTTCTGTTTATCAATCAATCTGATCGACCTGTGGTGCTTGCCGGTTATGTGACTACGGCAGTGCTGTCGCTCGGACTTATCGGTGCCTGGTTCGGTGGTTATCTGAACGACAAGCTGAAAACCCCGGAGATTATGCCGGTGATTATTTTTGTGATTGTTGCGCCGGTTCTCTACTATATCGGCCGCTCTACCGATACAAAGTTGCTGGCGACCAGTTGTCTATTCAGCTTGGTTTACTATGCCTGGCAGCCCTCCCAGAACTATCTGATTGCCAAATACACCAAAAAAGCAAGCCACGGTATGGGCTTCGGGGTCAATTTTTTTCTCTTGTTCGGAGTCGGCTCGTTTGCCACTGCGGCTGGCGGTTATATGGCCGATTCATATGGGATTGATCGATTTTATGCTGTCATGGCATGGATTGCCTTGGCAGCGCTGTTTACAGCACTTGCCGTACTTGTAGTCCGGCCATATTATTTCAAATACTCCTGGAAGGTGGTTCGGGAGAGTTCCTGATTCCGGTCGGCAGGATTTTTTATCTCAGCTATCTCCGGGGCAATTATATGATGAAATCGGTTTGAGGTGTTTAGTTCTGTGCGTTATCTGTCTATTGGTCTTTTTCTTTTGTTTTGTTATGCATCTTCGGGCATTGCCGGTAATGATCCTTCCCAAAGAGCCGCCGGAATAATTCCGGACTTTTTCCCACAATCTTTGACACAAGAGACGATATCTCCAGACGGGAAGTCAAAAAACTGGCAGGAACCGCTCAGCGGCATGGCATTTGTCTGGGTGGACGGCGGTTGTTTCAAAATGGGCTGCGGCATCTGGGATATCGATTGTCGAAGCCGTGAACAACCGGAGCATGAGGTCTGTGTCGATGGCTTCTGGATCGGTAAATTCGAAGTCACCCAAGGTGAATGGAAAAAGCTCCTGGGATGTAATCCAGCCTTAAATAAGCTTTCTGATCGCCATCCGGTTGACCGGATCTCCTGGCTCGATACCCAGGACATTATCGAGAGACTAAATTCCCGGAAATATGGTCTACGTTTCAGATTGCCAACCGAAGCTGAATGGGAGTTCGCTGCTCGCGGCAGGGGGCGACCCGAATCTTTTGCCGGCGGTAATTCGGCAGATGAGGCTGCCTGGCATTTGAACAACAGCGGCGATGTTCCCAAGGCTGTAGGTACAAAACCAGCGAATATCCTTGGAATTCATGATATGTCCGGTAATGTTCGGGAGTGGGTGGAGGATTGGTATGATCCGTTGTATTATCAGATAAGTCCTGCGCACAACCCCCAGGGGCCGGACACCGGCACCATGCGGGTGACGCGTGGCGGTTCCTGGAACAGCAGCGCTCATTCGGTGCGTACGGTAAATCGGACTTGGAATGACCCAACCAGCAGGTTTGCCGGCTACGGTGTACGCTTGGTGGCTGTTCCTTTCCCTTGAGGGGGCTCTTTGAGATCAGGAGAGCCAGTTGAATATTATTGATGTTGCCATGAGATATTAATAAGTGGTATCTCAGCTTTTTCCAGTGAGGCAACTATCTCCTGGGAGAGAGCATGTCCCAGACCTTTGCGAAACAGATGGATATAGAGCTTTACAGTCAAGGTGTTATCCTTGTAGTTCCGTTCCGTTTCCAGGTAGTTAATGTTCAGTTTATCTCTTTTTACAACCTCAATAATTTGATTCGGGGCAATATTAATAGAGGTTACCACTGTAAGGATGCGGTAGGTGTATTTCGGGTAAACCTGCTCAAAGTAATGAAATACGGTTAAGCCAATTAAAGAAATAATGGTGGTGGCAACGGCAATCGTATAACATCCTGCCCCACAGGCCATACCGATAGCAGCCACTATCCACAGGCAAGCAGCAGTTGTAAGACCTCTGACGGTAAGCCCTTCCTTGATGATGGTGCCTGCGCCTAAAAAACCTATGCCGGTAACAATCTGGGCAGCGATCCTGCCAGGATCGGAGGCGATCATAAGATTACCGCGTATTGCTTGCGAACTTGTTGCAATAATCCCTGAAAGAATCATGAATACAGCAGCGCCCATACTGACCAGCAGATGGGTGCGCAGGCCGGCTGCTCGACCGTGCATATCCCTTTCCAGACCAATCAAACCGCCCATCAAGGCAGCGAGAATAATCCGCATGATAAGGATAGTGTTGTTGTCAACTGCAATGTCGGTAAGCATTGGTATCTCCCGATCTTGGCCAAAAGATTTCTGTATTCCTTGCCAACTGCCGCTAAAAAGTTTAACAGCTAAAACACATCAAGCAACTACAACTTTTTCATGAAGATTATCTTGTGGTCTGCTATCCGATAGAAATCCTCAAGAATACAAACGATATTATAGCCGTTTTTTTCGTAAAATGAGCGAGCTGCCAGATAATTAGGGGTTGATGACGTATCGATATATACCCGTTTGCCGTTTTTATTCCGCAACTGACCTTCCATAAAATCCAAGAGCATTTTGCCAACTCCTTGCCGTGAAAACCGGTTGTCTACGGCAATCCAGTAAAGGTCATAACGCCCCTCTGTCATTGGGATTTCGCCATAACAGATGTAACCTGCCACCCGATCGTTTGAATCAACTGCGCAGGAGATGAGGTACTCTCCTTTTTCCGGGCAGGAGAGAGTCGTGTCGATCAGTTCGGCGGCGACCTCAAGTTCTTGCTGTGTAAAGATGTTTTTACTGGACAATATTTCGAGGATAGCAGCCCGATCGATTGACAACAATGGTCTGATCAAGATCATTATACGGTTCTCATTTCAAGGAATTTGATAAATTCTGCGGTTATGGCCGTAAAGCTTAGGCCCTCATTATATGCCGCAGCAGTAAAGCCGGCGTCAGGACTCAAGCAGGGGTTTGCATTAGCCTCAAGGACATAGACATTGTTGTATTGGTCAACCCGGAAGTCAATCCTGCCGTAATCACGCAATTGAAACAGCTTATAACAGCAAAGGGCGGTTTTATGCAGATCAGCTGCAAGCAGATTAGATAGATTGTCTGGAAATCGTCGAGGAGAGTGGTGATATTCGAAAGCTGTGGGATCCCATTTGGCTCGATATCCCACAATTTGATAAAGTTCACTGGGGAATTCTGAAAAATCGATTTCAGCAGCTTTGAAAACCTTGGGTTCGGGATAGCCGAAAATCGAAAGGTTAAATTCACGACCAGAGATGAATTCTTCTATAATAAGGCTGCCGTGCAGGTTATACAGCTCTTCCACACCCTGGCGCAAAGAGTGGTTATCGGTAAAGATGGACTCCTGATCAATACCAATGCTGGCATCCTCAAACCTTGGTTTGGCAATGACCGGAAAGCGCAGCGCAAGAGGTTCGTCATAAAAAAAACCGTCATAGAGAGCAAATTCTGGAGTGTTTACGCCATTAGCCTTAAGGAGTTGTTTGGAGAGCAATTTGTCTGTAGTGAGCATCAGAGAGAGTGCCGGAGAACCGGAAAAAGGGATGCCAAGCAGTTCAAGAACAGCGGCGGGATGCCCGATAAGCCTGGGATTTTCGTTCACTGACTCACACAAGTTAAAGGCCATGGTCACGGATTTTCGTTCCAGCAGGTTCAAAAGTTTTTTGATATCACCGGCAAAGGGGATACGTATACAGGGGCGTGAAAGTTCTTGAAGGGCTGTCTCGATGGCCACTACTTGATCGAGGACGTCTTTTGATGACTCCCATAACGGATGGCCAAGCGGGGCCGGTTCATTATAGAGAATACCAATAAGGCTTTTGATCATGACTCCCTTTATAAACCGCAGCGGCTGGCAGCGGAATCGACAATCGTGGCAATGAGGTCGCGATACGGCAATCCGATCAGGTTGGCAATAATTGGCAGATCGGAATGTTCAGGATGGATGCCTGCCAGAGGATTAACCTCGATAAAATTCGGCACACCCTGGCCATCGGCCCGGATATCAATGCGGCCTGCGTCACGACAACCTAAACCTCGCCATGCCGCCAGCGCAATCGCTGTTGCCTGCCGGGCCATAGGGTCATCCGCCAGGCGGTATTCAACCACCTCCTCACAGATCTCCTTGTTGCGATAGGAGTAAACATCCGGATCTGAGTTTTCGAGGAGGATGATCTCGATCACCCCAATGGCGTGGGCTTTAGCGCCGGTGCCGACAATTCCTACGGTAAATTCCCGGCCAGGCAGATAGGTCTCAATAAGAACTGGTTGCCTGTAGGTGGCCAGCAGATCAGTGCACAGGGGAATAAGTTGGTCCGGGCTGGTGATTTTGGAAACGGTGTCAACCCCCTTGCCAGTACCCTCTGCAACTGGCTTGGCAAATAGCGGCAGGGGTAAACGGATGTCTGCGGCCTGGTCGATAGAATCGATTACCAGAAAATCCGGGGTAGGGATGCCAAGATCCCGAATAACATGTTTGGTCATGCCCTTATGCAAGGTGAGCGCCATGACCATTGAATCAGAAAATGTATAAGGAATACGGTAGGCTTCCAGCAGGGCCGGGACTTGGGCTTCCCTGCCGATACCATACATGCCTTCAGCAATATTGAATACGAGATCCCAGCGCTGACCGGCACTCAGGCGAGCAACCAGACTTTTCAGATTGCCAATGCGGTCGGTCTGATGTCCGAGTTCCTGCAATGTTGTCTCAATGGCGATAATAGTGTCTGGCCGGTCGAATTCAGCAGTTTCCAACTCGCCGTATCCTTCGGCAAGATAGTCAGCCCGTAGATCAAAAGTGATACCGATATGCATGTTATCCTCTTATAGTTGTAGGGGCGAAAAATTTTTCATCCCTACTGGCGGAGATGGATGATATCCGCATCCGTACTAATCTCGCGTTGGTCAGGGTATCTATAGATGTTGCCCTGGTAGTTGCGCAGCAGGATGTCGTTGCCATCTCTGCCGATTACGGTTTGCGGCAGCAGAGGAATCTTGCCGCCGCCGCCAGGGGCGTCGATGACATAATTTGGTACGGCGTATCCGGTTGTATGGCCGCGTAGACCTTGATAGATCTCGAGACCTTTTTCGACCGTGGTGCGAAAATGGGCCGAGCCGATAATCGGATCACACTGATACAGGTAGTATGGTTTAATGCGCAGGCGCAACAGGCTGTGAACCAGTTGTTTCATTGTTTCAATGTTATCGTTGATTCCTTTGAGAAGTACGGTTTGACTGCCCAGAGGGATACCGGCATTGGCTAAGCGTTCGCAGGCTTTTTTTACTTCCAGGGTGTGTTCAATCGGGTGGGTACAATGAATGCTCATCCATAAGGGATGATGACGTTTCAGCATCTTGACCAAGGCAGGAGTAATTCGCTGCGGCAGTACCATGGGAACCTTGGTGCCGATCCTGATCATTTCGACATGAGGAATGTGCCGTAGTTGACTAAGCAGCCAGTCCAGCTTGTCATCCGATAAAGTCAGAGGATCGCCGCCTGACAGCAGTACGTCGCGGATGCTTGGGGTTGCTTCAATATAGTTGATGGCTTTTTTCCACTGTTCGATACTAAAAGGATATTTCCCTTCATGGCCGACCAATCTTGATCGAGTACAATATCGACAGTAGTTTGAGCAGAAATTTGTAACTAGAAACAGTACTCGGTCAGGATATCGATGGATCAATCCGGGTACGGCACAATCGTTATCCTCTCCCAGGGGGTCTTCAGCTTCTCCGGGAGAGTGGATGTGTTCATCGCTGACCGGAACTACGGATCTGCGAATCGGTTGGCTTGGATCCTCAGGGGCAAGCAGGCTGGCATAATAAGGAGTTATAGAGAGTGGCAGTGCATCAGTCCCTTCACCGATAGCCTTACGTTCATCATCGGTAAGACGAATGATTTTTTCAAGCTGCTTAACTTCGGTAATCCGGTTGCGGAGCTGCCAATGCCAATCCTGCCAGTCCGGCATGCTGGCGTCAGGATAAAATCTCTTTCGGAATATATCTGTTTGTGAATTTGTTGGAAATACGGAGGCTAGGTGGAGCGGGGAGGTTTTGCGCGTCGCTATAGGCTTAAGCGTCAAACGCGAATTAGGAGGCTCCGCTTCTTCAGTGTTCTGCATTATCGTTTTCATCAGGTTAGTCTCTCGTTTTATTGTTTTGATTGAAGGAGTATTTATCCAAAAGGAAAAATGAGTAATTATAGTTGGTTTCTCAGTTTGTTGAGTAAAGGTTGTCACTGTTAAAATTCTTATTTCGCTTAATCAGTCTATGGTGTTTAACATAAAAAATTTTCTTTCCTGCTTCTTCTTTAAAAATTCCTTGAATCTCGACCTCTCTTTGCAGCAGACTTCTTATACTTACCTTGAGCTCCTTTTGCCTGCGGAGTAAATAAACCATTTCGTCAGACGTGGAGATGGCAAAATCAACAGGGGTTCCGTTCGCATCCCAATCTGTCGGAACGATAATTCCTGTTAGTTTGATCATATTGTATCCTCTCTAATTAAAGCCCTTGGCAGTCTCGTTTCCCAGGGCACAGATAAAATTCATGATTCATATATCATATTTCATGCCATCTGTGGTAATGATTTGAAATTACGTTATTTTATCGTTTTATGCGAGTTTTGCTATCGGAACTTGCAATTCCGATAGCACTGCCTTGTGGAAGGGGAAATGGAATGGAGATAATTATTGTTGTTATCTTTTGGCCTGAAACGCCTGCAGATATAGGGAATTAGGTAAACAGGAACTTTGAGTTCCTGTTTACCAGCGGCAGGAACTTTTTGTTCCGGTTTTAAGGGGCCGTGGTCAATTATTCAATCACTTGAAACCCGATCTTGCCGATTACTGTTTTAATAACCTCATGGGCCACCGGCGATTTTTCTGAAAAAGTCGCCTCTTTTTTTTCAAGGCTAACCTGAATATTTTCCAGGCCGTTGATAGCTGCTAAGGCTTTAGTGACTGTTTGAACGCAGTGTTTGCAGTTCATCCCTGAGATTTTGATAGTTGTCATAGCTGATCTCCTTGTTTATAGTATTTAAAAGATAAATTAAATTCTATTGTCATGCAACTTTTTTGCATAAAAAGGTGAAGGAGGCACGGTGGATCAACAACAATTTGGAATTAGAGGCATGACATGCGCCTCATGTGCTGCTCGTATTGAGCGTGTATTAGCCGTGCAAGCCGGGATCAAGCAAGTAAGTGTAAATCTGGCAACAGAAATAGTTACAATCTCCTGGGATAACCAACTAATAAAAGTGGGAGATATTGCCAAACAAATTAATGATCTGGGGTTTGAGCTCATTATCCCGCAAAATACGGAACATCTGCCAAAGAGAGGTTCTCAGTTTAGCAGACAGCAACAGGAGACCTTGGATAAGCTGACAATTATGCGGCAAAAATTGATCCCGGCCCTCATCTGCGCCATTATTTTATTATTCATATCTATGGGCGAGATGTTTGGTCTGCCTTTACCGATTTGGCTTGATCCCCACCATTCGCCGCGGAGTTTCGGAGTTGTCCAGTTTATTCTGGTTTTGCCGGTTATGATTGGCGGCCGCAGTTTTTTTAAAAATGGGATATCAAATTTCATTAAGGGTTCCCCTAACATGGATTCGCTTATCGCTATTGGTACAGGAGCAGCCTTTGTATATAGTACCTGGGGTGTAGCTGAAATTTTGTTTGGCAATGATCCGATGACCCGGGCAATGGATCTTTATTTTGAATCTGCCGCGGTTATTATCGCCTTGGTATCATTAGGTAAATATCTTGAAACCCGCTCAAAGCTCCGGACCTCCGATGCGATTCGTAAACTCATGGCCCTTACTCCTGAACAGACGACCATTATTCGGGGCGATGAACAGGTAGAGATACCGGTCGAAGAGATTGGCGTCGGCGACCTTATTCTGGTCCGTCCAGGAGAAAGAGTTCCGGTTGACGGTATAGTGGTAAAAGGGAGTTCGAGTATTGATCAGTCTATGTTGACCGGCGAAAGTCTGCCTGTCGATAAGAAAGAGGGAGATCAAGTCATCGGCGCCACATTGAACAAACACGGCAGCCTGCGGATTCGAGCCGAACGGGTAGGGGAGGACACGGTTCTTGCCAGGATAATCAAGATGGTTCAGGATGCTCAGGGGTCAAAGGCGCCGATAGCTAACCTCGCCGATCGCATAAGCCTCTATTTCGTACCAACTGTCATGACGATTGCTCTTGTTGCCGCCTTTATTTGGTATTTTGCCGGCAATTCAGGTTTTCCTTTCGCTTTGCGGATTTTTATTGCGGTTATGGTCATTGCCTGCCCTTGTGCCATGGGTCTTGCTACCCCTACATCCATTATGGTAGGGACTGGTCGGGGCGCCCAACTCGGGGTTCTTTTTAAGACCGGCGCAGCCTTGGAGCTTGCCCAAAAGGTGCAAGTTGTGGTCTTTGATAAAACCGGAACCCTTACTCATGGTCAACCGGAGCTTACCGATTTCAGTATTTATGCGGATGACTGGCAACCGGAGAAATTGCTTGCCCTGGTTGCCAGTGCTGAAAATGTTTCAGAGCACTCTTTGGCCGAAGCCATTGTCCGTGCTGCCCGCCAGCAAAACATTACTCTTTTTGCGCCTGAAAAGTTTGAGGCGATACCCGGCAAGGGGATTCGGGCTTCAGTTGAAGGCCATGCCTTGTTACTTGGTAATCGTGCTTTTTTAACGGAACAAAGTGTTCGAGTATCAGGTGGTTTGGAGATCGACCGGGAAATATCCAATTTTACCAGCACTGGTAAAACACCGCTTTTTTTGGCAGTTGATGGCAGATTTGCAGCCCTGCTTGCAGTTGCCGATCAGATTAAACCGGAAGTAAAGCAGGCCGTAACCCGCCTCAAACAGATGGGTTTAACACTATTCATGCTTACCGGCGATAATGAAGCGACTGCAAAAGCCATTGCTGCGGAGGCCGGCATCGACCAGGTTATAGCGCAAGTTATGCCCGACCAGAAAGCCGAGAAAATTGTCGAGCTTCAAGAGCAAGGGTTCGTGGTAGCCATGGTGGGCGATGGTATTAATGATGCCCCGGCCCTAGCTCGTGCTGATGTAGGCATTGCCATGGGGAACGGCATTGATGTGGCAATTGAATCCGGAGATATCGTGCTGATGAATGGTGATCTGCATGGCGTGCTGACCGCTCTGTCGTTAAGCAGGGCAACCATGCGGAATATCAAGCAGAATCTGTTCTGGGCATTTGCATATAATATAGTCGGCATCCCTGTTGCAGCCGGACTCTTATATTTTTTTGGCGGTACGACCTTAAATCCCATGATTGCTGCGGCTGCAATGGCGTTAAGCTCCTTGTCCGTGGTGTCGAATGCCTTGCGGCTTCGATTTTTTACACCATGAACGCAAGATTCATTGAAATTTGGATTGACCAAGATGGAGCAATAAGGTAAAGAAATCAGAGGAACTGATCGTTATCATTATAAATGTAACTACTCAGGCATTCAGAATTCAGGAGATAGCATATAATGAAATTATCCACCAATTCCGCCATGATCTCCTTGCTTTTGAGCACGTTAATGATCTGTTCACTTGTTTTGTTTCAGGTCAGGCCTGCGGTTGCTCAGGTTTACACCATTGTCAATCCGCCCACGCAATCAATCTATTATGCCAGAGCACCCTATATTCATGTCGTGCTAAAACTGCCAAACCGCAATGATCTTAGTAGATTGAAAATCGAGTTTAAAAACGAGAAGATTGTGCCGCTTGGTGAATGGCAAAAAGATAACATTACCTATGTGCACTATCGTCTTAATCTGATACCGGGAAAAAATGTCTTTGAAGTTAATCCGGGAGCGCAACTGATCTCAGTGAATTATCGACCATTGAAGTCCCTGCTTAATGTGAATTTAGATTCTCCCTCTGTTTATCTGTTTCATGGCAAGGCAGTTATCTCTGCCGAGTGTGCATTATGCCACCTTGATGAACTGCCGGCCGATACGAAAATTGATCGACCTTTATATGGTCCTTTTTCTGCTTTATGTTTCTCTTGTCATAAAGATTTGGTCACAAAACTGCCCTGGAAACATAGCCCTGTGTCCAATGTCTTTTGTCGAACTTGTCATCAGGCCGATCCGCAGGTTGACAAAATTACAATGCCGCTTGGTAAAGTTGATGTTCTTTGTTTTCGTTGTCATGTGAATCAGAAGAATTGGAAAAGCACCAAGCATGTTCATGGTCCGGTTGGTACCGGTGACTGTACAGTCTGCCATAATCCGCATGGGGATCAGTTTGAGTATCAGCTTTGGGCTGAGGGAACCAAAGATCTCTGCATAGCCTGTCATACCGACAAGAAAAAATTGATTTATGATATAAAAGGGTTGTTTGTCCACGGCATTTTAATTGGCAGCGGCTGTACAGCATGCCATAGCCCGCATGCCACGCCATATCGTTTTCAACTTTATAAACCGATTTATGAACTATGTATAGGCTGTCATACCAAACTGGCTGGTGTAGAACGAGGTCATCCTGTTGATAAACATCCGGTTAGAAGTGCCAAGGATCCGCGTCGTGAAGGACGGGAGTTCTCCTGCACGAGTTGTCACAATCCGCACGGTTCCAGATATAAATATATGTTGATTGGGGATGTGGTTGGAGAGCAGGTTTGCGTTAATTGTCATCAAAAAAAGAAAAGTAATGCGAGATAACTCCAATTTTTTGAACGTTTGATATGGCTGATAAGATGCTATTCCGTTATGTAAAAAAGATAACTTGTTGTCTTAATGACTTTGTTATCAGTGGCCAAAATCGTCGCCTCTTGGTCTCGCGTTGCTTAGTTGTTTTTTTTTGGATGGGATTAGCACTGATCAATGCCAATTTTGCTTCTATTTGTTCAGCGGTAGAAAATAAAGGACCAGTAGTCCCTAAAGTAGTTGCAATTATTTACACGGATGAGAGTGGCAGCTCCATTAATTTCCCGGCATATGTTTATTATGATGATAGTGCAGAAGAGACATACATTATCAGGGGTGGGGGAGAACCAAAGATCTCTGTTTTCGGCCCGGAATATTATCCTGATATAACCTTAGGATCTCTGCGGGGTATATATGCTCCAAAAAGCCTGTTGATAGCCCCGAACGGGGCTTTATATATCTGTCAGTCCGCCTCTGTTGAAAAAAACAAAAAACCACTGATAACTATTTTCAATGCGGCCTTTTTTATCCAAAAAGAGATTGTTATTGAGAATATTCCTGGAGTTGATGAATTCGCCCCTTTGCGATTTGCTCTTGGTCGTGAAGGTAATATCTATTTAGTTGGCCGCAATACCAAGGGGGTAGCAATTCTCGATTCGGTGGGACGATTTCTACGCTGGATCATCCCCACGGATACCTTAATAAAAATCCAGCCGAAAGATGCTCCGGCAAAAGAAGAACTGCAACAATCGTCCAGAAAAAATCAGATTTTGATTCCCCGGGCAGGAGAGGACAATGACAAAGCATTAACGCCTCCTGCTGAAACAGTTGACAACCAACTTAACAATAATCTGGTTGATAATCTTGAAAAACCGGCAGAACATGAATCTGTTTCTCTCCCGGACGACAAGGATACAGCACCGGAAGAGACCGGAGATAGTGGGCTACCGGCCGCAATGCTGCCCAAGATTAATGCCTCCAATCTTGAAATGTTTACTCCTGAGGAGTTCGGGCCGGTAACAATTAGTGATGTCCTGGTCGATGAAAGCGGCAATATTTACCTGCTTAGTGAGGAAAGAGGGAAGATTTATGTCTATTCACCTCAAGAAAAATTTCTTTTTGCAATCGGCACAAAAGGGGGATCGAGCGGTAAAATGAGCCGGCCGCGCGGTTTTGCTATTGATAAGGAACGTGGTTATATCTATGTGGCCGATTATATGCGACACACCATTCTGGTATTTAACCAGAGATCAGGGCGTTTTATCTTTGAGTTCGGCGGTCGTGGTGCGGGGCCGGGTTGGTTCAATTACCCGACCAGCGTGGCAGTTGATCGTCGAGGAAATGTGATTGTCGCCGATTTTTTTAACAGACGGGTGCAGGTTCTGGATGTCAACCTTGAAAGCAAGATCCCTGTTTTACAGGAAATTACAGGAGAGGCTCCCACAGAAACAGAGCAGTCCGAAGAGAGTGCGGAAAAGGTTATTCCTTTGGTAATAGAGAAAGTAGTTCCATTGGAAGCGGAAAAGGTCGCTTCTTCGGATTCAGACAGTGATGGTGACGGAGTTATTGACTTTATAGATAAATGTCCTGCTACCCCGAAAGGCGAAAAGGTTGATTCGCTTGGTTGCCCGCTTGACAGTGATGGTGATGGAGTTATCGACTCAATTGATAAATGTCCTGATACTCCGAGAGACGAAAAGGTTGATCCGTTTGGTTGCCCGCTTGACAGTGATGGTGATGGGGTTAATGACTCAATAGATAAATGTCCTGATACCCCGAAAGGCGAAAAGGTTGATCAATTCGGTTGCCCGCCTGACGGTGATGGTGACGGAGTCATTGATACTATAGATAAATGTCCTGATACCCCGAGCGGAGCCAAAGTCGATGAGCAGGGTTGTAACATCAAACTACTCGAACCGGTAACCTTGCAGATAAAGATCGAGTTTGATGTCAACAAGGATGTAATTAAACCACAATTTCATAACGCCCTTGTCGAAGTAGCGAAATTTATAAGATCCTATCCCGATGCCAGCGCCGTAATTGAGGGGCACACTGACTCGACCGGCAAACCCGAGAAAAATATTATGCTTTCGCAGCGTCGTGCCGATAGTGTACTTAGGTATCTTATCGACAAATTGGAAGTTCCGGCCGATCGACTCAAAGCAGAAGGCTTTGGATCTAATAAACCTGTCGCCAGTAATGACACGGCAGAAGGTAAGGCGCAGAACCGCCGGGTAATAGCGATTCTTTCCGGTACTGCCGAGGTTGAAAAAAAATAAACAGCTGCTCAGACAGATAAGCTGCTAGGATCGGGAACAAGATAATGTATGGCCGGCAAGTCTGTTGCCGAACCTCCAAGTTCAGATACTTTTTTCAGGCATATTGCTTACAGTTTCTTGACTTGGTAGTAAAATTATGATATAAAAAGGCAGGTACTTATATTAAAATATGCGTATTACTGGGTAGAAGCATATTAAAAAGGAAAGGTTCCGGGGGCGGAACTTGAAGAGTAAAACAAGCATGAGGAGGAAAACTATGATGGAGATGTTGAAACCAAAAAGATTAGTGGTGGGGCTGATAGCGCTAGGTGGGATATGCGCTCTGCCAGCTTCGGTTTACGCTGTAACCGGTATATGTTCAACTTGTCATACTATGCATTACAGTCAGAACAACCTTCATAGTGCTGACATGGCAGTTACGCTGTCAAACGCTGATACCGTTCGCTGGGCTGTTGGCGCTAAGGCTAACTTGCTTAACAAGGATTGCGCTGGATGTCATGCAGATGGATCGCTTAACGTCGCAGGCACGACAATTAACGACGATCCTACGCCAGTCCCTCAGGTTGGTTATGATACCAGAACAGTCAGTCTAGCCGGCGGCTATTTTTCAGAAACAGCTGCTGATTCCAAAAAAATGCATAATGTTGCCGGGTTAACTTCTGCAGATGAGAATATTACTGATCTGGCTGCTAATGGTCCTCCGGGTTGGAATGGAGGCGCATGGGAAGGTGATTCAGTAACGAAACAGGTTACTTGTAGCGGCTCAACATACGCCTATGGTTGCCATCGCGCTGGAGGACATCATGCCAATAAGAGTGGTAAAACAGATGGTACTGCCGGCGCTGGCGCCGTCGGCGATAGTTTTCGTTTCTTGAGTGGGGTTAAAGGTGTGGAAGAACCTGGTTGGGAAGTTGATGAAGACCCAACTATGCATAACTCGTATTATGCCGCAAAACGGGAATTGACAGATCCTTCGGCCGCTACAGTTGGTGCCGACGACTCTATTAATGGTTTGTGTGCTAAATGCCATGGCGATTTCCACGGGGTATATGCTGCCGGTGCAGGTCAGGACAATGACGGTTCATGGATCCGTCATCCAACTGATGTCGATCTTAGTACCGCTACTTATACAGGGACAGAGTATGCTAGTTATACAGCATATCAACTGACAGTCCCGGTTGGCGCAGTAGCTTATGATACTGCCCCAATCACCAATCCAAGAGTTGATGGGGGTATTGTCCTTTGTATCTCCTGTCACAGGGCTCATGGCTCTGCAAATGATGATCTGTTGCGATGGAGTTACAACGGGATGATTGCAGGATCTGCAACTAGTTCAGGTGCTGGAACAGGTTGTTTTGTCTGTCATTCGACTAAAGATTGATTTTGGTGCTTAACTGCCGAATATCAATTTTTATACGTTGTATTTAATTTAAAAAAGCAGGTGGATAGATTTTTTATCCACCTGCTTTTTTTGTGCGCCCGGCACGAGTGCTTGCTTGGAGGAGATATCTGCAGCAGGTCAGACCAATTTAGTAATAAAACTGCTCATCACTTTACGGAGTTGGGTGTACTGCTCTTCGCTAAGACCGGCGCCGAGGGCAACCATCCTGGCCATCTCTGCGGTGAGAAAATCTCCTGGGCCATGGGCATCGGCATTGACCATGAGCAGCGCCCCGGTTTCAGCCGCGATTTTAGCAACATAGCCGTTGGTAAGGGAGTGGCCTTTACGACCGGTCAGTTCAAGATAAACACCTTGCTGTTTTGCCAGCAGCGCCTCTTCCCTGGTAATAAAGCCGGGATGGGCAAGGATGTCGACACCGGCCGCAATTGCGGCCCGATTAGTGCCGGCCATCACCGGTTCGACAACGGTTTCTCCGTGCGCCACTACCACTTTTGCCCCAAGCTTTCGCGCTAGGGCAACCAACTCGGCAAACATGGCCGGCGGCACATGCGTAAGTTCAATGCCGGGGATGAGTCTGGTCCGTGAGTATCTGTTCAGATCTTCGGCAACCTTGACAATCCGTGGAATGATGAAATCCAGGTTTGAGGAGTCAGCGTGATCAGTTATGGCAATCGCTTCATAACCGAGTACCTCGACCCGCCTAAGATGCTCGGCCGGTACCAGTTCGCCATCACTGAACAGGGTATGGGTATGTAGATCAATCAAGTTTATGTTCTCCTCGTAGAGAGTTGCGACCGGCCTCAGCAATCTCGATATTGACAATCTGACCTGGAAGCAGGTGGTTGGATGAAATAAAATTAACGATAATGTTGCCGCTGGTTCGACCATGCCATTGACCAGCGACTGTTTTACTCAGCCCTTCAATCATGACCGGTAAGACGCTGCCGACAACTTGTTGATTTTGTTCCTGCGTTATCTCATTCTGTCTGGTTTGCAGACGATTCAGACGGAAATCTTTTATCTCTTCGGGAACTTTGTCGGGAAATCCGGCGGAAACCGCACTAGGCCGGTCAGAATATTTAAAGGAAAAACCGCCATCGAAGCGGACGGTATCAATGAGTTCCATGGTTTCCTCAAAATCGGCATCGGTCTCGCCGGGGAAACCGACGATGATATCGGTGGTTAGTGTAATCTCCGGATTAATTTTGCGCAACATGGTCACCTTGTCAAGGTAACTGGTAATCGAATATTTCCGGTTCATCCGTTTTAGAATGCGATTAGATCCGGACTGCACCGGAAGATGGAAGTGGGTGCAGAGCTTCTTAAGTTCGGCAAAACAACCGATAAGGTCAAGGGAGAGATCTTTAGGGTGGGAAGTAGTGAATCTAATCCTCTCAAGTCCTTTAATCGCATTTACAGCCCGCAGCAGTTCCGGGAATGAGTGGCCGGTACTGCTGCTGTCATCCCGTCCATAAGAGTTGACATTCTGGCCGATCAAGGTGACCTCTTTAATGCCGTTATCTACCAGATGGTTAATTTCCTTGAGGATATCGGCAGCACTTCGGCTTATCTCTCTGCCTCTGGTATAGGGGACCACGCAATAGGTGCAAAAATTATTACATCCCTGCATGATGGTGATAAAACGTTTAAATGATGGTTTAGTGATGGTCGGCAGAAAAGGCGGAATCCGGAAAGCAGGGGAGAGGGTTGTTGCTATCTGGCATCGCCTGGAACGGGTCGAAGAACTAAGCCGGACCGTCTGTTGATCTAAAAGCTCCGGCAGGCGATAAATGTTTTGGGGACCGATGATCAGGTCTACAAATGGCATGCGTTTCAGCAGGCCGGCACCGTTCTGCTGAGCAACGCAACCGGTTACAGCTATGATCAGGGCAGGATTCGCTCTCTTCATGATCCTGAGACGCCCGAGCAGACTGTAAGCTTTTTGTTCGGCCTTGTCTCGAATGCTGCAGGTATTGATGACGATGAGATCAGCAGCCTGCATATCATTAGTAGCCGCGTAATGGTCGGCTGCAAGAAGCTGGGCCATGATTTCAGAGTCCCGTTCATTCATTTGACAGCCGAATGTCTCTATATAGGCGTGTTTCTGGGGCAGCATGGTCAGAATTCTGTCTGGTGAGTTGTTAACATAAAATATTTAGAGGATTAGGGGTTGCAAAGGCTTTAGTAATAGCCTTTTTTCTTGGCCATCGCAACTATTGAGGCGTGTTGCTCGGCAACTTATTTACGAAAGACTCCCTTTTGTTTTAGGATTTGCAGCCTGTATCGGGCATTCATATAGTTGGGATCGAGTTTAAGCACCTCTATATATAACTGGGCAGCAAGTTGGTGATTACCATCTTGTTCAGCAATGGCAGCGAGATAGTAGACGCCATCGGGATTCAGCGGTTTGAGTCGAAGAGATTCCGTAAAATGCTTTTTTGCTTCTGACAATCTGCCAATCCGGTATAAGGCCAGAGCAAGATTGTAGTGGACACCATCGGCAGCAGGATTGATCTTGAGGGCGGCAAGATATTGGACGGTAGCCTCCTGCCTTTTCCCTTGATCATCCAGGGCATTGCCAAGATTTTCATGCGGTCTGACAAGTCCGGGCGATTTTTGCATGCAATCCGTCCAAAGCGTGACTTCATCACTCCAGACCTGATTCCTGGAATACGTCCAGTAAGAGCAGAGCAGCACAACTATAAAAAGCAGCGCAATCTGCCAGGATTTTTGTTTCAGGTATCGGGTTATCAAGATTACGGTTAGTAGGCTGACCAGCATGGATGGGAGATAGGTGCGATGTTCGAATATAATTTCAAGACCTATAACTGAGGATTCTATAACTAGATTTCCGAAGTACCAGAGAACACAGAAAGAGAGAAGCCTCTCTTTATCGGCCTTCCAGATGGCCCAGGATAGACAACCAATGATGAAAACCAGGGAAAAAAGGGTGGTTACAGGGGCTGTCAATGAGATGGAGAGCGGCACATCGTGCACAAGGTTCAAGCGGGAAGGGTGGGGGAAGAAAAAAAGCTCAAGATAATAAACGACCACGCGTAATTCGGTCAGTAAGCGTTGGATGAGAGTGAAGTCGCGTTGGGCATAGGTTTCAGTCAGCATAACAATAGGTTTGCCTTGAAGATAGATCACTCCTAAAACAGTGAAAAAAGCCACGAAGCCTAGGGCTAGTTGCGCTTGTTTTTTTAACCATTGCCAATCAAGATCTTGAAAAAAATATAACTCATAGAGCAAAATGATGAACGGCAGGGTGGCAGCATTCTCTTTACTGCCTAACGCAAGGCATCCTGAGATGAATGTCGCGGTGAGCCAGGCCCATCTTCCATGCCGATTGGTTGAAAGACGTACCTGAATGTAACAAATTAAAGTGAGCAGGACGAACAGGGCGGCTAACGCGTTCATGCGTTGGACAATATAGGTTACGGATTGGGTATTTAGGGGGTGTACTGTCCAGATTATGGCAGTGGCAAACGACACAGCATCAGTTGAGGTTGAGCCATGTTTTCCATAAAGCAGGGGCAGATTCAGAGTCATTCTGAGGAATATATAGAGCAGGCAACTGCAGAGGGCATGAATTAGAATATTAACGACATGGTAGCCAGGCAGGGCGAACTGGTGGAAATAAAAATTGAGGGCAAAACTGATGTTGGCAATCGGCCTAGTCGGATTGGCGCTTTGAAAAGCGGCTCGCCAAATCTCCACTGGCCCTAGGCGGTTGAGCTGAATCGCTTGATTGTCTGTGATGTTGTGAAAATCATCAAAGGTGAACGGGGAGTTAAGCGTATTTGCATATATAATGACTGTAAAGCCAATTATACAGAGAAAGATGTAAACGGTTTTAGGCAGATAATTAAACCGGGCACGACTATCTGGCGGAGTATTTGTTATTAGGTTTTGTTTCATCAATAATCAGCCAGAGTGCCGGTGGCCCGGTCAATGGCGGCCCAGGCCAGATTATATTCATAAAGGGCATTGTAATAATTGGTCTGTGAACGTAACAGTAAGGTGTTGGCATCCAAAACCTCGGTGGAGGTTGATAGCTGGGCAAGGTAACGGGCTTCACTGATACGATAATTCTCTTTTGCCTGCTCAATAGCCTGTCTGCTGAGGGCTATATTTTTTTCAGATTGTTGCATGGTTAAGAAGGCTTGTCTAAGTTCGAGGAGAATAGAATCAATGAGGTTTTCACGAAGATCTCTGGCCTTGCTCATACTTCTAATGGCCTCTTCCTCCTTGTAGCGATTTTGTCTCCATGTCCAGAAACGCCAGCGAGCCGTTGCCTCCATGGTTTTAACCTCACTGGCTCCGAACTGGTATGATTCCGCCAGAGGATGATCTCCTTGTCTCATATAAGAGGCGCTAACCGCTACGGTTGGGAGATAAGCTGATTTGACCGCAGTAATATTCTTTTCAGCCAGCTGAACGGCGATTTCGGCTTGAGATATCTCGGCTCTTTCAGTGTTGGCCTTGGCAACCAATTCATTCCAGGTAGTAAGGCGTGGAATGAAATCAGGCACGTCCTGAATAAGCAGAGTAGAATCCACCGGTTTTTTCATCAGCAGATTTAATGCAGCCTGGGAGAGCTGGACACTGTTTTGCGCCTTGAGAAGATCCTGTCCGCCTTGAGCTAGTTGTAAGTCGCTTAACAACAGATCGTTTTTTGGGATCAGTCCGGCTTCAAAAAAGGCATTGGCATCTTTAAAATGGGATTGCAGTTGCAGCAATGATTGTTGAGCAATATCCTCAAATTTTTTGGCACGTAAAAAATCGAAATAGGCCTGATGCACTTTGTAGACAATATCGTTTTTGGTTTTGCGATAAGATGAGTTGGAGTACATAACATTCAGTCCGCCGATTTCAATGGCGGTAGTGATTGATCTGCCCGTATAAACAGGTTGTTCAATGGTAAAGGAGTAATAGAAGTAATGATCTGATGTGGAAGCGTCCGGTTGAAAGGTGTGGCCGTATTGGAAAGAAGCAAAGGGGAGGCGATTGAGTTTGGTCGCTTCTAATGCTTGCTGTTTTTCTTCAATATCAGATACTGAGTAAGTAACCAATGGACTTTTGGTAAGGGTTTCAGCAATACACTCTTTGAGTGTAACAACTTTCTGGCTGCTCGATTCTTCAGCTGAAACCATTGATAAAGAGTAATAGAATAAAACACATAAAATCAGAACAATACGAAACATGTTTAATATATTTTCTCTTGTTGATTAATTGTAACTTCAGGCTGGGCAATTAAAGTTGCTGCCAAGTTGCTGAGGAGTCGAAAAACATCATGCTGCACAGTTTTTGAAAATTTTATTGCAACCAAGCCTTGTTGAGAGGACAGGGTGGTGATTGTAGCTAAGCCGTCATAGCCTTGCATAATAAAGAGCAGAATATGGATTCGACTAGGGTGAATTCTTAGATAAATGGTTAAAAATTCATGGTTATCTAGCATAATATACAACACTGATCAAGCCTGTTGAGGAAACATATGATATATGAGCAGAATCGAGTTGTTTATATAGTCTGCAGCCTATCGTTTCGAGTTGAAAATCATACGGATACAGTTGCATCAGATTCACCAAGGAAATTTTTATATTTTTCAAGGCGCTCTTCGACCACTTCTCTAAGAAATTCTTCGGTTTGCTGTGTGGCTCGACCGGCAAACAGGTTGCTGCTTGTCACAACCATATTTTCAAGCTCTTTTTGGTCAAAGGGGATTTTGTTATCTTTGCCAAGGCGTTCAAGCAAGTCATTATCTTTGCCTTCCTCTTTAACGGCCTTACCGGCGGCGACTGAGTGATTTTTTATAATCTCGTGCATCTCTTGCCGGCTTTCGCCCCATTTTACACAGGCCATCAGGATTTTTTCAGTGGCCATAAACGGTAATTCAAGTTTTAAATGGCGTTCAATTTGTTTCGGATAAACAACCATATCGTTAGTAATATTAAGAAATAATCTTAATATTGCATCAGTCAAAAGAAAGACCTGCGGTATATCCATGCGTCTTATTGCTGAGTCATCCAGGGTACGTTCAAACCATTGATTGGCATAAGTGTGAGAAAAATCATTAACCAAGCCAATAAGTTTACGAGAAATTGATGTTAGGCGTTCGGAGCGCATTGGGTTGCGTTTATAAGCCATGGCGGAACTGCCAACTTGATGTTTGGCGAATGGTTCTTCTTGGACCTTGAGGTTGGAGAGCAGGCGCAGATCAACAGCAAACTTATGGGCGGTAGCTCCGATACCGGCAAGAGTTTCGGCTGTTTTCATATCCAGTTTTCGAGTGTAGGTCTGACCGGTTACCGGAAAAACATCATCAAACCCAAGCTTTTTGGCAACTAGCTCGTCGAGTTGTCGGACTTTGTCGTGATCGCCCTTGAAGAGTTCAAGAAATGTAGCCTGGGTGCCGACCGTTCCTTTTACTCCCCGTGCCTTGATTTGGCTGCCCAGGTGTTCTATATAATCAAGATCGATGAGCAGGTCTTGAATATAAAGAGTGTTGCGTTTTCCAACTGTAGTGGGTTGGGCAGGTTGATAATGTGTATAACCTAATGTTGTCAACTCCTTGTGTTTTCGTGCAAATCGTGCAAGATTTGCAATTACGTTAACTAGTTGTCTTGTAATGATTTGGAGAGCCTTTTTTTGGAGGATCAGATCCGTGTTACAGACAACAAACTGAGATGTAGCTCCCAGATGAATAATGGGTTCAGCCGTAGGACATTTAACGCCATAAGCGAAAACATGCGCCATAACATCATGCCTTATCTCTTTTTCTTTCTGATCCGCCAACTCAAAGTCGATATTGTGAACATTCGCTTTAAGTTCATCAACCATTGCTTGGGTGACCAGATCGGACAGGCCAAGTTCGTTTTGGGCCTCAGCTAACGCGACCCAGCATTGTCGCCATGTTTCAATCTTGGTCCGTTCGGAAAAAGTTTCCTGCATTTCACGACTTGTATAGCGGCTGACTAATGGTTCTTGATAAACATCACGGTTCATAAAGTTGTCTCTCCTGAATGCCATAATTCATAATGTCGCATAATGTATATTATGTATAGTAATATTAAATCCAGTAAAATCAATCTGTTAAAACTACTCTGATGTCTTCTGTCTTGACTTCCCAACGGCTGACGCCACGAAATACATTATTGCGCAGTTTGTAGGCTATTATAGCAGGATTGTTTTTAAGACTCTCGACGATATCTCCTAAACCAAAACCATAACCACTGCATGAAAAATTATCTTCCTGCCAGACAAATCTGAGGCTGTTTTTGCCCATCTGTCTCGGTTGCACAAGTTTATTTGCTGCCGGACTGATGAATACAGGTTCTTCGTTTCCGATGCCAAAAGGCTGTAACATTTTGTAATATTTCATAAAATTTACTGAATTTAGTTCAGAGGGCTGAATTTTGAAATCAATCCATAGTATTGTCTGTAAATCGGCATGTTTGATATTTTTTTGAATTTCTTTTTCGAACTTTTCAGCAAATTTAGAGTAATTGGCAATTAGCATTGTACAGCCCACGGCACTTTTATGGCCTCCGTAATTTATTAAATATTCTTTGCAACTAGCTAGAATTTCGTTTAAATCTATGCCGATAATCGATCGTCCTGATCCCTTGGCAATCCCATTTTCAAATCGAAATATCAAAGTTGGACGATTATATAACTTCATAATTTTTGTCGCCACCAACCCCAACACTCCAAGATGCCACTCTGCACTGCCAAGTACTAATGAAGTCTTGTTTTTCCTGATTTCGCTGTTAGCTTGAGCCAGTGCTGATTCATATACCAAATTAGCGATATTTTTTCTGCTATTATTGGCATCTTCAAGTTCAGTAGCCAGCTGTATTGCTTCCGACATTGACTGGGTAATAAGAAGCCTAAAGGCGATTTCCGGCTCTCCAACCCTGCCTGCAGCATTGATTTTTGGGCAGATTTTAAAGGCAACATCTTCTGTTGTAGGTATTCCCCCTTCAAATTCAGCTTTGTCCATAAGTGCTTTAATTCCTAGACAGGGAGTTCTGGAAATTATTTCGAGTCCGGCCATGGTCATAACTCTGTTTGGCCCCAATAATGGCACCATATCTGAGATTGTGCCGAGGGCAACCAGGTCAAGATATTGTTTAAGATTTGGTAATACTCTGTCGTCGACTGCCCAATATCCGACATTTTTAAGATGAGTACGGAGTCCCATTGCCAAATAAAAGGCTACTCCTACCCCGGCCAATTGTTTAAATGGAAAACGACACTCCGGCTGCAAAGGATTAAGGATTGCATCTGCTTCAGGTAGTAGCGATTGAGGTTGGTGATGATCTGTGATTATTACAGAAAACCCCAGTTTTTTAGCAATAATCACCTCTAGATTATTTGTAATGCCGCAGTCCACAGTGATAAGAATCGGATTGGTTGCCTGACCGTTGTTATGTTTTTGTATCCGTTCGTGCAGCAGTGTAATTGCTTCCTCATGTAAACCATATCCCTCAGTTAATCTATTGGGTATATAACACTCAACCTGCATACCAAGGGAGCGCAGAAAATGAAATAACAGAGCTGAACCGGTAATCCCGTCAACGTCGTAATCACCATAGATTATGACAGGCTTCCTGGTTTTTTGGCAGGTGATGTCAAGCGCATCAGCCAGCAATTCTACTGCTTTCAGCATGCCTCTCATGAGCATTGGCGATGGCAGATGAGCAAGCACTGGACGCAAGAACGCTTCGACCTCTGAGGGTTCAGTAAAACCTCGTTGATTTAATATTGCGGCAATTTCCAAAGGCATATTCAATGTTTTGGCAATATTGCGGCAGTTTTTTTCATTCCAAGGGCGCTGGCGCCAAATTAACTCAGGGATATTTGTCTTCATAGTTTTTATTAACTTGTAATCTTATTCTATTGATTTTACGTAATATTTGTATTGTAAAAATCTAAAAGTTTTGGTTTATTCCGGTTTCCCCTGAAGCTTAAGGCCAATAATAATATATTGCAGCCAGGAGAGGAGTGTGAAAAAAGCCGTAATAATAATCAGGTATGGTTCAAGATAGCTCAGATTTTTGATATAATCCTGGCCAAGAAAAAAACTGACAGTCAAAAGTTGTACACATGTTGTTATTTTGCTGACAAAGGTTGGCTTAAATTCGATTAGCCTTTTGTTAAACAAAAGAATACCAATGCCACCCATGATAATCACATCTCGACTCACCACCAGAACCGCTAACCAGGCTGGTAAGAAATGCATAGTGGCTAAAGTTACATAAGAGGTTGTAAGCAGCAGTTTGTCGGCAATTGGATCAAGAAAGGAACCAAGTCGAGTTTTTTGATTGAAAAGTCTGGCAATAAAGCCATCAAGGGCATCGCTTATACCAACTATTACAAAAAGAATAAAGGCAGAAGTCATATTGCCTTCAATTAAAAAAATAACTAACAAAGGGATCAGCAGTATCCGGATAAGAGTTATAAGATTGGGAAGATTCATCGTTGCTCGCTCTTCCGCTTTATGACATTAAGAAGTTGTTTATCAAGGAAAATATCTCGTTTTGTTGTTGCGGGTTAAACCAATTGATGCTTTCATCCTTATGAAACCAGGTAAACTGACGTTTTGCATAACGCCTGGTGTCTCGAGCCAGAATGAACGCAGCGTGATCCCAAGACCATTCGCCACTTATAAAGCATAGCAAGTGTCGGTATCCCAATGATTTCATCGATGGTAAATCCGGGGAGTATCCTCTCTCCAGAAGTTTTTGTACTTCTTGCAGGAAGCCCTCTTCAATCATGGTGGTCACACGAGCATTGATGCGCTGATAAAGTTCTTCTCTATCGCAGGTCAGCCCTATTTTCAAGACATTTCGCAGAGGCGGCCCATAGTTATAGCTTTGTTGGTGTTCTGCCCAAGGAATACCGGTAGCATAGAAAATCTCCAGCGCCCGCAGTAATCGATGGGTATCGTTCGGGTGGATTCGTGCAGCACTCTCAGGATCAATGCTCTGTAATTCGGAATACAGAGATGCCCTGCCCTTTTCCGCCAACTGCTGCTGCAACTCTTTTCTCAGTGATTCTTTTACCGGGGGCAGGGAGAATACCCCCTCTAAGAGTCCTTTGAGATATAACCCGGTTCCCCCAACCAGTAATGGGGTTTTGCCGCGCGCTGCAATATTGTTACAGGCCTGTTGTGCGTCCTCTATATATCTGGCCAGATTATACTCTGTATCCGGGTCCACGATATCTATGAGATGATGCTGAACCCTCTGCCTCTCTTCATGAGTAGCTTTAGCTGTGCCGATATCCATGAAGCGATAAATCTGCATGGAGTCGACGCTGACAATTTCACAAGAGAAGGCCTCAGCCATGGCAAGCGAGAGTTTAGTCTTACCTATGCCGGTTGGACCAATGAGCGCAATTATTTTATTATCGATAGCCAGGTTAATAAAATGCATTAAATATATATTCTATTCTATTGTTATTACGATTTATTTATAACAACTATACAATAAGTTATGATCCATTAGTTTTCCTGATAACTAACACTAGAACTATCTTTACAGAAATAATCAACAGGAATCAGAAAAGCGGATGAATTAATGATTGTCCAACAGTCATTGTTCCGGTACATTATTTTTTTTACATTTTTATTAAAACCATACATAATCAATCCTGTAAAAAATATATTAATTATCTTAATTTGATCTCAGCATAACTGCTTGGAGTCATTTAATTTACCAATATTGTCTTGGAGGACAAGAAAGCATGCCTGACAGAATCTATAATTTCAGCCCTGGTCCAGCTACTCTCCCGCAAGAGGTTTTGGTGCAGGCAGCCAAAGACATTGTCAACTATAATGCCATGGGCATTGGTCTGATTGAGATGAGCCATCGCAGCAAGGAGTTCATCGCTATTACTGATGAGGCCGAGTCCTTGATCAGGGAGATCATGAATGTGCCGAACAACTACAAGGTACTCTTCTTGCAGGGTGGCGCCTCTACCCAATTTGCCATGGTACCCATGAATCTGCTTGGACCTGGCAAAACCGCCACCTATCTCAATACGGGAACCTGGGCAACTAACGCCATTAAAGAAGCAAAATTGTTTGGTAATGTTGTGGTGGCCTATTCCAGTGAAAACACCAAATTTGATCGCGTTCCTGCTCCTGGTGAGTATGAAGTGGCTGCTGGTTCTGAATATCTCTATTTTGTCTCTAATAATACAATCTATGGAACCCAGTTTCCCACGTTTCCGGTTACGGATCATATTATGGTCTGCGATATGTCTTCGGACATCATGTCCCGTCCACTGGATGTCAGCCGGTTCGGCATCATCTTTGCCGGAGCCCAGAAAAATATGGGACCGGCCGGTTGTACCGTGGTCATCATCCGCGAGGATCTCCTCGATAAAGCTCCGGCCAATATTCCCACTATGTTAAAATATAAAACCCATGCTGATAAGGGATCGATGTTTAATACTCCCCCTTGTTTCTCCATCTATGCCATCGGTCTGGTATTAAAATGGTTGAAAAAACTAGGTGGTTTAACGGTTATGGAGCGGATGAACCAGGAAAAGGCCGATCTCCTTTACAAAGCTATCGATTCAAGTCTCTTTTATAAGGGGCATGCAAAACCTGAATCACGGTCTTTGATGAATATAACTTACAATCTACCGACACCGGAGCTGGAAGCAAAGTTTGTTAAAGAAGCCACTGCTATTGGTTTAAACGGTTTAAAAGGCCATCGTTCAGTTGGCGGAATCAGGGCTTCCGTTTATAATGCCTTCCCTAAGGAAGGAGTAGTGAAATTGGTAGAATTCATGCAGGAGTTCGAGGCTGGGAACCGTTGACACTTCTCATTTGTTTAAGCCTGACAACCTGATATGCATTATGAGGGCACGATTATCAGGCCGCCGAGTGAGGCGGACAGCATCATCCTGCAGGTAACGGTCGGTTGTTCGTATAATCGTTGTACATTCTGTGGAACATACAAGGATGTTGAGTTCCGGATCAAGGATCAAGAAACTATTGAACAGGATCTTGATTTTGCCGCCCGCTATTGCCGGAAACTTAAACGGGTATTCCTCGCTGATGGGGATGTCCTAAGCCTGCCGCAACCCAAGTTGCTAAACCTTTTCGCACTGATTAAAGAACGTTTGCCCTGGATCAGTCGGATAAGTCTTTACGCTAATGCCAGAAGTCTGCGGGCGAAAAGCGTCGATGACCTTCGGAAACTTAAGAGCAGTGGTCTGGCCCGAATTTATCTGGGGCTTGAGAGCGGCCATGATGCAACCCTGCAAGCCATTCGCAAGGGGGCCGACGCTGCTATCATGATTGCGGCCGGCCGCAAAGCAAGAGAGGCGGAGATATTTCTCTCGGTTACCGTATTGCTGGGTATTGCCGGTAGTTCGTTATCTCAGGAACATGCAAAAGATACCGGTAAGGTCCTCACCGCCATGGAGCCCAACCATATCGGCGTACTTACCCTGATGCTGCTTGAGAACACCCCGCTCTATGAACTCTTTGGGCAAGGAGTTTTCCAACTTCCTGATCAAATGGGGCTTCTAGCCGAACTTTACACCATGGTCGACAATATTCATCTGGATCGAGTCCTTTTTCACAGCAATCATGCCTCTAACTATCTGCCGATTGATTGCCGCCTCTCCCGGGACCGTGAAAAGGTATTGGCAACCATTGCCAACGCCATATCAGGAAACGTACCGCTTGTTCCGGAATTTAGACGGGCACTATAATTATGAACCTTATTGATCTCAAAGATTTGTCACCTTCGATGTTGACCGATTTTGTCCTGCAGTTGGGCCTGCCTAACTATAGGGCTGGTCAGATCTTTGCCTGGCTTTATAAGCATGGTGTTACTGATTTTGCCGAGATGACGAATCTGAAAAAGGAGATTCGGCAGCTACTGGCAGACAAAGCCTGGATCAGCTCACTGCAACCGCAAACAATCGAGACCTCGAAGGACGGCACCATAAAAATTGCCTTTCAATTAGACGACCAAGCTCTAATCGAAAGTGTCCTTATTCCTGAAGGAGATCGAGCAACCCTCTGCATTTCAACCCAAGTCGGCTGTGCGATGGGCTGTGCTTTTTGTCTTACCGGCACTATGGGCTTTAGTCGCAATTTGCGGCCGGCTGAAATCATCAACCAGGTATTGGCTGTAAAAAAAATATTGGCTACCCAGATTGTAACCCCAGAAGAAAATCAGGAAATTCATGAGAAAACCGGCTTGAATAACCTGGTGTTCATGGGCATGGGCGAACCTCTGCTCAATCTTGATAATCTGATAATTGCTCTGGATATCCTGCTCGACCAGCGAGGACTTGATTTTTCCGAACGCCGGATCACCGTATCAACCTGCGGTATTGTGCCAAAAATGCGGGAACTGGGAGAAAGAACCGCCGCAGTAAACCTGGCGGTCTCACTGCATTCGGTAGACGACAGCCTGCGCAGTCAATTGATGCCGGTCAACAAAACTTACCCTGTCGACACCCTGCTTGCCGCCTGCCGTGCCTATCCCCTCCCCCCGCGCCGGCGGATCATGTTCGAATATATTTTAATTGACGGCGTGAACGATTCAGCCGAGGATGCGAAAAAACTTGTCAAAAAGTTAAGGGGCATCCGCTGCAAGATCAACCTGCTGCCTTTTAATGAATCAAAAAATATGCTTTATAAATGTCCTCCGCAGGCAAGGATCGATACCTTTCAACAGATTCTCTGGGATGCCGGGTTTACCGTACTTGTTAGAACGAGTCGGGGTGCGGATATTGGAGCTGCCTGTGGCCAGCTGGTTGTCCGACCAGGCACTAAAACTACTGGCGATTGTTCATCAATATCCGACAACGGTTGATATTCTGACGGGCAAAAGTGTCATCAGGTTGGAGGGTTAAGGCCGTCTCAAAATGCTCCAGAGCTTTTTGATAATCACCCTGCTTAGCATAGAGGATCCCAAGATTGTTGTAGGCCATTGCATAATTCGATTTGAGGCGAATCGCTTCTATATAATGGTTGGCAGCTTCTGTCGGTTTTGCCATTTTTTCATAGACGACTCCCATATTGTAGTGTGCCAAGGCAAATTTGGGATTACTTCTGATCGCTTCTTCATAATGCCCTAGCGCCTCTTCCAGCATCCCTGAACCTTCTAATGCATTCCCTAGGTTGTAGTGGGCCTGATCATAATGCGGATTGATGCGTATCGCCTCTTTGAAATGATAGATGGCTTCATCAATTCTGCCTTTTGCTTTGAGCACTTTTCCGTAATTGTTTTGGGGACGGGCCTTGCCGGAAGATTTTTGCACATTATCCAGCCAGAAAGCCAAATCATCTGCCCAGATCCTGTTTCGTTCATGAGTCCAGCAGGAAAAGCATAGAAAAATCAGAGCAACAATGGAGATTTTTATATACCCATGTTTAAGTATTTTGTCCCCGATTTGCACTAATAGTAGAATAACCAGCATAGACGGCAGATATGTTCGGTGTTCATAAATGATCTCAAGACCGATTACACTTGATTCAATAATGAGATTGACGAAAAACCATATGATACAGAAAGAGGTGAGTTTGTCTCTTGTGGCAATCCTTACGCCATAAATCAGAATGGCTATGATGACCAATAATGATAAAAGCGTACTTGCAGGATTGAGGAGGGAAATTGAAACAGGAAAATCATAATCTACAGTAAGTCTGGCCGGATATGGGAAGATAATCAAGCTGATATAGTGTACCACTACCCGGAGTTCGGTCAGAAGGCGTTGACCAAGGGTGAAATCACGGGTTTTGTAAGAGTCGAGGATAGTTTGCCAAGGGTTTACTCCTAAATATATTATGGAAATTGTGCCAAGCAGCAATATGATTCCGAATATGGGGAGAAGATGGCGTTTTAACCACTGCCTGTCTAGATTCTGAAAAAAATACCATTCGTAAAGGAAGATAAAGAAAGGCAGAAAAACAGTGTTTTCCTTTGAGCCGAAAGCTAGAAGAGCAGCGATACAACTAGCGGCATACAGCCAATATCTGAATGGTAGGTCGGACAACCTTGCCTTGATGTAGAGGAGCAAGGAGATAAGAAAAAACATGGCACCTAAGCTGTTCATCCTCTGAACAATATAGGATACGGATTGAGTCTGGAGCGGGTGGATGAGCCATAGTCCGGTTGTGATAAGAGCAATCAGGTCATTGCTATTGGCCGCCGGGTTTTTCGCCGGTAGAAGATCAAGAGTCGTTTTTAGAAAAAGATAGAGAAATATCCCATTAAGAAGATGGATAATGATATTTGTGATGTGATATCCTGTTGTTGAATAACCGTGGAAAAAATAATTAAGTGCAATGCTGATATTGGATATCGGTCGACTGGCCATCGGACTGTCCAATGCCGCGTGCGCTAAACTGTGGAGGTTAAGTTCTGTGATCCGCACACTGGGATTGCCCAGGATATTGACATCATCATCAAAAAGAAACGGCGCATGCAGTGTTTGCGAGTAGAGGAAGAAAATTAAGGCGGAGAGTAGAAAAAAGGCTATTACGGCATGAATGGTTGCAGGACGATTTGTCATGTTATCCTATTCCCTCAGAAACGCCGAGCTTATTGCAGCTGTTTGCGCGAGTCGATAGGCGAGATTGGAGCTGCCCGGCCCGAAGACAGAGTTTGTCAGCCAATCAGGGGCGAGGAGGCAGGAGACGGAGTAAGGTATCTTTAATGGTGTCAAAATCAAAGGGTTTTTGCAGAATAGCCTTTATATTGTTTTGTGCAAAGGTGTCAGCGTCATCATCATTAAACAGACTGCCGGTGCAGACAATAATTGGGATTTTCTCATTTATTTTTTTAAATATCGGAATCAACTCGACTCCGTTAACATCCGGAAGTGATAAATCCAAAAGTACAAGATCAACCATATCCTTCTGCTCCTGAACGATTTCAATAGCCTTTTTGCCGGTTGTAGCACTTAAGACCGTATATCCTAAGAATTCAAGTAACTCCTTGGTAACATTCTGCACTAACGAATCGTCATCAACAAGTAAAATGGTCGGCATAATGTGTGATCTCGTCAGACTGATAAATGTACAAGTTATGGCCAGACATACTTGTTTATACCATAAATGATTTTCATTAATCCAATAATAAAATGCGGTTTGTCATTCCAGGAAAGACAAACCGCATTTTCTCGCAATACTCAAAATCTGTCATAAACTATGTCTAATTCGATTAGGCAAGGCTCCAGATGTCACCAGCCTGTACAACTCTGCCCTGCTTATTAAAGGCAGCTAGAATTTTTTCAACCTGTTCGGTTGAGATGCCGAGTTCATTGGCAAGAGTGGCACTGGATGTTTGGTTTTTGGCCTTGAGAGATGTCAGTATCCCCTCCTCCATCAATCCCGCCGTAATTCCGGTCGAGAGTTTTTCATCCACTAGACTGGTAATAAATTCTTGGGTAAAAGTGCCGTCTTTGCGGATGGTTTTGGTGACATTGCCGAAACTTACTCGCAGTTTTCGGTTACTGACAAGATTGAGGCCGTTGGCAATTTTTGTTTTTACCGTTGCCGGGTCAAGGCCCTCGGCCTGACCGAGTGGTCCCAGTCTTTTTATAGCAACTGTAAACTCGGTGATCAGTTTGACAAACCTTGGTGCCTCGGCAGCAGAGGCCCACTGAAGATTAAACCGTTCCGGATTTATTCCTGATTCTGCGAGTACCTTTTTTACCAGTGCACTCACTCCCATCGCATCATAATTACCAACCTGGTAATGACATTCGCCGGGTTGTCAGCCACCGGTAAAGATGCCGTCGGCGCCTTCAGCAAAACCTTTCAGTATAAAAGCTGGATCAAGCCGACCGGTGCACATCACCCGGATGGTCCTGAGATTCGGTGGATATTGATAACGGGAAACGCCTGCAGCATCGGCTGCTGCGTAACAACACCAGTTACAGAGAAAGCCCAGTATTTTGGGTTGGAACATATCCTTACTCATTAAATTACTCCTCCTTAAGACTTACCGAATGCCTCGATTTGGGCAATGATCTGATCGTTGGTAAAGCCGCCCATGTTGATGGCAAAGGTCGGACAATGGGAAGCACAGATACCGCAGGCCTTGCATGAAGCGACAATGGTCTCGGCAATTCGTGTTTTGTCAACTTTTTGTATCCGGATGGCCTGATAAGGACATAGACTTTCGCATAAGCCGCAGCCAATACAGAGATCCTTGTTGACATGTGAGACAATCGGTTCAACTGAGACCAATCCCTTGACAAGCGGCATGGCAGCCTTGGCAGCAGCTGCCTGGGCTTGCACAATCACCTCGTCAAGCGGCTTGGGCGAATGGGCAAGCCCGCAGACATATACACCGCTCACGGACAGTTCTACCGGCCGCAGTTTGACATGGGCCTCAAGATAAAATTTGTTTTCATTGATGGGAATCTTGAGCAATTTGCTCATCTCCTCAGTGCCTTCAGGTACAACCCCGACACTTAAGGCCAGTAGATCAGGAGTAATAATCACCTCTTCCTGTAAAATCGGATCGAAGAAAGAGATCGTCACCTTATTGGTCTTACTGGTAATGATCGGTTTTTTCTCCATGGAATAGGGAATAAAAATAACGCCTTGTTCCCGGGCCTGGCGGTACGCGTCCTCGTTAAAGCCGTATGTCCGCATGTCCCGATATAAAACAATAACCTGAGATTTCTTGTTTATTTCTTTGATTTTCAGTGCGTTTTTAACTGCTTGAGTGCAACAGATTTTGCTGCAGTAAGCCAGGTCGTCTCCGCGAGATCCAGCGCACTGCAGCATGACGACGAAATCCAGTGATTTGGCTTTACCGGCCAAACGTTCTTCCAACTCTTGTTGAGTGACCACTCGATTGGAATAGACAATCTCAGAGCCCAGTACCTTGGCAGGCCGATGCTCTTTGCCACCGGTAGCGATAACTACCACCCCGTGATCAATAGTTTGTTCAGTAACTTTTTTGCCCTTTGTGGTTTTAATTACCGAAGAAAAATTACCGACAAAACCATTAATCGCTGCAATTTCACTACTGGTGCAAACATCTATCAATTTGTGATTCTTGACCTGCTCAAGACACTGTTGCAAAAGAACAGCGGGGTCAGATGCTGTTACTGTGTATTTGAGCCGTTTGAGGTTGCCACCGAGCTC
>Ga0208863_1000477_pt1 | contig 39339 bp, 31 predicted proteins | sample RifOxyD3_FD_184040 | JGI IMG/M metagenome (GOLD analysis project Ga0208863, IMG submission 184040) | Soil microbial communities from Rifle, Colorado - Rifle Oxygen_injection D3 (SPAdes) | ecosystem: Environmental > Terrestrial > Deep subsurface > Rock core/Sediment | place: Rifle, Colorado...
ACTTTGAGCCAAGAGAGAACGATAATTTTCAAATGGAACCGAATTAGGACGCATCGTTTAGGCGATGCGTATCAGGACTTTCAGTCCGTATTTCAAACCCACCGGCTTTAGCCGGTGGTTGTTTAGTATTAAAATCAATATGTTACATTGTTTTTTGTGGTGTTTTTTAACCCCGAAACGTTAGTGGCTGATATAGAGGAATGCAAATGGCATCTACCATTAAAAAAGTTAAAAAACCGTCATGGGTTGATGTCAAAGCGAAGCTTGCCAACTTTGACAATGCGGGACTCATCCAACTTGTCGCTGACCTGTACGCTGCCGAAAAAGTGAATCAAGCTTTCCTGCATGCCCGATTTTCAATTGGAGGAGATCCTCTTGAAATGTACAAAAAGCGCATTCAAAAGGCATTGTTCCCAAACGTAATGGGGCGTAACAGTGATGTCAAAATCACCGATGCCAAAAAAGCAATTTCTGAATATCAGAAGGCAATCGGGTTGCCGGAAGGGATGCTGGAGTTGCACCTCTGCTTCTGTGAGGTTGCAATGGATTTTTCCACGGACTATGGCTACGAAGGGGAAGGGTTTTTCAATGCGGTCTATTTGCAGTTCAAGAAGGCAGTAGAAGTACTTGGCAAGGTGTCCGTTGAACTCCAGGAGGATGCCTTGGATAGACTGTATGACCTACGTAACATTGCTTCAAATGTGGGGTACGGAGTGGAAGATGATATGGGGGATTTGTTGGCAGTGGCAAATCCCGATGATGAACGCAACCGTGACTGAATTGTGCTGCTCTTGATGGCATGAAGGGATTGTATGTACCACTCTCGAACAATCAGCATCACAATCGACCAGAATTGGTTGGATATCTACGAAGCCTATTGGCGGCCACAAGACTTCCCAAAATGGGCGTCAGGTCTCAGCAGATCAATACTTACCCATGATGGTGTCAGGTGGAATGCAGAAGATCCCGATGGATCTGTCAACATACGATTTACGGGCCACAATCAATTTGGAGTCATGGATCATTATCTCAGTGTGAATGATGGTCCTGAAATTTATGTTCCCTTGCGAGTCATTCAAAATGGTGATGGTGCCGAAGTTTCAGCTCACCTTGTTTCAGCAAGCGGGGATGTCGGATGCAAAGTTTCTTGCTGATGCAGAATGGGTTGAGCAGGATCTGCTGACATTAAAGCTGCTTGCTTCTTTGGTTGCTTTGAAATTTTAGTAGTGATCGAACTCATAACTGTGCTCTAGAACTTCAACTCCATATATTCGCAGCCAGCTTATAAAGATATTTTAATCAATGACTAACAATTTACGGCTAACTACTGACGACGCGACTCCTTCTGTTTTACGCATTGCCTTCGCCAGCTTCATCGGTACGGCGATCGAGTTTTACGACTTCTACATATATGGTCTGGCTGTGGCGATGGTGATCGGTCCGGTGTTTTTTCCGGCCAGCGATCCCGCCACACAGTCGCTCAATGCTTTTTTGACGTTCGGTATCGCCTTTATTGCCCGACCCATTGGTGCATTGCTGTTCGGGCATTTCGGTGACCGGGTGGGCAGAAAGGCGACGCTGGCGATATCCCTGTTGGTGATGGGTGTTTCCACCACGCTGATTGGTTTGCTGCCGGGTTACGCGCTGATTGGTTGGGGCGCGCCGGTACTGCTCTGCCTGTTGCGCTTCGGACAGGGTATCGGCTTAGGTGGGGAGTGGGGTGGGGCGGCGCTGCTGGCGGCAGAATATGCACCTAAAGGGCGGCGCGGCTGGTTCGGTATGTTCCCGCAACTGGGGCCGCCAGTGGGATTTTTGTTGGCCGTTGGCAGTTTTCTGTTGTTGTCGTCTGTGCTTGACGAGGAACAATTTCGCGCATGGGGCTGGCGCATCCCGTTTTTGGCCAGCGCCGTATTGGTTGTCATCGGGCTGTACATTCGGCTAAAGCTGTCCGAGACGCCGGTTTTCGCTAAGGCGCTGGTAGCGCATAGTCCTGTAAAATTGCCGGTGGCTGAGTTGTTTCGATCTCATATCAAGGCGCTGTTGCTAGGTGCGCTGGTGATGGTGGTGTGTTATGCGCTGTTTTATATTTCTACAGTATTTTCATTGAGTTATGGTACAACAACGCTGGGTATTCCTCGTCCGCAGTTTTTGGGGATGCTCTGTGTGGCGGTTCTCTTTATGGCAGCTGCTACGCCGCTCTCAGCTTTGGCGGGAGATCGTTACGGTCGTCGTCCGGTATTGATCGTGGCCGGCAGTGTCGCCTTGCTATCCGGATTTCTGCTCAGTCCTATGCTATCGAGCGGTTCCACGGTGCAGATCACTGCTTTTCTCTGTCTGGAATTATTTCTGATGGGGGCGACCTTTGCGCCGATGGGCGCATTGCTGCCCGAATTGTTTCCCACTGCCGTGCGATATACCGGTGCGGGAGCAGCTTATAATTTGGGTGGTATATTAGGCGCATCGCTCGCCCCCTATATCGCACAGCAGCTGGTGTTGCACGGCGGACTATCCTGGGTGGGAGGTTATATTTCCGTCGCCGCTGCGATCAGCGTCTTGGCCGCACTCGCCATTAAAGAAATTCGCGACAAGGAACTGACATGAACCACGCATCCCTCATACTCAATCCTTCACGCAACAACTTGGGACAAAGCCCCTTAGTTGCGCGGGGACGCCCCTTGCGGTCTGCACACCTACCTCCCGCCATTTTCCTGATGGGGCCGACCGCCAGCGGCAAAACGGGGGTGGCGGTAGCCTTGGCGCAGACGCTACCGGTGGAAATTATCAGTGTGGATTCGGCGCTGGTCTATCGTGATATGAATATCGGCACGGCGAAACCCGATGCGGCAACGCTACTAGGCGCGCCCCACCACCTGATCGATATTATCGATCCGACGGATGCCTATTCGGCAGCGGCATTTCGCCGTGAGGCTCTGAAACTGATGGAGGAAATCACCGCGCGGGGCAAGATTCCGCTGCTGGTCGGTGGCACGATGTTGTATTTCAAGGCATTGCGTGAAGGCTTGAGTCAGTTGCCGGTGGCCGATCCTGAGGTGCGTGCGGAGTTGGATGCGCTGATCGCGCTCCATGGCGTGCCGTGGTTGCACAGCCAGCTGGCTGCGGTGGATGCGGAAACGGCTGCGCGCCTGTCGCCTAACGACACGCAACGCATACAGCGTGCGATGGAAATCTATCGCCTGACCGGAACCGCGATGTCAGAACTTTTTAAACTACAAACCGAAAACTCGGAACTTCCCTATAAGATCACTTCGATTGCGCTTATTCCTTCCGATCGCAGCGTGTTGCATCAGCGCATCGCGATACGGTTTGAGCAAATGCTGGTCGATGGCTTGCTTGATGAATTGCGGGATTTACGCAATAAATACGACTTGTATCCTGAGTTGCCCTCCATGCGTTGCGTGGGGTACCGGCAGGCATGGCAATATCAGGAGGGTGAGATCAGTCTGGCTGAACTGCAAGCTACCGGCATAGTCGCTACTCGTCAATTGGCCAAACGTCAGCTAACCTGGTTGCGTTCCATGCCCGACAATATTCAGATTGATAGCCTGCTGTCTGCCCATCTTGCGCTGGTTTATCAGGTGTTGAGTCGCGCTGGAATCAATTAGCGGACGATGGTAACGCGGCAAAAATTTTCTCGTAAGTTCTTTATCCGGATTCCGACCCGGTTTAAAACCCCTCCCCCCAGACCGGGACGCGCACCACCCCGCCCTGAAGGATGGTTTTTAGGGGGCGTAGTGGAGGAGATGCAAACCCCTCCACGCCTAAATCCACCGCTCTTAAGGCTGATGACAAATTGGTGAAGCCAATGGTGTTTTTAACTTGTTGATTATTATGTGAAAATTTTTACTGTTTTACTTCCGCCAGATTTTTTCTTACGCCGCGTGGATGACAAAATATTTTGTCTGACGATTTTTGATACTGCGAATTGGCGTGTTTTCTTTTCTCTGTTCACCTAAAGAAATTTTACATTTTGCCGTTACAGTACTGACGAAGCATAAAACTCATTCAACGCAGTCCGGACGGGAGAACAAATAATGGATAATTGGTGGAGTAATCTGTCTCTGAAGAACAAATTACAACTCCCTATCCAGTTTATCCTGCTAGTGGTGATGATGTTGGCGCAGCGCACCGCCCTGAATCAGTTTGAAGACAACGTGCTCAATGAGGCGAGAAAAAAGGCGCTGGTTTCTGCCGATGGTGTGTTGAATGGTCTTAACATGTTGATGATCAACGGGATTATTAGTGATGCCGATCAGCGCGCCCTGTATGTTAAAAAAATGGCGGCTTCAGATCATGTCACTGAATTACGTGTAATACGCAATAAGCCGGTGCAGGATCAGTTTGGCCCGGGACTGCCCACCGAGCAGGCGACGGATGTGATGGATCATGCAGCCCTCGACAGTGCCAAGATTCAAACCAAACTTCAAGATCAAGGCGGTAAGCTGTCACTGCGTGTGGTGGTGCCTTTTATTGCGCGCAGCGAATTTCGCGGCACCAACTGTCTGATGTGTCATGCGGTGCCGGAGGGTACGGTAAACGGTGCGGCGAGTATTACGCTGGATTTGACGGACGAGTTTTCCCTGATGGAAAAGGCAAACTACGCCATGTGGGGCGCACAGTTAGTGGTGCAAGTTCTTCTCTATTTCATCATCGGCTGGCTGATCAGTTTCATGACCAGGCCGGTACGTGAGTTGCAGTTGACCATGCACGCCATGCAGACCAGCGGAGATTTATCACGCCGTGCAGTGGTGTTCAGTCACGATGAAATCGGACAAACGGCGCAGGCTTTCAATGATCTGGCACAAAGTTTTCAGGTTATTGTCTCTCAGGTTGAAGGGCATGCCAGCCAAGTGGTCAATGCCTCTAATCGTTTATCAGAAAATGCCGGGCAAATTGCGCAAGGCCTGCAGCTGCAAACTGATGCTGCAGCTTCTGCATCGGATATGGTCAGTCAGGTGAGTGTCTCCATCAATCATGTCGCGGAAAGTGTCGGGCAGGTTGCCCGTCTGTCCGAAGAGAGTGCCAAACGCGCCCATATCGGGCAGCGCAGCTTGCAGGAAATGATGCAGGAACTGGAGCAGGTAGAGCGTGCCGTCAATGAAATTGCCAGCTCGGTGAGCGACTTTGTCAGCAATACCCAGAGCATCACCAATATGACCCAGCAGGTGCGCGATATCGCCGAACAAACCAATCTGCTGGCGTTGAATGCGGCCATTGAGGCGGCACGGGCCGGCGAACAGGGGCGCGGTTTTGCTGTCGTGGCGGACGAAGTACGCAAGTTGGCTGAAAAGTCGGCGCGCTCAGCTTCTCAAATAGACGAAGTCACGCAATTCATAGGCACGCAGTCGGCGAGTGTGGACAAGACGGTGCAGCGCGGTATCTTTGCGTTGCAAAGCAGCAAGTCCCATATTTCTGAAGTGACCAGTGTGTTGAGTGCCTCCAATGATTCGGTGGATGGTGTTAATCAAGGCCTAGAGGAAATTGTCGGTTCTATCAATCAGCAGCGCGATTCCAGTCAGGAAATCGCACGCAACGTTGAGCATATCGCCGAGATGGCCAATAGCAGTAATAAGGTGGTCAAGCGTACGGTGGAAGATGCCAGGGAAATGATGTTGATCTCTGAGAATTTGAGCAAGACGGTGGGCAGATTTAAAGTTTGATTTCGATTAGCGATAAATAGATAAACGGAGCTTGCAATGTTGAATAACCTCACTCTCAAGGCCAAATTCCTTACGCTGGAAGCGGTTTCTTTCATCATGTTTTTGTGTATGGCGATGTTCGGTTTGATGCAGTTGAGCGGAGCGACTCAGGAGGAGAAGGAAAATATCTCACGCCTGAAGATCGATATCGAGGTGATGGCGGATATCGGTACGATGAATATCGCTTTTCTGAAAGAAGTGAAGTTGGCCAAGGATGTGTGGATACGCGGTGCGGATGCGGAAAAAGTAAAGAATTTGCGCGGTGAGTATGTCGAGCAGCAGGGGGTGTTCGAGCAACATCGCGTCCTGGCACTCAATGGATTGAAAAAGCTGGCTGAAGGACATCAGGGTTTCGAAGGCTTTATGAGTCAATTGAACGCAGTGGATGAGGAGCATCGCCGGGTCAGCGGCCAATATCTGGCGGAAATTGATGTGCAAAATGGCAATGCAACCCAGTCAGATGCAGTTGTTGCCGGTATAGACAGGGAATTGGCATCAAAAATTAAAATGTTACGTGATAGTTTCGTGCAGTTTGTCGTTACCAAGGGAGATGAGAAGGTGAGACTCGCCGAAGAAGACTTTCAGCATAGACGCAACATTATTCTTGTATGGGTAGTGATGTCACTGGCGATATCGCTGTCCTTGGCTGTGTTAATTGTGCGTTCCGTGATGAATCAGCTGGGCGGAGATCCGCGCGATGTGGCTCATGTCGTGAATGTGATGGCGCAGGGGGATTTTTCTGTACAGCCTGCCAAACAACCCGAGGCGGGTAGCCTGCTGGCAAATGCCTATCAGATGCAGGGCAACTTGCGCGAGATGATTGCCAGGGTAAAAAATCAGGTCGGGCACGTGGGGGATATGGCGCATAGTCTGTCCGCTTCTGCACAGCAAATCGCGCGTAACGTCAATCACGAGTCCGATGCGGTGTCAGGCATGGCGGCGGCGATTGAGGAGCTGAGCGTGTCGACCACCCATATCAGCGATCAGGGCGGGAGTGCCAAACGTATCGCTACCGGTTCGCGCAGCAATGCCGAGCAGGGCGCTCAGGAAGTGAATAAGACTGTCAGCGGTTTGATGGCGACGGCTCAGGAAATCGAGGCAGCCTCGGCTGAAGTGTCGCGTCTGGGTGAGGATGCTTCACGTATCAGCGATGTGGTTAAAGTGATTAAAGAAATTGCCGATCAGACCAATCTACTGGCGCTGAATGCGGCGATTGAGGCGGCGCGAGCCGGAGAGCAGGGGCGTGGTTTTGCGGTGGTTGCAGACGAAGTGCGCAAGCTGGCCGAGCGTACCGCCAATGCGACAACGGAGATTAACCAGATGTCAGGCAAGATCGGTGTGGTGGCGGCGAACGCACTGAGCAGCATGGATAAAGTGGTGAATGCCACTAGGCAGGGGGTGGCGGATGCCGAAACGGCACAGGCATCCATTTCGCTGATACAGCATAGTTTTGCACAAGTGGCTGATGTGATCGACGAGATTTCCGGCTCGCTGGTCGAGCAGAACGCCGCAGCAACAGATCTGGCGCAGAGTACCGAGCGTGTCTCTTCCATGTCTGAGGAAAACGCAGGTTCAGCTCAAAGCCTGTTGAATCTGGCTAATGATCTTGAAGAAAAGGCGCGGGAAGTCAGGCAGACTGTGGACGTATTCAGGGTGTAGGTGTTCGGTCCTGCACTGTAATCATGCTGTGCGGTTCTTTGTGGCATAAAGTTTTGATAGGGGATTCGAGATGTTGAACCATTTGAAAATCAGTAGCCGTTTGATGATCGTTTTGAGCACCTTGATGGTTTCCATGCTGGCGATTGGCGGCTTGGGCTTGTATGCCGCAAGTCAAGGTAACCGGTCATTGCACTCCGTCTATGATGACCGCCTGATGCCTGTGGTGCAACTTGATTTGATTGCCAGAAAAATGTTGACTAACCGTCTTGCCATTGCCAATGCGGTGATTCATCCGGAAGATATGCAGGACTACCGTGCTGATGTGGAAGGCAACAAGGATACGATAGACAAGAACTGGGATGCCTATATGGGCACGTTTATGTATGACGACGAGAAGGCGTTGGCTGAAAAATTCAAGGAAGCGCGCGGGAAGTTTGTTGAGCAAGGCATTAAACCTGCATTGGCCGCCATGAAGGCGGGTGATGTCGAAGAGCTCAAAAAAATTCAAACCAATGCGGTACGGCCCTTGGCTCGCTCCGCTCAAGAGTCACTGGATGCCCTGATCGCCTTGCAGGAGCGCGAAGCTGTGAAACTTTATGAGGTGGCTGACGCAAATTTTACCAGCATACGTGCAGTTTCGATTGCGCTTATCGTGCTGGCCGGATTGTTGGGCTTGGGACTGGGCTTATCCATCATAAGTGCCATCAATATTTCGGTGGGGGAATTGCGCAGCGTGATGGTGAAGATGGCGGGGGATGGAGATCTGAACGCGCGCGCCAGGGTGTATGGACAGGATGAGATAGGGCAGACCTCGGCAGCTTTTAACGGATTGATCGACGGTTTTGCCAACATTATTCGTCAGGTAAGCAGCGGTGCCAGTCAGGTATCCAATACGGCGGTCAGGCTGTCCAGCGCCTCCTTGCAAATTTCACAAGGTTCGCAAGTGCAGAGTGAAGCGGCGGCCTCTACAGCGGCAGCAGTTGAAGAAATTACCGTCAGCATCAGTTCGGTGGCGAATAATACGGAAGATTTACGCCGCTTATCTGACAAGAGTTTGCAGCAAACCCGCCAGGGTAATCAAAGTGTGACCGACATGATAGGGGAAATTGGACGGGTGCAGGAAGCTGTCCAGCAGATTGCCGGATCAGTCAAGGAGTTTGTGGACAGTACGCGCGCGATTGCAGGGATGACGCAGCAGGTTAAGGATATCGCCGATCAAACTAATTTGCTGGCCTTGAATGCGGCAATTGAGGCGGCGCGCGCCGGTGAACAGGGGCGTGGTTTCGCGGTGGTGGCGGATGAAGTGCGTAAGCTGGCGGAAAAGTCGGCTCAGTCTGCCAATGAGATCGATCGGGTAACCAATTCCTTGAATCAGAAATCTTCTCATGTAGAAGAAACGGTGCAAATCGGTTTGCGTTCACTGCAAACCACGCAGGAACAGGTAGAGCGGGTTTCTGCGGTATTGACAGAGGCGGGTGAGGCTGTTGCGCAATCGAGTCATGGTGTGAATGATATTGCCGTATCGGTAGGTGAACAAAGTCAGGCCAGCAATGCGATTGCGCGCAATGTAGAGAAAATTGCTCAGATGTCTGAAGAAAATCATGCGGCAATGGCATCAAATACCCAGGATATTGTGCGCCTTGAAGAGTGGGCCAGAGATTTGCAAACAGCGGTAAGCCGGTTCAGGGTGTGAAAAGCTGTGCGTTGAGGGTGGTGAGTTGTAAGTGACTGTCTTACTGACTACTTTATATTCACTACTTACCATATTAAGGAGCAAGAAATGTCTGATCTGTTGAAAAATATTGATGCCAGAACCAAGCTGGCGGGAACTAATAAGCTGGAAATTTTGATGTTCTCGCTGGGCAGGGACACGAGAACGGACAGGGAAGAGACCTTTGGTATTAACGTGTTCAAGGTGCGTGAGGTGATGCGTATCCCCGGGATTACGCGCGCACCGGAAATGCCCGCTGCGGTTGAGGGAATGGTGAGTTTGCGCGGTGCGCTGGTGCCGGTGATTGATCTGGCGAAATATATCGGCATGGCAACAGACTGCAAACCGGAGATCATGATCGTCACCGAGTATAACGGCCATACGCAGGGTTTTTTGGTCAAGGCCGTGGACAATATATTGCGGCTGGACTGGTCGGCGATGCGTGTTCCACCGTCGATGCTGATGGCGCAAATGGGCGGGATGGTGACGGCGATCACTGAACTCAAGGATAAGCGACTGGTCATGCTGCTAGATGTCGAGAGGGTGTTGGCAGAAACCTGCGGATCCGAAAGTGATGACCTGGCATTTCAGAATGTAAAGCCTATCGGTAAAGAAAATCGTACCGTATTTTTTGCTGACGATTCATCAGTGGCCAGAAATCAGATTATCAAGACCCTAGAAGCCATGCAGGTCAAACACATCGGCGCAATTAATGGCAGGCAGGCATGGATAGAATTGTCAAAAATGGCGGATTACGCAGAATCGGCCGGTATCCCACTGAAGAATCTGGTGCAGGTTATTTTAACCGATGTGGAAATGCCGGAAATGGATGGGTATATGCTGACCCGAAAAATCAAGGGGGATAAGCGATTTAACGGAATTCCCGTGCTGATGCATTCGTCTTTGAGCAGTTCTTCGAATCAGCAACTCGGTAAATCGGTGGGCGTGGATGAGTATGTGCCTAAATTTGAACCGCAAAAGTTATCTCAGACTTTGGCGAGGTTGTTGGCGTAAAAGCAGTTAAAAGCAGACGTAAGACGTAAGTTCGCAGTTAAAACCTAAGGCGTATGTAGTTTGAATGAAAGTTGCGTAGCGACAACACCAACTAACGACTTATGACTAATAACTTATGACTGAGTTGTTATAGGAGATATAAATGAATTTTTCAGACGACATTTCGACGATCAGTGAAGACGGTTTGCTGGAGCACGTGGATGCGCGTACCAATCTGGCCGGTTCCAATAAAATGGAAATTTTGCTGTTCAGTCTGGGCAGCGATGAGAAGTTTGGCATCAATGTGTTCAAAGTCAAGGAAGTCTGCCCGGCTGGCAAGATCACTCGTACGCCTAATATGCCCGCCGGTGTCGAAGGTATCGTCAGCTTGCGCGGACATGTGATGCCTGTGCTCAATATGGCCAGTTTTATGGGCATATATCCCGCTGAGCCGCACCAAACCATGATGGTGGCGGAATATAACAGCCATGTATTGGGTTTTTTGGTGCACAGTGTGGATCGCATCATCCGTGTGGATTGGGATAAGGTCAGAGCGACTGAAGGCATGCTCTCGGATAAAGGCGCGTTGATTACTGCGATTACCGAGTTGCCGGATGGTTCTTTGATTTCTATCCTCGATGTCGAGCAGATACTGAGTAATGCTTTTGGTGAGGCGATCGTCGGCAATGTCGAACGCATCGAGTCCGAGTTTGATCTTTGCATTTTCTTTGTCGATGACTCCATGGTGGCGCGCAAGAAGATTATCGAAGTGCTGGATAAGATGGGTGTCAAACACATTCAGGCTACCAATGGCAATGAGGCATGGGAGAGGTTGAAGGCGCTGGCCGATTCGGCGCACAACACCGGCGCCAGGCTGCACGACAGAATACAAGTGATTCTGACCGATGCGGAAATGCCGGAAATGGATGGCTATGTGCTGACCAATAACATTAAAAAAGATCACCGTTTTGACGGGATTCCTGTGGTCATGCATTCTTCGCTGTCTTCGGAAGCGAACCGTGCAATGGGCCGGCGGGTAGGAGTGGATTATTACGTGCCAAAATTTGATTCGATGATTCTGTCATCAACGCTCAGGCCGTTATTGACTTAGGAGAAAAAGGGGGAAGAGAGAAGGGGAAAACCGACAAGGGTGAAGAGGGAAGGGAGAAGGGTAAAACCTCCGCGCTTCGAAGTTCTTTCCCTTGAGCACCAAAGGTGCGATCCCTTCCCACTTGAGCGCAAAAGGCGCGCACCCTTATCTGGTTTATTAGGAGAACATCATGGGTATTGAAAGCACAAGATTTTTGGTGGTGGATGATTTTTCGACGATGCGTCGCATCGTGCGCAATCTGCTCAAAGAGTTAGGATTTGTAAATGTGCAGGAGGCGGAAGACGGCGTTCAGGCGCTTTCCAAGCTGCGTACGGATTCGTTTGATTTTGTTGTGTCGGACTGGAATATGCCGAATATGACGGGTATCGAGCTGCTGCGCGAAATTCGGGCGGATGCCAAGTTAAAACATCTGCCGGTGTTGATGGTAACGGCTGAAGCGAAGCGTGAAAATATCATCGAGGCGGCGCAGGCGGGAGCTTCAGGTTATGTGGTTAAGCCGTTCACGGCGGCTACGCTGGATGAGAAGCTGAAAAAAATATTCCAAAACATGAATAAGTGAGAACTGACATGGCCACCAATATTGCAACCCAGGATTGCGACGATCTTGAGGCGCTCTTTGACAGTATCGTCGCGGCGAATGTCAGTGAGGCGTCACCGGAGCCGGTCGCAAGCCCCGTGCTGGTGGCGGGTAGGGAGGCCAAACCTGACGGTGTGATTTTGCAGTTGGGGCAGATGACGCGCACCTTGCACGATACCTTGCGTGAGCTCGGCTTGAACAAGGAAATCGAGCGTGCTGCGTCCTCCATTCCTGATGCGCGCGACCGTTTGAATTATGTGGCGACCTTGACGCAGCAAGCCGCTGAACGGGTGCTCAATGCCACTGAAGCTGCGCAACCGCTGGTACAGAATATGGAAGTGGAAGCGCACAGGCTGGCGGGGCAGTGGCAGATGCTGTTCGACAGAAAACTCAATGTCGATAAATTCAAGACTCTGGTTACACAGACGCAGGCATTTTTAGATATCGTACCCAAACAAACCAAGACTACCAATGCCTACCTGACGGAAATCATGATGGCGCAGGATTTTCAGGATCTGACCGGTCAGGTCATCAAGAGGGTGATAGAGTTGACGCAGAAAATGGAGCAGCAACTTCTGGCGCTGCTGCTGGAAAATGCACCGGCCGATATCAAGGCTGAAATTGATGCTGGTTTACTCAATGGCCCGGTCATTAACCCCCAATTGCGCACCAATGTTGTGACCAGTCAGGATCAAGTGGATGATTTGCTTGAAAGCCTGGGATTTTAAGAATAGTTGAAGATAGATGTAAGACGTAAGTTTGGGCTTGTGGCGACAATAACTTATGCCTACTAATTAAGAACTGGGGTTGGATATGAACGACTTTGCAGGCATGGAAGACTTGTTGAGTGACTTTTTGCTGGAAGCTGGCGAAATGTTATCTGATGTGGATAGTAAATTGATGGGCCTGGAAAAAAATCCGGGCGATAGCCATTTGCTCAATGAAATTTTCCGGGGCTTTCACACGATCAAAGGGGGGGCCGGATTTCTCAATGCGACCGAGCTGGTCACGCTTTGCCATTTGACTGAAAATTTGTTCGATAAATTGCGCAATCATCAACTGCTGCTGAGTGCGGAATTGATGGATGTCATTTTTGCAGCGACCAGTGAAGTGCGTAGAATGTTTGCTGCCCTGCAGCAAAACCAGCAACCTCATCCTGCGCCGGCGCAGATGCTGGATGATCTGAAAAAGGCTTTGGATGGTCAGGCGGTGTCCAGACGTGGGCAGGGGCTTCGTGCAGAAGAGGTCGTCGCGCGATCGGCACAGTCAGGTTCTGCTGATGGCGTGGATTGGGACGCGATGTACAACGCGCTGGTTGGCACGGATATCGTTGAAAAGGTGGGTGTGACCCGCGATCCTGAAAAAATTGCCGAGGCGATTGCTGAAGAGGACTCAACCAGCAAGATGTTTGGCCGGCGTACCAGTGACGTCCCGGGTGCGACGATCGGTCGCCGTGATGGTGACGTACCCTTGCAGGAAGCCAAAGAGCTCACTATCCGTGTGGAGACGGGCAGACTCGACCAGGTACTCAACTTGTCGGGTGAAATCGGCCTGACCAAGAATCGTCTGAATCATTTGCGTTCCAATATCTTGCAGGGACATAGCGATACCAACACCTTGCGTGAGCTTGATCAGGCTGTCACACAGCTGGATATGCTGGTGGTTAATTTGCAAAATGCGGTGATGAAAACCCGGATGCAGCCGATAGGTCGGTTGTTTAAAAAATATCCGCGCTTAGCACGTGATCTGGCGCGCTCACTGGGTAAGGATGTCGAGTTAGTTCTGGTCGGTGAAGAAACTGAGATGGACAAGACCATGATCGAGGATTTGAACGATCCGCTGGTGCACCTGGTGCGCAATGCGGTCGATCACGGGGTGGAGACGGTAGCGGAACGGATCGCGGCGGGTAAGCCTGAAAAAAGTATGGTCGAACTGAGTGCCCGTCAGGAGGGAGATCACATCATGATCAGCATCGTCGATGACGGGCGCGGTATGCAGCCCGAAGTCATACGCAACAAGGCGATCGAGAAGGGCTTGCTGACCAGTGAAATGGCCAATACGCTGGATGAGGACAAGTGTCTGGAGTTGATTTTTCTGCCCGGTTTCTCGACCAAAGATGAGATTTCCAGTGTGTCCGGACGCGGTGTCGGGATGGACGTGGTCAAGACCAATATTCAGAAGCTCAATGGCACCATCAGTATCGTTTCAGAGCCGGGCAGGGGCAGTGTTTTTGCGATTTCATTACCGCTCACACTGGCGATACTGCCGGTGTTGATTTTGCGTCTGGGTGATCAATCCTTTGCCGTCCCGCTTTCCATGGTGCGCGAAATTTTATCGGTATCACAGGGGCAAATACATCACGTGTCCGGTAGGGCGACCATGGTGGTGCGCGGTGAGGTGCTCCCCGTGCTGCCCTTGTCTCAACTCATCGGTTGGGAGCCGAACGACAAGGCGCCAGAGGTGGGGGTACTGATGCAGTTTGGCAGCAACAGTTTTATTTTGTCTGCAGATGGCTTCGCCGGACATGACGATGTGGTGATCAAGTCGCTCGATACTTTCAGGCCTAAAGGAGTGGCGGGAGTGACCATGTCCAGTGAAGGCGATATTGTTCTGATACTCGATATTAAAGAGTTGCTCAGCGATGTGCGCGGCAGATAGCGCATGTAGGCCGGGCTTCAGCCCGACATTGAAGGGCGTGTCGGGCTGAAGCCCGGCCTGCGACGCCCAACTTAACCTCAAGGAACGAGAGCTATGTTTAGCGGAAAAGTAAGGCGTGAGCACCAGGAGGCGCTGGTTAGACTGGCGCAGTCCGAACAGGAGGTGGCGCAGTTGCGGCAGGCGCTGAGTCAGTCTGAGCGTGAGTGTGCGGTGTTGCGTGCCGGGATGCAGGCGGCGGAACTCGCCTGCGAGTTGGCGAGAAGGATTTACAGCAATATGCAGGGCTTCGGGGAGTCGTTCATTGCCTTGCAGTCGACTCAGGTGGCTGCGGCTGAATCGCTGCGCGCCGAGAAACAACATGCCATTGAGGCTTCTTCAGTCTCAGCGGGCAGTCGTGAAGAGGTGGTGCAGATAGCGCAAACGCTGGAGTTGATGTCGGGAGATACCCTGCAGTCCTCGCAAAATGTGGAGAGCCTGACCCGCCGTGCTGCGCAGATAGGCAGTATAGTTAAATTAATCAAAGAGATAGCTGATCAGACTAATCTGCTGGCGCTCAATGCGGCGATTGAGGCTGCGCGAGCCGGTGAGCAGGGACGCGGCTTTGCCGTGGTGGCGGATGAAGTGCGCAAGCTGGCTGAGCGTACCGCAAAGGCGACTAGTGAAATCTCTGTTATTGTGAATGCGATCCAGGGTGAAACCGAGCAGGCGCGTGTGCAAATGGAGGGGCTGGCGGAAAAGTCACATCAATTCAGTCTCGATGTGGGCAGCGTGATGAGCAGCATGAAGCAGGTGCTGGATTTGTCGCATCTGATGGAAGGAGCCATTTCCGCTGCGGCATTACGCAGTTTTATTGAAGTCGCCAAGATTGATCATATACTGTACAAATTTGAGATATACAGGGTGTTTATGGGTATTTCTTCGCGCAATGCGGATAGTTTCTCCTCGCACAGCAACTGCCGTCTGGGATTGTGGTATTTTAAGGGTGAGGGGTATGATACATTTTCGAAGCTCGATGGCTATGCTGCGCTGGCTAACCCGCATCAATTGTTTCATCAGTACGGATACGAGGCCGTTACGATTTTTCGCGCCGGAGATGCCTTGCGCGGTATGGAGCTGGTCAAAAAACTGGAAGCCGCCAGTATGGAGGTGCTTTCAAGTCTGGAGCGTATTGCCATCGCAGGTGAGCGGGGAAATAGACCGTCTTCCGCGTAAAGTGAGTTCACTCTCGAAAAGTGCCGTTATTAAAAGGAAGTTGAGATGTTCGTGATTATTATTATCGTCATCGCTATAACGCTGCAATGGCTGATATCCGGTATGCTTACAGGCCTCAGTTTGCTGATTGCCAACGGCATGCTGCTGCTGGCGGCGGTGCTGCTGGTTAGCTATCGGGGGCGGGATTCGCAGGAGACATCGGCCGTTCCCCTCGACGGTGTTGGGCGCAGGCCGGACAACGCGGTGGATGGCTTGCTGGTCAGTACGCACGGAAAGTTTTCCAAGCATTTTAGCGGTGCAAATGACGATTTGGCTCATGTTCAGCATTTGCTCTCAGACGCGATCGAAAAGTTGATGGACAGTTTCAACGGTATGCATGATCTGATCAAGGAGCAGCGCGATATCGGCAGTGAAGTCACCGAATCCTCCGGCAAAGAGCGCGATGACATGATGACCAGTCAGCTCAACGATACGGCCGAAACGTTAAAGATGCTGGTTGGCAGTATCGTCAGCAATAGCAAGGCCGGCGTCGAGCTGATAGAGAAGATGGAAGCGGTCAGCGAACAGGTCAGGGGGATACTTGCCGTGCTGGGGGAGATCGATGCGATAGCCAAGCAGACCAATCTGCTGGCGTTGAATGCAGCCATAGAAGCGGCGCGCGCTGGGGAATCCGGGCGGGGTTTTGCCGTGGTGGCGGATGAAGTGCGCAAATTGTCTGCCCGCTCTGCGCATTTTAGCAATCAGATACGCAGTAATATCCGTCTTGTGCACTCGGCGATTGGGGAAACCGAGGAGTACATCAGCAATATGGCTTCGCTGGACATGAGTTTTGCGCTGGAATCAAAAGCGCGTCTGGATAACAGTCTGCAGCTGGTGCAGGAATTGAATCAGAAAATGTCCGATGCGATGGTTAAACAGAATATTATTTCGGGGAAAGTGGATCAGGTTGTCGGTGCGGCGGTTACTTCACTGCAATTTCAGGATATAGTGGGGCAGTTGCTGGGTCATTCCAGATTGCGGTTGGAGACTATGCAAAATGTCTGGTTGCGGATTGATGATATGGCGATGCGCGAACAGCGCGGCGTATTGATTTCACCGGCGGAGATTGCGCAGATCAGCGAGGAAATCACCGAAGTCTTCTCACATGCGGAAAAAGTAAGCGAGCGTAACCCTGTTCGTCAGGATAAGATGGATAGCAGTGAGATTGAGTTGTTTTAGTGTGGGGGTTGTTTTATAACTATATGATTAATAGGTATTTTTAATTTAACAAGTAAGCTGTGTTTTAGATAAAAGCACTGTCTGGGTGGGCTGGTCGGTTTATAAAAGCAGCAGATTTTTAATAATTCTGGAGATTTGAAAATGGCAAAAACGATACTGAGCGTGGATGATTCCGGATCTATTCGGCAGATGGTTTCATTTACCTTGAAAAGCGCGGGCTATATCGTGATTGAGGCGGTGGATGGTCAGGACGGCCTGGATAAGGCGAAACAGAAAACAGTGGATCTGGTGTTGACCGATCAGAACATGCCGCGCATGGATGGCTTGACGCTGATCAAATCATTGCGCGCCATGCCCGCATATCGCAGCGTGCCGATATTAATGCTGACGACCGAATCCGGTGATGCCATGAAGTCACAGGGCAAAGCCGCAGGTGCGACAGGCTGGATCGTCAAACCTTTCGATCCTCAGAAATTGCTGGAAGTGGTCAAGAAGGTCATAGGATAAAACCGCCCTGGCTATATAGCTAATATTCACAGTGAAAGAATTCCGTGAACATTGATATTACACAGTTTTATCAGGTCTTCTTCGAAGAGGCGGCCGAACATCTGGCTACCATGGAGTCGCTGCTGTTGGGACTGAATGTGGCTGATCCCAGTCTGGATGACCTGAATGCGATTTTTCGTTCGGCCCATTCGATTAAGGGCGGCAGCGGCACGTTCGGCTTTAACGATATGACGGAGGTGACGCATATCCTGGAAAATCTGCTCGATCGCTTGCGCAAACAGGAAATGCATCTGACCGATGAGATGGTTAATGCCTTTCTTGAGGCGGGAGATGTCATCCGCATGCAGCTGGATGCTCATCGCGGTGAAGGGGAGGTGGATGAGGCCAGCGTTAGATCTGTCTGTGAGCGGTTGGCGAGATTGACTGCATCAACCACGGAGGTTGTCGCGCAGCCGGTGCAGGATGAGGACTACGGCTTTTTTGATGAAGAACCGGCAGGGGAGCAGGCGGCCACGCCTGGCGTCCCTTCTGATAATGAGGGCTTCGGTTTTTTCGATGATGAACCGGCAGCTCGCGTTGACTACCCCGATTCCAGCGACAATCAGGGCTATGGTTTCTTCGATGATGAGCCTGCGCAGGCCGCGCGGGTTGATGAAGTGATACCGCCTTATGGTTTTTTCCCGGGTCAACCCGGTGCGCCGACAGCCGATTATGCGTTTATCAATGAGGTCGTTGCTCGCTCGGATGGTCCGGGTTACGGGTTTTTTGTCGATGAGCCGACGCAGTTTCCCTCTACGCCACAACAGGCGCAGCAGGAAGTGCAGCAGGGTTACGGTTTCTTCAAGAAAATCATCCCCGTGATCGCTGAGCCGGTCGCGGAAGCTGCGCCTGTGTTAGAAACACCTGCCAGGCGCAGCAGTGACAAGACACCTGTTGCTGAAACTTCTATCCGCGTCAATGTGGAAAAAGTCGATCAGTTGATCAATCTGGTCGGCGAACTGGTGATTACTCAGGCGATGCTGGCCGATTCGGCGACGGGGTTAGATAGCGGTTTATCCGAACGACTGGAAGCCGGCCTGCGTCAACTGGAGCGCAATACGCGGGATTTACAGGAAGTGATCATGTCAGTGCGCATGCTGCCGATTTCCTTTGTGTTCAGCCGTTTTCCACGTGTGGTTCGTGATCTGGCCGCCAAATTGGGCAAACAAATTGAGCTCAAAACCTTGGGGGAAGGCACCGAGCTGGATAAGGGCTTGATTGAAAAAATCGCCGATCCGCTCACCCATCTGGTGCGCAATAGTCTGGATCACGGGATTGAGTCGCCTGAAAAACGGGAAGCAGCGGGTAAGCCTGCCAAGGGGACGATTACCTTGAAAGCCTCGCATCAGGGCGGCAACATTGTCATCGAAGTGTCCGACGATGGCGGCGGACTAAACCGCAATAAAATTCTCGCCAAGGCCAAAGAGCGCGGCTTGCCGGTCCGAGACGATATTAGTGACGCTGAAATCTGCATGCTGATATTCGAGGCGGGCTTTTCGACGGCCGATGTGGTCAGCGATGTGTCCGGTCGCGGTGTGGGGATGGACGTGGTGAAACGCAATATCGCAGCGCTGGGCGGTCGCGTGGATATCGAGTCAGTTGAAGGGATGGGAACTCGTATTCTGATACGATTGCCGTTGACGCTGGCTATTCTGGATGGCTTGTCCGTTGCGGTCGGTGAGCAAACTTACATCATTCCGTTAGCCTATATCATCGAGTCCTTGCAGATGTCAGACAGCGATTTGCGCACGATCAGTGGCGGCAGTCGTCTGGTTCAGGTGCGCGGTGAATATTTGCCGGTCGTTCCCTTGCATGAAGTGTTCAGTTTGCCGCGCAAGATGGAGGCGGAATCGAATATTGTGGTGATTGTCGAGGCGGATGGCAAGAAAATCGCCCTGCTGGTTGATGAACTGATCGGCCAGCATCAGGTGGTGATTAAGAGTTTGGAGTCGAATTTCCGCAAGCTGCCCGGTATATCGGGGGCGACCATCATGGGTAACGGTCAGGTCGCTTTGATACTGGATGTGGCGGCAATCAGCCTGACGCCGGCTCATCACAACCGGCTGGAGGCATGATGAATGCATGTGCCGGTGTTGCAGGCGGTGTCGGCAGACTGTCGCAGGCCTGTGCAGGTTTTAAACCCGTAATTAGGCGGGTTTTTTTTCGTCTGTTCTACTTAAGAAAAGAGGTTGAAAGCCGTTAAAGTCAGGGTGTGTAAAAAAGGGTCAAGCAATCGCTTGGGTTCGGCAGGACGTTGTTGGCGAGGTGAATATGGCAACTGAAAATAGCAGCGGAAAATCCGGGGTCTCCAATAATGAATTTTTGACCTTTATTCTGGGTCGTGAAGAATACGGCATCGATATTCTCAAGGTGCAGGAAATACGCGGCTATGATGCCGTCACCAGCATCGCCAACATGCCAAAATTTATTAAGGGCGTGATCAATTTGCGCGGCATCATCGTGCCTATCGTTGATCTGCGCATCAAATTCAAGCTGCCCGACATCAGCTATGATGAGTTTACCGTGGTGGTGATCCTCAATCTCGGCACCCGTGTGATGGGTATCGTGGTGGATAGCGTGTCCGATGTGTTGACGATACAGTCGGAACAGATACGTCCCGTGCCTGAGATGTCAGCGGCACTGGATACACGCTACATTTTAGGGTTGGGTACGATAGATGATCGCATGCTGATCCTGGTCGATATCGAGAAGCTGATGCTGGGATCTGAAATGGCACTGGTCGATGAAGTGCTTGCGTGATAAATAGAATTAATAAGATGACGTTATTTTAGGAGAACTGTATGCGTATCAATACACCGGTTACCAGTAACGAACGGCAGATGCAGGAAGGGTCGATGATCGTCAGTAAGACCGATTTGAAGGGTGTGATCACTTACGTCAACAAGGATTTTCTCGATATCAGCGGCTTTACCGAGGCGGAGCTGCTCGGGCAGTCACACAATATTGTGCGTCATCCCGATATGCCGGTGGAGGCGTTTGCCGACTTGTGGAAAACGATCAAGGGAGGCACGAGCTGGAACGGCATCGTCAAAAATCGCTGTAAAAACGGCGATTATTACTGGGTTGATGCCAATGTCACGCCTATCCGGGAAAATGGCCAGGTCAACGGCTATGTTTCGGTACGACGTAAACCGACGCAGGAACAGATAAGCGGTGCACTCGCCCTGTACGCCATGCTCAAGGCAGGTAAGAATCCTAATGCAGGTTTGGGCGGCTTGATCGCCAGGATCAAGCACATCACCATCAAACAACGCATCATAGGCACCAATCTTCTGGTGGCGATGCTGCTGGCCGTGATCGCCTGCTACGGTTTGTACCAGTTGCAAATTTCCAATGACCAGTTTGAAAATGCCGTCGACCATAAGATGAAGTCGGCAGAACAGGTAGCGAAAATCGATGCGCTGATGCGTGAAAACATGCGTCAGCTGCAACTGGCTGCCATGCACGATCCGCGCCTGCCCGAGAGTAAATTGCACGATCACCCCCTGGAAAAACATCTGGATGTGGTGAGTAAGAATGGGGAGGAAATCAGTGCGATCTGGAAAGACTACACCTCGGTTAAGCACAGTGTAAAAGGCACGGAGCTGGCGGACGCATTCGCTAAGGAGCGCGCATCGTATATAGCGGAAGGTCTGAATCCCGGTATCGGGCTGATGAAGGCGGGCAGGTATGCTGAAGCAAATATCCTGATGGTTAAAACCACCGGACCGCTGTTTGTTAAAGCAAATGCCCGCGCGACGGAGATCATCGAGCATCAGCATCGTTCCATGTCCAAGGATCTGGCGAAAACTAAAGAAAATTACACCGCCACGCGCAATGTCATGTTGTTGCTGTTCGCTGTAGGACAGGCCGGTGTCATCCTGCTGGGGGTCTTACTGTTTCGCGCCGTGGTGCCGCGTATACGCAATGTGGCGATGCAGATTGAGCATGCGGCTCATGGTGAATCCAATCAGCACGGTGACGCCTATCCACGCCAGGATGAAGTCAATGATGTGTTCCTGGCTTATCGCGCCCTGTCTACCCGTATGGGTTTTGATGTGGCCGAGGCCAAGCGCATGTCGGACGAAAATCTGCGCATCAAGATTGCGCTGGATAACGTCAGCACCGGTTGTATGATCGCCGACAACGAGCGCAACATCATTTACGTGAACAAGGCGGTGGTGAAGGTGCTGGGTGAGGCGGAAGCCGATATCCGTAAACAGTTGCCGAATTTCAGTGCGCACAATATGGTCGGCGTGAATATCGATACCTTCCACAAGAATCCACATCATCAGGCTTCCCTGCTGGCACGCCTGCAGGCTACTTACAGTTCCAGCTTGACTCTGGGCGGGCATAGTCTGGTGGTTACTGCTAATCCGGTGATCAATGACAAAGGTGAGCGTCTGGGCGTGGTGGCCGAGTGGGTTGATCGTACCGTGGAGGTGGCCATCGAAAAAGAAGTGGCCGAGCTGGTGAACGCGGCAGCGAATGGCGATCTGACTAAGCGCCTTGATCTGCATGGCAAGGAAGCTTTCTTCCTGACCCTGAGTCAGGGAATAAACGGCTTGGTCGATGCGGCGCACGGCGTGATCGGCGAAACGGTCGGCGCGCTCGAACGCATCGCTCAGGGGGATTTCTCAGAGAAAATTACTTCTGACTATCAGGGTTCGTTCGGTGAAATCAAAGACAATGCCAATCTGACGGTAGAGCGTCTGACCGAGACTATGCTGCGCATCAAACAGTCTGCGGATACCATCAGCACCGCCTCAAAGGAAATCGCCAGCGGCAATACTGATTTGTCGTCACGCACGGAAGAACAGGCTTCCAGTCTGGAAGAAACGGCTGCCAGCATGGAAGAGTTGACCTCGACCGTGAAACAAAATGCCGAGAACGCCAGGCAGGCGAATCAACTGGCGCTATCTGCCTCCGATATCGCCGTGAAGGGTGGGCATGTGGTGGGGCAGGTGGTCGGTACCATGTCGTCGATTAGCGAAAGTTCCAAGAAAATCGTGGATATCATCAGCGTAATCGACGGGATCGCTTTTCAGACCAATATTCTTGCGCTCAATGCGGCCGTGGAAGCGGCGCGCGCCGGTGAACAGGGGCGCGGTTTTGCGGTGGTGGCTTCCGAAGTGCGCAGTCTGGCTCAGCGCAGTGCCGCTGCAGCCAAGGAGATCAAGGGATTGATCAGTGATTCCGTCGAGAAAGTGGGGGCGGGTACGCGCTTAGTCGATGAGGCTGGCAAGACCATGAATGAAGTGGTGAACTCGGTGAAACGCGTGACTGATATCATGGCTGAAATCACCGCTGCGTCGACCGAGCAAAGTCAGGGCATCGAGCAGGTCAATACCGCCATTACCCAGATGGATGATGTGACCCAACAAAATGCCGCGCTGGTCGAACAGGCCGCCGCTGCCGCTGAGTCGCTGGAAGAACAGGCACAGGAACTCGCCGCATTGATGAGCACTTTCAAACTGGCCGGAGAGGGGCAGGCAAGGTCGCTGCCTGTGCGCGGACGTGCCGTGGCGGCACAGCGGGTTGCGCAGAAGGCACCTGCTTCCAGCAGAGCCAGAACATCGCTGCCCGATACGGATGACGGGGACTGGCAAGAGTTTTAAATATTGCTGGTAGCGGGTAGTGAATCTTGGTGTTACCCGCTACTGGCTAAGTACTACTCTACAGGTAATCAAAAATGGCTGAAATGAAAGATCCATCATTACGCGAGTTTCACTTTACTGCGCAAGATTTTCAGCGTGTGCGCAAGATGATTTACGATCATGCCGGGATTTCGCTCAATGACAGCAAGCAGGAGTTGGTGTATAGCCGGCTGTCGCGTCGCTTGCGAGCGACTGGAATCCGCAGTTTCAGTGAGTATTTGAAGCTGCTGGAGCAAAATGACGAGCAGGAGTGGGAGGCGTTCGCCAATTCACTGACCACCAATTTGACCTCTTTTTTTCGCGAGCATCATCACTTTCCGCTGCTTGCGGATCAGCTAAAAAAAATTGGTCAGACACGCACCATCGTGCTGTGGTGTTCTGCTAGTTCGACAGGAGAAGAACCTTATTCGATGGCGATGACGGCAGTGGATGCGTTTAACAGTTTTACGCCGCCAGTTAAAATTATCGCGACGGATTTGGATACCAACGTGCTCGATACCGCCAGACGCGGCGTCTATGCGATGGAAAGAGTGGAAAAACTCAGCGAAGCGGTGATCAAGCGTTTCTTTTTTAAGGGTACCGGGGCACAGGAGGGTTTTGTCAAGGTCAGGCCAGAGTTGCAGAATATGATTACCTTCCGTAAACTCAATCTGCTGGATGCAACCTGGCCGATACGCGACAGGGTGGATGCGATATTTTGTCGTAATGTCATGATTTATTTCGATAAAGAAACACAGCTGGCGATTTTAAAAAAAATGGCACCGCTACTGCGCAGCGAAGGTCTGCTGTATGCGGGGCATTCGGAAAACTTTTACCATGCTGAAGCCTATTTTAAACTGCGCAGCAAAACGGTTTATGAACTCTCTGCACACATGAAAACTGTGCAAGCTGATAAATCCTAACGGGCAATACAGATGGCTAATAACGATTACGAAGAAGTTGTTTCGCCAAATAAATATTTTGACCGTAACTTCAATGTTGAGGCGGTGAAGATCCTGCCCGGTGAGTATTTCGTAACAGGACGGGACATGGTGCTAGTCACTGTGCTGGGTTCGTGTGTCGCAGCTTGTATACGCGACAAACTCACCGGGATAGGCGGGATGAATCATTTTATGCTGCCGGATGCGAATGTCGATGGCGGGAATCCGGTTGGATTGGCCGGGCGTTATGGCACTTATGCGATGGAGTTGATGATCAATCAATTGCTCAAGTCCGGCGCCAGACGCAGTAATCTGGAAGCGAAGGTGTTTGGCGGCGGTAATGTGATGCGCGGCTTCACGGTGGCGAATGTCGGTCAGCGCAATGCTGAATTTGTCCTCGATTATCTCAAGGCTGAGAATATCGTCCTGAAGGCGCAGGATATGCTGGACATCTATCCGCGTAAAGTCTATTACTTTCCCGCCACGGGTCGGACGCTGGTGAAGAAGTTGCGCAGCGTGCATAACGACACGATCGTTCAGCGTGAACAGCAATATATTACTCGCATACGCGCATCTGATATTCAGGGTGAGGTCGAGTTGTTTTAAATAAGCGGGTGGCGGGTCGCTATAGGCTGCATGCCAAGGGTTATAAGATGCATAAAGCAACAAACAGTAAAAAAATAAAAGTGTTGATCATCGACGATTCGGCGCTGATACGCAGCATCCTGAAAGAAATCATCAACAGCCAGACTGATATGGAAGCTGTTGGTGCGGCCTCCAATCCCTTGCAGGCCAGAGAGATGATTAAAACGCTGAATCCCGATGTGCTGACGCTCGATGTGGAAATGCCTGAGATGGATGGTCTGGTGTTTCTGGAAAAGCTGATGCGTCTGCGCCCTATGCCGGTACTGATGATCTCAACGCTGACCGAGCGGGGATCCGACGCGGCGTTGCGTTCACTCGAACTGGGGGCGGTGGATTTTCTGCCTAAGCCCAAGTTGGGTGTGGTGGATGGTATGCAGGCTTATGCTGACGAAATTGCCGGTAAGATCCGCATCGCGTCCCGCGCACGTCTTAAAGGCCACAAGGCCGCGCCGATACCTGCGCTGCCCATGGTGGGCCCCCGGATCTCCAGTACCGAAAAACTAATTATCGTCGGTGCTTCTACCGGTGGCACTGAGGCGCTTAAAGAATTTTTAATGCCGATGCCGGCAGACGCACCGGCGATACTGGTCACGCAGCATATGCCGGAGATGTTTACCAGGTCTTTCGCAGACCGCTTGAATGGTTTATGCAAGATGACGGTGACGGAGGCGGTGCACAACGAGCGTGTGCTGCCGGGGCATGTGTATATCGCACCCGGGCATTCTCATATGCTGGTTAAACGCAGCGGCTCAAATTACGTAATCGAGTTGAGTCAGGCAGCCCCGGTCAATCATCACCGTCCTTCGGTGGAAGTGCTGTTTCGCTCCGCAGCGCAAAGCGTAGGCGCGAATGCGATCGGCGTGATGTTAACAGGTATGGGTAAAGATGGCGCGGTGGGTATGCTGGAGATGCGCGAGGCGGGGGCGTACAATTTTGCCCAGGACGAGGCAACTTGCGTGGTTTACGGTATGCCGCGTGCGGCAGTTGAAATCGGTGCAACGCACGAATCTCTGCCGATAGGAGAGTTGGCGCGTCATGTGCTGGCTCGGGTGATGAGCGGCGGCGTCAGAAATAGGCTGTAGGAAATATTATTTATCAATAAAATGAGATTAAAGTCTTGCACGCCGTGACTTTGATTGCTTCGGGAGAAAAAAATGGCCATGCAGATCAGCAATACCCAAGTAGGCGATAAAGTGATCATTAAGCTTGCCGGTCGCTTTGACTTTAATGATCATCGCAGTATCAAGGGTGCTTACGAACCGGCGTTGCAGCAGGCCGGGATCAGAAAAATGGAAATCGATCTGGCCGACATCGAATATCTGGACAGTTCCGCGCTGGGTATGTTGATGTTGATGCGCGAACGGGTGCTGGCGGCGGGTAAGACGGTTGTGCTGAGTAAACCGAGTAAAACGGTTGCGCAAATTCTCGATATCGCCAATTTCAGCAAGCTGTTCACGATTCTTTAAATTATGCAGTTAGTTAATATATTGGCATCCAATCAGGCCGATCGCCTGAAGGTACTGGTGGTGGATGATTCCAATACCAATCGTCAGTTGCTCGCCGCCATGCTCAATAAAATGGGCTATCGCGCTGTTTTGGCTGTCGATGGCAATGATGCGCTCGCACAGTGCGAATTGTGCATGCCCGATCTGGTGCTGATGGATGTGGCGATGCCGGAAATGAGCGGTTTCGATGTGGTCAGACTGATGCGCCGGCGTTTCGATGTCTGGGTGCCTATCATTTTTGTCTCGGCCAATGCCTCTAATCAGGACGTGGTGGAGGGGTTGCGGGCGGGCGGGGATGATTATTTATTCAAGCCGGTGAATTACGAAATATTACAGGCGAAAATTCAGATTTTTCAGGACCGTCTGGAGCAGAATCAGCGTCTGCTTGATTATCGTGAGCGCATCGAGGAAGAGACGGATACTGCACGGGAATTTATCAAGCAGCTTACCGCGCTGGATAAAATCAACGACCCTTTGGTACGTTTTTTTCTCAAGCCTGCGGAAAACTTCAGCGGCGATTTGATTGCGGTGGCGCGCATGCCGGATGACTGTTTGCATGTTTTGCTGGCGGACAGTGCGGGGCATGGTCTGACGGCTGCTCTGGCTGTGATTCCGATTACCCAGCCGTTTTATCAAATGACTGCCAAGGGGTTTGATGTTCCCGCCATCGTCCGCGAAATCAACAAGCGCGTGCGTGAATACCTGCCTCTTCCTCGTTTCGTTGCCGCTTCCCTGATGTCGTTTAATCCCAAAACGGGCATTATTCAAGTGTGGAACGGCGGTTGTCCTCCCGTGTTGTTGTTAAGCGATAATGGCGAAGAGATTGTGCACCGGTTTGCTTCGCGTCACTTGCCGCTGGGTGTGGTGGGTGATAGAGAATTTGATGCTGGCCTGGAGTATTACAAGTTGACCGATCAGACAGGACATTTGCTGCTTTGTTCTGACGGCGCGACCGAGCTTAGGATGGGTGATAATCTGGCGCTGGAACACAGCGGCTTGCTAGCAGGAGCCAAAAACTCTTATGCGGAAAGTTTGTTCGACCGGATTATCGATGTGATCGAGGACGAATTGGATGACTTGCCTCCGGCAGATGACATTGCGATGATCATGGTGCAGTGCGCGCTCCCAGTCAAAGAGGAGCGACAGGATCTCGCAAAATCTGGTGCCGGACAAACCGAGGTGAAAGGTTGCGGGGTGGGCAGCTTTGGTATGCCGGTATGGGAATTTTCACTGACCTTGACGGCGCAGCAGCTCAAGCGTCTTGATGTAGTGCCCTTTCTGCTCAATGTGACCGGTCAGATAGAAGGTGGCAGGGCGGACGGTAAACTTTTTTTGGTGTTATCTGAACTGTTTAACAATGCGCTGGATCACGGTGTTTTGAAACTTGATTCGCGTATGAAAAATCAGCTGGAAGGGATGGAGCTGTACTTTGAAACCCGAGCGGCGCGTCTGGCACAACTGGAGCAGGGGCAGATCGTTATGCATCTGGAAAAACTAGGCAGTGTACCGGGTGCCTGCATGAAAATCAGCATGAAGGATAGCGGTGAGGGCTTTGAGTTTGCGGATCACCGTGTCAGTGATGTGACCGACAACGAAAAACGTCACGGTCGAGGCATTGCCCTGCTGGGCACGATGTGCAAATCCTTGCAGTATTACGCCAACGGGACTGAAGTTGTCGCATATGTCGAGATTGCAAGTGCTTAGAACTCAATGATAAATGTCGCCGGGAGAAAACAGTATGACCATCGTTAGGGTGCATTCACGTAAGGCGGTTGGCGTCTTCGGATCTGATTTAGAAATCTTGTTGATTGAAGATCAGCGCTCGCTGGCTCAGATGGCCGCTAAAATGCTGCACCAGCGTTGGGGCTGTCACGTGCTGATTGCGGAAAATCTGGCCCAGGTTCGCACTATTATTGCTGAGAATAAGCACCGCTTTTTTGTGGCAGTCAGCGATTTAAATCTGCCTGATGCGCCGCACGGCGAGGTGATCGACGTACTGGTTTCCGCAAAAATTCAAGTGATTGCCATGACCGGGATGTATGACGAAGAGATGCACGCACGCATCATGAGTCGCGGCGTGATCGATTATGTGCTCAAGGATAGTGTTAATTCTTATGAATACATCGTTGAACTGGTCGGGCGTTTGTTCAAGAACCGGCAAATCAAGGTGCTGGTGGTAGACGATTCGGAGAGTTTGCGGTCCTTACTGGTGAATATGCTGCAAACGCAGGGCTTGCAGGTAATGACGGCCTGCAACGGGGTGGAGGGTTTAGCCGTGCTGGAGCGTGAACAGGGCATTAGTCTGGTGCTGCTAGATCACGAAATGCCTGTCATGGATGGATTTATCCTCTTGTCTCAACTGCGTCGTAAATGGCCCAGAGATAGATTGGCTGTGATTGGCATGTCTGGTACCAGTGATCCGCGTATGTCCGCGCAGTTTCTCAAACTGGGTGCAAATGATTACATGCATAAGCCATTCGGCTACGAAGAGCTGGTCTGCCGCGTCACACAGAATCTGGAGATGCAGGAAAGTATCGAAGCGGTACGCTATGTGGCATATCACGACTATCTGACCGGGTTGTATAATCGTCGCGCTTTTTTCGAACAGGGCGTGAAGCTGTTTGCTGAGACGCAAACTGCCGGTAAGCCATTGCTTGCAGCGGTGATGGACATTGATTTCTTCAAAAAAATCAACGATACCTACGGTCACGATGGGGGCGATGTGGTGCTCAAACACTTTTCCGCGCTGCTTGGCGACCATTTTAAATCTCAACTGGTCGCAAGGGTGGGGGGGGAGGAATTCTTTTTGCTCTTTACCGACGTGGATCAGGCCGCTACGCTCTGCGAATCGTTTCGCCAGCGCGTAGCGCAATCAACCCTTAAATTCAAGGAATTTGTGATCAGTTTCACCATCAGCATTGGTCTCACGCGGATTTTGCCGGCTAGTCTGGATGAAATGCTTAAAATTGCCGATGAAAATCTGTATATCGCCAAGGAGTCCGGACGTAATTGCATAGTCTCAAGCTGAGACCAATTTGTCACCGGCCTTGAGGCCGGTGGATGAGGTGTGGAGGAGTTCGCATCTCCTCCATTATGCCCCCTGAAACCCCACCTTTCAGGGCGGGGTGGTGCGCGTCCCGGCCTGCATGACGGGGTTTTAAACCGAGTCGGAATCCGGATAATGGATCATTATTGATCGGCGACCGTGCGGTTGCGTCCGCCCTGTTTTGCCGCATAAAGACACTTGTCGATACGGATCAGGAGTTCGTTCAGCGTAATAATTTCGCTGCTTGCCGTACCTACGCCGATGCTGATGGTAAGTTTTAACGGCGCATCGATAGGGGTGAATTCGGTGGTTTCGACTTGCTGACGCAAGCGTTCGGCGTACAGCGTGGCGGCCTTGATATCGGTGTCGGGACAAATCACCAGAAACTCCTCGCCGCCCATGCGGCAGACGATGTCTTGTGCCCGTGCCGTCTGGCGCAGGGAAAGCGCAACGGATTTGAGTGCCAGATCCCCCACAGGGTGGCCGAATCTGTCGTTCACCTGCTTGAAGTGATCAATATCGACCATCATGCAAGCCATAGGGCGATGGCTGCGCTTCGTCATGGACCATTCCTGTTCCAGACGTTCCATCGCAGCACGACGGTTGGGCAGGCCGGTCAGCGAGTCCGTCAGTGCCAATTGCTGTAAATGCTGGTTGGCAGACGTTAATTCGTTGGACAGTTGCTGCAACTGTGCGCGATCGTAGGCAAGTTCCTCCTGCATCTGGATGGTGCGCTGTGCGGCGCGCAGACGTGCTAGGAAAATTTTGCTGAGGATGGGCTTGACCAGATAATCATCGGCTCCGGCCTCAAAGGCCTCCACCAGTTTGTCCGGATTTTCCTGGGCGGTGAGGATGATGATGTAGATGTTGCGCCACTGTGCGGACGCGCGCAATGCGCGGCATAAGGTCAGACCATCCATTTCAGGCATCATCCAGTCACTGATGATTAGCTGGGGCAACTGTTCCCTGATGATGCCGAGTGCTTCAACGCCGTTGTAGGCAACACGAACCTGATGGCCTGCCGCTCGCAAGATGGTGTCCAGCAATTTCAGCACGAGCTGATCATCATCGACGATCAGCACTCGCAGCGGATACAGACCGGACTCGCGTAGCGGGGCGGTTGTCGTGCCCACGGTGTTCTCGACAGACTGGATCAATTCAGAAAAGGACGACACATCCAGCTTGTCACCAATGTTCAGCAAGGCTGACCATTCCAGCCAGTCCTTGATACAGTTGTCGCCGATGTCAATGAAGTCGTTCCATTCGGTGCCAAGACGGGCGCATTGCTGCTGTAAACTGGCGAGCAGTTTGCCGCGCATCGCCGGTTTGGCCAGAAATATTTCGGCCAGCATCATTGAAAGGTGCAGGAAATTCAGCAGCCTCCATTCGCGTGTCGTTTCAACAGCATCGCTTTGTTCAGGGTGACTGCAATGCCGTACCAGCGTCTGAAATATAGGGGGAAAATGCATGTCGGCGAGAATCGCTTCGTTCAATTCGGATTCGTCGAAGCCGAATTTGGCTTGCTGCAGGGGATGCAGATCGACAATAGACTTATCACGGGCGTAGTTTAGTATTTCGGCATATTCATCGGTAAAGACTGTGGCCAGCGCTAAATGTCCTATGCGGCTGAACAAACCGACTACAAAGATTTCATCGGCGGCAGCCAGTCTGGCGTGCTGAGCCAGATGTTTTGCCGCAATACCGGTCAGCAGGGAAAACGTCCAGTAATGGATGTAGCCGAATGATTTGCAGGGGCCGTGACGGTAGTCCACGATCAGGGCGATTCCGAGCACCAGTTGGCGTATGCCCCGCACACCCAGCACCATGACAGCATCGGAAATCGTTACCACGGGGCGGGAAGAGCTCGATAGCAGTACATTGGCGGCTTTGATAATGCGGGCGCTCAACGCGGCATCGGCGCCGATCAAATGCGCAATGGCGTGATTCGATACCTCGTCCTGCTGGGTCAATTTAATGATCTCCAGCGCAATACCTTTGGGCGTAGGCAGCCGTCCGCTGACTTTCAGTTGGATAAATTTAGGATTGTCGACGAGGCTCATTATTCTTGTGAGTTGTATGCAAAATTTTAGCGCCAATAACAGTTGCTAGTTTATGCTGAAAAGAGGCGGGCAGTGCGTTTTTCCGGGCAATTTTTTCCGGGCAGCGCGGAAATCGAGGGCAGGCGGGGCCGTTAACGTCTGTTACCGTGTTCCCCGGCGCACTGGAAGGTGAGCCGCTCTGATCAATTTCACGCCCTCAAAAATACGCCGAAGCGAACAGCACTCATGCGCCGGGTTGAATTGAGGCGGTCGTGGGCGGGAGGTGTATATATAATGTATTGATTTTAAAATAAATCCGCGTCTCCGCTGTCCTGATCCGTGCGCATGGCGAGCATCAGTTGGTCAAATTTTTCATTGGATTGCGTACCGGCGGTTTCGAGCAAGGTCAGAATATTTTCGACCGAAGCGTACATGGCCTCGCTGATCTTTTCTTCCTGATCGCGACTGGTTCCCAGCCAAGTATAGGTTTTTTCAACATGGTCAACCAGTTTTTGCAGCAGCAATCGGGTGTCAGCCTGTGTGTTACCAGCCAGTTCACGCAAGGACTTGATGGTGAAAAAACCGGTAGTCATGGCAATTTGCATCTGTTCCGCTCGGGAATGGGAGGTCTGGCGCATGGAGACATTGCTGCACAAGGTGTCGGTCATCTCAGTCAGCATGGTGATGTTGTCGCGTAATCTGCCGGTTTTTTCCGACTCATCCATGGGCATGTTGTTGACGATCACCGAAACCTGATCGTAGTTGACCACCAGTTTTTGCCTGAACTGGAAAATCCGCCCCATGGTGGAGGACTGTTCCAGGATGGCTCTTTCAAGCTCGCTGGCAAGATTGTGTGAGGTGAGTACGGCTGGCGCGTTTTCGTTCCATATCATGACGCTGCATTCGAGGCCGAAGTTGCTGATCGCGGTGACCAGATGGCGACCCAATTCCTCGTGGGTGGCGCAGGTCAGGCTCGCCTGCATGAATTGCTGCAACACGCCGCTTTCGCCTACAGCAGACAGGAAGTTCATCGCCATGCTCTGCAGGTTGTCTTTTTCACTGGCGAGGCTGGTTTTTTCGTGTTTGCGTTGAATGGCGAGTGAGACTTTACGCAACAGAATTTCGCGCATCAGCGGTTTGGTGATGATGTCGTCACCGCCTGCGTCAAAGGCTTTCAGATGCTCGGTCAGCGTATCGTTCGCTGTGGCGAAGATAATGGGAATGTCGGTAAATTTGCGGATCTGCCGGCACGTTTCATAGCCGTCCATCTCCGGCATCATCACGTCGAGCAACACCAGATCCGGCAGGTGGTTTTTGCATATTTGCACGGCTTCCAGGCCGCCGCTCGCGGTTTCGACATCAAACTGAACGGACAATACGGTGCGATGCAGTATGCGCGTGGCTCGTTCGTCATCCACCACCAGCACTCTGCCGGAAATTTTAGCTTGATTGTTGATGCCAGTAAATTCAGCGCCCACGTTGGCTGCCTTTCAAAGTTGACTCGCAGGCGCTAATTATACTGTGAAAGCCACAATTTTTTTACGGCTTACTCTTCTTCGCCATCGTACATCTCATCAGCTTCTGCTGCACGTTTTGCGCTGGCCTCCTCCTCAAGTTGCTGCAACTTTTGCTTGGCAAGTTCCAGGCGTTTTTCCTTGGATTCCTGATGCATGGCGATGGTGTTTTCACCGAATAGAACCTGCTTGAGGAAGCGGAAGCCGAACAGCATCAGTTCCGTGTTGCTGTGCAGCAATTTGCCCATCTCTTCCGCAGGTAAATCGTAGAGTTCAGAGAAACCCTCGCTGATCACGAATTCGCGGAAGCGATCCGGGTCGTAACACACCATGAAGAACAGTTGCAGGCTGCGCTTGGTGGGTTTGCCTATGCTGGGGCCGGAGGATTTTTTCTTGAGGATGAGCTGGCGCCAGCCGCGAGCGAGTTCGTCGTATTCTTCGACACCTTGCTCTATGCGGTATTCGTCTATGGTGAGCTGACGCAGTTCCTGATGGCCCAGGCAGTGCTCTTCCTTGACCAGTGCGTAAGAGCTGGTGTCGGTGTATTCGTCCTGTTTGCGCATGGAGAGCAGGGCGACGGGATAGTAGCGGCAGGCGGTGGGGCGATCTTCATAGACGCCGCAGCCTTCCGGTTTCATGAACTGGCAGGCCGTGCCATTTTCAACCGGGCGCAATTTGACGCCGGCGATGCCGCCGGGTTCCAGTTCATACGGTACGGTGTATTGCTTGAGCAGTTCGCCGGAAGTGATATCCAGACGCTGTTTGAGACGGACGATATCGTAGGGGGTGAGCGAGATGTCGATATTGCTGCAACAGGCATTCCAGCAGGAAATGCCTTTTTTGCACTGAAACTGAATTTGTTTGTTGCCGTCACTCATTTCCGGTACGACCGGGCTGCCGGAAAAAGGGAGATCGGCTGCCATATAAGTGTCTGTCATATTATTCTCGTATAAATAAAACTCGCGTAGCGATTCGATCGTTCCCTCACCCGCTTGCGGGAGAGGGGGGAGATAACCTGCCACTGGGTTGACATACTTTGGCAACCTGGTGGAATGGCTAGTTGTTTTACCAAGGGTGCCGGGCCTGTGTAACTCCGGCATGCCCGGCTGTTTTTCAGTAAAACGGGCACCGTAAGGTGCCCGTCTATGTTACCCCAGATTCACCAGCACTTAGTGAGGTGTCGCAGGTTTAAACAGCTTGGATTTATCGACCAGGTCGACATGTTTACGTTTGAAGCAGTTCCACTTCCTGGTATGTCTGTCATATACCGAGTTGACGAAGCAGTGCCAGTTTTCCTCATCGACAAAGTTTTTGTCGGTGCGGTAGTAGAAGCCAGGGTAGCGGCTTTCTTCACGGAACTGGATGTGCTTCATGTGAGCCTCTGCGGTGATGATGCGATGGTAATTTTCCCATGCGCGCAGCAGTTCATGCAAGTCTTTCGCACGCATCTTCTTGGCGTCTTCTTTCAGCATCTCCAGCTTTTCTTCAGCAACAGCCAGCATTTTCTCGTTGGTGTTATAGTAAGTGCCTACACCTGCAACATACTCGTCCATGATCTTTTGCAGGCGGAACTGCAACATCTTCGGTGTGATGTAATGCGGATTTACATCGATCGCGGTGGTGTAGTCCTTGTGTTGCAGGAAGTTGCGCACCGGTTGGTAGATCTCTTCAGCCAGTGTTGCGGCGTCGGTATCGAGCTCAACCTTCCAGTCCTTGTTGTCGAGTGCGTACTGCACCATGGCTTTGGAAGCCAAGCGACCCTCGGTATGAGAACCCGAGGAGAACTTGTGACCGGAAGCGCCCACGCCGTCGCCGGCAGTGAACAGCCCCTTGACGGTGGTCATCGAACGGTAGCCCCAGTTCCAGCCTTTTGGCAGGTGGGCCGGGATTTTGTCCTTGTCTGCGTGTTCTTCGTCTGTGGGAGCCCCGACGTCGGTAGGACCAGATACCCAGATACCGCAGCAACCGGAGTGTGAACCCAGTAGATACGGTTCGGTTGGCATCAGTTCGGACATCTTCTTTTCAGGTTCGATGTTTTCACCAACCCAGATGCCGCACTGGCCGATACACATGTCGAGGAAGTCTTCCCATGCTTCGGCTTCCAGGTGCTTCACTTCCTTAGGCGTCAGCGTTTCACGCAGTTTTGCCAGCGCGGTGACGGTGTCCATGTAAATCGGGCCGCGGCCTTCCTTCATCTCCTTCAGCATCAGGTGGTTACGCAAACAGGATGCCGGAACGGCTGCCTGGCCGTAAGGAGGATAGTCGTTCAGCATTTCCTTGTTTTTGACCATGTAGTCTTCGCCGTAAGCATTGGTTGCCTTCGCCTTGAACAACAAAAACCATGCGCCGACCGGACCGTAACCGTCTTTGAAACGGGCGGGTACGAAGCGGTTTTCCATCATGGTCATTTCAGCGCCGGCTTCAGCTGCCATCGCGTAGGTAGAACCCGCGTTCCAGACTGGATACCAGGCACGACCTTGACCTTCGCCGACCGAACGCGGGCGGAACAGATTCACGCAACCGCCGGCTGCCAGCATGACTGCTTTGGCTTTGTAGATGTGGATGGTGTTGTCGCGCACGGAGAAGCCCACAGCACCAGCGATACGGGAAGGATCGTTCTTGTCGTTGACCAGCTTGACGATAAAGATACGCTCTTCGATACGCGCCAGTCCCAGCGCCTTCTTGGCGGCTTCGGCGACGATCCACTTGTAGGATTCACCGTTGATCATGATCTGCCATTTGCCTGAGCGCACCGGTTTGCCGCCGTCTTTCAAGGTAGGCAGACCTTCCTTGATGGAGTCTGCGCCATCGTGACGCACGCCATCTGCATCGGTCTTCCAGATAGGCAGGCCCCACTCTTCGAACAGATGCACGGAATCATCCACGTTGCGACCCAAGTCGTAGGCCAAGTCGTCGCGGGTGATCCCCATCAGGTCGTTGGACACCATGCGGGTGTAATCGGCCGGATCCTGTTCAGGACCGATGTAGGTGTTAATTGCCGACAAACCTTGAGCTACGGCGCCTGAGCGATCCATCGCAGCCTTGTCGACCAGTTTGATTTTGAGCTCTGTGCCGGATTCGGTTTTGACCGCATCTGCCCAGCGCATCATTTCATACGCTGCGCCGCAGCAGGCCATACCGCCGCCGATCAGCAGAATGTCGAGTTCTTCTTCGACGATACGTGGATTACCAAAAGTTCCTTCAGACATTTTTGTTCACCTTATAAAATTAATCAGGTTAGTTGTTTTGTAGCTCGGCCTTCAGGCCGAGATGTCGGGTTAATGCCGCAAGGGCATTCCCACGGAACACAGCGATGAAACTGCTTTATTCCTGCATGAAACCCCGATCTACCGGCGGATCAGTTCTTCCGGACGGCCTGCACGGTAGCCGCCCATCACATCCTTGGTGAACACGCCGGGCGAGGACAATTCGGCCATCTTGGGCATAGGCTTGCTACCGTAAGGGTCGATAGAGCCTTCGGAAGTGGTGCGGATAGGGAATTTGAAGCGCTTCATGTTGCCGTTGCGGAACTTGATGGTCCACATAATCGAATCGGAACCGCGCATCGGTTGTACCGAGCCGCCCAGCGGCACGATATCCGCGTAGTGGCGAACTTCGATCGCGCCCTGCGGGCAGATCTTGACGCAGGAATAGCATTCCCAGCATTGTTCAGGCTCCTGATTGAACGCCTTCATCGCGTGTCCAGTTTCAGAGCCATCTTTGTCCAGTTTCATCAGGTCGTGCGGGCAGATATACATGCAGGCGGTTTTGTCTTGCCCCTTGCAACCGTCACATTTTTCGGTACGTACGTATGTTGGCATTCTCGTTACTCCTTGTGAAAAACAAACATGAAACAACTTTCCACTATTGTTGTGGAAAACCCAAGATAATCAGCGACCTGAGTGGCCGCTGAGCTTTACCTCTACCTTTTCGTCCTCTGCCAGTCCGGCATAGTAGGCACGTAATATTTGCAGTACTTCAGGACGGCTGAATTCCGCCGGAACTTCAGTATCTTCCGAGAGCATCTTGCGCAGTTTGGTACCCGACAGCAGCAGGCGATCAGAACCTTCGTGCGGACAGGTGCGCGCCGAGGCCATGCCGCCACACTTGTAGCACCAGAACGTCCAGTCTATTTTGAGCGGGAGTGTTTCGAGTGAGCCTGCGGGAATCTGGTCGAAGATATGGTGGGCGTCGAACGGGCCGTAATAGTTGCCTACCCCTGCGTGGTCGCGTCCGACAATCAGGTGCGAACAGCCGTAATTCTGGCGGAACAGTGCATGCAGCAAGGCTTCACGCGGGCCGGCATAACGCATGTCGAGTGGATAGCCTGCTTGTACTACGGTTTGCGGAACGAAGTAGTTTTCGGTAAGGGTGGCGATCGCCTCGGTGCGCACGTCAGCCGGAATGTCGCCGGGCTTTAAATTGCCCAACAGTGAGTGGATCAGCACGCCGTCACAGATTTCGATGGCGATTTTGGCCAGATATTCGTGTGAGCGGTGCATCGGGTTGCGTGTCTGGAATGCGGCAATCTTGCTCCAGCCCATCGCGTCAAACAAGTCGCGCGTCTCTTGCGGCGACATAAAGAGCGATCCGTATTTTTCATCAAATCCGCCTTGCGACAGGACTTTGACGGGGCCTGCGAGATTGACATCACCCTGTTCCATGACCATTTTGACGCCGGGATGTTCGGCATCGGTGGTGGCAAAAACGGTGGCGCATTCGTGCGCTTTGTCTATGGTGTATTTTTCGGTGATGCGCATCGTCGCTAAGATGCTGCCGTCATCGGGATCGATTAAGGCGATGTCGCTACCGGTTTTGATGGATGAAGCGGTGAGGGTGTCGATCGACAGAGTGATGGGAATAGGCCAGAAAAGACCGCTTGCCATCTTCATGCCAGCGCAGACGCCCTGCCAGTCAGGGTAGGACATAAAGCCATCGAGCGGTGTGAAGCCGCCTATACCCAGCATCACCAGATCCCCTTTTTCCCGCGAACTGACAGTAATCTGCGGCAAAGTCTTTGCGCGCGCCATCTCGTCAGTTAGTTCTATCCCTGTGAGCAACAAGGGTTTTAGAGTGCCGCCACCGTGCGGTTTAACCAATGCCATAATTTTCCCCTCAATCAACTATAAGTTTGACTACCAGTAGTTCATGCCTGACTCAACCGCCGGAGAATGCTAAAGCTATTGCCGGTAAACTGCGATACCCCTAACGGGTTATAAGGTGATAGCTCATCACAGCTATGGCTAGAGCCGTGAATAATTGCGCATACTCACGTCCCTTAAAATATGGACGGTTTTGTCCGGAATATAAGGGCAGCTTTGATTTTGTATCTCTGGTTTAAATTAACTTTATTTATTTTAATCAATGCGTTGTAAAATACATTATCAAATCCAGCAGTGTGTTCATATAGTATTCATCGAACACTCGATTACCAGCGGAACTTTTATCAGCGGAAATTTGCATGAAAATCAATAATCCAGGCGACTCCTCCAGTACGATTTCACCCTTGCATGACCCGTTCGCCAAGCCGGATGCAAAGGTTGAAGTCAAACACACCACCTGTTACATGTGCGCCTGCCGCTGCGGTATCCGCGTGCATTTGCGCGACGGTGAAGTGCGTTACATCGACGGTAATCCCGATCATCCGCTCAACAACGGGGTGATCTGTGCCAAGGGTTCTTCCGGCATCATGAAGCAGTATTCCCCTGCGCGTCTGACCAAACCTTTGCGTCGCAAGGAAGGTTCGGAACGTGGTGCGTGTGAATATGAGGAAATCAGCTGGGATGAAACTTTCAGCATATTAGAGAAGCGTCTGGGTCATCTGCGCGCAACCGATCCTAAGAAATTCGCCCTGTTTACCGGGCGCGACCAGATGCAGGCTTTAACCGGCATGTTCGCCCGTCAGTTCGGTACGCCCAACTATTCGGCGCACGGCGGTTTTTGCTCGGTGAATATGGCCGCCGGGATGATCTACACCATAGGCGGATCGTTCTGGGAATTCGGCGGGCCGGATCTGGAGCGCTCCAAACTGTTTATCATGATAGGCACGGCGGAGGATCATCACTCCAACCCGATGAAGGTGTCGCTCGCTAAATTTAAACGCGAAGGTGGACGTTTCATCACCATCAATCCGGTACGTACCGGCTATTCAGCCATTGCCGATGAGTGGGTGCCGATTTGTCCGGGTACGGACGGTGCCTTGTTGCTGGCGCTGATCCACGAGCTGATCTCTTTGGGGCTGTATGACCGCGAGTTCCTGGTGCGTTACACCAATTCCGGACAACTGGTGAATCTGGATGACAAACACGACGAGTTCGGCATGTTTGTGCGCACCGAAGTGCCCAAGGAAGAAGGCTGCTACGACCCGCAAAACAAGTTGTGGTGGGATCGCAATACCGGCAAACCGGTGGTGACCCATACCGAAGGGGCTGATCCTTATCTGCTGGGTGAGTTTACGCTGTCGGATGGCGTTAAAGTTAAACCGGCCTTCCAGTTGTTGCAGGACAGAGTGAAGGAATACACGCCGGAGTGGGCTGAACAGATCACCGGCATACCAGCTGACACCATCCGCCGTCTGGCGCACGAGATGGGGATTACCGCACGCGATCAGA